>Ga0181584_10000519_pt1 | contig 27633 bp, 17 predicted proteins | sample 071ome_30_FD_132462 | JGI IMG/M metagenome (GOLD analysis project Ga0181584, IMG submission 132462) | Coastal salt marsh microbial communities from the Groves Creek Marsh, Skidaway Island, Georgia - 071406AT metaG (megahit assembly) | ecosystem: Environmental > Aquatic > Marine > Intertidal... | reverse complement strand
TTCACCATCCTCGGCCTCCCAGCCCCCACCATCGACGCCCTCCACCGCCCACATTGGCGAGTCTCCCAGTCAGAAATCACGAAAGCGTACCGTGCGCGCTCCCGCCTCGTCCACCCCGACAAAGTCCACGACGAGTCGCTGAAAGCCCAGGCACGAAACGCGTTCGAGGCGATTAAAGCATCCTATGCCGCGCTATCTGACGAAAGTTCCCGCGAGGAGGTGTTGCGTGCGTATGCAGCCGCGGTCGTGGCGAGCGGGGCACTGGCGGATCGGCACAACGACAAGACGCTGGGGGAGAAGGTGGACGCGATGGGAAAAGAGCTGGATGAGCGGAAGCGGTTGCGGGAGGAGGAGTATACGAAGATGACGGACGAGATCCAGAGGCAGGTGGAGGAGAAGAGAAGGCGGGCGCAGTTGGTGCGGGAGAAGCGGAAGGAACGGGAGGAACGGGAGGAACGGGAGGAACGGGAGGAGGTTGAGGGAGGTCGTCGTCGTATTGAAGACGTCGTCACAGAGAAAGGGACGAAGACGGCGTTGGCGATGGCGATGGCGAATGGAAAGGGGAAGCCCCAACACGACGACAGTGACGACGACGAAGACGACGCCAGGCGCCGGCGGCGCCAGCAGAACCGGCGGCGCGAGAGAAAGAAAAACTAAAAGGATACAATGTCGTTACGTATGAAGACGTATTTAATTGAGAGAGTCGAGGGAATCCGCGACCACCATGTAGGGCCTGATCGCATACTCGGGCACGAGGCCGTTGACAACCTGGGGGCAAACGAGCAACCGCGAGTGAGGGAGGGAGGGAGGGAGGGGGCCTCGAGCTTGATAGCAGCGTCGGTCGAGCTCAACACGAACATACGGATCTTTCCGAACCTGGGAACGAGCAAAACGCAGAGCAGCGCGAGTGAGCGTCGAGCGTCGAGCGTCGAGCGTGAGATCAGACAACAGGCAACAGAGAACAAGTCGACACGTACAAACGCCTCAATCTCCTCCTTCGTCACATCGCGAAACACGAATACAGCCCCGTCGACGGGATCAGTGAGCGCACCAGCCATGACAATCTTCCGCTGCGCGGCCATATCCTTGGCACCCTGAAGATGCTCGGCGCGGAAGGGATCGCGCCTGTCCAAGATGTCAGGCACGTACTTGTACTGGAGTACGTGGTACGACGGCGGCGAGGGGGCGGCGGCGTTGACTGCAGAGAGCGCAAGAGCGCGAGCGAGCGAGCGGGTGAGTCGTTTCCGCGCAGTCACGGCACCAGGCAACGGGAGCAAGGCACCCACCACTCGAAGCCATCGTCGTCAGTGCGCGGACGGGATATCGCACGGAGGGATATCGCACCGTCGCAGTACGAGTCGTCGACAGAACGGCAGACCGGAACGATGCCAGCCTCGGCGCAACAGAAAGCATTTCGAACGGTTTGTGCGAAATTTTCCAAGAACGAAGCGTTCATCACGCTCGCTCCGCCACGCACCCGAACGGACGGCGGACGGTAGACGGTAGACGGTAGACGGTAGACGACACGCCATGTCCGCATCCGCGTCCGCCGGGCGCGACGATCCGCACACGTCCGCTTCGTCTCCCCCCCACGGATCCTCAGACGGGGACGATGCCCTTCTCTACCTGTCCCCGCCCGGGTCGTCGCTCGCCCGCTCCCTCACCCTCTCCATCGTCTCCCTCGCCGGCAAATTCACGCTCAACGTGCTCAACTCGACCACCTTTGACAACCTCCCTACCCTCCTGGACGCCGTCGACGCCACGTCCACCCCCGCCTCCCCGGGCCTCATCACCGTCTCCAACCACGCGTCCACCCTCGACGACCCGTTCCTCTTCTGCGCCATGCTTCCGCTCTCTTTCTTCTCCACGGAACACCTGCACAACAAGACCCGCTGGAGCATCTGTGCCCGGGAAATGTGCTACAAGAACTACCTGCTCGGGCAGTTCTTCAGGAGCGGGAAGACCCTGCCGGTAGAGCGGGGAAAGGGACTGTATCAGCCCGTGATGGGGGTGGTCGCGAGGGCGGTGGCGAGGGGGGAGTGGGTGCACGTGTTTCCAGAGGGCCGGATCCATTTCAACAACGGGAGTTCTCTCGGGGAGCTGCGGTGGGGGGTGGGGAAGCTGGTGTGTGACAGCTACATACTGAGCGGGAGGGTGCCTGTGGTGTTGCCGTTCTGGCATACGGGGATGACGGGTGTGCTGGGCAAGGGGGGAAGGGTGCCGGGGACTGGGAACTCTGTGCGCGTGCGCGTGGGAGAGGGGCTCGTTCTGGGCGACCTGGTGGAGAAATGCCGGCGGGATCCGGAGTGCGCGTGGAAGGAAATTACGGAACGGGTGCGGGAGGGGCTGGAGAAGGCGCGGCGCGGAGACTGAATGGAAGAGGACGCGTCTGAATGGACGGCCCACATTCGTCCTCGTCGTATGCGTCGCCCCGACGCGATACAGATATCAGCCGCTTCAGATTCAGACGCACACACGAACGTGCATTGACCTTCATTCTTTCTAGACATTTCATTCATACACAGTGCCTGCCTTTTTGATACAGAGCTGTCCTGCTGCGGCCACGGGCTTTGAGTTGTTTATCCCTGAGAATTTGACATTTGGCATCGGATTGCTGCGGAATACGTGCGGCGTTGCTTTTCGTTCCGGGGGGGGTGCGTGTTTCGTGTTGTGATCTGGCTGTTGCGCACGCGCATTGCGCGTTTCGTGTTTCGTGTGTTCGGAGGCGGGCATTCTTGCGCTGACCTGGCCGATGCAGGGCAGCACTCACGCACTCGCGCCACTCGTGCCCACCTACCTGCCCACGACCCGCAGTAGCATGATGATGTCAGATGCGGGGGCGGAGAAGAAGTCTCGTAAACCATATACGCTCTCCAAGTCGAGGGAGCGCTGGTCTCAGGATGAGCATGCCCGCTTTCTCGAGGCGTTGCGCCAGCACGGACGGCAGTGGCGTCTGATCGAGCGTGCCGTTCAGACCAAGACGTCTGTGCAGATTCGATCGCATGCGCAGAAGTTCTTTATCAAGCTGGAGAAACAGAAGAAGCTGATGGAAGCCGGGTTGCCGTTGGCGTTTGGGACGCATGAGGTGCCGCTGGATATCGACGTGCCGCCGCCGCGGAAGAAGCTGGTTGGGTCGATGGTGACGCATACGGCGCCGACCGTGATGACGCCGTCGGAGCAGCATCAACACCAGCATCAACACCTGCATCAGCCTCAGCCTCACGACATGGATATCACCGTGGCGGCGGTTGCGGCGGCGGCAGCGGCGGCGGCGGCCGCTGCTGCCTCTGCCGTGCTTCGCGCGGCGGGGCAAGAGATTGAGCAGAAGCTGGCGTCGGATCCGCCGGCGACGTTCCCGTTCTTCGGGATGAGTCCCGAGCTGCTGCGTGGCATGTGCAACCCGCAGCAGTTCCAGGCCAACATTCACGCGACGTTGGCGAACTATGATAGTGTCGTGCGGACGAGCGGGGGGAGCGGAAGCCAAGAGGGTGGCCAGTGTCGGCTGGTGAACGGGTCCAACGGGACGACGAACGGGACCAACGGGGCAAACGGGGCGGGGAACAACGGGAACCTCGGCAGCAAGAAGAATATCGCGAGCAAGAAGACTGGCGCGGAGAAGACGGGCACGAGCGAGCCGGGTGTGGTTGGCTTTGCGGCCAACTCGTATCACGGGGAGGACGGGGACAGGAGTGCGTGCAGTCGGGAGGAAGACAACGAGGAGAACGACATGAGCGACGACAAGGTCGACCTCATGGACACCGGGATGAACGGCTCTGAGCAGCTGGCCAAGTTCCTGAACAACCCCAATCCGGTGTTGCAGGTGCCCAGCACGACTGGGTGGGCCAGTCAGTACAGCGATCCGAACGGCGTGTCGAACATGTGGCACTCGCTGGGCGGGAACGGCGGGGGAACGGCGAATGCCAACGCGCTGGCACCGGGCGTGGCCAAGGTTCTCGACGAGCGTGAGCGTGAGCGGCTTCAGGTCAATGTCAAGGCCGAGGAGAAGAATGCGAGCGGCGAGGGGGGAAGCTCTGGCAACGATAGCGTCCATCCCACTGCGGGCAACGGGAAAGGTGTGGGGGGCAACGGGAACGGAGATGGAAACGGTAACGGTACAGTATGCACCAACGGGACCGGGACCGCCAACGGGACGGCCAACAATGGCAAGTCCGGAGAGGGCTCCAACGATAAGATTGGCAGCAATGACAAGAACCTCTCCAACGAAAAGACGGCCAACGGATCCAATGATAAGAAGGGGTCCGGAGAAGGCAGCAACGATAAGAATACGTCCATCGGAATGAGCCAGAACCCTGCCCAGCTCGCGCCGCCACCGACGGCGAGCTCTGCCCAGCAGCATCTGCAACCGCCAAAAGCGCACATGCAGCACGCCTTCCAGGCGGCAATGAACGCCCTCCAGACGGCCGGGTTTGGTGACCTCGTGGTCCCTCCAGGCAGGCCGCCCGTCGGTGCCATGAAGTTGGCGGCGAAGAATGTCGTGTACAACAATCCGGACTCGGCAACGGCCATCCAGTTGACGCGCCTGGGCAGGGCGGCCGGTGGACCAGCGCAGGGTCGTCACGCTCGCAAGAGGGCCGCGGGGGACAAGGAGGACAAGGATGACAAGGACTACAAGCCCCCCGCGAGTGTCCGTGCAATGAGCGGAAGCGATGTGAGCCATCGGAGCAACCGGAGCCGGGGCATGAAGCGAAGCTCGGGATCGAGCGACGAGAACGGCCCAGAGGTCAAGAAGGGTGGCCGCAACAGGAAGAGCAAGCCCGTGAAATCGAACGTGAGCTGACGATTGATTTGACGGCTCTGCATGCATTTCATTGGCACGTGCACAGAATACTCGGCGCGATGCCGAGTGCCGCTCGTCCGCTTCGACCCCGCATGATATGATTCAGGGGTCGAGCCGACAGGACGTTTTATTTCCCAACTGACTTTTTCATTCATTGTGATGTATACATTGGTTCAAGAAGGGGGTGTGCAGACCTGGAGGGGAGACGTCGTCGCTGAACGCTGACCGCGACGGCGGTCGGACGGAGGGGACGACGCGGCGGCGGCGGCGGCCGCGGGGGCAGCGACGACGACGATCCCCGTGCGTGCCCGCGAGACGCGATCATCGCGGGTGCGCTCCGCGGCGAAGTCCGAACCTTCCTTGCTGGCTGCCCATCGCAACGCGAACATACCCAGAGCAAACCAAATTCGTTCCCTCCTCGATCCCCGACGACCACGCCGCCGATGGCGCCAGTACCAAGCACGACCATAATGCAGCACGTCAAACCGATATTGGCGTCGTCACGGCACGTGCGAGGGAAAAAACGAGAACGAATCCGGGACCGTCAGGGATTCCGGGACGCCCAGGTCCCGCCGTTGCCGGCCTTGCGATCGTTGCCTCCTCAGTACGACGTCGCGAAGAACAACATCGGCTACAGGACGATCCTGTCGTCTCTGGCGGTCGTGCTTGCGTCGCTCCTGTCCTTCTCGTTTCCATCCACTGCCACCCAGTTGGGCTACGGTGGACCGGACGGACTGGGCGTGACCACCCCCACAGCCGCTGAAACGTTCGAGCTGGCGACAGAGGTGGAGGATAAACTGCTGGGCATCGTGCGGACGATCGAGACGAAGGCCGACACGCTGGCGACGACGGTGACGAGTGCGGTGGTCCCAAAGTCGGGGGGCGGGGACGAAGCACAGGCGGCAAAGACCGAAGCGGAGATCCGGGAGCTCATTGACGAAGTGTACGACGTGATCGCGCGGAATTTTGACGACTCGAGGCGGCGAGCGTTCGATGCGGAAGAGTGGAAGCGGGTGCGGGACGGGGTCATGGCGAGGAACATTCGGGACCCGTCTGTGGCCCACTCGGCCATCCGGGAGATGGTGCTGCGCCTCAAGGACCCGTACTCGAGGTTCTTATCGCCGAGCGAGTTTTCTGCCTTGTCCAAGTACGATATCAGCGGGGTCGGGCTCAACCTCGGGACCAAGTCCGACCTGGAGGAGAAGACGGGGCTGGTGCCCGAGTTTCAGGAGGGGGACGGCGCGTGGGTGATCGGTCTCATCCGGGACTCTCCGGCGGACTACGCAGGGGTCCGACAGGGAGACTTGATTCTGGAGATAGCCGGACGAGAACTGGGGCAGAAGAGCCCGTTCGAGGTGGCCTCGCTGTTCCAGGCGAACGACGGAGCGGAGGACACCGACGGCGACGGCAATGGCGACTTCCCGATCGGGATCGACAACGAATGGCTGGGCATCAGCAAAGTGGTCAAGAAGCCGCCCATCCAGCTCCGGGTCCGGCACCTGGACGGCGGCGAGGAGCAGCTCGACCTGCAGCGCCCGGCCGTGGTGCCCACGCCCTCGCCGGTCAGCACCAAGTACGACGCGAAGAAGAAGACCGCGTACATCAAGCTGTCTAGCTTCAATGCGAGGGCGCAGCGGGACGTGTCGGCGGCCGTGTCGAACCTGGTCGACGCCAAGGGGGCCGAGACGATCGTCCTCGACCTGCGGGGCAACCGGGGCGGCCTTGTCAGCGAAGGCATCGAGGTGGCCAAAGTGTTCCTGTCCAAGGACGACATCATCGTTCGGTCCAACATCAGAGCCAGGCAGACGGAGAGCGTCGTGAGAGCCGATGGCATGCCCCTGACGGACGCCAAGCTCCTGGTCCTCGTGGACGGGGGAACGGCCAGTGCGAGCGAGATTGTGGCCGGGGCCCTCCAGGACAACTGTCGGGCGCCTTTGGTGGGGGCTCCGACCTATGGGAAGGGGCTCATCCAGAGCGTGTACGAGCTCTCCGACGGGTCGGGGCTCGTGCTGACGGTGGGCAAGTACCTCACGCCGCTCGGCACCGACATCGACTACAGCGGACTCCGGCCCGACTTTGGCGGGCAGCCCGACGACCGACAGTACGACGAACGCATCAAGGCCTGCCTCATCAGAAGAGGTAATACGAACGAGTGAGTGAGGAAGTTCGTCTGCAACCAGTCACAAATTTCGCATAGGTTTCGCTCATACACACGCTCGATAGAGAACGCCGCCTCGTGTTCGGAAGCGGCAAACGGCCGGACGCACGCTCCGTTCGATTCGCACGGCGCCTTCTCGAACATCAGAATTGCCTCTTTCATTCTCGCGGTTCTGCAGGCGTGGGGGCTCGATTCAGGCGAGAGGGCCGTCGTTAAGATCCGTTCGATTCAGTGCGCCGGGCTACTGCCTGCCCGCCTGCCGACTGAGTGGGTCGACTAAAATTTCCGCGAAGGGGCATCTGCTGCTAAATCAGGAACCAAGCCACCCTCGTTTTGTTCATGGCGACGAATACGCAAAACCCACTTCTCGGTCGCTTCAATGTGTACCTGCATGCGATTGATTCGGCTGTGAAGCAGCAGATAGACGGTATCACGGCCCTGGCCAAGCAGATCAAGCTCGAGTGTCCCGACGCCATCCCGATCGGCTGTCAGCTGCTTGCAGACAGGTCGATGCGTGGCGGGGCCGAGTTGCAGATCCCCATGCTATATATCATTGATAGCATAGTGAAGAACGTTCGAGAGCCGTGGAACAGTGGCTTTTCTGAGGTGCTGCCGGTCATCTTTGACCACGCCTGGGTCGTCGGAGCCCCGGGCCTCCACGAGAAGCTCCGGCGGCTCGTGGGCCTGTGGCGCAAGAGCAAGTTTTTCTCTGACGAGGCGATGGATATGCTCGATGCCTCCATGCACGCGTCACGGCCACCTGTGCAGCAACAGAGGACCTCGCAGCCTGTGGACCCGAGGCTCTCGAAGCAGACGAACGGCGCCGGCATCCACAATAACACGACCGACGTCCAAACCAACTCTCAAATGAATGCAAACAAGACGAAGATGACCCGGGACCCTCGGCTGGCCCAGGGCCCGCCACAGCCCGACGTGCGGCTCCAGCCGCCGGAACAGCAGCCCGAGATTCTCGCGCTGCTGGCGAATGCGGGTGACTTGGCGTCTCTGGTAGGCGTCCAGGCAAATATGACGAGTATAGAGCCGCCGAGAGGGCCGCTGACGAACGAGATGGTCAAGAACCCGGACAACCAGGGCGCCGTCGACAGGCTGCAGGCAGCGACGGCCGCGCAGCAGTCCAAGTTCCTGGACAACAAGTTTTTGAAGCGCAAAATCAGGGAGAATCAGACAGACGCGAGCAGAATGTGGTATTTGGACCTCGAAACCTGGTACGGGACCGTGACGGGCAGCGGGGACGTGCTCATCGAGGGAAATACCGAGGCGACGCTCGAGGCATGGCAAACTGATCATCCATCCCAGCTGCCCGACGAGCTGTCGAGCGTTCCGGCTGACGACCATCAGACGGCGTGCGCGGTGTCGGGAGAGAAATTCGAAAAGTACTGGGACGATACCCTGCAGGAATGGCGGTACCTCGAGGTTGCACGGGTCGACGCCGTGACTGCGCGCCGGCTTGGTGTGCCAGACGGGTCCCTCGTTTGCATAAGCGTTCTCGATTCCGACGATATCGCGTGCATTGTGACTGCTGCGACGTCGAATGGAACGCTGGGCGCCGACGGCGCTCCAGACGCCAAGCGCGTGAAGACCGAGTAGTAGACATGGTTTTTACGGGTAACAAAAAGACTGGTTGAATTCGTGTTCGTTCGTCGCAATAAAGTGCGACATCATTATTCGTGCGTTGTGGGCAAAAAGAGCCGAAACTGCCATGATCACTCGGCAGTTCCGTTGCGGTAGTATCCCATCCCCTTCGACCCCCGCTTGTAAGTATATCCCGCCTTGAGTCCCTCGTACGATTCAGATAGTATGAAATCAGGCTGCGCTGTGGCGGCCCCGGACGTGGTCGCCGGCGGGCCAGTCGCGGGGGTGGCTCCAGTCGCACCGGTCGCACCGGCCGCCGGGAGTGGTGGCACGCGGGGTGCTCCAGCTGCGATGTGCTCGTACCCGTGCTTCTGCTGCTTTTGCAGCCTCTGCTTTTCCAAGTTCCTCTGGGCCCGCTCCTGCTCCTTCCTCTTCCTCTCTTCGGCCTGTCCGATGTGTGCGGATCCCTTCTTTTGAGCCACGATATCGTCAGGGTGTCCCGGTGGAAGCAGAAGTTGGTGCTTGAAGTACTCCATCTCCGCCCTGGAGACGGCCTTGTAGCCGACGACCGGGTCGCCGGTGTCCGTCACCACGCGCACAATCTCGAGGGGGTGCCTCTTCGTCTCTTCTTTACCGTCTCTGCTGCGTGCTTTGTATGTGCGACCGATGAAGTTGCTGACCTGAGTCAGGTCGTGGAGGCGCGTGAAGAACTCAAGGAGGCCGCCTGTCAGCAGGTGGAGGTCGGTGCGCCTCGTCATGGCGCACTCCCCGTGATCCATGCGGAAAGCGCAGGTATCGCCGTGCCTGCAGCCGGTGTCCATGTAATCGTACCACTTGGTCCAAATATCCGCCGCCTCCACGATGGTGGCCCGGCGATGATTGCTCATCTCCTCCTCCAGTTTCCCCGTCTTCGGGAACTCCGAGTTCGGGAAGATGGTGAACGAATTGAGGTACTGGGTGGTTTCGCCGGTCTTGTACTGGGCGGCCTTGTCATTAGGATTCACCGTGACCAGCTTGATCATGGGGACCTTCTCGCCGTTCAAGGTGTACATGACGTCCTTGCCCGAGACGGCGTTCTTCCTGATGTAGAACCCGGAGAACTCCGCCACCGCAGCGATGCTTCCGAACGCGCGCAGCGTATCAGCCAGTCGATCTTTAACGTGATTCCACGACTTGCCCCTGTCCGTCGACACGACATGGTGGTAGATCTTCGACTGCGTGCGCGTGTTCTCGTGCACCACGTGCGTCTCCTTGAGGGTGGCCTCCACGTCCATGCTGAGGATGCCGCGCTCCAGGGTCCCATCGTTGATCATTATCTCCCGCTGGTGCTCCATGACTTCGGCAAAGTACTTGAACACGATGTCCTGCTCCATAATCGTGAACCCCAGGAGACGGTTCAAGAAGGTGGGGACCGTGACGTCCAGCTTGTTCGGGTTGATCTCCAGCCCCAGCTCCCTGAACCTATGGAAGAAATAGTTCAAGAATTGCTCCGTGGGAGACAAGCGCGCGGCATTTTCCAGGTCGAGCGCGAGATCCTCCGGGAGCGCGCGAGCGGCAATCTTCCTGCCGCCCGTGGGGAGCTGCTTGGAGCAGAAGCTCAACAGGAACTTCCTCAGCGCCTTCTTGCCCAGCTCCGAGTCGATATCAAACGCCTTCAGGTCAGATCCAGCGCCCAAGGCGTTTCGATCTCCCCTGAGGAGAGCTCCAAGGGACGCGAGCCGCTTGGACGCCGCGCAGGCAAATCGGTACTCGCCACCGCACGGCGTGACCACCATCTTGTAGACGGGCGCAGACATCTGGTTGGCTCGATGAGACCTGCCAAACTGCTGGATCGCCTTGTCCGCAGACCACGGCAGTTCCAACGTGATGTGGCACCTGCGACGGAGGTTCTTGACGCGCCTGTCGGCTTGGAGGGAGATTCCCGTGGACGAAGCGTCTGAGATGATCGCAACCAGCTTCTCTCCGCGCATGAAGAGGTCCTTCTCGTAGAGATTCACGTCGCACTTCTTGAACTGCGAGTCTCCGGCCTTCCTGTCGCGGTATTCAGCGTTGCCGCCCTCGTCGAAAAAGATGCCGCCCTTCCTCCCCGTGAGCTCGGCCACCGCTTCCTGGCCGCCGAGGTTGTGAATCAGGTCGTCGAGCGGATTGGCCGGAAGGTCTAGCCTCTCGGCGATGAAATCGAACATCTCGGTGATCTCCTGGCAGATCTGCTCGAGGTCCTCCATGGTGTGCCCGCCGTCTGCTTCGTTGGCGCCGAGCTCAGCGGTCGGCTCTGGCCGCACGTAGGGCTCGAGCAGCATGACGGGCACGGGGACCTCCCTGACCGCTGCAGCGTTATCGACATCCATCCCCTGGATGTTAATCGAAGAACGCCGGCCAAAGACCCCCACGTCGTTCCTCGCGTCGGACTCGGCCGCCTGCAGCACGGCAACCGCGCTGTTGAGGGTCGTGAACTCGTGCTCCAACTTCTCCACCTTCTCCCTGAGCGCAGCCTTTTCCTCTGGGTCCTTGGATGCAATCATTTGCAGGTTGGTCCGCCTCTTGTCGCTGTCCAGCAGGTTAAATTCGGCCATCTTTGCCTCGAGCTTGGCCCGGATCTCCTCGATCGGCACGTGGGACCCCGCGTCAGGACGCTCCAATTTGATCAAAGAGATGGGCGGCTGCTGCATGATCTTCCGAGCCAGATTGTATGTCTGCTCGTGGACCTCGATGATCCTCGTGATGCGATCGCAGGCCGCGTATCCCATCTTCGGATCGTACCGCATCCCGTTCTTCGTCATGTCCTTCTCGAGGCTGTCAACGAGCCCGTCGTACTTGACCAACATCGACACGCATTTGGTGAGGGACATCCTTGGCGCAGAGATCAGCTCGTTCATTTCCTCTTCGTCCTTCTTGGCCCTGGCTTGCTGGGTGGCCGCCTCGCCCGTGCTCTGCAGCCCGATGACCACGCACATGCCGTCCAGCAGCGCCTCCTTGGCCATCTTGGTGATCGCAGGCACCTTGCCCGCCATCAGCATGCTCTTGAAGAAACGCTGGTTCGCTCCCCAGTACTTGCTCGGCCACATCTTCTCGCCAAAGGCCTGGCCGATCTTGTAGAGCGTGGCCCACACCGGAGAGCACCGGTTGTACATGATCTCGAACGAATCCTCCAGCTTGACGCGGACCAGATCAAACTCCGCACCATCGTACGACAGGGTCCTTCCCAGATAGGCACCGGCCGACTTCATACTCATCGCCGCCAGCTCGAGCGTCCCGTTGTCGGCCTTCGAGAGCATCTCGACCAGACTGCTGGTGTTCCCAACGCCACCAATCCCCAGGCGATGCATGTATGCCAGATTCTTCGGCTCAGAAGCCCCAGTGGCCGACGAATACAGAACCTTGGCATCGGGTAGACGCTCCTGGAGGTACATGATGGCCCGGCCGGTCTGGGTCGGCTGCCCTCCGCTCGTGGCCGGCAGCAGGTTCTTGGCCTTGTGCGACTCGTCGAGCACGATGAGACTGCCCTCTGCGCATTTGCTCAACCACTTGATGAGCTTTCCAAGGTTGCAGCTCGCCGGAATCGCCTCGAGTCGTTCCATCTTGACCTCGTCCGTCTCCTCCGGCTTTTGCGATGCGCCAAAGTTCCTCTTTGGCTTCTTGGCCGGCTTTGGCAGCTTCATCCTGAGGAATGAGTACGTGCAAAACACCACTCCGTCCCATCCAGGCTCCGGGGAACCGTCAGAATGTACGGGGATGAACTCCGCGTTGACGTCCTTCAGGTCTCGCTTTGTGTCGATCCGCAGGTCTTGCGACACGGACACCCACAGGATGCGGCGGCCTCCGTCGTGCCAGTGCTGCTTGCACAGCGCAGCGATCTGCCTTCCTTTGCCCACGCCGGCCCCATCTCCCAGGAAGAATCCCATGCGGGGACGCTCCGGCTGGTTGAACCGCATGTTGGCGTAGATGACCGTCTCCAGCTGGGCATCGCTGATGATGCCCGCCTCCACCTCCTCCTTCAGACAGTGGTTGAATCCCAGCGCAGGCATCGGCACCGACCGCAGCGAAGCCGTCTCCACGAGTGGGTCCGGGTGTTCGCGAGCGAGCGGGTGCAGCTCGCGGATGCCGGTGGCCACGTACTTGGCATACGTCGTCTCGTCCTCCCGCTCGTCCACGTCGATCCGCTGGTTATCCTCGTCGTCCAGCACGATGGTTTCACCCAGCGCATCCCCATTCGTCACCACAGGGGGCATCTTGAGCTCCGGCTTGACTTCCGGCTTGGCGCTGGAGCTGGCATCCTTGGACGCCGTGGTCGTCGCATGGTCACCCCGCGCCGACCCATCCACGTTGACGATCGCCTCCATGATATCCTTGGGCCTGTCCATCTCCTTCTCCTTCTCCTTCTCCCTCTCCCTCTCCTCCTGGGTCGGGCTACGCAGCCTGGCCATCTCGTGCTCCATCTCTGCCTCGGCAATCTCCAACCGAGTCCCGGCAGCCGGCTCCCGGTCCCCGTCCCGTCCCCGTTCCACCTCGTCCGTCTCCATCGGCCGAACTCCGGCCTCAATCTCCCCAGCAAGCTCCACAATATTCCGCAACGCAACCCGGCTCGTCTCCCTCGCCGCCTTCTCCCCACCCTCCCCGTCGTCCGCCCCACCAGCCGCCTCCCACGCCCCCTTCCTCGCCCCAAGCTCTTTCTCCCAGCCCTCCACCTGCTTGTACAGCGCCCTCATCCCATCGGCTTCCTGACGCGCCTCCATCTCGTCCATCTTCCCCGAAACGACGCCGAGCACCGACACCACGTCCACCCCCAGACGGTGCAACGCCCCCGAGAAATTGACCACATACGCGTTCATCATCCGCATAAACATGCTCGTATACTGCTTCCGTATGGGGTCACAGTCCTGCCGCTGCGACTTGCCCCCGGTCGCCTGCGTCAATGACGGAAGCGACGTGTTCGGCGACCCGAAGAGGCCCGTGGCAGGCGTCCCACCGGTGCTCATTGCCACCGGCGGTGGCTTTGGATCCATCGGCGTCGAGCCTGCGTTGGCTGCTGCTGCTGCTGCTGCGTTCGTCGTGACCATCGAGGATGCGCTGAACTCGATCCAACAACTCGATCGATGGCCAGGAGAAGCAGCCGCGCTGCAAGCGATGCCAGACTCCAGGAGCGCTGTTCCCTGCGATAGAGAGCGGTGGGTGGGGGTGGGGGTGCGTGAGGTCGGGGCCGTCTGCTGATTCGAGCGCAACGAAAAGACGACCACGACCACGACGGGCGCGTGTTCGCGCGCTTTCCCCTCTTGTGGAGGTCGACGAGGGCAGTGGAACAACAACGAAACGATGCGCGAGCGTGGTGTCTCTGGGCTCTGGGCCTCGGTAAAGGCCTTTGAGGGTCGATTTCAAAATCCAGGACGACGACCGCCGCCTGGCGCCGCGCGATTCAGAGACGGGGACAGGATGGAACGTACTCGTTACAATTGACTTCTCAGTGGCGCTGAGCGCCGTTTAGAATGGACGGAACCGCCCAAGTGAATTTCGAAATGCCCAGTTTCCCTTTTCCCTCAACGAACAACGAAAGCGAACAAATTCAGATGCCTTCCGTCTTTCACTCGCCGGTGAACACGTCAGGGCTGTCAATACCCATGGGTGGCGGGGGCGGTCAGAGCCAGACGCCGGACGGGCAGCCCGAGAGCCTGCAGAATCGAGCCGGCGCCGTGACGTCTTCCGGGCACGGCTCGCGCTCCCTCTCGACGCGCTCGTCGCAGCAGCAGCAGCACCAACAGCAGCAGGAGCGGCAGCGGCAGCAGGCTTGGGATGCGTCGACGTACCACGGTCTGCTCGCGATTCTGAAGGATCCAAGCGCGTCGATTGCGGCGTCGTGTGCGGCCGTGGAGGAGTGCCTGACGATCAATAAGGACAACCTGCGGGGGTTCTTTGAGACGTGTTTTGCGCCGTTGATAGGGAATGTGTTTGGGTTCGATGAGCGGGATTCGGGGCAGGGTGGGTGGGTGAATCGTGTGGTCTTTGAGGTCGGCGTGGGGCCAGGGTCGGGGCCTGCGCGTCCGACCGCGGGCGCGGGCGCGCCGCCGCAGTCGTCGTCGTCGTCGTCGTATTACCAGTACCATACCTCGTCGCCGGCGAATCCGAGCCAGCAGTATCATACCTCGTCGCTGTCGTCGCAGGCACAGAAGGACGTGGTGGCGCTGCGGAAGCTGTTTGCTCCAAAGGGTCGTCTGTTCATGGCGATGTACAATGCGGACTGTGATGGGACGATCAAGTATCACTTTCCGGTCCAGCGGCTTCCGGGGATGAGCCAGATGCTGTTGAGCTGTGGGCATCCCTTGGCCCGAGTGTGGCCGCAGTACGGCGGCGGGCAGGTGATCGGGGACGTGGGAACGATGACCACGCACGTCCATGTGTCAGTGTTGCAGTATTTCTGCTATTGGTTCGCGTACTATGCGACCAAGTCGTTGAGCTCGAAGTTTGACGGGTCGTCGGGGGGGCTGTCGGCGAGAAAGTGGAGCGTGGCGAGGAGGTCGTCGTCGGCCTCGTCGGCGTCGGCGTCGTCGTCGCATGGCGGCAAGAGCATGTATTTGGTGTTGCTGCGGGACTTGCTGCAGGAATTCATGCCGCGGCCGATCGACACGCGGGAGGACGAGGGGCTGTCCGACCGGGCGGTGATGGCGGCGAACTTCTCCAACCCGCTGGTGTCCTCGTATCAGGACCGGCCGGGGACGGGGATGCTGATGTATTCGATTCTGGTCGAGTTTTGGTTGAAGGATGCGTGCGAGCCGTGGCTGCGGGAGGGCGGGGGCGGGGCGAGGCTGCGGAGGGCCGGTGGGAGTTGGGGCGCGAGTTACGACCCGCCGGTCGAGAACTTGCTCGAGGCGATCGAAGAGCTGACGAAATACGTGCTGGTATATCAGCTGGGGGTGTCGGATGGCAGGAATTCCCCGGCCCAGGGCGGGACGGGATGGCTGCCGCCGAGTCCCGTGTTGTATGCCCCCGCAGACATCAAGGGCAGGTCGGCGGGCGGCGGTGAGCATGCTGGCGGGTCTCCTGGGACGTTTGGGCACATCGGAGGCAGTGTCGGTGAAGGGATGGGTGTTGAAGGGACGGCAAACGCGACGACGGCGACCCCGTTCTCGTCGCCGCTGCACGGGCCGCGGTCCCTCGGGGCGTCGGCGTCGGTGGGGCCGCAGGCGTACGCGAGGCAGCTGTATCGGATGATGCATCGTGCGATCAGTTCGTGGCCGGATCAGCGGAGCATCAAGCCGCTGTTGAAGGTCTTCATGGTCGTGTTGGAGCCGTGGCGGGTGGCCGCGCAGGCCGGGGACGGGCGGGGCGCCGGCAGGAAGGGGGGGCACAAGGGAGGAAACTATCTGAGTATCGATCTGGTCGACCTGGTCAAGAGCGTCGGAGGCGTCGGGACCGCTGGAAACGGCGGGCGGGGGCGGGGACGGGGAGGCGGTACCGACGCCGCGACGTCGTTCGAGTACACGCCCGCCGAGTGGGAGCACCACGTGCTGTCGCACCTGCCCTTCTACCTCGACCTGGTGCCGATGTTCTTGGAGCTGTCGGTGTCGAGGGTTGCGGCGCGGGGCGAGCCCTCCGTGCTGGACGTCGTCAAGGTGCTCCGGGTGTTTGAGCGGTCCGAGGCGCTGGTCGGCACGTTGCAGGATGTCGAGCGGGACGCCAACCGGTACTACGCGTCGGAGCCTCGGCGCTCGGACGGGACGTACGCGGAGATCTTGCCCTGGGTCATCGACCAGGCCGAGAACTGGAAGCGGTTTGCCCGCGACCTCGGGGACGAGGGCGCCGAGGGCGCCCTCGGCGGCGGTGTCTACGGCGGGACCGCCGCCCGCGCCCCGGCGTTCTTCTCCATGTTCACTCCGGGCAGCACGACCGTGGCCATGAACCAGATTCTGTCGATCGCTGCCGGGATCCTGAAGCCCTCGCTGCTCAAGACGCTCCAGGCCTCGTTCGACAAGGTGCTGCCCAAGTACGAAGACGACAGGACGTGGGGCGGAGACCGGCCGAGCCTCGACATGGACGGCGCGGACTGCGGCGCCTACGGATACGGGTGGAACCGGAACGGCAAGACTGGACCCGTGCGCAAGATCGACAGGAGCACGTGGAGGGGGGCCACGTTCAAGGGCACCGAGCTGTCAAAGCCGAGGACCTCGAACGAGATCCCCGGTCTGGTGGACGTCATGGTGTCCGTCAGCGAGCGCATCAACACCCTCCTGACGCTTGATGTGCCCGTGTCCCGCGACGAGATTCCCGAAACGGTACTCGAGCAGTGGCTGTACGACCTGCGCCGCCGCGGGACCATCGTCAACCTGCGTCCCCTGGCCGACGTCCGGAACGTCGTCTGGCTCGGTATTGTCTCGTTCCTCGCCTACGCCTGGTGGAGTCTCCAGAGTGGATGAATAGAGTATTTATACACACCGTACATCAAAAATGAAACAATCTCTAGGCCTGGGCCTTCTGGTGCTCGCGGAGCACCTGGACGACCGACTTGAAGGCGAACCACTCGGGAATGTCATCGCCGGCCCTCAGCATCTGCCTGAACTTGGTTCCCGACAGTTTCTTGACCTTGAGTCCCTCCTTCTCCGCCACGTCGGCCGTGAGGTACCCCTTCTCCTCGGTGTAGACCACGTTGAGCGACGGCACGGTGTCCATGCCGAGCTCCTTGGCGTGCTCCATCGCCATGTTCTGAGCATCGTACGCCCCGTAAAAGTCCTCTCCGGTCAAGCTGCTCTTGCACCCGGCCATGTCACGCCCGATGATGAAGTGCGTGCACCCGTAGTTCTTCCTGATGAGCATGTGCTGGATGGCCTCCCTCGGCCCGGCCATGTGCATCGAGTACGGCAAGAATGCCCACTTGACGCGATCGTTGTTCAGCTCCTTCTGCAGCACCTCGTACGTGTGGTACCTGACGATGCCCGGAATGTCGTCCGCCTGCGTCGGCCCGCAGGTGGGGTGCACCAGCACGACGCCATCGTCGGCAACGTTGGGGGCATCCAGCGACCTGATGAACAGCTCATAGTGCGCCCTGTGGATCGGGTTACGGCACTGGAAGGCGACCACGTCCGTGTTGGCCGGGAGCATCTTCCTCACCTGGGCCGGGGTGGCGCAAGGGAAGACGCGCTCCGGCAGCCCGAGGCCGTGCACCTTCCCTCCCAGATAGTGCTGACCCCTCTCGAACGCGACCATCTGCACGGCCGGATGCTCCAGAGACGTCGACCCGTAGCACTGCGACGTCTCCTTGACCTTGTCCGGCGTCCACCTGCTCTCGACCTCCATCACGGCGATGTCCTTGCCCTTGTACGTCATCAGCACCTTGCTCCCCGGCTTGATCGCATCGTTGTTCGTATCCATCACCACTGGAAGCCCGAACAACAGCCCGTTCGGCAGCCGCATCTTGTCCACGACGGACTGATACGCATCCTCGTTCATGAACCCGTCGAGCGGGTTGAACCCGCCCACGTTGAGCAGCTCCACGTCGCACGCCTGCCTCTCGTTCAGCTCCACCGTGTAGTTGCACCCCGCCTTCACGGACGCGTCGGCCATGAGGTCCTTCACGGTGTCCGACCCGTGGGGCAGGATCTTGCCGTCGTCGCCGAACACAATCTGCGCCGCACGAGCGGAGTAGGTCCGCGCGTTGCTCAGGACCAAGTCCGCAGCACGCTTACGAATGACAGACAGCATGACGATGGCGATGGAGATGGCGATGAACGGAGATCTGAATAAAAAAGGCCGAGGAACGGCCGCAGCACCCGAGTCGTTTCCGTTTTCCTCTTCACGCTCACCTCGTATTTGATTTCTAGCGTTGCATTGGAGTCTGAAGGACGCGATAGCAAGCGCATTGTGGAGATCGTGCCGTGAACGGTCGAGTCGAGGGCGATTTCTGCCAACTACGTGAATAAAGATCGAGTCGATGCCAGCGAACGAAGAAGAGCCTGCAGCAGAAGCAGGGATCACCTACGCGGACGGAGGCCGGCGTGAAGTCCAAATGGGCGACGAGGACGGCGAGCTCGCGACGGCCATCCCGCGATTCTCGTTCTCCGCCTTCACCCACTTTGGCCCTGCATCGCCCACCAGCCGAGAGTCGTCTTCGTCTGAAACGCCGACGCCGACCTCGAGCACGGTGGCCAAGCTGCTGGATGGGTCTCGTATGTTTGCCGCCGGGGGCATGGCGGGAGCCATCGCGCGGACAGCGACTGCGCCGTTGGATCGGATCAAGCTGCTGTTCCAGGTGCAGGCGGTGGCGTCGTCCGGCACGTCGGCCACGGCATACACGGGCGTCGGTCAGGCCGCGTCGAAGATCATTCGGGAAGAGGGTTTCCGCGCCTTCTGGAAAGGAAACGGGACCAACATCATCCGGATCTTTCCGTATTCCGCCGCGCAGCTCGCGGCGAACGACCAGTACAAGCGGATCGTGGCTGGGGAGAACGGGGAACTGACGGTGGCGAGGCGGCTGGTGGCGGGGGCGTGTGCGGGAATGACGGCGACCGCGCTGACGCATCCGTTGGACACGGTGCGGCTGCGACTGGCGCTGCCGAACAGCGGGTACAACGGGATGGGACACGCGGTCGTGACGATGGTGCGGACCGAGGGGGTCATGTCGCTGTACAAGGGGCTGCTGCCGACATTGGTGGGGATTGCGCCCTACGCGGCGTTGAACTTTGCGTCGTACGATCTGCTGAAGCGGTACGCGTACGAGGGGGGGCACGTCAAGCAGAGCACTGTGAGCAACCTGCTGATGGGGGCGACGGCGGGGACGGTCGCCGCGACGGTGTGCTATCCGCTGGACACGGTGCGGAGGCGGATGCAGATGAAGGGGAGCGAGACGATGTATTCGGGGCAGATGGACGCGCTCAGGAAGATCTGGGCGCAGGAGGGCGTGCGGGGCTTCTACCGGGGGTGGAGCGCCAACACGCTCAAGGTCGTGCCGCAGAACGCGATCCGGTTCGTGAGCTACGAGGCGCTCAAGGGGGTGTTCGGGGTGGTCAAGGCCAAGACGGACACGTAAGGGGTGGCGGGTGGCGGCGGGCAGGGCCCGTCGTGTGTTTCGATTTCATTCATTCATTCATGTGATTACGTTCAAGAAGAAGAAGAAGAAGAAGAAGCCTGGCGGGGACCAACAACAACGACAACAGCGCGATCGGTCGAACGATAGACAACGGCACGTGCATGACTTTCGGAGGAGGCCGGCTTGTGCCAGCGAAAGAAATTATCACGCGTCGCCGAAGCGACTACCACACCTGCGGCGCAAGGTGCAAGGCGGCGCAGGCGCGGTACGCTTACCGCAGCAGTGAGTGCGGCAGCATCGTGAAGGTAATGCCTCGGCCCGGCCCGGGGCGGGCCTTGCATCCGGGTCCCGGCGCGGGCGGCCCGGACCGACCCTTATGAGTGATCGTGGCCCAAACGGGAGCACCCGGCGGTCTCCGCGGAGAAATTTTTCCCAGAAACGCACATACGTGATGATGGGGAAGACGCCTCACGCCGTCGGGGGCGTTTGCAGCGACCGGATGGACGCCGGGGCGCGCTCGCTTCGGTTGAACACCTGCTTGAATCGTTTTCGTTCGCCCGCACACCGTCGCGCCCAGGCCCGCCGCGCCACGCCAGCATACGACGATGACTTCCCGGTGGTCGACGTGCCAGTCGCGGTGCGGGAGGACGGACTCGAGTACCTGCAAATCAGTGACATCAGAGACGCCCTCACCCGTCGACCCTCGCCGTTCTGTCACGACAACAACGCCGGCGGCGGATTTGTGGGCGACAAGGATCTGCTGCAGATCGATATAGCGCAGTACGAGTCGGAGAAGAGCAGCGGCGCGCAGTGCAAGGGCCTGTCGGACCCGCTCAACGACACGTGCATCGTCCTGCCGCCATACGCCATCCGGTCCGGGCCGCGCGAGTTCATCTACCACGACCCGGCGAGCGTCACTGCTGCGATCGTCACGTGCGGTGGACTGTGTCCTGGGCTGAACGACGTCGTGCTCAACATTGTCACGTCGCTCCTGGACTACGGGGTGCCCGAGGACCAGGTGCTCGGCATTCGCTACGGCCTGCGCGGCTTCCTGGACCGACACGCGAAGCCCATCAAGCTCGGCAGGCGCGAGGTGGACGGCATCCAGCTGAAAGGAGGCACAGGTGAGTAGCATATGATTAGGAGACGGGCAGCGGGGCGGCCAGACTCAACTCTTGATCTCTCCCTCGCTCACACACCCATTCTCTCTCTCTCTCTCTCTCTCTCTCTTGTTTTCCAGTCCTGGGCACGTCGAGGGGAAACGCCAAGATCACGGAGATTGTCGAGCGGCTTCGGCTCTGGGGCGTCACGCAGCTGTACGTAATCGGTGGGAACGGGGGCAACGCCGCTGCGCACGCGATCGCACAGGAGTGCATGTCGCAGAAGGTCATTTGCAACGTGGTCGGCGTGCCCAAGTCGATCGACAACGACATTCAGATCATCGACAAGTGCTTTGGCTTTGACACCGCCGTGGAGGAGGCGCAGCGGTCGCTCATCTGTGCACGCGTCGAGGCGCGGAGTGCCGGAGGCATCAGCGTCGTCAAGCTCATGGGGAGGCAGAGCGGTGCGTGTTGGTGTTTTGGGTCGAAGGCTGGCGACGGACAGGTGGGGTGAACGGGGAGCGCAGCTCCCCATTCGTCACTGCCCACCGACTCAGGGTGGCTCTCGCGCTCTCGCTCACTCTGCGGTGTTCACTGCCACCAGGGTTTATTGCCATGAACGCGTCGATGGCCTCGGGCGTCGTGGACGTCTGTCTGGTTCCGGAGATCAAGTTCAAGGAGGGGAAAATGCTCGCGTTTGTCGACAGGTGGGTATTGTTATTGACATCGAGGGGGTTGCGTGGGCGGGGAGCTGCGCTCACCCAACAAGAACCGGATCTCCCCGTTCGTCACCCCACCCTCTGCCTCTCACCTATCTCACGCTCGCGTTCGTTGTCGACAGCATCCTGAAGAGGAAGGGGCATTGCGTTGTGTGCGTGGCAGAGGGCGCCGGACAGGACATCCTCGACGGGTCCATTGCCACCGATCTGTCGGGCAATCCCGTGTTGGGGGACATCGGGACGCATCTGAGGGACTTGTTCAGGAGAGAGTTCAAGGGCAAGGACGTCAAGTACATCGACCCAAGCTACATGATTCGGTCCATACCTACGATAACGACTGACAGGAAAGTGTACTGGCCTCGGCCGCCGCGCGCTCGCCCTGACTCTCTCACTCGCTACGCGCTCGTTCGTTCTCCAGGATATACTGCAAGGTGTTGGGCCAGGCGGGAGTGCACGGCGCCATGGCGGGCTACACGGACTTCACCGTGGGTTTGGTCAACACGCACTATGTGAGTATTGCATTGACTCGACCGACGTGCGCGCGCACGCCCTGACTCTCTCACGCTCACTCTCACTCACTCTCTCACTCTCTCACTCTCTCACTCGCGCTATGGGCTTCGTTCGTTCGCCAGGTGATGTTGCCCACGACGACGATCATACAGAGCGCCCGGCAGGTCGATCCCAGAGGGCGCGGGTGGAACAGGCTGAAGACGAGCTTGAACCAGCCTGATCTCGTGTAAGGATGGGCGTTCCGCATGATGAAACGATCTTAAGCCGCTGACAAGGAGAACAAGGAGAGCATTTGGGCCGAGCAGGTATCGTGGTGGGGCGCCGAGGCAGCAGCGCCATTCGGTGAGTTCGTCGAGCCGCAGCCAGCACGCCGACGGGGCCCTGGCGAGCAAGTAGTCTCACGGAGTTACACTTGTGTTACGAATCAGTGAAGCTATCCACCTCTGGCGTTCTTCTGGCATTCACACACACAGGCTCGAGATGTCAACGCCCTGAGATTGGTAGTAGGCCGAAGCCACCTGGATCACTTGGGGTGAGTTGTCGAGGGTGGGGGCCGGGCAGTTACGAAGCCCTGGCGAACGTTTTCGAGCGAAGCGCGTAGCGTGAGTTCGTGAGTTCGTGAGTCAGGGCGTGGGGCCACACGTCGGTCGAGATTAATACCCACCAAGTAACCCTGCGGCCCTGAAACCGAGCTGGCCCTGAATAGCCCCGGCAAATCCGTCCTGGCATCCGCTCAGGGTGTCTGCCACCGCGGCCCGGAACTGGCGAACGAGCAAAGCGCGCAGCGCGAGTGAGAGAGTCAGGGGAGCGCACGTCGGTCGAGATAAATGCCTACCGAGTCGCAGGTACTGTTTTCGTCGATGGGAAGGTACTGAAGAACGCTCACAGCAGGGCTCAGGAGAGCTGCAAAGCAGGCGTCGCACCCCTCCGCACTTCCAAGAGACCCACACCCGGACTGGCGAACGAACGAGCGTAGCGCGAGTGAGAGAGTCAGGGCGTGCGAACGCACGACGGTCGAGGTCAGATCGCACCATCACATTGCTGAAGTCGAACGAATCGAACGACGCGACGGGGCACTGGCCGAACGCCGTAGGCACGACGGCAAGGGAGGCGACCGCCACGACGGCGTAGGTCATCTTCTTCGAGGGAGCCTGTCGAGAGCGGGGCGGAGGGGCGGGTGGGCAGGTGGGTAGGTGGATAGGTGGGTAGGTGGGTAGGTGGGTAGGCTGAGCATGCATGCGTATGGACTGGACTAGACTGGACTAGACTGGACTAGACTGGACTGAAGTGGACTTCGACCGTCCCACACTGGCACCCACACAACCGGCTTGGGACATCGCATCAGCTCCCGAGGGCCCGGGAAACACACGAGTAAACGAATGCATGCACTACGTACCATTGTGAGAGATATAATTAGAGAGAATGTGAGAAGGATGCACTGCGGGGGCCAGAAGTTTCTGAATTAGCAGGAAAGTGTTTGAACCGCGGCAATGCTGCGTGCGCTGGCGAATTCGCGTCCTTGGAGTCTTCAATCCTTCTTCAAACCGTTCGAGCGCGTTATAAAACACAAATCCACATCACCGTCATGAACAAGAGCCTCGCGCTTGCCGCGGGCCCGATCCTCTTCGTTTTGACCGCGTTGGCGCTCGCTAACCCGACACGTGCGCAGACGAATCCGTTGCCCAACTGCGCTCCGATCGGGCCGCTCACCCTCCGCTGGTCCATCGACCAGTCCAACGACGTCATCGAGTACGAATTACGCGCCAATGTTGCACCCGACACCTGGATGGGCTGGGGCTTCTCTGCCAGCGACGTCGCGGAGATGGCCGGCTCGACCGTCGTTCTCTCCGGTTATTCGGACGACCAGCCCTTCTCGGTCTCGTACGACCTGACAGGTCGGTCTTCCAGGTACGTCAACCCCGCCCTGCCCGAGGTAGAGCTGCTGGCGGCGTCGACGGACGGCGGCGTCACGACGATCCGTGCCAAGCGCCCGCTGGGCGACTGGCCGTTGGACGGCGGTCGTGCCGTCGTATGGGCGACCGGCCCGGTCAGTGGTGGGGTGGACGACCTGACCGTGGAGTATCACGGCACTTCACACGCGCTCGGTGGGTCCACTGAGACGATCGTGTTGGGAGAGGCGCAGGACGGCTGTTAGCAGGACGATGATGATCCACCGAGAGTTCTAGAGTCGTCATTGAACTCTCATTGGACTATTACAGTGTTAAACACTTGAATTTGAACACTTGAATTAGGCCTCGTCAGGCACGAACTCCGGATAGAACCTCTGCACGGCGGCCACGACCTCAGGCCCCCATGGCACCCGAGTGTCGCACCTGGCGAACGAGCGAAGCGCGTCGCGCGAGTGAGAGAGCCAGGGCGCGCGAAGAGCGAGTGCACGTCGGTCGAGTTCAATACCCACCCGATGATGCTGAACGCGTAGGTCTGGAGGTCCGCGCCGGCAGCCGACGACGACTCCGTGAAGTACTCCCCACACGGGCCGTCCTGCTGGATGGCACCCAGACCGCTGTCGTTACCCGCCGCAAGCTCGGCCGCGAGCTGCGACGGGGACTTCGGGAAGGTGGCAATGTCGAGACCGAGCGAGGGATAGAGCGGGAGGACAAAGTCCCCCAAGAAGGACCCAAGACAAGCATCACACGACTCGTACGATTGATCTCCTGGCACAACAAGCGAACGAGCGAACGAGCGAACGAGCGAACGAGCGAAGTGTGTAGCGCGTAGCGCGAGTGAGCGAGCCAGGGCGACGCGCGAAGAACGGGCGCACGTCAGTTCAACACCCACCGGCGATGTACTCGCACGAGGCCGCCACCTTGGCAAAGTCAATCGCCGCGATCGTCTCTGCCGGAAGGTCGCACGCGTCAGCCTGCCGTAGAACGAACGAACGAGCGCGAGTGAGCGACCGGGTGTCAGCCCAGAGCGAAGCGAGCGTCGTCTCGGTCGAGTCTCAATTCCCACCTGGGCGCGCGTCGAGCCAGCGACGACGCAGAGTGCGAGCGCGAGGGACGCAATGGACTTCATCGTTGCAAATCGGTTTATATATCTAGGTTTATAATCGAGAGGAATGTGAAGTGTATCGAGCGATCGAAGATCGCAGGAACGCGCCGCGTCACGGCCATACTTGGGTACTGTCGGTCACGGTGGAAAAACAACCCGCTCAACGCACGCCGCCCAGACTCTCGGGTGAACAACAACAACAACAACAACGGCGGGCCACTGGGGTGACAGATCCACGCCAACAGACTGAAGGAGTATTCGTGTGGGGGTGAACGGGTCGCTGCGCTCCCCGTGCGCCCCACCCGTTCGTCACCCCACCTACGCCAGTCCGTCGCCGAGACTCGTTATATGGAGCTCTTGCGGCAGCCGTTCGTTCAACTTGGCCACGATCCTCGCCGCCGCATTCCGCCGCCGCTCCACCGAAGGGATGCCGTCCGGGTAGGCAGACGATCCGACCGCCCCGATCAAAAACTCGCCGTGGGATCCCTCGTCGCCCACCACAAACGTGCTCGTCTTTGTCTTCGCCTTTGCCCTTGTATTGCCAACCGCCTTTATCGCGCGCGCGTCGACCGTCTCCCGGACCGTCCCTCTGTCTCCCCGTCGTTGCGCCGTCGCCTTCTCCGTCTCCCTCTGCCGCAACTCGTGCTCCTTCAAGTTCTGGTTGTACTCCACGAGGTACGCGATCTCCGACGACCCGAGATGCGGCAGGACCTCTCGTGCCAATTTCTGCGCCGTCTCGGCGCCGATCGTCGCCTGGCTGCCCGTGTGCTCGCTGTTGCCGGTCTCACCCCCAACGTCGTCGTCGTCGTCGCTGTAGTACGTCCCCGCGCGCGACGGGGTCATGAAATCATCGTACCCAGTCTCCTCGCTGACCGGATTCGAGTACACCGTGAAGCCGGTCATCGGCGTCGGCTGGGTGCAGCGCGCCGCCGAGACCGGGGCCCGGCCGCTCGGCGGCGTGATGTTCGCGTACCTGCACACGCGCGAGCGAGCACGCGAGTGAGACAGTGAGCCAGTTAGCGAGCGAGCGAGCGAGTTTGGACCGATCGGCCCATCGGCCGGTCGATCACGGTCGGGCGCTCTCGTCATACACGTACCGGAAATGGTCAGACGACCTCGAGTTTGAATACACCTGCGCGTGCGGCGTCCGCGCGTGGTGCCCGTTAATAGCGCCCCTGGACACCGTCACGCCGCTCGCGTTCGGGCTGCCGACGCCCAGCTGCTCGAGCGCGTTTCGGAGCAGCCCACTCAACTGCACCTGCTGCTCCTCCGCGTCGCTCAGCGCCTCCTGGCATTTCATCAATGCGACGCCTCGAGCCTTTGCCAGCGACTCCGTGCGTTCTCGCTCAAACTCTGATCGCCGCAACTGCTCGGAGACGTCCTCCAGATCGCGCGCAAACTCCTGCCGGCTCTTGGCGATGGCGGCAATCTTGCCCAGGGTCTCGACCAGGCGCTCCGCGTCCTGCCCCGGCAGCTGGGCGCGATGTACTCGCTTCATCGATGCCGGGTCGATCACCGGCTGCGTCAACTTGAGACCGTGGTAGTGGTAGTCGACGTCGTTGTCGACCACATCGAGGGCCTTGGTCTTGGCGTACAGCTGGCGAGGGGTCAGCGAGGGTGTGAGCCAGCGAGAGAACGAATAAGCGAGCGGACGAAGGGGGAGGGTGGGGTGGGGGTCGAGACGGGACCCTGCCGGAGGAGGAAGCAAGGACCCCACCCTGCAAGGACTCCGCCCAACCGCTACGCAACGACACGAATGGAGATCGGGACACGACGCACCTGTTGATGTTGCTGCGCGACCGAATGGGAGCTCATCCATTCTGCCGGCTCTACCTCACGCTCGACCTGGCCACCCAGGCAGAATAGGCGCCTGAAGAAGCCCGGATCGTCGTTGGCCATCGAATGAACGTGTTGCCGAGATTTTCAACACAATTACACGACGGTATCGATGCCACCCGCAGGCAGCCGTATGTATGTGTATGTGCGCAATGGAACGGCGGGCGCGAATGGATATATATATGTATATGTGGAGGTGGGAGGAGGGGCTTCAGCCACAACGAAAGCGGGCCAGACGGGGAGCTCCCCTGTCCTCACCCCCTTGGTGGTCACCCGTCCTTGCCTGCTCGAGGCTGGACGCGAGCGAGGTTGGGTATTCCTGTGGGGTGAACGGGTCGCTCCGCTCCCGCTCACCCCACCCGGTCGTCACCACGTGGGGGCTTTCAATTTTCAAGGACGTCGCCCACCTTCACGACCACCGTGCCCCCTCCCTCGCCATCCACGAGACACGCATTCACCCCGAAGAACGTCGCGTTCTTGAACCCCCGCGGGCCCTCGGTCCAGCCCAGCACGCCGCCACTTCGTCTCGACCGCAACAGCTCCGTCACACGCCCGTCAACGTCGCCAGTCGCCGGATCCACGGCGGGCACCGTGCACCGACTGCACGGTTTGCAGAGATCGAACGTCGCGCCGGTGTATTCTCCCGTTTCACGCAGCAGGCGGAGCTCCCGGATCCCGTCCTCCTGCCAGGGCGCACCGCCGGCAACAGTCAGGTTTGGTCGAAAGCGGTGCATCATCCCCGCGGCCGCGTCCCCGTACGTCTCCTCGAACAGATCGATGAGGCTCTCCCGGAATGCGAACAGGAACGGAAAGCCGTCCGAGAATCCCGTCGTCGATGGTTGTGGGGCATACTCGGGGTCGACGGGCCGGTGCATGTCGCTGCTCGCCTCGACCAGGCA
>Ga0181584_10000513_pt1 | contig 27827 bp, 16 predicted proteins | sample 071ome_30_FD_132462 | JGI IMG/M metagenome (GOLD analysis project Ga0181584, IMG submission 132462) | Coastal salt marsh microbial communities from the Groves Creek Marsh, Skidaway Island, Georgia - 071406AT metaG (megahit assembly) | ecosystem: Environmental > Aquatic > Marine > Intertidal... | reverse complement strand
TGTTCGGCGTCGCCAGTACGTGTTTTGCTCGCGAATCGATTTTCGCTTCGAATCTCGCCCCCCGGAGAGGGTTGGTTTGTCCAGCCACGTCCGAGCTCGCGTGTTCATTCTTCTATTGGGACCTAATGGTTGCGTCGTGCGCGATACGAACGCCGTCCGACCCGGGTTTGGACGATGACACGGCGAGCCAGGAGCCAGGCCCTAAGGGGGGACGGCGACGGGTGCGTCACCGAGGCCGAGCTCCGTGCCGCCGCCGAGGCGCGTGGCGTCGAGCTGACGGAGGAGCAGGTGCAGGCGTTCATGGCGCTCGAGGCCGACGGGGACTGCGTTGGCCTGGAGGCGTTCCTGAACAGCGTTGACGGGAGCGAGGAGGGTGATATTGATGAAACGCTTAAGTATCTTTCTGCTGCTGGTCTTCTGGGGCCATTATAAGGCATTAGAATGGAGTAATACTCACACGGTCAAATCGTCCCCGAGCTCGGTGCTCCAGTCCACAAAGGGTTTGCGAACCAGGTCGACGAGCCGATCCCCGAACATCAGCGGCTCGTCCCCGTGCCCAGCTGGCGGAGCCAGGTCCAGGTGATTCGTTTCGAGCCTGGCGATGCCGCGGAGCGCGGCGGCGGCCTGTTTCATCTGGAACCGCTTCTCGTTTCTCACGGCGGCGGACGCTCGCAGGCTCGTGCGAATGAGTCCCTTGAAGGTGCCGATCCGCACGTCAGCCGGGAACAGGGTCAGGGTGTCATCGACGGACACGCAGTCGGACTCGGAGATCATGCATGTGATGTCATCGACTGCGTTCTGGTCGTCGCCGCTGACGGCCAGGCGTGTTTCGATGATGTCGAGGAAGAGCTGCTTCCGGAGGTCGCCGTCTTCGCATTGGCAAGCGATGCTCCTGGCCAGCGCAATGTCTCCCAAGCCCAGCGATCGGTCGACTGCGTCCTTCCAGCTTCTCATATCGACGAGTAGCGCGATCGCGGCACGCGTCCGACCACGCTCCGAGCACAGCCGAAGCGCCCGCACTGGGTCGTACCGGGTCCGGTGTGCCGCAATCTTCTCGACCAACAGGTCCTCGTTGTCCTCGTCGGCGGACAGGAGGCTGATATTCAACTCAAACAGCGCTGTCAGGCGGTCGTCGGTATCGTCCATAGTGTCCATAGTGTCCACGTCGCCCGCGTCGTGCGCGTCTTGGTACCTCTCGAGCTGCTCGAGATCGATCGCAAAGTTGACAAAGCGGATGATCTCCGAGCGCACGTCGCGACGAGCTCCAGGATGGGCGTAGGACGCTATCGCGGGAAGGAGTGCGAGCGGATCGAGTCGCGAGGTTGACGCGCTCGGCACGGCCGCCGCCGCCATGGCGGCCATCATCGACTTGGCTGCGCCAAACCCTTGGTGGCGGTCTCCCACGTCGGCGTCCTGACGAGCGCGAAGGATGTCCATCCAGAGCGAGACCGTTTCAGTCGGCTCGCGTGCCATCATGGTCGTGGCGTACTTGTAGACCAGGGCCAGGCTGGTGCCCGGCTTGCGAAGGACCCCGATCGCCTGCGCCGTCTCGCCGGCCGACATCAGGAGCTCCAGCTCCGCGCCATCGTCTTTTCGCGCTCTGAAGAACGCTAGGAGGGCGTTCGTCCTGCCATGTGACTCGAGAATCGACGCGGTGGTCCGTGGGTGCAGGCAGTCGGCGTGCTCGGCGACGAACTCGGCCACGACGTCCCCGTCGTGCCCGTCCTCGGCGCCGGCGTCGGCGCCGGAATGCATGAGGAGCTCCAGCAGCCACTTCGACACGGCCGTGCGCTTCACGACGTCTTGTGTGCTCAGCGTGCTGAGCTTCGACTCGAGGAACGCCCGAATCGGCCGCATCGACTTGGCCCCCGGCTTGACGGCGGGCTCGAGGGCTCTGCGGCTGCTCTCGGGCCCGTCCAGCCCCAGGAAGCGGCACGCGACCTCATCCAAAGACGGCAAAGACGCCGTAATTCTACCAAACAGCCTCGCGGACGCCTCGTACGCTCCCTGATCGAACAGGGCTTCCGCCTGCTCGAGGTAGACGACGTCCCGCTGCTCGGCAGTTCGGCACAGCGGCAGCGCCCGGTCATACATCCTTCGCCCCAGGTACACCCGCCACATATCTCTATCTTCGTCGCTGTAATCAATCTCGTGCACGTCGTCCCCGGCGAGGAGGAAAAGCCTCCCTCCAACCAAGTCCCGGCTCAGACCCAAGACGGACCCCTCGACCGCCACCTCCTGCACGACCTCCCTCGACACGGCGTTGACAAACTGCACTTTTGTCGGGTACAGTAGCACGATATGATACCTCGTCATCGCCATCGACATCGGCAGGGCGTCGCCTGGCCCACACGAAAACGGGATCGGCTCTGCCCGCAACGTCTCCAGCCCGGGAAACTCCCCGACAAACACCCCCGACGTCGACAGCACCGCAACACGCAAGTCTCGACAGCGCGAGTCGTCGTGTATCCCGGCAACCGCCCCGCTATCTCTCCCCGTCCCGCTCCCGCTCCCTCCCCAAAACGCCCCGCCCCCCACCAGCTGCGCGGCATCCTGCTCGATCGGAAGCTCCACGGGGCGCACCTGCACGCCGCCATCCTCGAACCACGCGTCTCTACTGGGCAACGTGAAACACTGCACACACGCCCCACACAGGGCCAGCAGCACGAGCGCCCCGTCGTGCTCGATCGACGCCAGACCCGACACGGGAGACCGCCGCTTGTGCCGCTGCGGAATCTCCATAAGCTTGACAAACGGCCCCGACGGCGAAGACGACCCGTATAATATACCGGTATCGCTACCAACCACCGTGTGTTTCCCACACCGCGCCGCACTCGTCAGATACCGCCCCTGCAGCCCCTTGACCACCACCGGCCTCCCTGTCAGCATCTCCTCCGTCTTCACACAAAGCGTCTCCAGATTCTTCCCGTCGTGCACCGTGACCAGCAGGTGCGACTCGTCCACGGCAAACAGCTTCTTCACCGTCACGCAGTTCAGCTTTCGCTCCTGCACCTTGCCGCTCAACTCGTCGTACCTAATCAGATAGTTCTTCGACGCCGCCACCCACAGGGACGACGCGGACGACGCCAGCCCGACGACGTGCCCTAGACCTCGAGCAACGTTCGAGCGGTAGAACGGATCGAGGACGAACTTGTCGGCGGGTGCGGAGGTGAAGGAGGTCGAGGGATCCGATCGATCGCCCTGTGGACGTCCCCAAGCGTCCCCGGCGCCGTCTCCCGCCGTGACGAGCGTCATTGTGGACGTCTCCTGCCGTTAGGGAATGCGGCGCGGACAGGAAGAGGCTCCGCGCTCCGGTCTCGGCCGGCGAACACTCGAAACTTGTTTATTTCTGGGGGCTGTCGCGGATCCGCTCAGCTTCACCCGGCGCGTCGTCCAGTCCGTGTACAGTGCGGAGGATACGAGCAGCAGCGCGCGGAGCTCGAAGCACGCAGAGAACCCGAGACCGGAAGGTTTTCGAACGATCGAGGGGTCCTGTCGGACCATGGGGCCGATCAACGTCTTCGTCGAGGCCATCGGTCTGGTGGCGATCGCATATGCGACGTTCGGGGTCGTCTCGTTCATGGAGGTCAAGAACAAGTACGAAGGCTCGTCGAGCAGTTTCGACGAGACAGGCGCTGGGAGGTACAACCGTTCAGGCGACGATGCGGACGACTTTGTCGACTTTGTGTCGACGTCTGATGCGCCGAAGAAGTCTTCGAAGGGTAAACCGAAGAAGGCCAAGGGAAAGCGGGGTGGCCCGCGGGCGTGTTTGCCGACGAGAGCGGCGGTCCGGCCGGCCGCACGGGTGCGGGTCGGGGGGGGTCGGTCACGGTTTGTGGGCAGATGGTAGATATGTGGGCGCTGACATTCAGTAAGATTCAATGGAAGTAGTAGGTTTCGGTATGGTGGGCGGGGCGGATGTGGATATCTAGTAGTAACTCATCAGTTCCCTTAGTCTGGTGGTACTTCTCTGCGTGCAGAGAAGTACCCTACCCACCGTCTCCGTTCGCACGGGATGTGGTCGGGCACGGCATTTGTTCGATTCAACCTTAGGTGACTGTTCATCTTCGATTCCCCGGCATAGTACCCGCAAGGGCAGACGAACACGTGATTTTGATGGGGGTCGCGCTTGAGATCTTCGAGCCCAAGGCTCAGAGGCTCGGAGCCGAGCTTCTTGTCCCGCATCAACAGCCGCGCCGCGATGACCCCATCCAGGTTGTTCGTGGTGCCGAGAATATATCCGGTAGTCCGGGGGTACTTCTCTGCAATCTCCGGTGGCACGGGAACACAGAGCTGGTCGGCATCGTCCAGCTTGTGCTCTACCCAGGCCGCCTTGACCTCCTCGCAACGTTCCAGCTGCCCCTCGTGGGCGACAGCCTGCGACTCGGTGTCTCGGAGCTCTTTGTACTCGACATATGCCGCGTGCGCTTGGCGCACCCGGTCGAGGTGGGGGATGCCTCGTTCGATGTACGCCACCGTGACGTCCAGCGCGCGGCGAGCGGCGTCGCTGGTGCCACGACCCGGGTTGACGTCCTCAACAGAGAACCCGCACGCAGCGTCCCACGTCTCTGCAAGCTTCGTCCACCTCGCCATCTTGGGCACCAGTGCCAGAGCCGCGCTCTCGTTCGAGACCGAGTAGGTGCCGTGGTACTCGAGCCAGGCCTTGTGCGCTTTGACTGAGTCGTCGACCATCGCCCTGCCGACCGAGATAAAATCCCAGCTGATGTTCAGCTGTTGGCGCACGCGGTGCGCCTCAGACCCAGCGACACCAGCGGCGGCCGGATCCAACTCGGCCGGGACGGCCAGCTTGTTCTTCTTGAATGCCGCGCTCAGCGTCTTGAAGCGGCCGAGGCGCTCCTCCGTCTTGAGCGCGTCTCGCTCGTCAGGGTTGCCCCACTTCTTGACCGCCTTCATAGCCTTGACAGCCAGCTGCAGTTGGTCAGTTTCCCCGCTCGCGATGAACTCCTTCGTGTGATGGTAGCGGCCGTTGTCCAGCCCTCCGCTCTCAAGGACCTCGTCCAAGTCCTCCACGGCACCGGCCTTCTTCCACTCCTTCCTCAGCAAATCCACACGGCCCATTATATCCTCCCGCAACTTCTTCTCCATGTTCAGACTCTCCTGGAAGTTGTCGTCCTCCCTGACGACCGACCCGATGTCCAGCTCGTCCTTGCCGTTGAACTCGCGCCACCTGACAGCGACAGAGATGGCCACAGACGCTCTATACAAGTAGACCGTCTGATACCAATACCCACTCACACTCACACGGTACCCTCTCATCCTAATAGACGAGGTCACGCAGCGCATCACACCCAGCATATCGTCCGGCAGACGGAGGCTTTTCTTGACCGCCGTTTTGTAGACGCAATAAATGCTTGAATCGGCGTTGATCAGCTCCTCCAACCATAGCGGCTCGTCCGGCAAGACGTTCTGCCTGGCGGCTTTCCAGATCTCTCGCTCCTCAGCAGCCCGCCACAGCTTGTAGTTCTCGGCGGACAGATACCTGAGGGCTTTGCACGCACCCCTGGCCTCAGCCAGCGGCTTGCTCAGTCCCTTGATGCCAGATGCCTGCCCCAGCTTCACCAGCTCAGCCTTCTTCAACGTCATGAGATCCGGCCGACCGCCCCATACTTCGGCAAACGCATCCGGCGCAACCAGGTCCATCTCCAGCAGCACCTTGCTCTGACGAATCGCCTCCACGTCGTCACCGATCAACGCCCGCAGCTGCCCGATAATGACGCTTCCGGCCTGGTACCACGCGCGCTCGACGAGGTCTGGCATACAATACGTCGGCTTCCGCATCGGCTTTTGCTCGTCGGCCGCCGCCACCGCCTTGGACTTGGACTTGGACTTGACTGCGCCCTTCTTCGCCTTGCGCTTCGCACCCTTGTCTCGCGCCGTCTCCTCCGGCTCGTACGATCCTCCGTCTTCCGCCTCCATATCCACATCGGAGCCATCAGAACCCGCAGCCTCCTCCACCGGCGCCTCCTCGATGCCTTCGTCCTCCTCAGTCACATCCCCGTTCAACGCAGCCACCGCGAGCTGCACGCCACGCGAAGCCTTGCGCTTCGGACGTGACGATCCGTCCGTGGTGGCCGCTGCCTCGTCGGGCCCCTCCTCCACGTTGGGTTCCTCGACCTCGACGAAAACGTCAGCCTTCTTGCGCCTCGAGACTCACGTGGGTTTCGACGAGGACGGTGCGGGCTTCTTCGTCCTCGTTTTCGACGAGGGTGTGGGCTTCCGAGCTGCTGTATTCGCCTTCGAATTCTTCGTCGGTGTTTTCGAAATCTCGGCCCCCGCGGGCGTTTTCTTCGCCCCGCGAGCCCTCGTACTCACCATACTTGGATTACCCAATGAACGGCCGGGAGGCCCAAGAGGGATCCCGCTGAGTTCTTTTTCCTCTCGGAAGCCTCGGGTCACCCTGGAAATCCGGATTCTCCCTCGCGTTCATGGCTCAGGATGATCATCCCAGTCGCTTATTCTACTTTTCTTCTTCCTCTAGCCTTCATTTCTAGTCATCGCAACAATGATGAAGACTCAGTTCAACCGATCGGCGCTGAAGAGGTACGTATGCTGAAGTCCTTCCTCCTGGCCACAGCTCGCCACCCACGAACACCCACTCGCCAACGCAGGGCCACGCTCTCCAGGACGGCCACCGGCGCTCGCGTGCTTCGCGCGGTTCGCGTGCAGGCGGCGGCCAACGTTTCAGAGCTCCAGACGAAGTTCGGCATCCCGGACGCGGTCTCGTTCACCGAGGGCCGCGGCGGCCTGCCGACGGTGGTGCTCAAGCACGCGTGCGGTTCGTCGGCCGAGGTGGTGCTCTTCGGAGGATGTGTGACGTCTTGGAAGCAGAGCAGTGGCGACGAGGTGCTGTACATTCGTCCGGACGCCAAGTTTGATGGGAGCAAGCCGATCAGCGGTGGCATCCCGCACTGCTTCCCGCAGTTTGGCCCCGGTGAGATGCAGCAGCATGGATTCGCTCGTAACCTGGAGTGGGAGGTGTCGTCGACCTCTGCCGACCCAAATCCGGACAACCCCGACCCGGAGGTTCAGCTGGTGCTGACCCAGAACGACTACACAAAGGCCATGTGGCCGCACAACTTTGTCGTCGCGTATACCGTGAGGCTGCACGGAGAGGAGCTGCACACCGATATGCGCGTGATGAACATGAACTCGAGCGAGGCGTTCTCCTTCAACGGCGCCCTGCATACCTACTTCGAGGTGGCCGATATCAACACGGCCAAGGTCAACGGGCTCAAGGGGCTCACCTACCTGGACAAGACGGTCGACGCGGAGAACCCCGCCAAGAAGGTCGAGGACAGGGACGCCGTGTCCTTTTCCGGCCCCGTGGACTCTGTCTACCTCGGCAGCAGCGGCCACGTGTCCCTCGACGTCGGCACCGGCGCCGCCGTCTCCATCGACTCCACCAACTGGAGCGATGCCGTCGTCTGGTCCCCATGGACGTCCATGGAGGAGTGCTACAAGGAGTTCTGCTGCGTGGAGAACGCCCAGTTCGAGCCCGTGTCTCTGGGACCGGGCGAGACCTGGAAGGCCTCGACCCACATGAAGGTCGTCGACCTGTAATGGAACTCTGTTCGCTCGCTCGTTCGTTACGACGCTACTACTCGATGCTCGATGCTCAATGTTCGATGCTCGATGCTCCACCTCCCCCCCCCCTTCTCCTCCTCCTACTACTCTTGGAGCCGCAACAACCGAATAAAGTCCACCCACAACAGGCTCCCCAAGAACGTGTTGCCCGTCCTCAACGCGAAACTCAACGCCCCGCAGACCCCCGGGTACCCCTTGAACACCGTCTCGATAACCCGCTCCTCCAACACCCCCGCCATCACCTGGTAGCGCAAGTTCGAACTCGTGGCCATGTACAACCCGTACGTCGCGCTCATCACCGCCACATCCTGCGGCGCATTCAACGGCACATACGACGGATCCAACGCACACCGCGCCGCCACCAACCCATTTGTCACCGCCACGCCCATCACACTCGCCCCAAACCCGACCCCAAACAGCTTGATCCCGTTCCGCACCACCGCCCCCACCCGCTGCGTCACCGTAAACGGCCGGTACCCCGCCGGCACCCGCTGGAACGCGTTCTCCGGACACCCCTCGAACACATTCATCACCTTCCCGATGACCGACCCACGCGCACCCAGCGATTTCGAGCCGCCCACCGCATACGTCGGCGCAGGCAGCCACACCAGCATGAAGTCTGCCGCCAGCGCCATCAAAATATTTGCAGCCACGAAATCCAGCTGACTGTCGAATTTCTCCCCGCGCTTCGCGTACTCCGCCGTACTCTTCGTGCAGATCCCGATACCGAGCTCGATCGCGAGCTTCAGCAGGAACGACGGGTCCCCCAACAGCCGGTCCCGAAACCCGGGAAACTGAGCGAGGTAGGCCGACAGCGGCGACTTGGTGAGCGCGATGTAGCGCGACAGCACGTCCGGTGGCAGCACCGATGACTTCATCGACGTGACCATGTCGAGGGGAAGCGAGTCGACCGTTCTCCCCGCGGCGAGGAGGATGGCCGCGTAGGCACCGTCATTGCCGTCGCCCTTGCCGTCGGAATCCGCAGGCGTTGACGGCGGCGGCGGGGACCCGGGTGTTTCGTCCGTGCGATCGTCGTTGTCGTATTCGGGAAGGAAGGAAGACGCCGTGCCGATGTTCCCGACACGGGTGAGGACCCTCAGCGAACGCGCTGACTGAGAACGACCCACGAAGGAGGACGAGCACGACCGAACCGGCGTCCCGCCCATCGGCGTCGTCCCGCCCGCCAACATGATGGTACATTTGAGTCCATTCAATGGCCGGTCAAGGGAGCACGAGAGACTACCACTACTACCGCGGAAGCAGCACCGAGGGTTTGGTGGATGATGAATCTGGGCAGCACACGGCTGCCCCAAGGGCATTGCGCGCTGGGTGGCCGTCATAGGGCCTGTTAATGTAATGGAAATGAATGTGGCGCGAAAGGTCCGGCCTGCCGTTGTTGATGGGCTAGGTTTTTTCTGGCTGGCATGGCAAGTGGGCCTGCCCTGGGACGGCAGGGGGGAGACGGGAGACAGGACACGGGAGACAGGAGACAGGATAGGGAAGATCGCGGCTATAAGTGACACGGAGACGGCCAGGACGTGGCTTGCTCGCCGACGGTGACCAGCCCGGGCCGGCTCCACGGGGCACCTCCCTGGCCCGGCACCGATGCCGCAATACCGCACCTGCACCCGCCTTCGCATACAGCACACGAGCCTTTCCCGCGCTGGCTCTCCCGCTGCTCGCCCGATCTCTCCCTCTCCCTACCGCCTGAGACCACGACGAGGTACGGATCCGACCATGCCGTGAAGCAGCTGACTTGCCGTGAACCTTTCGGAACCAAATCACTTCCTTTTCCTCTCCTCTTCCTTCCCGCATCAAGTACGTCAGTACGTAGCTTCGATGTACGCTTCGATCAGCTACGCTTCCGTGCCACGCCCGCTATCAGCGGGCGTGGCGAGAACAAGCGGCCCGAATCGGCAGAAGGCCGCATGCTCGGTGGCGCCCCGTCTTGGATCGGTCGGGTACGTATCTGTATCTGTGCACTCGTGTGCTATTCGTCGTCGACTGTCTGCGTGGGATACGCGGGCGGAAGCGGTCCGACAGAGGCGCAACACCACGCGATTTCATCCAAATTTCGCGAATTTCAAATTCTCGTTCTCGTTCACGCTCACCCCCACGAACCCCCCTCTTCTCTTCTTGTAGGTCGCAACGACGACAACAACGACGAACGGAGCCGCCGACCGGTCGACGCTCGCGCGCCCGTCTCGCTCTGCCCCGTGCGACGCCCGAGACCAAGCTGTCGACGGCCTCGACGGGTGCGAGCGAGTCGGCGTCAAAGGTGATTCAGGTGTACCGCACGCCTGGTCTGTCGGCGAGCTCGGCAAAGACATTGTTGGAGAAGGCGCAGATCAAGGTGAGCGGAGGCATCACAGCCGTGGAGGGGGAGCTGTGCTTCAACGTGTCTGTGACGGGGGCGTTGACGGCGGGGCAGGCGGAGACGATGGGGTGGCTGCTGAAGGAGACGTACGAGCCGGAGCGGCTCACGTCCGAGTCGAGCCTTGCGGCGGCGACGTCGTCGTCGACGTCGTCGTCTGGGTTTTTCGATGCCAACCCGACGATGGATCAGTCGGCCAGCGGGAGCAGCGCCTCGTACACGGCGGTGGTCGAGGTGGGGCCGAGGATGAACTTCTCGACGGCGTGGGCGGCGAACGCGTTGAGCATCTGTCAGTCGTGTGGGTTGGATGCGATTGATCGGATCGAGTTGTCGCGTCGGTACTTGTTGACGTCGACGTCGCCGTTGACTGAGGAGGCGTGCGATGCGTTTGCGGCGCTTGTGCATGATCGGATGACGGAGCAGCGGTATGTGCGGCCGTTGACGTCGTTTGCGACGGATACGGTGCCGGCAAAGGTGGAGGTGGTGGATGTTATGGGTGGAGGGCGGGCAGAGTTGAGTCGGGTGAATGATGAGATGGGGTTCGCGTTTGACGAGTGGGATTTGGACTATTATACCACGATGTTCAGGGATGAGCTCGGGAGGAATCCGACCAACGTGGAGCTGTTTGATATCGCGCAGTCCAACTCGGAGCACTCGAGGCATTGGTTCTTCAAGGCTGACATCTATATTGACGACGAGAAGATGCCGGAGGACTTGTTTGGGATCGTGAAGGACACGTGGAATAAGAACAGGAGGAACAGCGTGATTGGGTTCAAGGATAACTCGTCGGCGATTCGGGGCGGGCAGGTGGAGGCGCTGCTGCCGCAGGTGCCGGGGACGCCGTCGAGGCTGGTGAAGGCCAAGCGGGATTGGGATATTTTGCTGACGGCGGAGACGCATAATTTCCCGTGTGCGGTGGCGCCGTATCCCGGGGCGGAGACGGGGGCGGGCGGGAGGATCAGGGATACGCATGCGACGGGGATTGGGAGTATCATGGGCGCGAGTACGAGCGGGTACTGCGTGGGGAATTTGAACATGGAGGGGTATGAGATGGAGTGGGAGGATAAGAGCTTTGTGTACCCGGACACGCTGGCGTCGCCGTTGCAGATCCTGATCGATGCGTCGAATGGTGCGTCGGATTATGGGAATAAGTTTGGCGAGCCCATGATTGCGGGGTATACGAGGACGTTTGGGCAGCGGATGCCCAACGGGGAGCGGAGGGAGTGGATCAAGCCGATCATGTTCAGCGCCGGGCTGGGGCAGATTGACCACAAACATCTGGAGAAGAACGATCCGGAGCTGGGGATGCTGATCGTCAAGATTGGTGGTCCGGCGTACCGTATCGGGATGGGCGGCGGGGCGGCGTCGTCCGTGCCGTCGGGGTCGCTCTCGGCCGACTTGGACTTTAACGCGGTGCAGCGTGGGGATGCCGAGGTGGCTCAGAAGCTCTGGCGCGTGGTGCGTGCGTGCGTCGAGCTCGGAGATAAGAATCCGATCGAGCAGCTCCACGATCAGGGCGCTGGCGGGAACTGCAACGTCGTCAAGGAGATTATCTACCCGCTCGGGGCGGAGATCGACGTCCGTGCCGTCAAGCTCGGGGACAAGACCATGAGCGTGCTTGAAATTTGGGGGGCGGAGTATCAGGAGAACGACTGCCTGCTCATCAAGCCGGAGAAGGCGCACCTGCTGGAGGATATCTGTGCGAGGGAGCGCTGCAACATGCAGGTGCTCGGTGCGATCGATGGCAGCGGCAAGGTCGTCCTGGTGGACAAGGAGGCCCCGCCTGGCACCCAGAATCCGGTGGATCTCGACCTGGAGAAGGTGCTCGGAGACCTGCCGAACAAGACGTACAAGTTCAACAGGAGGGAGGAGCCCGTCGCGCCGCTCGACATCCCCGCCGGGACCACCGTCGCGTCCGCCCTCGAGCGCGTGCTCAAGCTCCCGTCCGTGTGCTCCAAGCGCTTCTTGACCACCAAGGTCGACAGGTCCGTGACCGGGCTGGTCGCCCAGCAGCAGTGCTGCGGGCCGCTGCAGCTCCCGGTCGCGGACGTGGCCGTCATGGCCCAGACCCACTCGGGACACACCGGCGCGGCCACGTCCATCGGCGAGCAGCCGCTCAAGGGGCTGATCAACCCCAGCGCTATGGCCCGCATGGCCATCGGGGAGGCCATCACCAACATCGTGTGGGCCGCCTCCACGTGCCTCGAGGACATCAAGGCGTCTGTGAACTGGATGTACGCGGCCAAGATGGCGGCCGAGGGCGCCATCATGTATGACGCCGCGACGGCGCTCAGGGACGCCATGGTGGAGATGGGCATCGCCGTCGACGGTGGCAAGGACTCTTTGTCCATGGCCGCCTCGGCCGCAGGCGAGACCGTCATGGCCCCGGGCAACCTGGTCATCTCTGCATACGTCACCTGCCCGGACATCACGCAGGTGGTCACGCCAGACCTGAAGGCCGACGACTCGGTGCTGGTCCACGTCGACATCGCCGAGGGCAACAGGCGCCTCGGAGGCTCGGCCCTCGCCCAGGTCTTCACCCAGATCGGCGACGCGTGCCCCGACGTCAACATCCCGACACTCATCGGCGCGTACAAGACCACGCAGGAGCTGCTGAAGAACGGCAAGCTGCTCGCCGGTCACGACATCTCGGACGGAGGCCTCGCGGTCGCCGCCCTCGAAATGTCCTACGCAGGAAACAGGGGAATCACGCTCGACGTGTCCTCCCCCGGTTCGAGCGCCTTCGAGGCGCTCTTTGCCGAGGAGCTGGGACTCGTCATCGAGGTGACGAAGGCCGACGTGGACCAGGTCCTGGCCGCCTACGCCAGGGCCGGCGTCCCGGCCACCGTCGTCGGGTCGACCTCCGCCTCCAGGGACATCTGGATCTCCGTCAACGGAGAGATGGTGCTGCAAGACACCGTGTCCAACTCGAGGGCCATGTGGGAGGCCACCGCGTTCAAGCTCGAGAAGCTCCAGTGCGCGTCGGAGTGCGTCGAGTCCGAGCAGGCCGTGCAGAACTCGAGGGAGGCTCCCGCCTGGAACGTTCCGTTCAAGCCGGAGTGGACGCCTGGATCGGTCCTCAGAAGCAACAGGAAGGTCAAGGTCGCCATCCTCAGGGAGGAGGGCAGCAACGGCGACAGGGAGATGGCCGCCGCCGTCACCTTTGCCGGCATGGAGCCGTGGGACGTCACCATGCAGGACCTCCTCCAGAACAAGGTGTCGCTGTCCAACTTCCAGGGCATCATCTTCGTCGGCGGGTTCTCTTATGCCGACGTGATGGACTCGGCCAAGGGTTGGGCCGGCACCATCCGCTTCAACGAGGCCGTCAAGGCCCAGTTTGACGCCTTCTACAACAGGACCGACACCTTCTCGCTCGGCATCTGCAACGGATGCCAGCTTATGGCCCTTCTCGGATGGATCCCCGCGACAGACGGCGTCCTCGACGACGCCGTCCAGCCAAGGTTTGTGCACAACGAGTCTGGCAGGTTTGAGAGCAGGTGGTCCAACGTCCAGATCCAAGAGTCCCCGGCCGTCATGCTGAAGGGCATGGAGGGCACCACACTCGGAGTCTGGTGCGCGCATGGAGAAGGAAAGGTCAAGTTCCCCGACCAGGCCGTGCGGGACCGCATCATGAGGGACGGCCTCGCGCCCATCCGGTACACTGACCCGTCGGGCGCCCCGACCGAGACCTACCCCTTCAACCCCAACGGATCCCCGGACGGCGTGGCTTCCCTGTGCTCCCCCGACGGAAGGCATCTTGCCATGATGCCCCACCCGGAGAGGGCGTTTATGATGTGGCAGAACCCGTACTACCCCGCGGACCTCGGCCTCGGCGCCAAGGACCCGGGCCCCTGGCTCAAGATGTTCCAGAACGCGCGGGTCTGGAGCGAGCTCCAGGCCGCCACCAACAGGGTGACCATCTCGTCCGAGTACCAGGCCAAGATCAACGCGCTCGTGGCCAACTACAACCAGAACCAGCAGCGGAGCGCGTCTGGCGGCGCAAAAGAGCCCGTCGAGGGCGCGTTGCCCCGCGAGACGCTCACGCTGAACGACGAGGAGCTCGAGAGCGCCCGCAGGAAGGTCAACCCGCTCGTCCTGGTGGCGCTGCGGGTCGTCGCCCTGGTCCAGGCCTTCTGGAGCTGGCTGGCAAACCTGCTGTTCGGCGAATAGGGTATAGTTGTTCACGAGATCTTTGTCACACAAACGCACGAACGAATACGCAGAATTGGATGGCCCACGCCAAGACCTCTGTCGCCCAGATAGCTGCACAGATTTGCGCCGGGATCGCGGTCGCTACCGTTTTCTACAGAACGAGTTTCGTGACTGCACCGGATCCGGAATTGAAGGACACACACGCGCTGCTCGACGAGCTCGACCGTGAGTGCACCACCAACACCTCTGGCAAGATCTGGGGGCTTGAAAGGAAGAAGAACGGCCACAAACCGGGCGAAGAACCGTCCGGTAGTTGAAGGCGGCCCTGAATTCCGTTCAGTCCAATCAACGAGAGAGAGGGATGGACTTTCATCCGGTCTTGCGTCTGCAGCATCGGTCCGGCAGCAATGTGGTGCTCTTGCAGCCCTGGTGGAACGGGAAGAGCGCCGGCCGCTCGATCAGCTGCGATCTGTCGACCGGGGCGATCCAAGACGGGTCTTGCGAGCTGGAGGCTCGCTTCACGGAGGCGTTCGGGGTGCTCGGGCTCGTCCGAATGAAGACAACGAGTGCCCTGGTCGTCGCGACGGCAGTTAAAGAGGTCGGCGTGATGCGTGGGTTTCCGGTGTTTCTCGTTCAGAAGACGCGCGTCCTGAGCGGCTCGGGGGCGTCTGCGGCGGACCGGGCCGTGGTCAGGAGCCTCCGATCGGCCATGGATCCGGGCCAGTATGGACACGGGATGTATATTTCGGCTGGTGGTGACCTGAGCCTGACGTTTCAAAAGCATGCGGCGGCGGAAGCCGCCGAGCGCGAGGGGGACTCGGCCCCGCGTTCGGCCTGGCTGCGTGCAGACCCCTGGCTGTGCTGGAACAGGACCCTGGCGATGCCGCTTATCGAAGCTGGCGCGGAGAAGTTTGTTCCCGTCGTTGTCAAGGGATTCTTCGAGCAGCTGAAGGGCGTCGAGGTGTCTGGGCGGACGATCGACCTGACTGTCTTTGCGAGGCGGTCGGCAAAGCGGCCCGGCACGCGCCAGTGGCGGCGGGGGGCGGACGCCGAGGCCAACGTGGCGAACTTTGTCGAAAGCGAGCAGATTGTCGAGTTCGACGACGGGTCCATGTCGTCCTTCGTGCAAGTCAGGGGGTCCATCCCGGTAATGTGGAGCCAGGTGCCCGACCTCAAGTACAAGATTCCCATCGCCATCGGTCCGTCGGGGCGGAGCGAGGCCGTGCTCAAGACCCATATCAATACGCTCTCCAAGACCTTTGGCAAGGTCACCGCCATCAACCTCGCCAACCTGACGGGCAGGGAGGGCAAGCTGAGCGCCGCCTACGCGTCGGCCGCCGCGGCCGTCTCCAGGGAGGTCGAGGGCTTCACGTTCGTCGCGTTTGATTTCCACAAAGAGTGTGGCGCGACGAACTACGCCAACCTGGCCAAGCTCTGGGACAGGATCAAGGACGACTACGCGTCTTACGGTGCCTGGTCCAAGCCTGTCGGCTCGGCGGCCGCGGCGTCGACGCAGGCCGGCGTGTTTCGCACGAATTGTATCGACACGCTCGACAGGACAAATGTCGTGCAGGGTATGCTGGCGCGCAAGTCGCTGGAGCGCGAGCTGTCTTCCAGGGGCCTCCTGGCCGAGGGCGCCACCTTCGACTCGGCCAGCCCGGAGCTCGAGCGGCTGTTCCGCGCCATTTGGGCCGATCATGGCGACGAAATCTCCAGGCAGTACGCTGGAACGGGAGCAATGAAGTCGGCGTTCACCAGGACCGGCAAGAGGGACCTTGCAGGACTCTTGGACGACGGCGCAAAGAGCCTGACCAGGTATCTGCTGAACAACTTCAGGGATGGCGCCAAGCAAGACGCCCTGGACCTGGTCACCGGCACGTATCGCCCCGAACGGGACGGGACCAACCGGTCGGTGACCAAGATGTCGCCGGCCATCCCCCTCCTGGTGGCCTTGTTCCTCCTCCACGCGGCCCGTCGGAACTTCCTGGCGTCCGTGGAGTCGCTGTCGGACGTCTTTTCGCCGCACACGATGCGCTACGTGTGGCTGTTGGTCATTCTGGCCCTGTCGATCTTCAACGCGGTGAAAACGTTCGGCCGCCTCTTGGTCGACCGGCCCGCCTACCGGAGGGACCTCGCCGTCGTCTGGAAGTCCTAGTCGGACCGTTGGATGCATGAATGTTTATATCTAAAACTAAAGTACAGGGAAACTTACTGTGTGGCCTTCTGCAGGACCTCGTCGACAATGAAACGCTTGGTCTTCGAAAGCGGGCGCGTCGGCACGAGGGTGACAAGGTCACCAACGGCGGCCTCGCCCTTGTCGTCCTGGCACGTGTGGCGGACGGTCCGCTTGACGCGCTTGCTGTACAGCGGGTGCACAGTGATGTTCTCGACGGCGACGATGGTCGTTTTGTCTCCGGACGTGGAGACGACGCGTCCCTGGAGCTCCTGGAGATGAAAACGTGGAGATGGCAGCGAGTGAGCGAGGAATGAGCGGGGAGTGAGGTGGCGCGGTGCATTCAGACGAGTCAGAGGGAGACCGCGTCAGTGCCTCTTCACGTGGGAGGATGCAGGCGACGCCGATCGACCGTCACGAAGGCGTTCGTCCCGCTAATTCAACCACATTGCGCTCGTATCTACCAATGCAACCCGGCGCGCGGTGTGAATTCGAGCAGCGACGCCGGGCGGCGACGCATTCCTCTTTCTGAGAATTTGGAGGCGAATGGGGCGCACCACACGTACCTGCGCCGCACAAACGTGCAACTGCCTCCGGCCGGAAGCCTGACGTGCAGAAGCGAAAGTGGGCTTGAGCGAGAGGGCGTTCATGTTGTGATTTCGTTTAAGTGAGTTTGCGGAGGGGGCTTCACCACCATCCGAGGAAAGAATAACCCACCGCCCGACAGAGTGAAAATCGAGCCATGCCGAGTTCCGCCTCGCCTCGCGCAGAATCGCCATGAGACACCATACAAGACGACCGTGCAAGAGCTCGACCCGGCGAAAAGCCAACCGATCGGTCATCGGGTGCCGCAAATCCCGACGGCCGCGGTATCCACTCGCAAAGCCAGAGACCTCGATCTTTTACATCGAGGTGAATGTCGTACAGAAAGCATAGTGAAGAAGAACATAGAGTTGTTGTTCTGAGTTCATATATCGAGTTTCAAGGTGCCTCTCGGCCCACCCCATCGCTCATCGCTGAGTGTTGACGGCCGCCATCCTCCGCCATTTCCATCTTCCATCTTTCTACCCTGCCGATCGCGATCAAACTTTCACAGCGACTGCGGGGGAGAGAAGGAGACGGTGAGGACGCCCGCCAGGTCGTTGACGTCGTCGGTCACCGCGCTGCGGGCTGCGGCCTGGTCGTCAAACCTGATCTTGGCCACCTTGCTCCCGATGAGCTCGATGTTCTCCACGTCGCCGTAGATCTCGAACATCTGATGCACCTTCTCGGACTGCGGGGGCTCGGCGAAGATGGAATACACCTCGCGCTGGGGGGAGGTTGTTGCTGCGTTGTTCTTGCCCATGCTGTCGGTTCTGCCGGGACCGTCTCCGTCCCCGACGAGCTGGGCGCCCTGACCGTTCTGACCGCCCCGAGCGTCCTGGGCGTCTCCGCCCTGATGGTGGCCGTCCGGGGTGAACGATCCGAACGAAGACTCGATCGAGTCCCTAAGCGACTTGTTCAGCGCCACGTCGTCCGACTTGGAGGCCGAATCCGTGCCGGATCCGAACAGGCCGCGCGCTTCGGCCTCGTCGGCCTCGTCAAAGAGACCAAAGTCGAGCCGAAGGTCCACGAGCGACTGCTGAATCTTTTCGATCCTGTTCATGTCGGCGTGGCCGGATGCCGCGTGCGGCCCGGCGCTCAGGCCGGCCGTTACCAGCGGCGAAGACAGCGGCGACACAAAGCTGTCGTGCGATGCGGATGACAGGTCCGTCTTGGCCGAGGTCTGCACGCTCTGACCGAAGTCTCCGTACCCAAACACCTGTCCCACCGAGTCGGAGCCGCTGTTCGAGACGTTGGGAGACGGCAGCTGGAAGTTGGTCGCCGCCGTGTCCTGCGACGGCGTGTTCATCGCTGTCGAAGGGTGCGAGCTCTGCAAAAAGCTCTTGGCCGGGCTGGAAGCCTGCGTCAAGTCCGCCCCGGAGTTGCCGGACGACACGCTCAGCGCCCGCGTGCTCTCGTTCTGCCGCGAGGAGTTCGAGACGGTCAGTGGCGCCGCATACAGCACCTTGAGCAGGCATCCGCTACCCTGTGGGAACTCGATGCCGTTCAGCTGCGCCTGCGCCAGCGTTGCGCTCTCCAGATTGAAGTAGTTGACGTATGCATATCCCTTGCTGCGCCCTGTCACCCGGTCCCTCTTCAAGTTGAGGTACTCCATGCCCGGGTAGCACCGGAACAGCGACGCCAGCGACTCTTCGTTCACGCCCTTATGCACGACGACGAACAGACGGTTGCCTGACGAGCGAACGAGGAGTGCGAGTGAGCGAGCGAGCGAGCGAAGAAAGGGGGGCGCGCATCGGGCGGATTCAGATACCCACCTGGCGGCACCGAGTTGAGATCCATTGGCTGCTGCAGATGTGCCCCGGATGATGGTCCGGACGGCACCGCTTGGGCGGCGGACACGCCGTTGGTGTTCGTCAGCTCGGCTGACGAGAACGACCTGATGTTCAGCCCGTTGCCCAGCCCGTTGCCCAGCCCGTTGCCGAGCCCGTTGCCCAGCCCATTGCCGAGCCCGTTGCCGAGCCCATTTCTGAGACCGCTGATCATCCCGTTCATGCTATTCATTCCTCCACCGCTCATTGCAGAGCCGTTTATCATCGACCCCGGCCGGGAGCCCATGCCGGCCAGCGACGATGTTCCAGCCGCCGACGTCGTTCCAGCCGCCGACATAGATCCCACAGACCCCACCGTCGCCATCCGTCTCTGGTTCTTGGGCTCGGCGATCATCACCTTGACCCGGTACCCAGCGATCGATCCCGAGGCTTGCACAGCCTCCATCGCCGAATACGCACTGGAAGATGCATCGTATTTTGCAAACACGATGCCCTTGGACGCTATTAAGTCCGTCTTGCAGTACTGCAGCCCGGAGAATTCGGCCATCCTCGACTGAATCTGCGATCCGATCGCGTTTTTGGGCACCACGATGAACAGCCGCGACCGCGGCGGCACGTTGTCCGGATCCTCGGATTGTGTCACAGCCGGCCGAATCTCCTGTGAAAAGCTCCTCTGTGCGCTGGAATAAGACTGCGAGCCGGGATTGCTCCGCGCGCTCGGACTCTCCGCCAGCATCACCTTGAGACGGGGCCCCGCACCGTTGTTCAGTGTCACCTCGTGCAGGTTCTCCACGGCCAGGGCCGCAGCGGAGGCCAGGTTGTATTTCACGTATGCGACGCCTACGGTAGACGATTCGGAACGGGGCGAGTGAGTGCGCGCGCGCGTGCGGGAAAAGCACGAAGAACGGTGCTCCACGTGTTGGCTCTGGGTACTCGGAATGGGTCAATCATCGAGACGATTTCGGCGACCGCTACCGGGGCCGAAGGCGTCACGAATACTCATGATAGGTCACCATAAACGCAGCAGGCGCGCCCTTTGGGCACAGGGACGGCCTGAGCGCCGAGGATTCGGCCCAATGTTCCCGAATTGAAATCGACGACGCCTACCTTTGTCCCGGAGGTATTTGACGCTAGACACCTCTCCATACTGAGAAAAGACGCTTCGGAGTAGCTCACCCTGCGGGTGGGGGTTGGTTGCGACGGGTGAGGCGGGACGAGACGAGAATGACGGATTCGGGGTCCTCGACGGATTTGACGGGGAATGACGCACGGAAGTGGCCTTCCCGCACACAGCGAATACTCGTGAATGAGGTGGATCGTCCCAGTGGATGCTTGACATGTTTCCTAACTAATATGTGCCCGGTTGGCTTCCCCACCTTCCGTTTCAGGCGTCCTCCCATTTCTTCAGAGTGCCCTTTTCGAGCCACCCATTGGGGCTCGGCCCCCTTTCCGCACTGAAATTCCCGATTTCGGGGAATTTCACGATGAAGGCGGGCGTCGCGCGTCTCCGCGCGTGTCGAACAGTTCGCGGGGAGTCGCGCGAGGCATGTCGGGGAAGCGAGGGTGGGATTTTCGAGTTGGTCTGCCACGGAACGACGCGCGAGTGCCGACGCGGGACGCGTTGCGTGATGACCGCGCGTGCGGCCGCGGACGGGGCCAATTCCGGCGTATTAAGATAGCATTACGTATGTCTTGCGAGCGGGGCGCGTGTGGGGGGCGTCGTGGGGGGTTGTGGGCCGGATTGTGCGTTGGCCGCCGAAACCCCACCCGTCTGTCGGCGCTGGTTCAAACCGTTGTCAGGTAGTTGGCTCTTCCCCCCCATAGGGTTTTTCGTCGATTACGCAGATCGAGCCCGCCGGACCACGGCCTCCGACGGATCTCGCGGCCCGGACGGTGTCTATAGCACGTTTGGCGTCCCGTTGGGCCCGCGGCGCCCGCTGTCGGGTCGGGCGGCGCGCAGTCAGCGCGGCCGGAACGATCTCGACGGTGGCTTTCGACGACGCATCCGGTGCGTGTATCCGAACGAGCGCATTCGGTCCCGCGGGCGCATGGCTGGTACACGCCGTCGCGATTGAAGCCGTTGTTCGCGTGTTGGGGCGTTCCGACCGCGATCCATGGCTTGCTCGTGGGTGGCAGATTCGGGTCCATCGGTGGGCCACGGGATCCGACCCGACCGCGTCGACGGGGCGCGGGGTAGCGACCACTTTTCGGCTTTTCGGCTTTTTCGCTTTTCGGCTCTTCGGATCGCGCGCCGATGTCGGAGGAACCGCCAACGGCCCTCGAGCTCCCACGTGGGACAGCGTGCACGTTGGGACGTCGAACTCAAAGGTCGAACATATCGAGCGGAGTCCGACGCGTTGAGCCATGGTTTCACCCCCAACGTTCGTACGTCGACAGAACACTAAATATCATCATGCGAAAGACAACGATGCAGCGGTTCGCGGCCCTGTGTATCGCTCTGCTCGTGGTGCTCGTGACTTCGACCATGGGCTCCCACGGTGCCCAGAGCGAGCTCTCACGGGACCACCACCACCGCGACAAGCTCATGGCGCGTATGGAATCGTCGCTCGCCAAGCTAAACGACACCCTGCACGACTGGAAGGATCGCGGTATGGCCAATTCGCACCTCGGCACGGTGGCTGCCCGCAGCGCGGACGTCATCACCAAGCTCGACGACCTGGTCGCCGCGGGACCCTCTACGAACGCCGCGGTCGCCGCCGCCCTGCAGAGGAGAAGGCGGCTCAGTCAGATCTACGACGAAGCGTCCAAACAGGCAGCGGAGGAGCGTCTGGCCAGCGTCACCGCCGAGGCCGAGGCCAGGTACGCCGACGCCATTGTCTTGCTCCAGGACGCCGCCACAAAGGCCATCCAGAACAACACAGAGGATTTGATGGCCAGAATGGCGGACAAGCTGCGTAACAACAACGTCGTGAGCACGGGAAAGATCATCTCGGACCAGCTGCAGGCCCTGCAGCTCGCCGACCAGGTCACTGAGCTTGCCAGGGGGCTGGTTCCCGAGTTCAACGCGGGTGCCGGTAAGGAACAGGGCAAGGGCTTGTTTGACGGGACACTGATCAACATGCTGCGGCCGAAGAAGGAGGTGGAGGTGGGAGCGGGGACGGCTGCTGCCGCTGAGGAGGTTTCCGTGGACGACGTGGTCGTTTCCGCGGACGGCGAGCTGCCGCAAGAGTCCGTCAAGGTGTCTACCAACGCGACTGCCACCCAATCGGTTCCGTTCGACCCGGCCATTGGCGAAGAAGTCACCCGCGCCGACTTCTACAGGGAGGCCGGCGAGGTCTTTGATCGCTTCGACGGGGAGGGGACGACAACTTCAGAAGGCCAGGCAATCACCATGCGCCGCCGGGCCCTGCGGTCTTCCCTGTCCACGTCCTCCATCAACGTCGATGCCCTCATTCAGAAGGTCGAGAGCTCGCTCGACGCCCTCAGGTCGATGCACGAGCGTGGCGTTGCCGTGTCCGAGGAGACGGCCGCGGCCATCAGGTCCCGCGCCCTCGACGCCACGCAGCGCCTCCAGGACATGAACTTTGCCCACGGTCGTCGCCACCTCAGCCAGGAAGATTCTATCATCGATGGCGATGCACCGAACTCGCAGAGCGAAGACACAGAGGACTTCCTGACCTTTCCTGGGGAGACGCTCGAGTCGCTTCACAGCAGGATCGCGTCCGACCCCGACGGCATCATCGACGCCCCAGAGCCAGATGCCTCTGCCTCGGACGACGAGCTTCTCATGATGTCGATGATGCCGGCGATCCCTGTGGTGATGTCGCAGGAGATCAACTTTGTCTTCATCCCGGTGGCCGACACTACAGATGCCGAGGAGCTGATCCAGTCAGTCGCCGATGTCGTCATGTCGACGATCGCTGAGGCGTCCATGTCCATGTTTATGGGATTTGATATGGGCGAGGAGCTCGACCTGAGTATGTTTGGCGCGTACGATGACACGTACGAGCTGCCAGAAGGCAAGGCGCCCCACGGGTTTGGGGCACTCCAGCTGGACACGTCCTCCTCGTACCGCGAGCCTCGCAGCGCCACGGCCAAGAGGCGCAGGCGTCTCCAGGCCTCACATCAGAGCGTGCAGTCCATGGATCTGGCCAGCGTGAAGGACTCGTACGAGCTCGAGCTCTACTTTTACGACCCGGCGTGGTTCCACAGCGCCCAGGCATCCGAGATGCTCGTCCAAGACGACGAAGGTTTCGCTGAGCTGTCCCTGGCCATCCGCTTGAGTGGACCCGAGGACATGGGCGGCCTGCCGCCCGACGTCCTCCTCTTCATCGCCGAGTCGGAGATGATCGCGGATGCCATGGCATCCGCGATGGCCATGCCCAGCTACTCGGTGTTCGACGCCGGCGCCAACAAGGTCATCGCCCAGGCCCAGAACAGCGAAAACCTGGCCGACACAATCGTCAACAAGCTCCAGTCGACGTATGGCGCCTACGGACAGCCGGCGAGGACCCATGGCCTCTACAGCACCGACCCTCGCGGCTACCAGTCCTCCGATTTCGACTTGAGGTGGCTCGGCGTCATGTTCGGGGCCGTCGGTATCGTGCTCATCGTCGCCATCGGTTTCATTACCGCCTTCCAGAACCAACGTGGTGCCCAGGTGCCGCCGGGATACGTCGTGATCGAGGACATCCAGCCGGTCCAGCCCTCCAAGGTGATCACCGCCGCCAAGCCCGCCGCAAACAGGAAGACGTCCAACCTCCCGGCCTAGGGATACGACTTCTACTACTCTTCATTTAATTCATTTAGCTCGCCATCGAGTCCCCACTCGGGGGTCACTCTCTCCGTCGGTCCCTGAGTGAGTGAGAATAGTCGTTCCATTCTCTCTCTCTCTCTCTCTCTCTCTCTCTTGCCAAGAGTTGTCTCTCACATACCAGGACAGCGGCTGTTGGGCAAGCGAGGGCCAGTGCTCACGTACGGAGGCGAAGAAATCGAATTCTCCGGTTCCCAATTCCGGTTCATTCGGTTCACGTTCGCTTCAGCGGACCTGGGGCGCCACGACGAACACGAGACAAGCGTGACGACGACGTCGCCGGCCTGAGACGGCGTCCCGCCGAGCGGGAGAGCGTTCGGGACCTATAGCAACACTGTGAAGAGAGACACAGGACGTCGTGCAGGATGGCGCAAGTTGGCAACGCACGCGGCCTGAAGAACTACATTCAGGAGATCCGGAGTTGCGCGACCAAGGAAGCGGAGGCAGAGCGGGTGCGCAAGGAGCTGGGGAAGATCCGGAAGAAGTACACGTCGAACAAGTCGCTGACGACGTACGACAAGAAAAAGTACCTGTGGAAGCTCATGTACACCAAGATGCTGGGATATGACGTGGACTTTGGGCACAAACAGGCGATGGACATGATGGCCGCGTCGACGTACGCGGAGAAGCAGGTGGGCTACGTGGTGTGCGGGTTGTTCCTGAGCGAGAACGACGCGCTGCTGCGGCTGGTCATCAACTCGGTCCGGACAGACCTACTGTCGAGGAATGAGGCGTTTCAATGCCTCGCGCTGGAGTTTACGGCAAACGTGGGCGGGGCCGAGTTTGCGCAGCTGTTGGCCGCGGACGTGCTGAGCGTGGTGGCCCACGGGGCGACCAGGCCGCTGGTGCGGAAAAAGGCGGCCTTCTGTATGCTGCGGCTGTTGCGGAAATCTGTGGACGGTTCAATCGTCGTAGCAGACGAATGGGGCGTGCGCATGGCCACACTGCTCGAAGATAACGACCTGGGCGTCCTGCTGGGGCTGACGTCCCTGCTGATTGGCGTCGTGGCGAAGGACTACAGGGGCTACGAGGCCTGCGTGCCCAAATTGGTGGAGATTCTGGAGCGTCTTCGCGAGCGAGATGTTCCGCAGCACTACACGTACTACGGCATCCCGACGCCGTGGCTCCAGGTGAAGATCCTGCGGGCACTGCAGTACTTTCCCGCGCCTGAGGACCCCGGCGTCCTCAAGAGCCTGAAGCACGCCATCAGGGACATTATTACGGGAAACGACCCCGTGAAAAATCCCAACAAGAACAACGCGGTCCACGCGATCGTCTTCGAGGCCGCGGCCACCGCCGTGTCCATCGACGACGAGGAGCTGATGCTGCTGGTGGTCAACCTGATGGTCCGGTTTCTCGCAGTGCGGGAAGCAAACCTCCGGTACCTCGCCCTCGAGAACCTCGGTCGCCTGTCGCAGCCGTACCAGATCTCTCGGGCCATCGCCAAGCACCGCAAGACCATCATCGCGTGCATGACCGACCCGGACTCGTCCATCGCCGGCGGGGCGCTGAACCTCCTCTTCACGACGGCCAACAAGGACACGGGTTCCGAGATTGTTGACGAGCTTCTCCCGCTGATCGAGGCGACGGAGGAGCCGCTCCGGCAGGACCTCGTCCTCAAGGCGGCCATCCTGGCCGAGCGATTCCCCTCGTCGCCAGGATGGTACGTCGATACCATGCTGCGGCTAATCATACACATGGGAGACGTCCCGTCCGACGAAATATGGCACTCTGTGCTGCATCTCGTGTCGTCTCGGGAGGACCTGCACGCCCACGCCGTGGAGAAGACGGTATCCATCCTCCAGGCCGAGGACGGGACGATCAACGAGGCCTTACTGCAGTGCGCCGCCTACATTCTGGGCGAGTACGGTGGAGCGGACGCGGTTGAAGTACATGGAGTGAACGGGGTGAACGGGACGAACGGTGCGGTCAACAGTCAGTTCCTGCTGCTGCACCGGCACTACCACGCGGCCTCGCCCCAGGCCAAGGCGATGATGCTCAACTGCTACGAGAAGATGCGGACGAGGGCGCCCGCCACGCTGGCCAAGACGATCGACGCCGTCATGGACTCGGAGCGTCGGAGCATCGACCCCGAGATTCAGCAGAGGGCGCTCGAGTATTTTGCACTGGCGTCCAACCCAGAGATGGCTGGCGTCGCCCTGAAGGAGCTTCCAAAGTGGGAAGTCAAGAATTCTGTGCTGCTGCGCAAGTTGATCGTCGGCAACGACCTGGACGACCAGAGCTCGCGCGAGTTCCAGCCGGCGTGGCTCGAGGAGGACGACGGCGCGGACGATGGCGCAGAGGGAGCGGCGGCGGCGGCGGCGGCGGAGGGCGCAGAGGTACCAGTTGCCGCCGATGATGTTCCTCTCTCGAATCGCGAGGACCCAGGATCCCAACCTCCTGTGGCTGATTTGATGGACCTGTTGTCGTTTGGCGACGAGGGGGGGGCTGGGGCAGCCGACAACTCGGACCCCAGTGACCCGTTCACCAGCGTCACAGCAGCTGCCACCAACGACCTATCTCCTGTCGTGGACGAGGCGACCTACTCGCCACATGAAGAAGAACGACAGGACTCGACGGCGCACCACAACCCACTCTTCGGAGCTGCGCCCGAGGCGCTCCGGCTGGTTCCTCCCGTGAGCGACCTGAACGCGCTCTACGGCGCCCAGTCGGGCGTCCTGTTCGAAGACCACAACCTGCAGGTGGGAGTCCGGATGCACAGCGAGGCAGACGCTCAAACCGTCGTCCTGGGCTTCTACATCGGGAATAAGACCGGCGACGAGATCAAGCTGCGGACGTTTGTGCCGATGCACGTTGACGCCGGACGATTCGTATTCTCATTCCCGGAGCCGCCTCCAACCATCCTTCCCGGGCAACAGGTGCACATCTCGACCTCGTGGACGTGCCTTCGGCCGTACTCGGAGGTGCCCGCTGTAGAGCTCGAGTATACGACGGCGGAGTCTGACGCCAAGGCTGCCAGGATCTTGGCGCTGCCACTCACGCCAAACAAGTTCTCCACGCCGGCGTCAATACCCGCCGAGATGTTCCTGAAGCGATGGAACCAAGTGAACGGGCCGCCGTTCAAGCTGGGGAGGAGTCTCGGCGGGAATGCGACCTGGGACACTCAGGCCGTCGAAGACACCCTCGTTGCGTTCGGGATGCAGCCCGTCGTGGTACCGGCGTTGGGGGCCGGCGCTGTGAACGCGGCGTCGATCTTCCATTGCGCCAGCGGGACGGTGAAAGCCGTGCCGTGCATGGTGCGAGTATCGCCGCAGGGCAAGAACACGGGCGGGGCGCTCATCGAGGTGGCGACGGCAGACGAGGCCGTCAGCCTGTCGATGCTCGTGGGCCTCGTGGGGGTGTTTGAGCGAATCCTTTGAGATGAGATGATGATGGAATGAATGTGTGAAAGCCTTTCAGGTCACCTTCGACCGAGTCGAAGCCTCGAGGGCGAGGGCTCGCCCTCGACAGAAAAAACGAACGTACTGTCTCGTGCTCAGCTCCTTCGCACGCCATTCATTCATTCATTCATTCATTTCATTCTTTTATCCCCGAGCTAGAGGGGCTACGCCGGTACGTCGTGGTGAACAGAGAGGTCGACCTTCGCGCCAACTGACTCACCCCGCTCGTCATCGTCATCCTCCAGGCTATTTTTCCACGACGAACCAGCTCAAGGACAAGGCCACGCCGCTCGAGGTAGCTCTGGCGAACAACCCGTGGGTATTGACTCCGACCGACGTGCGCCCGCACGCCCAGCCTCGGCGCCCACACGCTCGCTCACGCTCGTCGCTCACGCTCGTCGCTCACGCTCGTCACTCGCCAGTTCCCTGGCCTCGTTGGAAGTATTGGAAAAGCTCTGCTACAACTGCGTCGTGGGGGGGGACGCCAAGTATCGATGTGTCAAGGTGGGTATTGAACTCGACCGACGCGCGCTCGGACGCCAAGACTCGAAGCTCACTCGATTGCACCACGCTCGCCAGCTCTCTAACGCGCGCATCAACGATGCTATGAACGAACCGGCGCTGGCTGCGATGAAAATGATCGGATGGAAGGAGGTCGACGGCTGCCTCGAGCTCCCCACAAATGTGCAGGTCTCGATGGACACTGTCCGAGCGATTCAGGCGGCCATCACGACAATCAAGCGGGAACAGAGCAGGGTGCCATCCCGGACGTGACCTGATGTTTGAACGTGTAACCGACAATACAGGGGGTTGTTGAGCGTGATGCCATACATACGAGCGCATCCACCGTGCTCGTTCTTTCCATTGCGATGCATGGTGGTGTTGAATAAACACCAGGTAAGTTTGGTTCGGATATACCCCGAAGCGATTTACGCTCCGAATCCGTACAGGGTGCGTCCCTGCCTCTTGAGCGCGT
>Ga0181584_10000492_pt1 | contig 28264 bp, 26 predicted proteins | sample 071ome_30_FD_132462 | JGI IMG/M metagenome (GOLD analysis project Ga0181584, IMG submission 132462) | Coastal salt marsh microbial communities from the Groves Creek Marsh, Skidaway Island, Georgia - 071406AT metaG (megahit assembly) | ecosystem: Environmental > Aquatic > Marine > Intertidal... | reverse complement strand
GTTCGATCTCGACGGGACCTTGCTCGACACGTTTCGTGATTTGGGCGCAGCGGTGAACCATGCGCTCAAGCTAGGCGGCATGAAACCCGTGCCCGTGGACAGTTCGAAAGACCTGATCGGCGGCGGGGCAAAGATCATGCTGGCAAAGGCGGTCGAGGCACAGGGTGGTATGCCCGAAGACGATTTCCGCGCGCTCTATAAGGAGATGCTGCGATATTATGCGGAGCACAACGCGGTCTATACGGCTCCATACCCACATGCCGAACGCGTGCTCGATGAACTCACGATGCGCGGTGTCAGAATGGCGGTGGTGACCAACAAGTTTGAAGAGTTTGCGACCAAGGTGCTGACAGAGCTCGGTCTGGCTCACCACTTTGTTGCGATCATTGGCGGGGATTCGATGGGGCGCGGTGAGGATGGCAAGTTTCTCGCCAAACCCGCGCCCGATCCGGTGATTGAAGCCCGGAAAAGATGCGAAGCGCAACGTTTCGTATTTGTCGGCGACTCGACCTATGATGTAAAGGCCGCGCAAGGAGCGGGTGTACCGGTTGTCGCTGCAGCTTACGGCTATTGCGATCTGCCGGCACAGGATCTGGGCGCGGATGCAGTTATTGATTCGCTCAAAGCGCTGATTCCGGCTCTGGAAGCGCTCTGAGACGCACGATTGCAGCTACGGAATACAACCTCGCTGCAACCGCCTGTTGCAACGCAGCAAAGAAAGTGCCACGCAGGCCGCATATTACGTAAACGGAAGGCCTGAGACGGCCGGATAAGCAGGAGAGGATCCACCATGAGCATCAACTTCAAGGACAAAGTAGCCATTGTAACCGGCGCTGGCGGCGGTCTGGGCCGTGAGTATGCGCTGGAACTGGCACGTCGCGGTGCGAAGGTCGTGGTGAATGACCTTGGCGGTTCGCGGGATGGCACAGGCCATTCGGACATGGCGCTGAAAGTGGTCGAGGAAATCGAGGCCATGGGCGGCGAAGCCATGTCGAACGGCGGTTCTGTCACTGAATACGAACAGATGGAAAAGATGGTCGCCGACGCCAAACAGAAATGGGGCGGCGTGCATGTCTTGATCAACAATGCCGGTGTGCTTCGCGATAAGACCTTCGCAAAGATGAGCCCGGAAGATTTTGAGTTTGTGTTGAAGGTACACCTGACCGGCTCAGCGTTCGTCACCAAGGCATGCTGGGAAACCTTCCGTGAGCAAGCCTATGGCCGTATCTTGATGACAGCATCGTCGACCGGCCTGTTCGGCAACTTTGGCCAGGCTAACTATGGCGCAGCGAAACTGGGTCTGGCTGGCCTCACCAAGACGCTTCAGCTTGAAGGCGCGAAGTACAACATTCGCGTGAACACGCTGTCGCCGGTTGCGGGTACACGCATGACGGAAGACCTTTTCCCGGAAGAAGCATTCAAGCTGTTCGATCCGGTCAACGTTGTTCCTGCTGCGCTGTTCCTGGTCAGCGAAGATTCGCCCACCAACGCAATCGTTGGCGCGGGCGCAGGCGGCTATCACAGCAGCTGGACCGTTATGAATGATGCGGTTTGGCTCAAGGAAGAAGACCGCACAGTCGAAGGCTTTGCCGCGAACTGGGACAAGATCAGCGAATTCTCGAACCTCACTGCCCCGCAATCGGGCAGCGAACAGAGCGGTAATATCCTGAAAGCGATGCAGAAAGTGCTTGGCGCGGACGCCGCACCGTCCAGCGCACGCGGATAATTCTCGCTGTATTGACACAGTAATACACTAGGCGTATCTCCCCCTGATCAACAGGGAGAGGTACGCCTCATGTATACAGAAGACGATCTGCGCCAGGCAGTCGCAAACGGCGCAATCAGTGCCGAAGCGGCAGATGCCTTGCGCCAGTCGGTCAAGCAAACGCGAAACGCGCCTGCGACTGACGAAGAACATTTCCGCCTCATCAACAGCTTCAACGACATTTTCGTTACCATAGCCGCCGTGCTGCTGCTGGTTGCGATGGGCGGAATTGGCGACGCGCTTTGGCCGGTCAATGATGGACCATCGCCGCTCGCTGGCCTCCTGATTGCAGGTGCCGCCTGGGGTATGGCGGAATACTTCACGCTTCAACGCCGTATGGCATTGCCCAGTATCGTGCTGCTCCTCGCCTTTGTCGGCGGAGTGTTTGCGACGTTAATCGGTCTGATAGTCGCTGGCTTCGGAGGCGACAATTTTGGCCAGAATCAAGTGCTGGCCGGGCTGCTGATTTCCGGCGCTGCGTTGGCAACCGCGATCTCTGCCTGGGTTCATTGGCGCCGCTTTATGGTGCCGATAACTGTTGCGGCAGGGGCGGGAGCGCTGGCGGTAACCGCGATCGCGCTGATCGTGACCGCGATTGGGCCAGGTTCGATGGACCCTTCACTCGTTCTTCCCATGGTGTTCGTCGCTGGCTTGATCATTTTCGGCTTTGCCATGCGCTGGGACATGAGCGACCGCGAGCGTCAGACCCGTCGCAGTGACGTGGCTTTCTGGCTGCATCTGCTCGCAGCACCCATGATCGCACACCCGATCTTCGCGCTGATTGGCGTGACGGATGGCGACAACATCGGCGTAAGCGCCGCCTTGGCAGTGCTTGCAGTGTATATCGCATTCGGGCTGGTGGCTCTGGCGATTGACCGGCGCGCACTGCTTGTCTCGGCGCTCGCCTATGTGCTGTTTGCACTGACATTCCTGTTCGATCGCTTCGGCGCTGTAGAGCTGAATGTTGCGCTGACTGCGCTGGTAATCGGCTCTACCCTGCTCACACTGTCGGCGTTCTGGACTCCGATCCGCCGGGCCGTTGTCCAGCCTCTGCCGCAGGATCTTCAGGCCCGTCTGCCGATAACAGCAGCGGCAACGTAATACTCGATAACCTCGAGTTGGACCGGAAAGGGCTCGTGCCAAGGCGCGGGCCCTTTTTCCTTAAGGCTTAGATATCGATTGCCTTCACGAGCCGCCGCTCGATCGGCGCCAGCACGCCGGCTAGCTCATGCCCGCGCTTTAACACCTGGCCATGTTCGCCAAACAGCGCCCACATGCCTTGTTTGCCGCGCAATGCAGGGCGTTTCTCGATCCGTGTTTGAGGTTGCTCGGCTGTGCGCCGAAAGGCCGCAAACACCGCTACGTCCTTGGTGAAATCCATCGCATAGTCACGCCATTCACCGGCCGCGACCATTCGGCCGTAGAGATCGAGAATGCGCTGTAATTCTTCGCGATCAAACGCAATCTGGTTTGGAGCACGTCCGGGAAACGCGACGACTGAGCCAGGCATCCCCGAACGCATACCAGAATTCATCAATCGTCGGTCCCGCTACGTTGTGGGGGCACATTGAGCTCGCGTTCGGCCTTCAATGCTTCGATCTCTGCTTTCAGGACTTTCAATTCACCCTCCAGCTTTTCGATGCAATCGATGCGATTGCCTTCAGCATCTTCGCATTCCGGCGTAATGCCATAAGGAATAAACTCGCGCATCCATTCCTCTGCCGGGATCAGGGTCGAGCGTGCCTTGAACCCCACCATAGTTGCTCCCGCAGGGACATCTTCCATAACAACTGCATTCGCACCGACGCGTGCACGCTCACCCAAGGTGATCGGACCGATGATTTGCGCGCCCGAACCGATGATGACATTGTCCCCGATGGTGGGATGGCGCTTGCCACCCACGCCGTTGGTCGGGTTTGTCCCCCCTAATGTCACATTCTGGTAGATCGTGACATTGTCACCTATCTGCGCGGTTTCTCCAACCACCGTGAAACCGTGATCGATAAAGAAATTCTTCCCGATTTCCGCCCCGGGGTGAATATCGATTGCTGTCAGAAATCGCGAAAAATGGTTCACGAACCGCGCTAGAAAATAGAGCTTGGCCTCGTACAACCAATGCGCGACGCGGTGGAGCCCCAGCGCCCAAACACCTGGATAAAAAAGGATTTCCCAACGCGAACGCGGTGACGGATCGCGCGCCTTGACTGAGTCCAGATAGCCTTTGAGCCGGTCGAACATATTCAAATACTCCCACCAAACAGCCTTTAAAGCAAGCGTGCCTGCTCTGGGCCCGGAGTGGCTTCTAATGCGTCCCGCCACAGCGACATGGTGGCAGGGGCTTTGCGTTCAAGGCTCAAACGATCAATTGCAACCACGAGTCGCTCAATTCCCGCGAAGCTGCGCTCCGCCCGTGGAACCAGATAATCGACAGCTCCATCAGCCAGTGCAAGCCCGCGCTGAACAGCGATCGCCTCGATCAGATGCGCCGCCATATCGTCATCCGGCACACCAATCTCAAGCTGCAACGAACCACTCAGGCGCGATTTCAAATCGGGCAATGTGATGTCCCAGGGCTGGCGATTTGAAATCAATAGAAGCGGCTCGCCCGATTCCTGCGCGCGGTTCCAACGGTGAAACAGTTCCGCTTCATCCCAGGCGTCAGCACCATCGACTACCGCTATGCCCTGCCCCAGTGCCCATTTGCCGAACAGACTTTTTCCGGAACGTTCAGGTCCGGTGAGGACCGCCGTGTTGAAGGGCCAGCGCTCGGGTTTCAATAGCGCTTCATAGGCCGCCTTATTGGCGTTCCCGATGACTATGCGAGAAGGGTCGCCCGAACCGGAAAGTGATAATGGAAGCGCAATCTGTGACGGCATGATGGGGCTCTTTCGAACCTATCGACTGATTGCGAGCGCGTCTGCGCCTTGCGTCACATTGTAGCCGCGCTCTCGCAGGCCCTGCGCCAATGCATCAGGCGATCCGCCAAACCTGACACGCATGACCGAAGTGCCGCCAAACGCGAGGCTGATTGTTGCCGCTCCGCGAACGCCGGGCACACTGCGCACCGCAGCCAAAGTCGCGTCGATCGAGGCGGCATCGGGGCTGGCAAATTGGACGACGTAGGAATTGACGATTGCGGGTTCGGTCGCGGTCGGCGCGATTGCGGGAGCTGTCGGATCCAGCTCTCCGGCTGTGATGGCCGCTTCTCGGCTTTGAATCGCTCGCCCGATTTCGATCAGCCGTGCCAAAGCGGGATCCATCTCAGCCGTCGTACTGATGTTCAAAGTCGGGTCTGGCCGCAATACACCTGCGGCTAAAGCCGCTTCGAAAATACTGTCCATTCGCGACACTGCTTCAGATAGCATTTCGGGCAGTTCCGCCGGCGATCCCGCTTCCATGGTAAAGCTGTCGAGATAGCGGTTATCCGGGCCGTAGCGCGCAGTGAACGTCCCCTCTACCGGTCCGCCGGGATAAGAATACTCGAGCCGCGCGACTGGCACGAGCACATCGGCGGCCGCAAATTGATCGAGGATCACGCGCCACCAGGTTCGGCTGCGGCGCATGCTCTGCCCATGGTTAAGCAGCAGCGAGTCTCCACCGGAGCCAGCGGGGCGAACATAGTTGATGCGGCTGGTGCCCGGATTGAACTCCGCCCAGGCCCGCTGCCACGGATTGCGAACTTCATACATGGTGTACGTGCCCGCACTCGCAGTCACCGGTAGCAAGAGCATCGGCGCAGATGGCCGACCACGTGAACCACCGCCAAGGTACTGGCCTGCACGATTACGATCGAATATGACACCAAGCCTGGCGCGGTAGTGGCGCGGCCCGATGAGCTCCCGCTCGATCACGATGGCCGATACCATGCCGTCGATCTGCGAATCCGGCAGGTCTGGTCCGCCAATCTTCGCCCAGGCATCGCGCTGAGCCTTGCGCCAGCCGGCCGCGCGCGCCTCTTCAGCGGTGTCACCGCGCACGTCGACCTCAATTCCTGTCACATCGATGTCACTGCTCGACGCGACCGGCGCAATTCCGCGATCTCCGGTGACCTGTGCTGTCAACGCCGCAAGGCCTGTGATAAGCGCGATTACGCCGAGAATCGCGACCACAATCGTGCGGCTTGGAAGCGGTTGCGTCAGGCGCATGAAGGCAGATGATACAGTCATCGGGGAAAAGCTGATGCCTTTTGCCCAAAGGCGAGTGGAATTCCAAGCGCGAAAGGCTAAAGCGGTGGACATTATGGCCAATAACACACCGCCCGAAAGCTATACTTACGAAGACGCAGGCGTCTCGATTGATGCCGGCAACCGCCTGGTCAAGGCAATCGGTCCCCTGGTGAAGGCGACAATGCGCCCTGGTGCGGATGGCGAGATCGGCGGATTTGGCGGCTTTTTCGACCCCAAGGCGGCTGGCTATAAAGACCCTCTACTGGTTGCGGGCAACGATGGCGTCGGCACCAAGCTGAAGCTGGCGATCGATCATGACCGGCATGACACAGTCGGGGTCGATCTGGTCGCCATGTGCGTCAACGATCTGATCGTGCAAGGCGCAGAACCGCTGTTCTTCCTGGACTATTTTGCCACCGGCAAGCTGGAAAATGGGGTTGCGGAACGCGTGATCGCGGGCATTGCCGCAGGTTGCAAACAAGCAGGATGTGCGCTGATTGGCGGCGAAACTGCTGAAATGCCCGGCATGTATGCCTCAGGTGATTATGATCTGGCTGGATTCTGTGTTGGCGCGGTTGAACGCGGCGAACAGCTGACCGGAGAGAAAGTTGCGCCGGGCCATGTGTTGATCGGGCTTGCTTCCTCGGGCGTGCATTCGAACGGGTATTCGCTGGTGCGGCGTCTTGCTGCCGACAAGGGATGGAAACTGGATCGCCCTGCCCTGTTCGATTCAGATCGACTGCTGATTGATACGCTGATCGAGCCAACGCGAATCTATGTCACATCGCTGCTGCCGCTGGTTCGCGAAGGGTTGATCGACGGAATGGCGCATATCACCGGCGGCGGATTGCTTGAAAACATCCCGCGCGTTCTGCCCGAAGGCGCGCATGCGATGGTCGATGCCGATAGCTGGGAGCAGCCCCGGCTGATGGCCTTCCTGCAAGCGCAGGGGAATATCGAACCGGCGGAAATGGCGCGTACCTTCAATTGCGGCACCGGAATGGTGCTTGCGGTTGCGCCGGATCATCAGGATGCTGTCCTTACCCGGCTGGCAGATGCAGGCGAGAATGCCTTCACCATCGGCACAATCGAAGCGGGCGATCGGGGCTGCACCGTCAAGGGCAGCCAAGGGACATGGTCGGCCACGACCGACTGGGAAGCAAAGCACCTTGCCTAAGGCAAAGGTCGCCATTTTTATTTCCGGCAGCGGCACTAATATGGCCGCGCTGCTTTACGCCAGCAGGCTGCCAGATTGCCCCTATGAAGTCGTTCTGGTCGCCAGTAACCGGCCAGGCGCAGACGGGCTTTCGTTGGCTAGAGCCGAAGGCATTGCGACCTTTGCCCATTCGCACAAAGGCTTGGAGCGCGCCGATCACGACGCGGTGATGGAGCGCGCGGAGCAGGATGCGGGCGCGGACTATATCGTTCTGGCCGGATACATGCGCATCCTGTCCGAAGAGTTTGTCTCGCGCTGGACGGGCAAGATAATCAATATCCACCCTTCGCTGCTGCCCAAACACAAAGGGCTAAACACGCATGCACGTGCGATTGAGGCTGGCGACAGGCATGGCGGCGCGACCGTTCATCTGGTGACGCCGGAACTCGATTCAGGCGCAATCCTTGAGCAGGTAAAAGTAACCATTCTGCCCGAAGACACGCCTGACACGCTCGCCGAGCGGGTCAAGCTGGCTGAGCATCAGCTCTACCCCCGCGCACTGGCAAGCTATGTAGCCCGGGCAGCCCGGGTCACCGCCTGAGCGTGGGTGTGCTGCCTCCAGAGCGCCCACACCCATTGGCGCGGACGCCCTTGGTCGACAAAGCCTGCGCCGCGCTGGAATTAGCATGGGCTAAGGGTGTGGCCCCACCTTCTATTGATCCCAATGATCTGTGGCGCCGCGCCGCCAAGGGCACCAGAGTCGCTGCTGAACATGGGGGACGAAGCCAAGAGGACGTGATCGATTTTCGCGAACGGTTGATTGCTTTGTGCAGCGCCGTATCTGCTGAATCCAAACTCAATGCGCTTGGCAAAACCATGGCGCATGGTCAGATCGTACGGGTAATCAAACAGCGGCTGGGTCTGGGGCAAATTTGGTCGAACAAGCCTGAATTGCTGAAAACTGAACTGGCGCCGCCGATCATAGTGATTGGCCAAATGCGCAGCGGGACAACGCGTATTCACCGCTTGCTGGCGGCTGACCCGGCACACAGCGCCACGCGGTTTTGCGACAGCTGGAACCCGGTGCCACGAAGGCCTGATATGCGTCCGCTATCGGGCGCGATGATGCTCGCGATAGCGCGAAAGCTCGACCCTTGGATTGATGCGCTCCACCCGATGGGTTCACGGCGCGCTGAAGAGGAACTCGGCTGGCTTGCAAGCGCATTTGGTCACAGTACCTATGACACGCAATGGCATGTGCCGAGCTTCACGCGTTTTTGCGAAGAATGCGACCCTTCACCGCTTTATCGCGAATTTGCCAGAATTTTGCGCATCGACGCCGCGCATCACGGCAATGCCGACAAGCCCCGCGTGTTGAAGGTTCCACAGATCGCCGAAGAACTGCCGGCTTTGCTTGCACAATTCCCCAATGCCCGGTTGGTGGTGGCGAACCGTCATGACGAGGATGTCTTGCACAGTTCGATGTCAGTAGTAGCCAATCAGATGGCGATCCAGTCGGACGAAGTAGACCTTGAGTGGATCGAAGCCGAATGGCGTCGCAAGCTGGAGCTGCGCCATTCGCGCGTCCAGGCAGCGCTTGTAGATTTCAATGGCACAGTCGCGCATGTCCATTTCGATGAGCTGGGTGCCGATTGGGAAAGCGAGATTGCGCGCATCTATCGCGAACTCGATATCGAGCTGACGCCGCAGGCGAGCGCTAAAATGGTCAAGGAAATGACGAGCAGCAAAGGCGGCGCGCACAGAGCGCACGCCGCCCAGTTGCAAAGGTTCAAATCAGGAAAACCGGTTTAGGGGACTTTGCCGATCCCCGGCAGGAACGCGCCGACCCGCTTGCGATACTCGGCATATTCCTGGCCAAAGACATCCAGCAAATCTCGCTCCTCATAGGCAATCCCGATCACGATGTAGATCGTGAACCCGGCGGCCATGAAGGCATGACTGTATGTCATGTCAGGCGTCGCCCAAAGCCCCAGGAAGAAGCCGGTGTAAAGAGGGTGACGCACCAGCTTGTAGAACAGCGGCGTACGCATCTGCGGCGGCGATGCATTCTTTCCCGTGAGATTGTGCCAAGCCTGCTGCAATCCGAACAATTCGAAATGATTGAGCAGGAAAGTCGACAGCAGCAGGATCGCCCAACCAAGCCAGAACACAGCCCAGATTGCCGTGCGCGCTGCTTCGTTCTGGATCGACCAGATGGTTCCTTCGATCGGGTGCCAGAAATGAAATAGTGCGCCCAATACCAAAACAGTAGCAAGCAGATAAAAGCTGCGCTCGACCGGCGCAGGAATTACCTTTGTCCACGCTTCCTTGAAAGCGGGGCGAGCCATTACGGTGTGTTGAACGCCAAAAAGTGCAATCAGGCCGACATTGACCAACAGAGCAGTAGCCAATAGACCTTCGCGTCCCTTGTCGACTGTTAGCGGCATGAAATCGAACGCACCGACCCAGCCGATCAGAAAAAGTAGCGCCGCAACGGCGGCGGTATAAAATGTCAGTGAAACCAACATCAACAGCAATCTGCCCATGATTCCCTCCCCCAGAATCATTCAGGTGACCCAAATCAGGATAGCTGATTGTGTCTTGCAGCGCGAATCCAGCGCTCAAGCCCCTGAATCGAAAAGGCCCCGCAGCATTTCTGCTGCGAGGCCTTTTCAAATACGCCTTGTAAGCGCGCTTAACCGACGATTTCTTCGGGCTTGAAGAAGAAGTCGATTTCGATCTTCGCATTCTCTTCGCTGTCCGAACCGTGGACCGAGTTTTCGCCGATCGACAGTGCGTGTTCCTTGCGGATGGTGCCTTCAGCGGCTTCAGCAGGATTAGTCGCACCCATGATGTCGCGATTGCGTTTCACAGCGTCTTCACCTTCGAGGACCTGAACAACAACCGGCTCGCTTATCATGAAATCAACCAGCTCACCGAAGAAAGGACGCTCGCTATGAACCGCGTAAAAGCCTTCGGCCTGCTCGCGGGTCATGTGAATGCGCTTCGATGCGACAACGCGCAGGCCCGCGTCTTCGAGCATTTTTGTGATCACACCGGTCAGGTTACGCTTGGTCGCGTCCGGCTTGATGATCGAGAATGTGCGGGTAACCGCCATGGCATGTGTTCCTTGCGAATATTTGGGGGTAATTTTGATTGCGCGCGCCACTAGCGCCGAGTTGCGTCAACTGCAAGCCCTAGCGAGCCTAGCGCCCTGCTCCGGCCCCTGCCTGCCAACGCCCGTTCTCATCCTGCTTGTGGATCTCGCGCTCAACATTTTCGGCGTCGTCCAGTTCTCGCCACAACCCGCGTGCAGCCTCCGTTGCTTCGGAATCAAAAAGCAGCAGCGCGCGCTCAAATTTCAGGGCTTCAGAGCGCCATTTCCCATCAACGAACATCACCATGCTAGCGCCATTCGCCGCATCCATGCTGTCCGATAGCAAGATTGGCTGATTGTTTGCATGAGCTGCATCGGCCTGACCATTGGCGAGGAATTCTTCTGCGCCCCCGCCGCGCCACAATTCCTTGCCGATCGCTGCGCGCTGACCGGGATTGTCACTGACAATCAGCAGCCGCTTGCCCGCTTGCAAGACCTTGCGGGCCAACATGACCGCGACCTGTTCTACCGGGTCACGGCTGAGCTGGTAGAAATCAACTCTCGCGCTCATCCCGTCGATCCCTTGCTCCTGCGGCAACGCTCCGAACAATAGAGCACATTGTCCCAGTCACGTTCCCACTTCTTGCGCCAGGTGAACGGTAGCCCGCAATGCGCACAAGTCTTGCTGGGCAGCTCGGACTTTTTGCGCATACGGGCCATCAGAAGCTGGCTTACCCCTCAGCCGTGTTGCGAATAAACGCATCAAGCAAGCGCGTGCCATAACCGGTTGCGCCCTTGTCCCACGTGCGGCCCGCCTTGTCAGAGAAAACCATGCCGGCGATGTCCAAGTGCGCCCAAGGCGTGTCGTTTTCGATGAAACGCTGCAGGAATTGCGCCGCCGTGATCGATCCGCCTTCGCGCGGGCCGATATTCTTCATGTCGCAGATCGGCGAATTGATCAGCTTGTCATATTCTGGGCCCAGCGGGAGGCGCCACAATTTGTCACCAACCTGCTTGCCCGCCGTAGCCAGTTCATCGGCCAGATCATCATCGTTGGCAAACATACCCCCATATTCCTTGCCCAGTGCGATGATCATCGCGCCAGTAAGGGTCGCCAGGTCGACAATCCGCGAAGGCTTGAAGGTGCGCTGCGTCCAAGTCAGCGCGTCGCACAACACAAGCCGCCCTTCAGCGTCGGTATTGAGCACTTCGATCGTCTGTCCGCTCATCGAGGTCACAATGTCCCCGGGGCGCTGCGCATTGCCATCCGGCATATTCTCGACCAGCCCGACCACGCCGACAATGTTGGCTTTGGCTTTGCGCTTTACCAGCGCGAGCATTGCGCCCGCCACTGCGCCAGATCCGCCCATGTCCCATTTCATATCCCACATGCCGACGGGCGGCTTCAACGAAATGCCGCCGGTGTCGAATGTTACGCCTTTGCCGACAAATGCGATCGGCGCATCGCCGTCCTTGCCGCCATTCCATTTGATCGCAAGCATACGTGAAGGCTGAGTGCTGCCCTGCCCCACTCCGAGCAGTGCGCCCATGCCGAGCTCTGCCATCTGGTCTTCGTCAAGCACTGTCAGCTCAGCGCCTGTGCCTTCAAAACGCTTCTGGCACATCTCCACGAAGCTGACCGGATATAGCTTGTTGGCAGGTTCTGCGATCAAGTCTCGAGTGAATTCGACACCCTCGGCCACGGCCGCCGCAACATCCCAGGCAGCTTCGGCACCTTCACTTGCACCCACGACAGTAGCGCTCTTAAGGGAGACTTTCTGCTCATCCTTCAGCTTCGTGCGATACGCATCATGCCTCCAGCTGCGCAGACGCAAGCCGAGCAAGACAGATGCGGTTTCCGCTGCGTTCAGGCCCGCTTCGCTCAGGTCCAGCACAATCTCGCTCTCACCCGAGGTCAGATATTTGGCCGCCAGAGCTGCACCTGCTTTTTCCAACGCCTCTTCGCGTTTGGTCGCGTCTGCGCCTGTATCCCCTGCCCCCGCGATTGCCACGCGAACCGTGTGATCGCCACGTTCTACGAAGCCTTCGAAAAACTGGCCGCCGCGCCCCTTGAAACGCGCCGCTTTCGCTCCGTTAGACAGCACAGGTTCAACTGCCGCCGGCATGCTGCCTTGATTAACGACATAGGCAATGAGGCCGGGATTGGCGGGTGAAGTGTCTGAGAATTTGATCTGCATGAAGGCTCCGGAACGATTGAATGCGTGTTAGTCTACGGCCAGTTAAACACCGCTTTGGAACGGTATGGCCAATCGCGATTGCGATTAGGCGCGAGCGGTGCGATAGGCAAGCCATGTCCCTGCCGTTGCAGCATTGCCTGCCTGCCCACTCACGTCCCAAATTGTCGCTTAGCGCGGTGCCGGCCGCGCTGGCTTTGTTCATGGGCGTACAGCCGGCGCTCGCGCAAGATGAAGCAGGCATCGCTCCCGACGCGCTGAAGCCGCTCGAAGAACAAGTCACCGAGCTTGATCCAGAGGCATTGCCGCCGGTTGCAGACGGTCGGATCATCGCATTTGAAGCGGACAATCTCGATTACGACAACGAGAATGACGGCGAGGTCATAACTGCCAGCGGCAATGTGCTGCTTTCGAGCGAAGACCAATCTGTTCGTGCCGACAATATCCGCTGGGACCGTCAGAGCGGCACAATCTACGCCTCGGGCAATGTGCGCCTGGTCGATGAAAGCGGCAACCAGCTGTATACGGATTCGCTCGAGCTGACCGAACGTTTCGAAGCTGGCGCGATCAACGAATTGCTCGTTTCGCTTCGGGCGGGCGGAAGATTGGCTGCGCGTGGCGGGCAGCGTGCAGCTGATGGCGATGTCATCTTGAACGATGCTGCATATACGGCATGTCCAGTCACCACTCTGGAAGGTTGCGATAAAACGCCCAGCTGGCGGATCACCGCCAAGCGGATAATCTACAATCCTGAAGACAGCACGGTCAGCTTTGACGGCGCCGTTTTGGAATTGTTCGGCGCACGCATTCTGCCCATGCCGGGCTTGGCGTTCCGGACCGACGGCAGCGCGATCTCCGGTTTTCTGGTTCCCGATCTAAGGATATCGGAATCGAACGGCGTGGAGGTGAGCGGCGAATATTATCTGCGGCTTGCCGACAACAAGGACCTGACGCTCGGCACGCGGTTCTTCACGCAGGCAACCCCGCTGGTGTCAGCGGAATGGCGCCAGCTGACTAAGAAGGGTGCCTATCAGATCAGCGGATATGGAACGCATAGTCGGCGTATCTCAACCTTTACCGGCAATCCGACGACAGAGCGCGATTTGCGGGGTTATCTGTTTGCGAACGGAAGATTCCAGTTCAATCCAGAGTGGAGCCTGACCGGATCAATCCGCCTCGCGAGCGACCGCACATTCCTGCGCCGCTATGACATCAGCCGGGATGACCGGCTGCGTTCGACTTTCAATATCGAGCGGACGAACGATCAGACCTATTTCTCGATAGCGGGATGGGCCACTCAGACATTGCGATTGGATGCGCGCCAGGGTCAGGTGCCGATGGCACTGCCCGCGATCGATTTCCGTCATCGCATGGCCGACCCGGTGCTTGGCGGCACAGTTGAGCTTCAAGCCAACACTCTGAGCCTGGTGCGTGACGAAGGCCAGGACACGCAGCGCGCGTTCGCCGGTGCGAGATGGGATCTGCGTCGACTCACAGGACTTGGTCAGGTTGTGACATTCAGCGCACTTGCGCGAAGCGATGTCTATCACAGCGATGAGAACGGTTTCACCACCACGGAAATCTATCGCGGCAATGAAGGCTGGGAAGGCCGCGCGATCGCGATCGGTGCGGTGGACGTCGAATGGCCATTCGTCGGCGAAGCTTTTGGCGGCACGCAAGTATTCAAGCCCCGGCTTCAGCTGGTCGCAAGCCCTGCTATTCGTAATCTTGAAATTCCCGATGAGGATTCGCGAGCGATCGATCTGGAAGACTCAAATCTCTTCGCGCTCAACCGCTTCCCGGGGTATGACCGCGTCGAAGATGGCGTGCGCTTAACTTATGGTCTCGATTGGGAATTGCAGCGTCCCGGCTGGCGCGTCAAAACCACAGTCGGTCAATCCTATCGCTTCGACACGCAGCGCGCGATTTTGCCCGATGGTACGGGATTGTCGGAACGCGTCTCGGACTTCGTCGGGCGTGCAGAGCTGCGCTTCAAAGACACAGTCAAGCTGACCCACCGCTTCCGCATCGACAAAGACAATTTCCAGGTGCGCCGCAATGAATTCGACGCGACTGTGGGTAACTCACGCACCTATGTCGAAGTGGGGTATCTGCGGTTGAACCGCGATATCGAGGACTTTGAGGATTTGCAGGACCGCGAAGAATTGCGTGCCGCGGCCCGGGTCGCGTTCGCGCGGCATTGGTCCATTTTTGGATCGGGCATCGTCAACCTGACAGACCGCAATGAAGACCCCACGTTCTCAAGCGATGGTTTCGAGCCGATCCGCACAAGGTTGGGTATCGCCTACCGCGATGAATGCCTGGAATTCGGCTTCACTTGGCGGCGCGATTATGTGACTGCGGGCGACGCGGAACGGGGCGACACATTTCAGCTGACGTTTGCATTGCGCAATCTTGGCTTGCGATAAGTCGCGATAGCCCAGCTTCAACCGTTGGCAGGCGCGCTGAAAGCGGTTATCTGCCGCATGAATAGAGGGGGGCCAATCCGGCTCAGCTCGGGTTCAGCCAGTTTTTGCCAATTGGCGTGAATAGACGGGGCGAAGATTTCGCCCGCAAATGGATTGACTAAGTGACACGTAATATATTGAAAAATTGTCTTGTTTCACTTGCAGCCTTGGCACTTTTGCCGGCCTCTGCATCTGCGCAAACCTTGGATGACCCATTGGGCATTCCAGCTGATATTTCGCTGCTCGGCGAAGCTAACCCCAATGTCCGAACCGCAACTGCGATTGTGAATGGCCATGTCATTACCGGCACGGACATCGATCAACGTGTTGCTTTGGTGGTTTCCGCATCCAACAACCAGTTGTCGGAGGAAGAACTCGCGCGGCTGCGCATGCAGGTCTTGCGTAATCTGATCGATGAAACGCTGCAGATTCAAGCAGCGCAATCGCAAGAGATCGAAGTGACACAGGCGGAAGTGACCGACCGCTACAATACCTTGGCGGTACAAAACTTCGGCCAGGAAACCGGCGCGATGGACGAATATCTGATTTCGATTGGTTCGTCGCCAGCTTCGCTCAAACGCCAGATCGAAGGCGAATTGGCTTGGTCGAACCTGCTTCGCCGCAACATTGCACCGTTTGTGAACGTGTCCGAGGAGGAAGTTAACGAGCTTCTCAAGCGGATGGAAGAATCGCGCGGAACCGAAGAATTTCGCCTTGCTGAGATATTCCTTGCTGCAACACCTGAAAATCGCAACGCAGTGCTCGAAAATGGTCAGCAGATCATGCAACAACTCCGCCAGGGCGGTAGTTTCCAAGGCTACGCGCGTCAGTTCTCGCAGGCATCGACAGCGGCCACTGGCGGCGATCTTGGCTGGCTTCGCCTTGCACAATTGCGCTCGACCCAGCTCGAAGCGATCGTAAACGAAATGCAGCCAGGCCAATTGGTCGGCCCCGTCGAAATTCCAGGCGGCTTCTGGATTGTATATCTGGTCGACAAGCGTCAGGTGCTGATGGCTGATCCGCGCGATGCGGTGCTGAGCCTGAAGCAAATCTCGATCAGTTTCGAACCGGGAATCAGCGAAGAATTGGCGGCACAGCAAGTCCAGGCATTCTCGACCGGTGTTCAGAATATGCGCGGATGCGGTGATGCGGATGCGGTTGCAGGTTCTCTGGGAGCAAGTGTTGTAACCAATGACCAGATCCGGGCGCGTTCGCTGCCGGAGCAGCTGCAGAACATCGTGCTCAATCTTCAAGTTGGTCAGCCCACACCTCCATTCGGGTCTATCGAGGAAGGCGTGCGGGTTCTGATGCTGTGCGGTCGTGACGATCCTGAAGTGGTTGGCGGGCCAAGCTTTGATGATATGATGAACCAGCTCGAAGATGAACGGGTTAACAAACGCGCACAGCGTTACCTGCGCGATCTGCGCAATGACGCGTACATCGACTACAATTGAGCAGCACAGGCGAACACCTTCCTTTAGCGATATCACTCGGTGATCCATCGGGCATTGGGCCTGAAATCATCGTGCATGCGTGGCGCCAACGGTCAGAAATGGGGTTGAAGCCATTCGCCGTTGTTGGCGGTAGCGGAGTATTGCGCGCTGCGGCAGAAACGCTTGGTGTCGATTGTCCGATCACTCAGATCAGCTCGCTTTCACAGGCTAGCAACGTCTTTGATACCGCGCTGCCGGTGCTTGGTGACAAGGATGTCGCCTGTCACCCCGGCGCACCCAGCACCGCAGGCGCAAAGCTCGCGCTCACTTCACTGGAGCAAGCCACGCAGCTGGCCGTGGGCGGCATGGCAAGCGCTGTTGTGACCGCTCCGATCGCCAAGAAGCTGCTCGAAGAAGTGGGCTTCCAACATCCCGGGCAGACCGAGTTTCTCGCGGCAGCTTGCGGATTGCCAGAGAATACCTCTGTGATGATGCTGGCCGGGCCAAGCCTGCGTACTGTCCCGCTGACAGTCCACTGCCCGCTGGCTGATGTTCCGAGCCTGATCTCGACCGACCTGATCGCCACACGCGGCCGCATTGTCGCCGCCGCATTGAAGCGCGACTTTGGCATCGAAAACCCCCGTATCGCCGTCACCGGGCTAAACCCGCATGCTGGTGAAGGCGGAAAATTTGGCCGCGAAGAGATTGAGACGATCGCACCAGCCATCGCTGAGTTGCAGAGCGAAGGGCTCAATGTAACCGGGCCGCATTCCGCCGATGCGATGTTCACACCGCGTGCCCGGTCAGGATATGATGCCGCGCTGTGCATGTATCACGATCAAGCGCTGATCCCTTTGAAAGCGTTGGAATTTGATGAAGGCGTGAACGTCACGCTGGGCCTGCCGATTATCCGCACATCGCCCGATCACGGAACCGCTTTTGACATCGCTGGCAAAGGCATCGCTGATCCGGGTGCAATGATCGCCGCGATCCGCATGGCCGGCGAAATGGCTGCGCGGCGCTACGCCCATGGCTGAGCTTCCTCCGCTTCGTGAAGTTATCGCCCGGCACGGGCTCAGCGCGTCCAAGGCGCTGGGGCAGAATTTTCTGTTCGATGCGCAATTGCTGGACCGGATAGCCGCCATTCCGGGGGATCTGCAAGGCCAGTCTGTGCTGGAAATTGGTCCCGGCCCTGGCGGGCTGACCCGCGCCTTGCTGAAGGCTGGCGCGCGCGTTACCGCGATCGAGATGGACAGCCGATGCTTGCCTGCGCTGGCCGAACTCAGCGACGCATTTCCCGATCAGCTTTCCGTGATCGAAGGCGATGCGATGAAGATCGACCATGGCCAATTGATGGGCGGAGAGCCTTTCCACGTTGTGGCAAACCTGCCCTATAATGTGGGTACGGCGCTATTCGTCAGGTGGCTCGGTGGAGAGACTTGGCCGCAGCAATGGGTTTCGCTCACACTGATGTTCCAGCAAGAGGTCGCGCAGCGGATTGTCGCCAAGGAAGGCGGAGGTGCTTACGGGCGACTTGCTGTGCTGGCGCAATGGCGCAGTCAGGCCAGACTGGCTATGAAAGTGCACCGCAGCGCCTTCACACCGCCACCCAAAGTGATGAGCGCAATTGTTCATGTGACGCCGGTCAACGCACCAGAGGGTGTGAGTTCCCGCACGCTAGAACGTTTGACCGAGGCCGCCTTTGGCCAACGCCGCAAGATGCTGCGCCAAAGCCTCAAATCCGTGCCCGGAGCGCTAGAAGCCTTGGAAAAAATCGGGATCGATCCAACTCGCCGCGCGGAGACATTGAGTGTCGACGAATTCGTCGAACTCGCCCGCGAACTCAGCTAGCCTTCTTGACCAGCCGCCACTGATGCAAGAGCGGTTCGGTATAGCCAGACGGCTGCTCCACGCCTTTGAACACGAGGTCGCAGGCCGCGCGAAACGCTGGGGCATCTTCATTGCCTACCATCGGCTCGTAAAAAGGATCGCCTGCGTTCTGCGCGTCGACCTTGGCCGCCATACGGCGCAGACTGTCCATCACCTGATCCTTTGTCACCACACCGTGCAACAGCCAGTTCGCCATATGCTGAGAGCTGATGCGCAAGGTTGCGCGGTCTTCCATCAGGCCAACATCATTGATGTCCGGCACTTTCGAGCAGCCAACCCCTGCATCCACCCAGCGCACGACATAACCCAGTAACCCTTGGGCATTGTTATCCAGTTCCTCGCGCAGCTCGTCTTCAGACCAGTTGGTGCCTTCGGCCAACGGAATAGTGAGCAAATCATCGAGCGGCGGAACATCTGTGACATGCGCTTGCTCTGCAAACACATCACAGGCGTGATAGTGCAGCGCATGCAGGGTGGCGGCGGTGGGCGATGGAACCCAGGCGGTGTTCGCGCCTGCTTTCAGATGACCGATCTTCTCCGTCATCATCTGTTTCATCAAATCAGGCGCAGGCCACATGCCCTTGCCGATCTGCGCGCGCCCGGAAAGGCCATGTTTGAGGCCGATCGCAACATTGCGCTTCTCATAAGCGGCAAGCCACTTGGAGCCCTTGATCTCCCCCTTGCGCATCATCGGGCCCGCTTGCATCGAGGTGTGGATTTCATCGCCTGTGCGATCAAGGAAGCCGGTGTTGATGAACACCACGCGGTCTTTCACTGCATGGATACAGGCGCCGAGGTTCGCGCTGGTGCGGCGTTCTTCGTCCATCACGCCAACCTTGATCGTGTGACGCGGCAGACCGAGCAGATCCTCGACCGCATTGAACAGGTCATTGGTGAAGGCGCATTCTTCCGGCCCGTGCATCTTGGGCTTCACAATGTAGATGCTGCCGTGTTTCGAGTTGCCGTATTTCGCGTGACCTTCAACATCCAGTGTGCTGATCGCACTCGTGAAGACCGCATCCATAATGCCTTCGGGCACTTCGCCGCCAGTGGCCAACCGGATCGCCGGATTGGTCATAAGATGGCCGACATTGCGCACGAACAACAAGCTGCGCCCGGGGAGGCTCTGGTTGTTCCCGCCCCGGTCAGTGTATGGCTTATCATCAGACAGTTGGCGGGTCAGCGTGCGGCCGCCCTTGTCAAAGCTTTCCTGCAGATCGCCGCGGATCACGCCCAGCCAATTGGTGTAGGCGAGCAGCTTGTCCTCGGCATCGACCGCCGCGACAGAATCCTCGCAATCGGCAATTGCTGTGAGCGCGCTTTCGATGATGATGTCCGCAATGCCAGCTTTATCCGTCTTGCCGACCGCATGTTCAGCATCGAACACAACTTCGATGTGCAAACCATTGTTCTGGAACAGCAAGCCACGTTCTGTCTTGCCGACATATTGGCTTTCATCCTGCAATTTTCTGTCATTCTCGTCCGCCAGATCTGCCCAACTCTGATCCACGAGCGGCAAAGCGGAATCGAGAAATTCGCGACCGCGTGCAATCACTGCGTCGCCGCGGGCCTGATCATATCCCCCCGGTTGCGCAGGAGGTGCGTCCAGCGCGTCTGTGCCATAGAATGCATCATACAGGCTGCCCCAGCGCGCATTGGCAGCGTTTAGCAAGAAGCGCGCATTGAGGATCGGAACCACCAGCTGCGGCCCGGCCATAGTTGCGATCTCCGCATCAACGTTCTGGCTGCCAATAGTGAAATCGTCTGGTTCCGGAACGAGGTATCCGATCTCGCGCAGAAAGGTTTGATATTCGCCTTGATCAAGTGGCTTGCCGCGGCGTTCAGAATGCCATGCATCGATCTTGGCTTGCAGCTCTTCGCGCTTGGCAAGCAGTGCTGCATTGCGCGGGGCAAATACGCCCAGCAAATCCGCAAACCCCTGCCAAAACGCGCCGGCATCGCGCTCAAGCGGCGCCAGCACTTCAGATTCCAGGAAAGTCGCCAGACGGGGATCGATCCTAATCCCGGCACGGCTCACAAATTCGCTCACTTCACGCCCTCGTACAGATAGAGCCACCGCTTTGCGCGTCAGGCAGTCATTTGAATTGTACCCGGGGAGGAGCGAGGACCGCTATGGCCCAAGCCTTGCGCCTTTGCAACCGTACTTTCACGCGCATTCAACACACGACTTGGCCTAACGTTACGGCACGGCTAGAGCAGCGGGCAATGCAAGAAAATCCATCATCCAATGCCGCCGCTTTGATGGAGCGGATCGATTCAGTTGCCATGCTGGAACAGGTGCAAAGCTGGTGCGCGATCAACACCGGCACTGCCAATCTGGAAGGGCTGGCGCAGCAGGCAAACGTTCTGGCGGAAGCCTTTTCAGCGCTGCCCGGTGATGCCGAACTGGTTGAGCCTGCACTGGTCACAGCCATCGATCCCAATGGCCGCGAGTTTGAAAAGCCACATGGCAAACATCTGGTGTTGCGCGTGCGCGCTAAGGCCAATCGCCGCATTCTCTTCACTGGCCACATGGACACAGTCTTTCCGGCCGATCATTCATTCCAGAATCAGACCTGGCTTGATGATGATACTTTGAACGGGCCAGGCGTGGCGGACATGAAGGGCGGGATCGCCGTCATGCTGCATGCCCTTATAGCGGCGGAGGCCAGCGGCGCGATCGGATCGCTGGGTTATGATGTGCTGATCAATTCAGACGAGGAAACCGGTTCGCTTGCGTCACGCGATCTTATCGCAGAATTGGCGCAAGGCAAACTCGCGGCGCTTACCTATGAGCCAGCCGCATTGCCCGATGGCACACTGGCCCATGCGCGTGGCGGCACAGGCAATTATTCGATCACTTTCACCGGCAAAAGCGCGCATGCAGGCCGCAATCCGCATGAAGGCCGCAATGCTGTCGTCGCCGCAGCTGACCTGATCCTGCGCCTTAAAGCAATGGAGCGCGATGATATCACGATCAATCCTGCAAAACTGGAAGGCGGCGCGGCGAACAATGTGGTGCCGGACCACGCAGTGCTGCGCTTCAATATTCGCCCAAAGTCAACCGAAGCGATGGAGGGCTTTGACCACAATATGGCCGATGTCCTGAGGCAGGTCGAAGCAGAGCACGAAGTGGGCATCCATCGCCATGGTGGCGTCACCAGACCGCCCAAGCCGGTTGATGACCGCGCGCAAGCTCTGTTCGATCTCGTCAAGGCATGCGGCGCAGAGCTGGGCCAAGACATCAAGTGGCAATCCACCGGCGGGGTGTGCGATGGCAACAATATCGCGGCTTGCGGCGTGCCAGTGGTCGATACTATGGGTGTGCGCGGAGGGGCAATCCACAGCCCGGAAGAATTTCTGATAGTGCCAAGCTTGGCAGAGCGTGCAGCGCTCTCTGCTCTGGTCATCACTCGCATGGCGAACGGAGAGCTGCATTGACTTTCCGCCTGCGCGCCGCGCGCGCCGCCGACCTGGAGCCGCTTTACGAGATGGCAAAGCTGACCGGGGGCGGGTTCACCAACCTGCCGCCTGATCGGGCAGCACTGGGCGCAAAACTGGAACGCGCGAGCGAAGCCTTCGCGAATGATGGTGATGAAATCGCTGATGAACAGTTTGTGCTGGTATTGGAGAACGCCCAAACAGGTGCAATCCGCGGTACGTGCCAATTGATGACACAAGTGGGCCAACAATGGCCGTTCTATTCCTATCTCCTGAATACCCTGACTCAATATTCGCAGGAGTTGGACCGCACGGTTCGCGCTGAATTGCTGAGCTTGGTAACAGACCTTGAAGGCTCTAGCGAAGTCGGCGGGCTGTTCCTGCATCCGAATGAGCGCGCCGGTGGGCTGGGCCTGCTGCTCGCGCGCAGCCGCTATCTGTTCATTGCAATGCATCGCAGCCGGTTTGGCGACCGTACGCTGGCGGAACTGCGCGGGATTATTGATGAACGCGGCGGCTCGCCCTTCTGGGATGGCGTGGCAGGCCGCTTCTTCGGCATGAGCTTTCAGGACGCAGACTATTTCAATGCGATCAATGGTAATCAGTTTATCGCCGATCTGATGCCCAAGCATCCGGTCTATATTGCCATGCTGAACGATGACGCGCGCAGCGTGATCGGCGTGCCGCATCCCACCGGACGCGCCGCGATGCGGATGCTGGAGAATGAAGGCTTTCGCTACGAAAACTACGTCGACATTTTTGACGGCGGACCAAGCATGATTGCCCGCACTGACGACATCAAGAGTGTCAAGGAAAGCGTGCAGCGACAGATCGCAGGCATCAACCTCGAGCAAGGCGAACGCGCGATTCTGGCCACCGGCAGGCTCAGCACTTTCCGTGCCTGTTATGGCGCGCGGGCGCTAAACGAAGACGGCACGATCTCTATCGACGCACAAGCCGCAGATGTACTGGACGTCAAGGCTGGCGATCAGGTCTGGAGCGTGCCGCGGTGAGCGTAACCGAGATCAATTTTGACGGGATTGTTGGCCCTTCACACAATTATGCCGGACTAAGTCTAGGCAATATCGCCAGCGCGAGCCACAAGGGCGACCCGTCCTATCCGCGCGCGGCGGCGCTGCAAGGCGTGGAGAAAATGCGCGGCAATCTGGCCCGCCTTGGCGTGCAGGGTTTCCTGCTGCCCCTGCCGCGCCCCTCTGACAGTCTGCTGCATTCGCTGGCTGTTGACGAGACCGCCGAGCGCGCTCTGCTCGCTGCTGCGTGGTCCGCAAGCAGCATGTGGACCGCCAATGCGGCCACCGTCAGTCCGGCTGCCGACACCGCTGATGGCAAATGCCACCTCACCCCGGCAAACCTTGTGACAATGCTCCATCGCGGCCAGGAATGGCCGGACACCAAGGCTATGCTAGACATTGCATTTGGCAATGCAGACCATTTCACAGTGCACGATGCCGTGCCGCCGACGTTCGGTGATGAAGGCGCTGCCAACCATATGCGCTTGTGCGAGAAACATGGCGAAGCGGGTGTCGAAGTGTTCGTGTATGGCAAGCAAGGCGGCAAATTCCCGGCGCGCCAGCATGAACAGGCCAGCCGCGCGGTTGCGCGCTTGCATGGACTAGATCCCACGCGCGCCGTTTTCATCGAACAGAACCCGGCAGCCATCGAGGCAGGTGCATTCCACAATGATGTGGTGGCGGTCGCCAATGAAACCGTGGTTTTCGCACATGAACTCGCCTTTGCAGATCGCCAAGGCGCCTATGACGCCATGCGCGCGGCCTTTCCCGCACTACAAGTGGTGGAAGTGCCTGATAGCGCGGTGAGCCTGGCAGATGCGATCAAGACTTACCTCTTCAACGCGCAATTGCTGACGCTGCCAGACGGCGGGATGGCGCTGATCGTGCCGGAGGAATGCCGCGAAAGCGCGAGCGTCTGGCGCTGGTGCGAGCAGATGATGGCCAGCAACGGTCCGATCCGTGAAGTGATCCCGGTCGACGTACGCCAATCAATGGCCAATGGCGGCGGACCCGCGTGTTTGCGCCTGCGCGTTGTATGCGATCCAGCGACGGTCGACCCGCGCTTTCTGATCAACGAGGCCAAGGCCGATTTGATCGAGTCGGTGATCGCGGCGAATTGGCCGGAACAGATCGATCCCGCCGATCTGGGCAATGAAGCCCTGAAAAACAGTGTCAGATCGGCACGTTATGCACTTCTGGAAGCACTTAACCTTACCGAACTGGGTTAACGCACTTTACACCAGAGACGCTCTGCATAGGATAACCTTTCATTCACCAGTCGCTGTCTGCGGTTGGAAGGCGAAAGGAACCGCATGCTGCGCAAGATTGGCCGGCTGTTTGTGATCAAGACGCGCTGGGAAGCGTATCTGATCATCTATGCGTTGGCCCTTGGCGCAATGACTCGCGGCGTGCATTACACGCTCGAATATCCCGGTTTTGGCGGTTATCTGTTGTGGGCAGCCACTGCCGGCGCGGTGTTCCTGGGCGGCGCGAAGATCATCGATGCGATCACATACGAGCAGGAAAAGCGCGCAGCCGAAGCGGCAGAAACCTCTGTACACGAATAGCGCCTAAGCGCAGCTCCCGTCCATCGCCGCGATCCACTCTGCAATCAGTTGCGTGCCCTCTGCATGCGATAGGGAACGCCCCAGTTCGGGCATCATGATCGAAGGGTCGGTCGATTCCATCCGGTAAGTGAAGATCGATTGATCGGCCTTGCCCGGCACAATCCCGAACAGACGCCCGCCTGTGCCCTTCCCTGCTGCAATCGGCAGTTTGCACAGGCCCAACGAAGGGCCGACCGGCGCATCATGCTCCAGCAGCAGGCCCGATGTGTCCGCCGGCCCCACGCGATTATGGCAATGTGCGCAATTGATATCGAGATAGGCGCGCGCGCGGCTCTCCAATGACAGACTCGCATCGCTCCAAACCGCGTTTCGCGGCGCTTCGCCCGGTTCCGGCGCGCCGAACAGCAGGCCTAGCCTGCTCCATTCAGCCAGCTGGTTTTCCGCACCTTCCGTATAAGAAAAATCGCGGTTGAGATGCCGAGCCTTGGGGCCAATCGGCATCACTTCGCGCGTCGTCGCATTGGTCGCATGACAACCGGCACACTGGTTCGCGTTGGGCACGATGTATGTAAACTCGCTCGAAGAACCGTCTCCGCTGGTTAGCGTCAACGTCTGCGCGTCGCCGGTGCGCTTGAGCACCGCGTCTGTTTGCTCCGCATTCCAGACATAGGGCAGCGCTTCCCACCCTGCCTCTCGCCGGACGAGCAAACGCGTTTCGATCAGCCGCACATCGGCCAGCGCAAAGCCGCTGTTCAAACGCTCGGCAGTCGTGTCATCCGCCAGCAGAACCGCGTCGCCTTCGCGCGGGTAATAGAACGTCTTCGAGATGACCGTGCCAACCGGGAAGTCGAATGTCTCTTCGCCATCGTATTTCGCCGCCTCGCCAGCGGGCAGCCACACCGTGCGCAACTTGTGTGCGTAGTCGGTGAACAGTGAGGAATTAAGATCATAAGCGGTCACGCGGTCGTTCAGTACCAATCCGCCATCCGCAACCCGCAACAGGTTCCACTCGCTCAGCTTCTCAGGTCGCCCCTCGGCGTGGAAAACCGGCACAGTCGAAGCAATTACTTCCGGCCCGCCCTGCGTGGTCTCTCCGCACGCAGACAGCGCCAGAGCCGCGCCAGCCGCTGCTACCAGCAATCCAGCACGCATTGTCTCGATCATGCGTCAGCGTTCTCTAACTTGACAGCAGGAAGCTTGGGCAATGTGCACCGGTGATCGGCATCTTCGGTATTGGGATTGGCGAATTCATTCGGGCCATCGACATTGATGATTCCCACGCTGCTATCCTCAATGCAGATCCGCTGATCCACCGGCAGTTTGCCATTCACCACCTTGTCCGGATTGACGAAGCCATCCCACAGCACGTCAGGGAAGCTGCCGTTAATGCCGAACATCATGGTCTTTAGAGTCTTGAGATCGAGCCCGTCAGGCGAATCGCCCCCGCCTTCCAGCGTGTTGCCGTAGATGTAGATGCCTTCAGGATATGGATCGTAGTTCGGCTGAGCGCTGAGGCCGGAATAATTGGTCGAAAAGACACTTGAGATGATGATATTGGCGGTCTGGTTATTCCTGATTTCGTTATCGAACACTTCAACCTTGTCGTTGGAGGTGATGACGATGCCAGAGCCAGCAGGCACACTGGCCACTGGGGTGCCTTCATGGCCGAAGTTCTCTGTGTTGTTGTCCACCACCCGATTGTTGAACACGCGGGTGCGCTCTCCTAGCTGGGGCAGGTTGGGCATGTTGAACACCAGGATACCGCCGGTGTTATTAGTCGCCACATTTTCGTAAACATCGGCATCGACAGTATTTTCGATCTCAATCCCGGCGACGTTCCATTCCGCGCGGTTGCGGCGCACGATGACATTGGCGGACTGTCCGACATAGATGCCTGCGTCTGACGCGCCGATTGCAACATTGTCTTCCATCAGCACATTGGTCGTCTGCACGGGATAAATGCCGTAAGCGCCGTTTTCGGTCTTGTAGCCATCAGTCCATTCGGTGCGCACACCGCGGATCGTAATGTTGTTGCCTTCACTGATTTTCAGCGCATCTCCGATGGTGTCTTCGATCGCCAGCCCTTCGATTGTAAAGTCGGACGCGGTAACGAGCAGCCCTTCCGCGCCAGATACCTGCCCTTTGAATGACAGGATCGACTTATCCATGCCCGCACCGCGAATGGTCACGCCGTCGACCGTCAGGCTGAGGCTGCGCGTTATCGGAAATTTGCCTTCGGGGATCGTGATGACATCGCCCGGCTGCGCATCAAGCAGTTGCGCCATAAGCACTTCTTCATAGCCCGGGTCGCCCAGCGGCATTTCATCGGCAGATTCCTGAGCAGAACATGCAGCAAGCGCGAATGACAACGCCGTGACGGCAAATAGCTTCTTCATTGTGATCCTCTCCCGGCGCTTGAACACAGCTCAGCACCATCAATCCCGAAATGAAACTGGAGCAGTTTGCAAAACTTGGCAAGGCCATGAAGAGGCCGAGAGTTGGAATGGTAATGGGAACAGGTGGGGGGGCTGTTGCCAGGCCCCGTATTTTCGTTCTCGAGGGAGGCAGGAGCGTTGGGATAAGGGCAACGCGCGAGCATTCTCGCCAGTAATGGGAACAGGTGGGGGGTTCTGTTGCTAGGCCCCCCCGGGCCCCCGGAATCCGCTTCTGTTGCCCGGTGGGTCCAACCGCGCTTTAGCTTTGTAAATTCAGACCATTAGGCCTTAAAATTACGCTGCAACTGCGAGTGCTTCATTATCATTGGCACTTGTGTGTAATGAGCCTTTAACGGGGTTTCTCAACCCGGACGAAAACAACGCTTTTCAACACACGTCGATCCTAGTTCGGCCCCGTCAAAACACCCTGATTTCAGGGCTTTATGGTGGAGCCGCCGGGTACTGCCCCCGGGTCCGTTGTGCCTATTGCACGCCGCAATTTATCGTCATAGTCGGCCGAAACCGACGCGCCCTATATAGGCGCATTCAGCTTAATGGGAAGTGATCAGCTCAAAAAGCGCGATGTCTGGGCGATCGAGTTGACAAGGCCATGTGCGAATGCCAGCGGCAGGATATTGCGCCGCCCGATCCATATATAGATCAGGCCGACCAGCAAACCGATCAAGCCCGTAATGATCGCGCCATGCATTCCCTGATAGTAGTAATGACGATAGCCAAAGAATATGGCCGCCATGATAACCGCTGCAATACTGGCCGCACGCGAACCGCCCAGCACAGCCTCGCCCTTGGTGATGACAAATGCACGGAACAGCAGCTCTTCGAAGAACGATCCATGCATCCAGACCAGCACCATCACGGTTAGATATCCGACCAGATTTCCTTTAACGAAATCGAACCTTCCGCTGGTCCCAACATCGGGAAAGAATTGCCCGACGAAAGCGCCGCCGCCTCCTGCGACCACTAACATCGCGAGAAAAATCGCAACTGTCAGCCCAAGGTCTTTAACCAGCTATCAGGCCAGCGCAGACCCAGATCGCTCCAACTGAAGCCGCGCCGGTAGAGCAGAAAAGTGGCTACCGCCATCGCAGAAAAGGTCGACGCTGGGCCAGCGTACACAACGGTATAGGGAAGCAGACTCTGCTTCACGCCAACCAGCACAGCGACCACAATAGCCAGATCAAGCAGTGCGCCAGATCGCGAGGCGTTTGCGGGAAGGTTTGCGATATTTGTCATGCGCCTGCTTTAGGCAGGGTGGCCCAGCGCGCCTCAGCCACTATGTGAACGCGCATATACGCACGACGAACTACCAGTCCGCGGCATTTTAACCAGATGAGTGACCTGGCGACGGATGACGCCACCGGGAGCCTCATTCTATTTTTTCAAAGCATCCCGAATTTCGATCAGCAGATCGATCTCGCTTGGGCCGGCTGGCGCTTCTTCCGCTGGTTCTTCAGGCTTTTCGAACTTCGCCTTCGCCTTGTTTGCGTAACGCACCAGCAAGAAGATGATGAACGCCAGGATCAGGAAGTTGATGATCGACGTTACAAACGCCCCCCATGCCAGCACATTGGCCCCGGCTTCGCGTGCAGCCTCCAGAC
>Ga0181584_10000490_pt1 | contig 28365 bp, 19 predicted proteins | sample 071ome_30_FD_132462 | JGI IMG/M metagenome (GOLD analysis project Ga0181584, IMG submission 132462) | Coastal salt marsh microbial communities from the Groves Creek Marsh, Skidaway Island, Georgia - 071406AT metaG (megahit assembly) | ecosystem: Environmental > Aquatic > Marine > Intertidal... | reverse complement strand
TCCGCAACGGCATGCTGCTCGGCGCGGGGGCCATGGCCGCCGCCGCCGTGGTGATCCTGGTCGCGTTTTTGTCCGTGTCTTCCTTCTTGGTGTTTTGCGTGGTATTCTCGGTCGGCGAGTTTTTCCTGTTCTTCGTGCAGGCGCCAAGCAACGCGCTCATCCTCTGGTCCGTGCCGAGGGAGAGCCGAGCGATCGCAGTGTCCCTGGGCGTCGTCTGCCAGCACGTGCTCGGCGACGTCCCCGGACCGCCCGTCATGGGGCTGGTACAAGAACACCTGACACACAATTGGCGCGCGACGATGAGTCTCGCGGTCGTCTTCATCGCGCTGGGAAGCTTCTGCTACGGGCTGGGCGTCAGCCAAGACGGCGAGGACGAGGACGGGGGCAGCGAGGACCGGGACGAGGAGCGAGCGAGGCTGGTTGGCGTACCAGTAGTTTCCGCGTCGTCCTGAGGGGATGTCCAGGAGGACCGTCGAGCGGGTGACGGAGGAGCGGAATTCGTCGAACTGGGGGCTATACAGGACGATCTGAGTTTGCCGATACAAGCGGCTGGTGTATGGACCCTCGTCACTCTGAATTCATCTGACTGACTGATAACTGACCCACGATAATCTCTCGCACCCGTGTCATTACCTCCGCGGTGGTCCTGTTGTTCGGCGTCGCCAGTACGTGTTTTGCTCGCGAATCGATTTTCGCTTCGAATCTCGCCCCCCGGAGAGGGTTGGTTTGTCCAGCCACGTCCGAGCTCGCGTGTTCATTCGTCTATTGGGACCGAATGGTTGCGTCGTGCGCGATACGAACGCCGTCCGACGCGGGTTTGGACGATGGCACGGCAAAGGAGCCAGGACCTAATCTCGCCAATTTCCAAGACCCTCCCTCACTCCTCACTCCTCACCCCTCACTCCTTCGTCCTTCGTCCTTCGTCCTTCCTCCTCTCTCCCGCCCCGTCGCTTCCAGCCGTGGCCACTGCCGCCGCCGCCGCCCCGACTGCCGAGCTGCCGTCTGCCGCCGACGTCCATGCCTCGCTCGACGGGGACGGGGACGGGTGCGTGACCGAGGCCGAGCTCCGTGCCGCCGCCGAGGCGCGCGGCATCGAGCTGACGGAGGAGCAGGTGCAGGCGTTCATGGCGCTCGAGGCCGACGGGGACTGCGTTGGCCTGGAGGCGTTCTTGAACAGCGTTGACGAGAGCGAGGAGGGGTATGTGGGGGTATATGCCTCTGGATTTAACTACATGAATCCTACCGTGGTTTCGATGTTCGGAGACGACGTGTACGTTTAATGCCATGACCCTGGATTCGACCGACGAAATGAACTTTTAACTGAGTTTATGGCTTACGTGCACAGTGCAATCCACCCGATCGTCGGACTACTTTTGTCCAAGCCGCCCGAGGTATTCGATGTCGAAGTAGAGCGTGGCATTGGGCGGGATCACGCCGCCAGCTCCGCGCTCGCCATATGCCAAGTTGGGCGGCAACACCAGCTTCCGGACCCCGTGCGCCTTCATGGCGGGCAGCTCGTTCCCATCGCCCAAGATCCCGAGGTCCCATCCGCTGATGACCTGGTGCGTCCCGACCATGAACCCCAGCGGCTTCCTCCTGTCGTACGAGCTGTCAAACACGCCGCTCGCCATCTCCGAGTCTAACGATCCAGTGTAGTGCGCCTTGATGAAGGCCTTGGGGACAGGCGATTCTCCGTCTCCAACCTTGACGTCGCACCACTGCAGCCCCTTGGCCTCTCCGCTGGACACCGTCTTGAAGGTGGGGCACGAGTCTGCCATGGCGACCTGGCGAACGAGCGCAGGGCGTAGCGCGAGTGAGGGTCGAGTCTGGGCGCGCGAGCGCACGTCGGTCGAGTTCAATACCACCCACCGGCGACAACGGACCCAGCAAACTCGCTGACAGGCCCAGCGTCGCGATCGCTCGTTGCACGGCGCGCAACGGAGCCTTGGCGCCCGCTGCTGGCACCGTCGCCTCGGCCGCGCGTGGAGTCTTGAGAAGAAGCGACATCGCGTTAAAAGCTTTTAACGCGTTCCCCACCGGTGGGGAAGAAAAAATCGATCACCACCCATGCCCTCCCTGTGCGCGTGTTTCAGCCGTGGAGTGCCCGCGGCGTCGTCATCGTCCCCGGGAGGGACCGGTATCCTGCGCGGTGTGGCAAATCGACTGGGAGCTTCCTTCAAGTTGCGGTTCAGCAGCGCGGTGGGAGCGGCCAGATACTACCAGGACGACTTCCCCACGCTTGTCAACCCGGCGTACCTGGAGTCTCGACTCAAGGATCAGGATCAGCAGCAGGGTGGTAGGAAGCTGCATGTTCTTGACTGCACGTGGTACCTTCCCAACCAGAACCGCTCTGCGGCGGACGAGTTCATGACGCAGGGGCGCATCGTCGGCGCGAAGTTCTTCGACCTCGACGCCGTGGCGGACACGACGTCGTCGTTACCGCACATGCTGCCGAGCGAGGGCGCGTTTGCCGCCGCCATGGACGCATTGGGGATTAAACCAGAAGACGGCACGTACTGCATTTTGCACCGAGCCTTCACCTATGGACACCCCGTCTCGCCGTCTCAGTCTCACTGTCTTCGTTCGTACTCATGCGAATCGATCATGCAGAGATCGTGTGCTACGATCGTCAGGGCGTCTTCTCCGCCCCTCGGGCGTGGTGGACCATGCAAGCGTTCGGGCACAAGGGCGGCGTGTCTGTCCTCAACGGGGGGCTTCCCGCGTGGCAGCAGGCGTTCGGAAACGGGTATATGATGGAAAAATGTGCTATTGCGGATCGAGGCGAGGTCGAGAGGCCGGGCGCGGCGTGTTCCAAATGGATGCCGGGGGACGAGGTTTCGTATGCCTCGTCGCTGCAGAAGGGCCTCGTCAAGACGCTGGAAGACGTGGTTGCGACGTACGAGAAGGAAACAGGGGAGACTGTCATTGACGCTCGGCCGGCGGGCAGGTGGCAAGGCGTCGCGCCCGAGCCACGGAAAGGTCTGCCGAGCGGCCACGTGCCGGGGTCCAAAAACATACCTTGGGACGCCGTTCTCGATACGATCGATGCCACTGATCAGTCGGAAAAGACCTACAAACGGTTCAAGTCGGAGGACGAGATTCGAGAGGTGTTTGCAGCTGCGGGGCTGGACGCCCGTTCGACGGACTTCGGGAGCGTGGTCGCCAGTTGCGGCAGCGGGACGACGGCGTGCATCCTGGTGCTGGCCAGCGAGCAGATCCAGGGCAAGGTGGGCATCATGAGCGTGTACGACGGGTCCTGGAGCGAGTACGGCGCCTCCGGGTCGCGGATAGACACGACCGAGTGAAGCGCGTGAGCGTGGTTTCAAACCACGTGGTTTTTGCGTGCACGCAAAAACAATGCAACGCTTGACGATGACGTTTTCTCTCGCATCGCGCCTCGCATCGCGCCTCGCATCAAGCAGCAGGGTGAGCGTCCTGCCAGCCAACAACACTGCGCGCCGAATGAGCCAAACCACCGCGCGCGCCGAAGAGGAGGAGGGGCATCAAGTGGACGGGCAAGTCCAAACCGAAGAAGAGGCGTGGGTGGCCCAGTACCGCGAGTACCAAAAGTCGGTGCCGCGCCTGTCCCCCGCGGAACGAACCAGGACGATCGCCTCGATCTCCTCGTTTGCCGTCCTGTCGACGGTCTCGAAAGACACGGGCCATCCGAACGGCGCGGTGACCGAGTTTGCCGTCCTCGACGACGGCTCGCTCGCGTTTGCGCTTTCGAACCTATCGGCCCACAAGCACGACCTCCTCGCGGATCCCCGATGCTCGATCACCATCATGCAGCCCGGCTTCAGAGACCTCAGCCAGGCCCGCGTCACCATCACCGGCGACGCCACCAGGGTCCCCGACGCCAGCGTCGAGGCGGTCCGGGGAGTCTACCTCGCCAAACAGCCCGGGTCGTTCTGGGTCGACTTTGGAGATTTCGATTGGTTCAAACTGGACGCGTCGACGATCGTGAACGTCCGATTCAACGGCGGATTTGGTGCCGCGGGGACGGTGACGCCAGAGGGGTATCGGACTGCCGAGACGGATCCCATCGCCGGATTCTCGGGTCCGGTGTGCGGCCACATGAACCAGGACCACGGCGATGCGACCGTGGCCATGGTGAAGCACTATGCGAGCGTCGAGGTGGACTCGGCAGAGATGCTGTCGGTGGACAAGCACGGCATCGACGTCGCGGCCACCAAGGGCGGAGAAAGGTTCACGCTCCGGCTGGGGTTCCCTGACGGACCCGTGATGGACCGGAAAGGCATCAAAGACGCGATCGTTGCCATGACAAGAGCCTGTAAATAATTTCGGGTTGATCGACAGGTCATGAACGACTCATGAGTGGGCCCCCGAAGCCTTGTAATATGTACGTATCGACGACAATACTTACATGCGATATGTCGATCATGTCTAAATGCTCGATCGGGTGCTGAGGCGCGCGGCAGCGGCAGCGGCAGCGTCGAACCGGCGCGTGGCAGCGAACGAGCTCGTCGCCCTGTCAACATGCCGACAACAGGCGCGAGGCGCTTCCGATACCACAGCCGGTACCGACGACGGGATCACGGGGCTCCCCACGATCGGCCTGTCTTCGCCATCGCCATCGTCATCGTCGCCGTCGTCGCTCGAGCGAGCCCGGCCGCCACCGCCCGTTCCACCTCCGGCCATCGTCAAAACGCCCGTCGTCTTGGAGCAGGCGCTGTCGGACCTCCAACGGACGATCGTACAGGATCACCCCAAAAGGTTTAGGCAACTGGGCAAGTCGTTACTGCAGAACCTCAAGATGAAGAGCCTGAGCAAGCACCGCGGTGGACTGCAGCCCAATTATTTCGACGCCCGGCGCGGTCCACGTCCCGCGTTCCGGGGGAGCAGCCGGCAACAGGAGCGCCGCGCGCTCAAGGCGCTGGCCGATTCTCTGAATTCTCTCAATTCGTTGGACCCATCGAACCTATCGAACCCGTCGAATCCGTCGAACCCAACGAACCCATCGAATCCGTCGTCGGCTCCTGGCGGAGACCTCGAGAGCATCAAGCGGGCGCTGCAGTCGCACCCGAGCTATCGGCTGCTGAAACAGTCGGCCGAAGAGCACCAAATGCGCACACAGTCCCGAGATCTCGTCCCAACCAAGCTGTACAACGGCCTTGGCGCTTTGGCGTACGCAACGGCCCGTCTGCCGTCCACGTATGCGGCAGTTCGGAACGTATTTCAGAGGCTCAAGATGTCCCATCTCGGCGATCCGAGCTGGTCACCACAGACAATGTTGGATTTTGGAGCAGGTCCGGGCACGGCTGCGTGGGCGGCACGAGCCGTCTGGCCGGCGTCTCGGGTCCGTGTGACGAACGTCGAGGGATCGGCTACGATGGCGGACATCGGGTACCGGATTCAGCGGCTCGTGGACGATGCGACGAGCGAGGTCGGTCTCACACGTGACACGCATGACGAAGGCGGTTCTGTCGATTCTTTCGACTCTGTCGATCGATCCAATCCACGCTCGCTCGACGTGCGGTGGGTCCGGGGGCTCCCGCGGGACCGGATCGAGAATAGGTTCGACATCTGTGTCGCGTCGTACAGTTTGAACGAGCTCCCGGGTCAGATGGAGCGACACCAGCTTCTCAACAGGCTCATACGATCGGCGACGGAGTACATCGTCCTGGTCGAGCACGGCACGCCGCACGGCTTTGCCATCATCGAGGACAGCCGGCGGTACGTCCTGAAGGTGTCACGAAAGCTCGGCATGCCATTTCACGTCGCTGCACCGTGCCCACACGACGGTCCGTGTCCGCTGAGAGACAAGCGCGCGTGGTGTCACTTCTCGCAGCGGCACATCCGCACGGTGGAACAGCGCGTGGCCGTCAAGAGCCTCACCGGAAGCGCACCCCGCGACGCGTACACAGAACGGTTCTCCTACGTCGTGCTGAAGCGCGGCATGCGGGAGGGTGCGGAGAGCGCGGGTGGTGCGAAACGCCCCGTCTCCAGCGAGCAAGCAACGGCGCTCCTTCCCCGGGCGCACGATGAGGGGGCGCATGACCGCCTGGCTGGCCGTGACCGCCGGCAGGGACTCGCAGACGCGACGGACGTCGCGTCCGTTTCGAATGCACCAACAAACGAGAACCTCAACGACAAAATTGAGACGAACGATACGAATGCCATCCTGCAGCGGGTACGCAACTCGCGCATCCTTCGCCGACGCAAGCGCAAAGGCCACGTCGTGCTCGACCTGTGCAGCGTACTGGACGCCGACGGCGCGCTGATGGCGGATGGTACCGGAGCGATCCTCCGGCAGACCGTGTCGAAGGGCAAGAGCAAATCCTCGTGGGACGGCGGCAACGCCTACAGGGCCGCCAAGGCGCTGTCCCAAGGCGACGAGTGGCCGCTCCCCTTCCAGATCAGAGGAAACACCGTCGAAACGCCGATTATGGAAGCAAGAAGAGACGAGTGGCGAGGCGACAGAGGTACCGACGCCGAGACGCCGTTTGGGATGGATTCAAGCACCGATGACGAGCTCGCGTTCTTGTTCGACGACGACTCCGACAACGACGAGTCTGGCAACGACGACTCCGACGACGACTGATGTGGATTCAAACGGTAATCGAAGCATAAAGTGACCGCGAGATGACAATGAACGCCGTCAAACCAATCCCGTGGACCACCCACTCCGACGACCGCCGCAGCCGGAAGTCGGGAAAGCCAAACCCGTTCGCGACCACATGCGCCGCCACGCACACCCACACGTTCCCCGTCTCCAACAGCAATATCGTCGCATAGATACCAAAGAGATATGTGTACACGATCTGAAGCAGACAGGAGGCCCCCGCTGTCCTCAGATCCATCCCTCGCACCACGTTGACGACGAGGTTCTGAACATGCGCGGCCGAGAATGCGACCGGCGACCCGAACACCAGCAACGGAACGTCCTTGACGCCCCTCGACACGAGCCACCGCACAAACAGCTCACGGAACACGATCTCCTCGAGGACGGGCGAGACGACCAGGACCCGCAAGACGACTGCCCTGGGTCGGGACCACCACGGCGACCGGAATTTGTCCCCGGGCAGGAGGAGGCTGTACGCTGACCCAGCGAAGAGGACCAGCACCGGCGCGACCCCGTACGTCACGATGTCTCGGAACGAGCCGGGACCGTCCCCTCCTGCTCCCACGGCGAACCGACGGAGTAGCAAAACCCAAAGGGCTCGCCCACCTTGCTCCGCGACCACGTTCCGGTCCCCGACGGCCTTACGAATGACGGCCACGGGAATGAGATAGACCAGCGGGTACGCCAGCGCGAGGAGGAGCGTGGACAGGTCCATTCCGCATCCTCGTGTCACTCGAGACTTCGAATTCAAAACGCAGCGGCACTGACTCGCACGTCACGGCGTGAAGGCCCGCGTTCTCTCTCGTATCGTATCGTATCGTATCGGTCCGAGGGACTCGCGCCCACGCAGCGCCGCGAGCGCGAGGAAACGCTCGAGACTGTCGTGAATCCCCCTCCCAGGCTGATCGTTCGATGCCTCGCCGGACGACCACGCAGAGGAGCGAACCCTCGCAGCCGCCGGACGCGGCTGCGAACGACCGCGGTCGTGACCATGATGCTGACGATACGCTTCGGATTCTCGTGGCGACGGACAACCACCTGGGCGTCGACGAGAAGGATCCCATCCGCGGCAACGACAGCTTTGAGACGTTCGAAGAGATTCTTCAGATTGCGAAAGAGCGCCGGGCCGACTGTGTGTTGCTTGGAGGTGACCTGTTTCATGACAATAAGCCGTCTCGGAGCACGATCGTGAAGGCGATGGATATCCTGACGCGGTACTGTCTGAACGACGACGATATCGACTTTGAGATCGTGTCGGATCAGTCCAACTTCACCACCGGCAAGGTGAATTTCGAGAACGAGCATTTGAACATCGGGTTGCCCGTCTTTACTATTCACGGCAATCACGACGACCCGTCGTCCGTGGACAACACCTCGGCGGTGGACATTCTCGCGTCTGCCAACCTCGTCAACTACTTTGGCAAGGCGAACCTGCAGTACGGGGTGGATAGCGATCCGCACGGGGAAGTGAAGGTGAGTCCGATTCTGATCCGCAAAGGAGACACAAAGCTGGCGCTGTACGGGCTGGGCAACATCCGGGACGAGCGGATGTGTCGGCTGTTGAACCGGCCGCACGGGGTGCAGTGGGCGAGGCCGACCGAGTACGAGGAAGAGTGGGTGAACGTATTCGTGCTACATCAGAATAGGGTGGCGCACCTGCAGGGAGCGAAGAATATCGTCAAGGAGAGCCATCTGCCGAGGTGGCTTCACATAGTGGTCTGGGGGCACGAGCACGAGTGCATCATAAGCCCGTGGAAGTCCCACATTTCCGGGGGCGCGTTCAGCGTCCTGCAGCCGGGGTCGTCGGTAGCGACGGCGCTCAGCGAGGGAGAGTCGAAGAAGAAGCACGTCTTCATGCTGGAGATGAAGGCGGGCAAGTGGAGGACGGTCAAGATTCCGCTCGAGACTGTGCGGCCGTTCGTGTTCGACTCGGTGGTGCTGGCGAACCAAGCGTCGGTGAATCCGGGCAATCCCACTACGGTTGTGGACTTTCTGACTGCCAAGGTGGAGAAGATGATCGAGCGGGCCAACTTGGACCGGACGGACAAGAGCCCCGACCTGCCGTTGGTGCGGCTGCGGGTCGACTACTCTGGGTTCAGCACGATCAACCCGCAGGTGTTTGCGCAGCAGTTTCTCAACAAGGTGGCGAATGCGCAGGATATTCTGATGTGGCAGAAGGCGTCGGCGAGGAAGAAGGACAAGTCGGGCAAGGTGCTGCCGATGCTGTCTGCCGAAGCGCCGTCGCTGCGGCTGGAGGACATGATCGGGAAGAACCTGAAGGAAGAGCTGAGGCTGCTTTCTGAGATCGAGCTGTCCGGGGCTCTCCAAGAGTACGTGCAGAAGGAGGAGAAGGCGGCCATCGGGGACACGGTCGGCACGGCGCTGGAGGAGACGGCCAAGGACGCCGAGGAGCACGTCGAGAACATCGACGACGTGGAGCTGTCGCAGCAGGTCTTGGAGGCAATTGAGGCCGCTGCAGCACGAAGGAAGGAGAAGATGATGGCCAGAGACGTCGTGAGCGCCGCGCTCCGCAAGGCCGCGGCGCCCGTCGGCGCGGGGGACGGTGGCAAGGTGGACGGTGGCGTCGGGACGGAAGCGGCCTGTGCGGCGACAAACAAGAAGCATATTGCCAAGAAAAAGACGGCGGCGACCAACAAGGCAGCGACCAAGAGCAAGTCCGCGCCAAAGGCCAAGAAAACGACGGCAACCAAGAGGACGGGGTCGTCCAGGAAGAAGAAGGCCGACGAGGAGCTCGACTGGGGCGACAGCGATAGCGACGAGGGTGAAGAGGAAGAGTGGGACTCGGGCGCGTCGGACGAAGAGGTTGTGGGAGCGGACAAGAGCGAGAGCGAGAGCGTCGAGGCCGGCGACTCGCCTGTGATCCCGGAACGGCCAGCGGCCAAGCGACCCGCCCGATCTACCAGGTCACAAGGCACGCGCGCCACCCGCCAGAAGACGCAGGCAACGTCGGGCGTGCCGGCCAGGAGTGCAGCCCTCGCGAGCCTCAAGGGAGCTGCCGGGTCCAGGCCGACGCGGGCGACGCGGGCGAGCCAGCAGTCGCAGGAGACTGCCGGCGGCGGAAGCAAGTGGGGCAGGCTCAAGAGGTAAGCGGTAAGAGGTAGGATGTGGTTTTTTCTTTGTTTCTAAGGATCACAGACACACACGCAGACACACACGTGCGCGCACGAGATCATCCCCCGCGCTTCTTCCCTCCGCGCTTTCTCTTCGCGCCACTCCCACTCCCACTCGAGCCACTCCTACTGTTCTGCAGCAATTTGTCGAACCCAGGCTTGCAAAACTCCCTCGCATAGTCCGGCACGATCGCGTCCCGAGTCGTGATGGCCACGCCAGGCGGCGCCCAGACCGTCAGACGGGCCTCGCCACTCACTCCCACCGCCGCCCACCCGAGCCCCGCGATGCACACGTCCACAGAAGACTGCTTCCAACTGTCGCCGACCACCGAGACGTCAGTCGACACCGGCTTGACCATGTCCTGCCTGATACGTCCCTCCAAATCCGCCTCGTCGGCGGCCACCGGCGGCGTGAGGTCCCGCCCGACGTGCGCGTCAAACAGCTGCGCGGCTTTGTCCGTCTTTCCCAGATGCGTCCGCACCTCGTCGCTCACCCAAACGGTCACGTACATCGTGGTCCCCGGAACGGACGTCACGTCCAGCCGCGCCAGGCCCCCCAGGTGGATCGTGCCACCCTCCCCGAGCCGGTACGTCCGCGGCTTGAGCGACCGCCGAGGCAGCAGCATTCGAACTTCTTCCGGCCCCAAATGGCTTGTGATCTGATACTCATGCCGCACGCCGGGCGTATCCAACATCTCGCACCCCCTCGGCACCAGGCCGCCCGTCACCGGCACCACCCCGAGCGTCGTCCCCGGCATGGGCGCCGCGGTCACCTCCTGGCTGCTTCGATGCACCCCGGCCGCCTTCTTCATCGCATTGATCAGACTGCTCTTCCCGGCGTTCTGCGCCCCGACCACCCACACGTCCCCGGCCTCGCTCGTCCCCGAGCCCCTGCCCCCGAGCGACTTCTGCAGGTCGACCAGCAGCGCACCGATCCCCGACCCCGTCTGGCTGCTGACAATATGCACGCTCGCAGGCTTTGGCAGCCCGCCCTGCGCCATCCGCTTCCGCACCCAGTTCTCCAACCGGATCTTGGTCGCCTGCCGGGGCAACAGGTCGGCCTTGTTCGCCGCCACCACGAGCGTGAAGTTCTTATGAAGGTATTCGTTCACCATCGTCTGAACCGTCAACCGCGGCAGCGACCCATCAAAGTCCGCCAGGTCCACCACCACGAGCACGATGGCCCGCCGGAACTGCCGAGACCGGATCGCCTCCCCCACCGACGCCGCCACGTCGAAATCCGGGAGAAAAGCCTCCGCGGACGCCGACTTGACCTTGCCGTAATGCTTGAGCGAGTAGCACCGCGCACACACCAGGCTCGACAGGATCGCATCGAGTTCCGAAAACTCCTCCTCGTCGTCCCGAAACACCCGCGGCTTGGGCTCTCTCTTCGCCTTCGTCTTCGGTTTGCTGCCACTTGCCGACGCACTGAATTGCTCTTCCAGATTGAGCTTGCGAATCGTGTCGTTGAAGTCCGCATCATCCGCGTCGTCGAGGTCGCCGTCCGTGTCAACGCCGTCCACGTCGACACCCGGCAACCCCAACCCCTCGAGATCCTCGTCGTCCAACCGAACAGTCACAAACTGCGACACATCTTGCCCTTCCAAACCATCCAAACCCTCCCCCACCTCCTCCAACGCAAACACCCCGCCTGCCTCGTCCCCCTCGTCCTCCCACTCGTCCTCCCCGGCCAATCCCCCCTCCCAGCCCCCCTCGAGCATCCGCATCACCCGCTCCGGCACCCGACAGTACCCGGGACCATCCGCGTCCTCAATCTGCATCGCCACCCCACACCCAGGACACACTTCCGGCAGCGAAATCTCCTCATATTCTTCTTCCTCTTCTTCCTCTTCTTCTTCTCCCTCTCCCTCTCCCCCATCCTCCCCGCTCGCGTGAACACACGCCAGCGACCGCACCACCGCCGCCGACGACGACCGACCCTCCACGGCCCTCTCCCTCCCCCGCAGCATGCCCGGCACGACCACCGGCAAGCGCCCCGCACCCGACTGCAGGCGCCGAGTCCAGCCCCGGTGGGCTGGACTCGGGTGACAAGAGGAGCACGCCCCGCGCGGTAGTAGTACCAATGACGCATACGAAGACACCGACACGCGCGTCAAGCAGCGGGAGAGGGCGTTCCGAACGAGCACCATGCCATGCATCGCGTCTCTGCTCGCCGCGTTCCACCGATTCCGCTGACCTCTCTGTCTCGCCACAGGTGGTATCGAGTCACCGTACTCCGAGTCTCCGTACTCCGTTCTATGACGACTCTACGACGATACAAGTTCAAGTAGATTTCGGTTGTAAGTTGCCGTGGGTCCGTCTCACGAAACCACATCATAATGGCACTCGAGACGATCATCAACGGCGACTCGCTACTACGGGATGGGTACTTCTCTGTGGTCGTGGAGTGGCGGAGCGCGAGGACGCTACGGATGGTTCGTGATACGAGAACGAATCGCGTTCGGTTCCCGATTCTCACACGTGCGTTCTCACCCCACACACAGTTCGTCGACGCCGTTCGGGTGCTCGTGACAGACGGGTTCGTTCTGTTCAGACGGGCAGCGCCACTGGGGCAGCAGGAAAGACAGGTAGGTGCGCGATCGGGTCTGATCGTCCTGGACAGGAGACGACGAGCACCGTGCGCTCGCACGTCTCTCTCTGTCTCTCTGTCTCTCTGTCTCTCACTCGCGCTCTCACTCTCACTCGCGCTCTCACTCGCGCTCCCACTCGCGCTCGCGCTCGCGCTCGTTCGTAGGGCCACCGCCTGTGGGACAAGCGGTTTATAGATTCCGTCAAGGTGCAGGCGATGGACGCGTCGCACGTGTCGCTGGTCATGGCCCAGATGGACACGGTGGCGTTTATGGACCGTCCAAGGTAGGTCGTGGATATCTCGAACACACTGTCGTGCCCTCGCGTGAGCTTCGCTCCTCGCTCCTGCGCCCCTTCGCCTGCCCCTGCCCCCTTTGCCCGCTCACCCCCCCTCTCGTTCCTCCTCTTGAAAGAGTCTATACGCCGGATACGGAGACGAGTATCGGTGTCAACTTGAATCAGTTGGCAAAGGCGCTTCGGTGTGCGGACGACGGCGACCGGGTGGTGCTGCTGTCAGACTCTGACCCGCGCGTCGGTCGAATCTACATCTACATCTACCGGCCAAACTCGTCCTGTCCGGAGGACCAGTCGTTCTTCAAGCATCTCTATGACGAAGGGAGCTTTATGGATTGCTTTCATAACGGCGATCCGAACCGGCGGCTGCGGGTGCGGCTGAAGAAGCGGGACGTGCCGGCGGACCAGCTGCCGACCAAGGAGATGGTGTTTGATCTGCCCAAGGTGTTTGTGGACGAGCCTGCGATCGGCGTGCCGCCCACGCCGCCTGGATATACCATGCGGATACCGAGCAAGGTGTTCAGGGACATTACCAGCCACCTGATGACGCTGGCAGACACGCTCGATATCAGCCTGTTCCTGGAGCAGACGCCCAACCTCGACAACCTCGACGACCTGCCCGACGTGGATCCCGACTTGGCCATCAAGATTCGGCATAAAGTGGTCTTCTCGAGCACGTACGACGTGGATTACAACGGGCGACACGAGCTGCGGTCCAAGCTGCGGTGGGCGGGGATCGAAAAGGTGCTGGATCTGACCGAGGGCGCGAGCGACGACGCCATCTGCGTGGCCGGTGCGGAGTTGGGGAGGGACGAGAGTGACGACAGTGACGACGAGGCGTGTGACATCGAGCCCGAGGAGAAGCCGACGCCGCTACTGCTCATCACGCAGTCGTTTGCCGCCCGGTACCTGTCGACGTTTGCCGCGGCGGAGGAAATCAACGGCGTGGTCGAGCTGTACATGAACGAAGACGCCCCGATCCAAGTCAGGTACGTGCAGGATGGGCTCAAGATGGTCTACTTCTTGGCGCCGAAGATTGATGAGTGAGCGATGGCCCTGGGAGATGGCCCTGGCCACCCACGACGAGTCGTCGAGGCTTCTGCCTGTAACGGTCAATGCCCCACGTTGGCGTAGTATTTTATACATAGAGCGTATCATAAGAATACGAACCGACTGCGTCGTGAGCGTCCCGAGTCTCGGAAAGACAACGACTGACGCACGCATCTCTGAGGCCAAAAATGGCGTTCACCATTTCGCTCCAGAGCACACACACGGCACGCTGTCGCTCCTGGGCGCCCAGTACCGGTACTAGTACCAGCTCTCGACCACGAAAGGGCACGCACGGCACAATCAAGGCGATGGCCTCTTCCAAGGTGAATGCCGCTGCGGCCGAGCAGCAGAGGCTGCAGCGCCCCGACGCGAACGGGCGGTACGGTCGCTTCGGCGGGAAGTACGTGCCGGAGACGTTGATTAGCGCGCTGTTGGATCTGGAGAAGGCGTATGCGGAGGCGATGGCGGACGAGGCCTTCAGGGCGGAGCTCGACGCGGTGCTGCGTGACTACGTGGGCCGTGCCAGCCCTCTGTACCACGCGGAGAACCTGTCCGAGCACTACAAGCGCGCGGATGGGACTCGTCCGGAGATTTATCTCAAGAGGGAGGACTTGAATCATACCGGTGCGCACAAGATCAACAACTCGCTCGGACAGGCGCTGCTGTGCAAGCGGATGGGCAAGAAGCGGATCATCGCCGAGACTGGCGCCGGGCAGCACGGGGTGGCCACGGCCACGGTGTGTGCGAGGGAGGGACTGGAGTGCATTATTTATATGGGGGCGAAGGATATGGAGAGGCAGTCGCTGAACGTGTTCAGGATGCGTTTGCTGGGTGCCGAGGTCCGACCGGTCCACTCCGGGACGGCCACGCTCAAGGACGCCACGTCCGAGGCGATCCGCGACTGGGTGACCAATGTCGAGACGACGCACTATATTCTTGGGTCCGTCGCCGGGCCGCATCCGTACCCGATGATGGTCAGGGACTTCCACTCGTGCATCGGCAAGGAGACCCGCCAGCAGGCCATGGACAAGTGGGGCGGCAAGCCGGACATCCTGGTGGCGTGCGTCGGCGGGGGCTCCAACGCCATGGGGCTGTTTGACGAGTTCATCGACGATGAGGACGTGCGCATCATCGGGGTGGAGGCCGCCGGGTTTGGTGTGGACACGGACAAGCACGCTGCCACGCTGACCAAGGGCAAGCCGGGCGTCTTGCACGGCAGCTACTCGTATCTGATCCAGGACGAGGAGGGACAGGTGGTCGATCCGCACTCCATCTCTGCCGGTCTCGACTACCCGGGTATCGGCCCCGAGCACTCGTTCCTGAAGGACGTCGGCCGCGCCGAGTACCACTCTGCCACCGACCAGGAGGCCCTGGACGCCTTCCAGCGCCTGTCCAAGCTCGAGGGAATTATTCCGGCGCTTGAGACGTCGCACGCGCTGGCCTATCTGGAGCACCTGTGCCCGACCGTCGCGCCGGGTGCCCGCATCGTGCTCAACTGCTCCGGCCGCGGGGACAAGGACGTCAACACGGTCATCGGACTCTTGGGCGACAAGCTTTGATTCTATTGAACTAACCAGGAATACAGGTAACTAGCTACGAACTAACGGCAGTAGAGAAGCCCGCAATCTTGCCCTCGATGACGGCGAGCTGGTCGCTCAGCTCCTTGGCGCTGGCCTTGACCTCGGCGACCACGTTCTCCGGGGCCTTGTCGACGAAGCTCCTGTTGGAGAGCCGCTTCTCGAGTCCCTCGAGCTCCTTGGAGATCTTCTCTCCCTGCTTCTGGAGCCGCTCGATCTCCTTGGACGCGTCGAAGAGGCCGGCCAGCGGCAGCACCACCTCGAGGCCCTCCCTGACGACCAGCTCGATCTGCTTCGAGTCCGCGCCGCTCTCCTTCTTGACCACGCCTTCGGTGATCGAAAGCTTCTCGCCGTCGAGCTTGGCGAGGAGCGCCAGGGATTGCCGCTCCTGGTTGAAGTACGTGCACAGGCTCGGGGAGCTCGTGACGACGGTCGCCTCGATCTTCTTGCCGGGCTCCACTTCGTACTCGGCCCTGGCGTTTCGGATCGACCGCACGGTGGACTGGAACGACTCAAATGCGTCCAGCGCCTCCGCGTCGACCACGCCGTTCTCGACCGGCCACGAGGCAGAGATCAGGGCCGGTTCGCCAGCGGCCGTCGGGATGGCCTGCCACAGCTCCTCGGTGATGAAGGGCATGTACGGGTGTGCGAGCTTCAGAATGTTCTGGAGCACGTACACGAGCACCGCACGGGTGGTCTCGGCCGCCTTGGCGTCGTCGCCGTAGAGCCGGGACTTGGCCGTCTCGACATACCAATCGGCAAAGTCCGACCAGATAAAGTCGTACATCAGCCTGCCCGCCTCGCTGAAGTCGTACCGCTCGTGCGCGCGGATGCTCTGGTTGACCGTCTCGTGCATCCTTGAGATGATCCAGCGCTCCGGAAGGTCCATCCCGGCGATGCTCGCCTCGGTGGCCAGCGACACGCCGGCGAGCTCGTCCCACGCCGCGCTCCCGGGCCCGATGCCCGCCTGCTCCAGCGAGAACAGCACGAACTTCGCCACATTCCACACCTTGTTCGTGAAGTTCCTCGCCCCGTTGACCTTGTCCAGGGAAAGGTTGAGGTCCTGGCCGGGCGACGTGCCAGTGGCCAGGCTGAAACGCAGGGCGTCGGCCCCGTACTTTTCGATCGTCTCGACCGGGTCCACCACGTTCCCGAGCGACTTGCTCATCTTCCGCCCCTTCTCGTCCCGTACCAGACCATGCAGATAGATCGTCTCGAACGGGGCCTTGCCCGTGAACTCGATGCCCATCATCATCATCCTGGCCACCCAGAAGAAGAGGATGTCGTGTCCCGTCTCCATCACGCTCGTCGGGTAAAACTTGAGCAAATCCTCGGCCTCCACGTTCGGCCACCCGAGCGTGCTGAACGGCCACAGCGACGAAGAAAACCACGTGTCCAAGACGTCCACCTCCTGCCGCAGGACGACACCCTCCCCGTGCTCTTTCCTCGCCCGCTCCGCCGCCTCGGCCTCGTTCCTGGCCACCACGTACACGCTCCCCACGCCCCCGGCCGCGTCGGCGCTCGCCTCGTCCTCAAACACATACCAGACCGGGATCCGATGCCCCCACCAAAGCTGCCTGGACACGCACCAGTCCTTGATGTCCACCAGCCAGTTGCGATAGATCTTCTCAAACCGCTCCGGGATGATCTTCGTCTCTCCGCTCTCCACGGCCGCCAGCGCCGGCTTCGCGAGCCCTTCCATCTTCACAAACCACTGCTCCCGCACCAGCGGCTCCACGATCTCCCCGCCACGCTGCGACCTCGGCACCCGCTGGACGTGCGCCTCCTCCCTGACCCCCAGCCCCGCCTCCATCAAGTCCTTCCACAGCGCCTTCCTCGCCACGAACCGATCCATCCCCTCGTACTCACCCGCGTTCCCATTCAAGGTCCCGTCGTTGTTCATGATATTGATCGTCTCAAGGTCGTGCCGCCGCCCCAGCTCGTAGTCGTTCACGTCGTGCCCCGGCGTAATCTTCAACGCTCCCGTCCCAAACTCCATATCCACATACGTATCAGCGATAATCGGAATCGTCCGCCCGCCCGACATCGGCACCACCGCCCGCTTCCCCACCAAGTGCTTGAACCGGGCGTCCTCCGGGTGCACCGCCAACGCTGTATCCCCCAGAATGGTCTCCGGACGCGTCGTCGCAATCTCCAAGTGTTCTGCAGAAGCATCCCCTTCGATAGGATACTTGAAGTAGTACAGCGTGCCCTGCTCCTCGCTGTACTCGACCTCCAAGTCGCTCACCGCCGTCTGAAGCTTCGAGTCCCAGTTCACCAAATACGCCCCCTTGTACACCAACCCCTTCTCATGAAGCTGCACAAACGCCTCCACCACCGCGTCGCACAGCCCCTCGTCCAGCGTGAAACGCTCCTTGCTCCAATCACAGCTCGCACCCAGCCGACGCAACTGCTGCGTGATGTACCCCCCGTACTGCTCCTTCCACTCCCACACCTTCTCCTCGAACGCATCACGACCCAAGTCGTCCTTCGTCACCCCCTGCTCTTTCAACATCCGCTCGACCACCATCTGCGTCGCAATCCCCGCGTGATCCGTCCCCGGCACCCAAAACGTCGAGCGCCCACGCATCCGCTGGTACCTCGTCATGATGTCCTGCAGGGTGACGAACATCGCGTGACCCATGTGCAGCTTCCCGGTGACATTCGGCGGCGGCATCGAGATGGTGAACGGCGGGTTCGAGCTCGACGACGAGGAAGAGCCGGGGCCGGGACTCGGCATGAAGTGGCCGGCGCCCTCCCACCAGTTGTAGAGCCGCTCCTCGCTGGTGACCGGGTCAAAGTTCTTCGGGAGCGACGGTGGCGGTGAGGGTGCCGAAGACGCCCTCGTCCGCATGGAACGGAGGGAGGCCGGCCTGCTGGACAGTCCCTGCCCGGGACGGCGCAAGGCGAGGCTCACCATGGATTGCACTGCTTTGCCGAGAGACGATCGGCGCATCGAAGCGGTCAATGTGCGCGTACAATCGTGGGCGGCGAGTGCTTCAGTTTGAGGACGAAAAAATTCTTTGCCGGCCTCTCGCGGAATTCCCCTTGCTCGGCTTCTCCCAGCGCGTGGCTCAGCTCGTGTAAACTACGGGAACCAGGAGGAGAGCGCGCGAAGCGCGACGTGCACAGAAAAAGCGGGACCGGAAAAAGCGGAAGGAAGCTTCGAGGGGCCGAATCCAGTCCAGACCTCCGGGACCCGGCGATGGCGAGCAAGCACCAGGCCGATTTGGTCATGTGTCGGAAGCAGGCGGGGATCGCTGTGGGTAGGGTGTGTGAGAAGTGCGACGGGCGCTGTGTCTTGTGCGACTCGTTCGTGAAGCAGCACGCGCTCGTTCGCGTCTGCGACGAGTGCAACTACGGGAGCTTTGCCGGTCGGTGTGTGGTGTGTGGGGGCAGGGGGGTGGCCGATGCGTACTACTGCAAGGAGTGTACGGCCCTGGAGAAGGACCGGGATGGGTGTCCAAAGGTCGTGAATATGGGCGCAAACCGCGTCGACGGCTACTACAACGATAAACGGTATGGCACAAAATAATTGTAACTCCTCCTACGGTATCTTCTGTCCGCCGACGGTCCCCCGACGGTCTTCTCGGGACTTTTGGCTGGCGGTCTTCTTCATGCGTCGCCGGCCGACTTCTGCCTTCACCGCTAAACTGCCTTCGCCGACCCCGAAGCATCGGCCGTTGGCGTCCGCGAGCTGTTCGTTCATCCAGGCGAGGTGCTCGCTCTGGGCGCGGCGGCGTTCGTTGGGGGTGTCTGCCGCGAGAACTCCTCTGTAGCCTTCGAGAAGTTCGGGGATGACGTGGGCCGGTTGGTCGACGAGTTCCAGTCGGAAGACGCCCGCGCCAGCGTCGCGGAAGTCGTGCAGGTAGCGAAGGGCGGTCTGGGATGAGGCTTCGAAGACGGTGTTGCGGCATCCCATGTCAGCCTCGACGAGGTGGTCTTTGCCGCCGTTGGGGTCGCGGATGTGGAGGGTGGTGGACTCGCACGGGCGCCCGCAGTTGGTGTAGTCGTCGCCATCGCTGAGGAACCTCGCGAAGAGGCAGTGCTCGGTGTGGAAGATGGGCAGGTTGGAATGGACGATGACCTCGACGTTGGCGCTCTGAGGGCCGAGGCGGGTGAGGACGTCGGCGATCTGCGCCGAGTTGCAGTCGAAGGTGAGGGCGAGGGTGGAGAGATTTTGGTTGAGGAGGAGGTCGGCCGTCAGGGAGTTGGTGGCATTGAGGCTAAAGTCTCCCTCGAGGCGCGGGATGGTGGTCGTCACGTCGGTTCCGTTGTTCGGATGCGGGACGACGACCGTGGCGCCGGGGCCGCCCAGGCTGACAAAGCGCTGGATGGCGCTGGTGCTGCGCACGAGGAGCGCGTGGGCGTCCAGGGTCAGGTAAAACTCCCACAGGTGCTTTTCTTGGGGTTTCAAGATGCGGGGCATGGCGACGACGGCGCGCTTGTCGGCGGCCTTGACGAGCGCGATCGCTTTCTGCAGGCCTTTGACTTCGAGGAAGTCGAGGATGATTTCCTCGAGCCAGCCGACCGACGCGGCCGCGGCCACCTGCTCCGGGGTGCGACAGAGGACTCGGAGGCGCGGGGCGGCGCTATCGTCATCGTCGGCGCCACGACGATGCCGGATGTTGTCGTGCATGGCGTCGACGACGGCCTGGGCGTCCGGGAGGTCGGACGAAGAGGCTGCACGACAGCGATCCGCGCCGAGGAGCGCCTGGACGGCCCGTCGCCTCGCCTCTTTGACCTCCTTCATGGGGACGAAGACGCCCTCGTCTGCCATCTCTTCCACCTCCATTCCCCCCGTCGTCACACTGAACGATTCCAGGGAGAGCGAGCCGTCGTCGCCGAGGTGCACGCCGACGGCCTTGCGGAGGTCCTTGACGGTCGTCGGCTTGTTGGCAGCCACCTGGACGACAGACTCGGTGAAGGCGTTAAAGACGTCGTCGCAATCGTCGCCATCGTCGCCATCGTCGCCGCCGCGTCTCCACACGCGAATCTCCAGGGGCTCGCCGACCGCCACGCGCAGCTCGACCCCGACACCCGTCCGTCGTCGGTCCTTGGCCGCCACTGCCTCGAACGACGAACGCAGCCGGCTCATCAATGCGTCGTCCCTGTTCTTGAAGATGAGATCTCCTGGGTTGACGCGACCTTGCAACGCGCCACTCGCGGCCCCGAGTGCCACCGCGACCAGCGAGCCTTTCGGCGCCTCGTGCAGCTTGACGTGCCGTTCGTCGTAGATCTCGTATATGGACCCTCCGACTTCAAGCTCCTCCGGCTTGCCCTGGTCGACGACGATGCCATCGCCGAGCTTGAGGCCGCGCACGAGCTCAATCTCCAGCCGATTCCTCGCACCGTCGACGCCAACCACCTCGCCGACGAACAACCCCCGGTGGCGCGGGTTGCGGCCACGCACGAGCGTCTGGTGTTTCGACCCGCCGTAGAACCCGTGCGTGAGGCCGTCATGCGCGCCATCTTGCGCGCGCGAAAACACAGTACGAAGGTCGTCCCACGCCTGCTCGTCGATCAGTTCGCTGGCTTGGACGTCCCGCCCCGCCTGCAGCGCGTCCCACGCGGTATCCACGGCCCGCCGATAGACGCTCGTCGTCATGGCCACGTACTCCGGCCCCTTGAGCCGCCCCTCTATTTTCAACGACACGATCCCCGCCCGGATCAGCTCAGGCATGAGGTCCACCGCCGCGAGGTCCTGCGGCGACAGGACGTACCGCTCGGCGAAATCCTTGAGCTCCCCGTCGACGATCAGCCCGTAGGGGAGCCTGCACGCTTGCGCACACTGCCCTCGATTCGCCGACCGGCCGCCCCACGCCTCGGAGGAGAAACACTGACCGCTGTACGACACACACAACGCGCCATGCACGAACGCCTCGATCTCCAGGTCGGTGTTGCCGGCAATCTCCGAGATGTCCGCCACCTGTCGAACGAGCGAAGCGCGTAGCGCGAGTGAGAGTCGAGTCTGGGCGCGCGATGAGCGGACGCACGTCGGTCGAGTTCAATACCCACCGAGAGCTCGCGACCCACGACCACCCGCTCCATCCCACGAGTCCGAGCGAACTCCATCCCCTCAACCGACGTCACAGTCATCTGCGTGCTTCCGTGTATGGCGAGGCCTGGAGCGGCCCGACGGATCAGCTCGACCGCGCCCAGGTCTTGCACGATCACCGCGTCCACCCCCGCCCGGCGCGCGGCCTGGGCGACGCGGGCAAGCGCCACCAGCTCGTCGTCAAATATCAGCACGTTCAGCACCAAATAGCCCTTCATCCCCCGCTCGTGGAGGAACGCCACGATATCCGGCAGCGAGTCCACGTCAAAGTTCTCCGCGCGCGCTCGGGCGTTGAAGTTCGAGACACCAAAGTAGACGGCGTTCGCCCCGTTCTCCGCGGCCGCACGCAGCTGCTCCCATCCGCCCGCGGGGGCGAGCACCTCGGGCTTCGTCAAGGGCCTGGTCGGTGGTGGTGCTGTTGCTGCAGCTGCATCGCGGGGGTGGTCTTTGTAGAGCAGCGGGTTCTTCCGTAGGACCTTCGTCTCCTTCGCCGCGCGACAGACACACCGCACGAGACGCCCTGTAGCGCTCTGTGGAAAGCAGATGGACACATGCATTGCACTGTTCGCGCTCGACATGTGGTGGCCCCACCCAAAGGTTCATTTATTCTTTCCCTCCTTCTCGTCACGTCTCTCCCGCGGACGCGGCAAGCCAGGCGCATCATGTCGTCTCGTGGCAGCCAGTCGGTACGACGGGCCGCGATCGCGTTGGGCTCAAACCTGGGCGACAGGCCGTCGGCCCTCCGGGACGCCCTGTTGCGCCTCGCCTCGGTCGACGGAATCGTCGCCGTCGACAAGACGTCCAGGCTGTACGAGAGCAAGCCCATGTACGTGACGGACCAGCCGGCGTTCCTGAACGCTGCCGCGGAGATCAGGACGACGCTCGGGCCGCTGGAGTTGCTCCGAAGCCTGAAGGACACCGAGCGGGAGATGGGCAGGCAGTTTGGGGCGGAGCAGCTGCGTTGGGGTCCTCGGCCGATCGACCTGGACATTATTTTCTACGAGGACGAGACGGTGATGAAGTTGGAGTCTGACGGTCACGCTCGGGAACTGATCGTGCCCCATCCGCGGTGGCAAGAGCGGAGCTTCGTGATCGGGCCGCTGGCCGACCTCGCGTCGTCGTCGCCATCGTCGTCGCCATCGTCGTCGGTGGCGTCTGGGCTCGACAAGCATCTTTTGGCAGCCAAGCGGCTATGGATGGAACAGGGCGGGGAGCGGTGGGTATCGAGCTCGCCCTTCGCCCTTCGTCTCCCACCTTCGACCTTCGACCTTGGCTCTCACTCGCGCATTCTTTCCCTCGTTCGTTCTCCAGGGGGCTTCGGCGACTGTCGCAGGACGCGACGCTCCAGTGCGTGCTGCCCGTGGGGGGCGGGGCCACGTGGCCGTGGAGCAGGCAGACGCGCGTTATGGGCATCCTGAACGTGACGCCTGACAGCTTCAGCGACGGCGGAAAGTACCGTCACGTGGATACGGCGATCGAAGGGGCGTTGGCCATGATCCGCGACGGGGCGGACATCTTGGACGTGGGAGGGCAGTCGACCCGGCCTGGGGCCCAGCGAATCTCGGCAGCCGAAGAGTGGCGGCGGGTGGGTCCGGTGCTGGAAGCGTTACAGCAGGAGCGCGCTGGTCGTGGTCGTGGCCACGACCATGATCACGGCCATGTTCCGATCTCAATCGACACGTATCATGCAGAGGTCGCGGCCAAGGCCGTCCGAGCGGGCGCGAACATCGTCAACGACGTGTCTGGTGGGACGCTCGACGAGGCAATGCACGAGACAGTGGCCGACTTGGGGGTGTCGTACGTGTTGATGCACATGCGCGGTAATCCCCAGACGATGCAGTCTGCGGAACACGTGAGCTACGGGGACGTGTGCGCGGACGTGGCGAGCTCGCTCACGGCGTCGGCCGACCGAGCGGTGGACGCGGGCATCGAGTCGTGGCGACTCATCCTGGACCCAGGCATCGGTTTCGCCAAGACTATCGAGGGCAGCACGGACCTGATCGCGAATCTCGAGCGATTTCGCTCGCACCTCGGCGAACCGTATACCAAGCTCCCGGTGCTGTTGGGTGCGTCCAGGAAGCGGTTCCTGGGCGAGATTATCGGGAGAGCAGACGATGCAGCGTCCAACCGTGACGACGCGTCATGTGCGGTCAACGCCATCGGGGCCTTGCACGGGGCAAACATCATCAGGACGCACAACGTGCGGGCGACGAAAGACGCCACGATGGTGGCAGACGCCATCATCAACGCCATGACCTGCTGATTCGTTCGTTCGTTCGTTTCGAAGCGAATTCTTTATCCGCTTTACACGGTAAGGGTGAGGGGCTCTCCGCTCTTGGGAACGACCACCTCGATGTCCGAGTCCACGTCTTGCGCCGCTCGAATCTGCTCCTTGAGCGCCTCGGGGCCGCCCCGCTCGGTGATGAGGTCGGCCAGGGGGCCCGTCCCGATGAACTCCGCATTCATCAGCGCGATGACTGTCTTCGGCTTGAGCAAGGACAGCAACGCCACATTGTCCGTGTTCCCCTTGACCAGATCGTACCCCAGCAGACTCTGCGTGTTTGGCGGCGACACCACCACATCGACCGTCCCGACCTGCCTGACCGAGTTGGCATCGAAATCACAGTGCGGCTCGTAGTACAGACTCGCACCGCCGTCCTTTTCCCTGACCACGAAACCCGCTTCCCGCTTGCTCCATGGCGGTCCCACCAAAGCCCCCGCAGTGGCACGCACCGTGACGTTCCCAACGTCGACCTCCTTCTCCTCTGCCCAATCGAGCGACGTGACGTTCGTGAAGCCGAGACTCCGCGCCAGCGCCGCGGCAGAGGGCGACGCGACCACCGGCACATCCGGCCGGCGCTCGACCAACGCCTGCAGCGTCGGCCTGTGACAGTGATCGTCGATGGACATGGTCAGCAGGATGGCGTCCGTGGCCCTGGCCATGGCGTCGAGATCCACCGGTTCGTTCCTCCCGAAGACCTTCTTCTTCCCCTCGTAGATGGCGTTCAGACCTCCGAACGTGAGGCTCCCCACCAGCCACGGGTCGACCAACAGGCGGGTGTTGGTCTGGTTCAGACAGATGTCCCAGCTGTTCCCCTGGAGAACGAGCGCAGGGCGCAGCGCGAGTGAGGGTCGAGTCTGGGCGCGCGAGCGCGCACGTCGGTCGAGATCAGTACAAAAGCCAACCTCGTGTGAGGTGTACGTGAGGCTCGCGGCCCGGGGCCGCGTCACCCCCGCCCCCACAACGCGTCGTCGTCTTCCTCGGGACACCACAAACGGCAGTCGTCCCGGCGTGTTATTTGTCGTCGCGACGAGCATTGGGTACTACCTGGGTATTTCAAATCGTTGTGTGGCTCTCGCGTTCTGCCCCACCTACCCGCGCCAATGGCCGCACCACCGCGAGCAGGGGACCGCGAGGTCTACGGAAAATAGAAGCAGAGCGCGCGAATCTCGACGTGCACAGAGAACGCCGGTGCGGAAGCTCGTTCTTTCGAATCGAGGGATTCGTTCCGGCAACCCACCAACCCAACCACCCACGCCAATGGCCGCGGCACGGCGAGGGGACAACCGCGAGGTCTACGAGCTCGTGTGCAACGCCACGGGCGTGGACGGGGCGACGAACGCGACCGGAACCCTCAACGTCGAAGCCCATCAGCTGCCCACGGCGAGGCAGTTGCAGGCGGTCAAGGCGATCGGGAAGCGTTCTCGGGACAACGTGCGGTCGTTGTATCAAGCAATCATGGAGCGTATGTCGTTTCCAAGCAGTCACGTGCGGGTCTGTTGTTTGGAGCTCATTGAGACGCTGTTCGGCCGGTCGAGTGCGTTCCGGCGCCTGGCCTGCGATCGCCTGGATATTTTCATGGCGCGGGCCGTGTTAGGGGAGCTTCCGAGTCCTCCGGCGTATGCAAATGAGTTGCGGCATCGGGCGTTGGCGTGTCTGCGGCGTTGGAACAGGGAGTTTGGTGCGGTGCAGCCGAAGCTCGGTCTGGCGTGTCGGCACCTGGAAAACCTGGGTATGTTTGCGGAAATGGACGACGGGGAGGATGAGGAGGGTGGGGAGGGTAGGGAGGGTGCGCGAGATGGGGCGGGGAGGGGCGGGCCGGGCGATGCTGGCAACGTCGTCTCGGCGACGGTGGAGCGTGCGGTGGAGGACTTTGAGTCGAGCGTGGCGCAGTGGCGTATTCTCGTCAAGGAGCTCGAGAATGCGCGCGTCGTTCTCGAGAGCTCGACGCGAGCGAATACGACGGCGACGGGAGCGGCGAGATCCGGTGGCGACGACGACGACGGTGGCTGGGAAGAGGTCGGCGAGGACGAGGGGCTGACGGAAGACGTGTATGTGCCGCTGTTAGAAAGCTATCGGGAAGCATCGTCGGAGACGATTCCGAAGCTGCAGCGGATCATCGCCGCGTGCAGACAGATGTACACGACGGGGTATAACGATCGGGTGTCGGGCGTGTTGCGGGATGCCATCGCGCTGAACGCGGCCCTGGTGACGGCATGCAGTGCGTACGAGCTCAAGCTGGGAGACACGGTGCGCAAGCAGCACGCGGAGCGAAAGGGATCGGCCGAGCGGAAGCAGAGGACGACACAACGGGAGGCGGTGAAGGAGGAGAGGACGACAGCGCGGGAGGAGCGGCGGCCCGCGGTGAACCCGATGACGCTGATCCGCGACCCGACGATGCCGCGCGAGCGCCCCAAGGCGAGTGGATCCACGGCGACCAGAGCCTCGGGGTCGTCGGCTCGCGATGGGCTGTCTGGGCTGTCGGCGGCAGAGGAGAAAAAACGGGCCGTGTTGGAAAAGCTGGCGGCTGTCGCACCCGTGGTACCGGCGGGTGGATTCGCGGGCGTCTGGGACAGCAGCGCGCAGACGACGGCCATGCTCGGTCAGACGATGGAGGTGGCCAACCACTGGGGGCCGGTTGACGTGACGAAAGAGCTGCCGGAAGACCGTCTCGACGCGCTCTTCCTGATTGACCAGACGAAGATCAAGTACGGCGGCGACAAGGATGACAAAGGACACCGTGACAAGAATGAAGTCCGCCGTGGTGAAGTGGCCATCATCGAGGGCGCGCGCCCGCCGCCACATCTGCCGCCGCCGCCCGCTTCTGCCAACCTGGTCGACCGGAGCGACGAGCGCCGCTACAACGAGCAGGTACTGCGCCGGGCAACACTCGCCTCTGGATTCGGATTCATCGACCGCGGCGACGGCCTCGGTGGCACGTCTGACGGCGACGGCACCCGACACGCTCGAGCCGGCCACGGGAACGCGAAACGCAGGCAAAAGCTGACGGTCAAACAGTCGCTGACAAAAAAACTGAAACTCGACAAAACGTAACTCTTCCTCTATGATAACTCTAAACGCAACTCCTCAGCACTCCTGCGGCTTTGGCGCGTAGAGCTTCTTGCTCGCTTCGAGCACGGTGAAGAACACGCTGCCGCCGATACCAATCCAGATCACCCTCGGCTGCCATCCCCTGAACAGCGCCGCCGGGCCCTCCTCCTGAACAATCTTGGACGCACAGTCAAGCACATTCTTATACTTGCCGTTCTGCCCCTGGATCATCAGGCGCGTCTTCAAAACGTCGAGCGGGGTCGTCACCAGTCCCGTCGCCGCGCCCGCGCCCGCCCCGAACAGCGAGTGCTCCCCGGCATTCAGATCCCGCGAGTCCTTCAGAACCAAGGTCTTGTAGCCCTTCTTCAGCTGCTCGTAGGTCACGAACTCGATCGCGTCAAAGGGAAGGTCACGGAGCAGGAAGGAACCGTAGCCGGCAAAGATCCCCTTGGCCCCTTCCCGAGCGACGATCGTCTTGAGCGCCGTGAACGCGTGCTTGAACTCGCCCGTCTGCATCCGTGTCTTGACGACCTCGGTCGGGACGCGGATGACGGAAGACGCCAGACCGGCGGCGACGCCGGCCGTCAGCGGGCCGAGGAAGGCACGGTCATCGGGCTGGGACTTGATGACGGCTTGCTTGACGGGCTCATAAACAGCCATAAAGACGGCAGACGCTGGCGCCACGCCAACGAGGTTTCCCCACACGCCAGAGTAGAGCGCCCTGCCTCCCCCGGCCTTGATCAGCGCACCGATCCCGCCACCGCTGCGCATCGCCTGCAGACGCGTCTTGATCGTGTCGATCGGATACAGGGCAGCTTCGACCGCGCACCCAGCCGTGGCACCCGCGGCCAGGTTGCCCACTGCGACGCGCCACTTTGAAGGCGGGGGCGGGGGCGGGGCGGCCTTCTTCCTGGCCGCGGCGATGTCGCCGACGACCGCTTGTGGGCCAGTCGACGTCGCCTTGCTGCTCCTGCGAGGCGAGAGAGAGAGAGAGAGCGAAAGCGTGGAGGGGTGAGAACGAGAAAGAGAGAAAGAGAGAGAGAGAGAGAGAGGGTGGAACGAGTTGGTGTGTGCGGCACGTAGTCACACGAACCTGGTCACCGACGCAAACATGGGGCCGATTTCGCCGGTCGCGGCCATCTCGAAGCTGAACGTCGGCGTGTTGTTGCTGTTCTTCCTCTCGATGGCGCGCAGTGCGGAATGCGAGCGTATCGAGACTCTGACCGCGCGGGGATGGCTGGTCCTCTCCGAGACCGACAATGCCGCGGCGTCCGCTAGGCATGCGCCGATGGGGTCTGCCATTGCCGTCCTGATAGTATGTGTGTTTTTATCCGGCTACGCGAACGGGCGATGCGAGTGTCGGCCTCTCCGAGGATCCTCTCCGAGGAGAAAGAGCGCGAGCGAGAGGGAGGGGAGGGAGAGCGTGGGAGAGAAAGAGAGAGAAAGAGAGAGAGAGAAAGAGAGAAAGAGAGGGACCAGGAAGGCAGGAAAGAGAACGAGACACGGAGCAGGGAGGCCAGCATCTGACAGGGCACGACAACGGTGTCGACACCGCCGGTCCACGACGCGACTCCATACCCACATCGTCCATGCAGTCTCGGCAGCAACAGCCCTCCAGCCTCCAGCCTCCTGCCTCATGCCTCCAGCCTCCAGCCTCACCCGTCTCTCGCCCCTCCCCGCTCGCATGTTGCTTCATCTTCCCTCGTCCGCACCGGACGATCATGTCCACGTGTCCAAGTGTCGGGCGG
>Ga0181584_10000477_pt1 | contig 28692 bp, 18 predicted proteins | sample 071ome_30_FD_132462 | JGI IMG/M metagenome (GOLD analysis project Ga0181584, IMG submission 132462) | Coastal salt marsh microbial communities from the Groves Creek Marsh, Skidaway Island, Georgia - 071406AT metaG (megahit assembly) | ecosystem: Environmental > Aquatic > Marine > Intertidal... | reverse complement strand
TTTCTTTCTCTCTCTCTCTCTGCCGCGTCGCCGCGTCGCTGCATCGTGCCATACCCCGAGCGTAGAGTCCACCCGGAAAGCAGCCGACTGACGCTTACGCTCACTCGCTCTCGCGCTCGTTCGTTCCTCAATCAGTCATCGCCATGGAGGAAATCATGCGCAAGCGTCAGGCTGAGGCCGCGGAGCTGTACGAGAAGCAGTGGGACAACGGCAAGGGGGCTCATCATCCGGACTATGATCCCGAGGCGGTGGGCGAGAACGTCGTCAAGGGGTCTCGTGCGACGGAGGAGTTGTACAATTGTATCGTGAAGAACGATATCAAGGGGGTGTATGCGAAGATCGAAGAGAAGGCGGATGTGAACTTTGTGTTCGGGCGTGCGTATAGGAGCGAGGGAGGGTACACACCGTTGATGGTGGCAGCGCACAGGGGTCGTCTGGAGTGTGCCAAGGCGTTGCTTCGTGCGGGTGCGGATCCGAACTACATGAACGGGGAGAGTGATCTGGCGCTGTTCTGGGCGATCGACGGGGGCGTGGAGATGATCAAGTTGTTCATCGACTTTGGGGTGGATTTGAACGCCAAAACGCCGATGGACTGGACGGCGTTGAGCTATGCCAAGGCCAAGGGGAAGTACGGGGCGACGGAGGAGAAGGGGATTTACCCGGAAGATGTGTTGAAGTACTACGGGGCGACGGTGTATGGGTCAGGGCCGCCGGCGCTGGGGGTGAGGAGTCCGAGGGAAAGCTACGATCCGAGGGCGGACGGGTTCATGAGGGAGAGGGGGAGCTACCAGGCGCACCCGGAGGATCCGTAAGTACAGGGTGGTGAGGAATTGGAGGCTCGGAGGAGGATCCGAGAAACGTAACAGCAAATCACAGCAAGTCTTTGCAAATCTCGCGTGTATGTGTTAAACCCAGCCTTTGACTCCGGAAACGATGATGTTTCCCAACAACAAAGCGGTATATGCGCTTTCTGCGGTGGCCCTCGCGTGCGGAACTCTGTCCGCGAGTGCCCAGGCCGATCCCCCGTTGGCCGTGCCCGTCATGCTTCGCGGAGACTGGGGGATCAAGGCAAACACCAGCTCCGACAACCCGGAGGACTGGATTCGCCACGATGTTGACCTGGTCGAGTGGCTGTGCAGGGGCTCGTCGTCGCTCGTGACAGCCGGCGGGCCGTTCGTCAACTGCGTGCCGCGTTCCGAGTGGCTGATCACTGACTCCTTCCCAGAAGTGTTCGAGCTCATCAAGAATGGCACGGGCACGTTCTCGGCGAGTGGCATCTCCGTCACGGAGGAGCGCAAGAAGGAGTTTGACTTCGTGCAGCCGTACTACGGAAGCTCGGGCAGCACGATCTGGGTGCGACCGGGGCCGGAGAATCAGTTTAAATCAGTTTACGGGTTCCCAAACATCGGGGGCAAGAAGATATGCTCCTACCCCCGCTATTACCTGAACGAGTTGCTCGAAGAAAAGTATGGCGCAGTGGTGGTGACGAACGACGCAGATGGGACGCCGCTCACGTACGGGACGTTGGTCGCCGAGGTCCTGTCCGGTCGGTGCGATGGAGCGATCATGGAAGAGACCGTATTTTTCGACGACCTTGTCGTGCTCGAGGGATTCGGAGTGATTGAAGAGCTGCCTATGGGCATCATGATGGCCAAGGGCAATCAAGCATTGTACGACAGCCTCTCGGCCGGGATGGTCTCGACGGCGTGGAGCGGCAACAATTCGTTGCTCCTTCAGTGGGAGGACGAACACTTTGGGGACACCTACAGCAACGAGTACAGGCAGCTACTGGTCGATTCCATCACCGGGTTTGACATCCCGGGCTTCGATCTGGACTATTCCACGTCCGTCGTGCTTTCCGGCCCGCTTGCCGTCTCGACGACGCCGACCAACGTCACAATCGTGCTGCTGAATGCGAACACCTCGTTTGCGAGATTGGATGGCGACTCCAACTTCCTGGAGCCTGGCAGCCAGTGGACCGGTGTCGACGTGGACATTGCCAGGAGTGTCTGTACCAGTCCGTATTTCAACTGCGTCGACGTCCTCGTCGCCAAGAGCTTGGACGAGCGCCTGTCGCTGCTGGACACCGTGTCAAACGGTATTTCCATCTCCAACCTGTCGGTCAATCAGAAGCGTTTGAACAGCCACCTGTTTGTTCAGCCCTACTACTTGTCGAGCGGCTGCGCTGTCTACGTCAAGGCCTCGACGGACACGGGCGACGTCGACGTGTCTTCCATGTCCTCCAAGTCTTCCATGCTGCCGCACCTGGCCGAGTTCACGGGAAGCGTATGCGTTCCGTCCAATAGCGTGTGCGTTGGGCTCTTGGAAAAGGCCAAGGTCAAGACGGTCATCGTGGACACGGTCGAGGAGGGATTCAGGGGCGTCGTGAACGGCACCTGCACCGGCCAAACCCGCGACTCGGGCATCGCCATCGCCGGGTACGTCCAGGCGACGAGGCCCGATCCGGAATCGGAAGAGCCCATCTCGATGGCCGTGAGCGGCGACCTGCCCTCGTCTGCCTACGCCGCCCTCAGCGCCACGGTCACCAACCTCCTCGCCGAGAGGAAGATCCAGAGCTTCATAGACAGCGTGCCGGGAGACAAGAACATCCCGCCCAACCCACGTCTGGACCTCGTGTCGGCGTCGATCGGGGAGTTTGTCGTCGACGAAGCGACGATCGCTGCGGCAATGACGGGGCCGGAGACCGACGAAGGGCTGGATGGCGCCGCGACGGACGGGGCGCAGGCGCTGGTTTCTCTGCTCGTGCCCGGGCTCGTGGCGACGCTGGCCCCGCTTTTGGTGCTCTAGAGTACAAGATTCTCCCTCCTCCTTTTTCTCCTTCTTTCGTCTCACGCACCCGGTGCATTGATTGGCAAGTTTAACTCGCGTTAATAACGCATAATAGACACTGTGTCCATTCCCCGATCACGCCGTATCGAGTCGTTCTGAGCCCCATTTCGTCACCAACGATGGTCCTCCTCGGCGCTCTTTCCCTTCCTTCCACAGCGCGCGGTCCCACAGCGCGCGTTCGCGCATCCGCTGGCCGCTCGTCGTTCGTGGCGCGGGCGTCCTCGGCCGCGGAAAGGGCCGCACCCGTCCTCCCGTACCGCATAGGTGGGTACCTGAAGACTTCCCTATCGGACACTATCCGCCTCCGTCGCTCACTTTCTCCGTCGCTCACTCGCGCTCGTTCTTCAGGTCACGGGTGGGACCTCCATCGCCTCGAGCCCGGCTACGACCTCATCATCGGCGGGATCAAGCTGGAGCACGATCGCGGGTGCGTCGCGCACTCTGACGGGGACGTGCTGGCACATACGGTCACAGACGCGATTCTGGGCGCGCTCTGTTTGCCGGATATCGGTCAGATCTTTCCAGATAACGATCCCAAGTGGAAGGGATGCAGCAGTGACGTGTTTGTGAAGGAGGCGGTCAGGCTGATGCACGAGCGGGGGTACGAGATTGGCAACATGGACATCACGATCATCGCGCAGCGGCCCAAGCTGTCGCCGCACAAGGAGACGATTAGGGGGAATATCTGCGACTGGATGGACGTGCATCCTTCGGTGGTGAACCTCAAGGCGAAGACGCACGAGAAGGTCGACTCGCTTGGTGAGAACAGGAGTATCGCGTGCGAAGCGGTCGTGCTGTTGATCAGAAAAGTGTAAATGTATAGATGTAGATTAGATTGGGGCCTTGCAGAGGGGGCAGGTCGCTTTGCGGACGAACCAGAGGTCGCCGCACTCGGCGTGGAACACGTGGCCGCACGGCACAACCCGCAGCAGGTCGGACGAGGAGTACTGGGCAAAGCAAATGCTGCAGACGTCGTCATCGGCTTCGTCACCGACGAGTTCTCTGATCACGTCATCTCGGCTTTGCAAGAGATCCGACTTGCGTCTGCCTGTGCTCGTGTTGATCGCCCTGTAGCCCTTTTGCCTGGTCTCGTTGCGGTAGTCGACGAGGGCCTTCAGGGGCATCTTCTCGAGGTCGTGGCGCGTCTTGTACTCGACGAGTGGCAGCGAGCGGATCTTGGCCGCGGTGGCGGCGGTCTGCCCGCGTCTGCGTGCGTCCTGTCCTGTGTTTGCCTCCGTCAGCGGGGCGAGCCGGAAAAACCTCCGAACGCGATCGTCGGTGATGGCGGCGATCAGCACGCCGACGAAGATCGTCGGCAAGACGATCTGGAGGAGGAGCATCGAGTAGAAGGAGGTCCCGTCGACGAGGCCCGCGTCGGCGTCGGCGCCGGAGGCGGTGCCAGCCTGGTCGTCTCCCGGGAGGCTGCTGTGCAGCTGGAGGATCAGGTTTGGGAGGATCAGCATGAGGACCATTGATGCCAATCCGATGACGCCTCCGATGCCACCCATGCCTCCGCCCTCTCCGCCCGCGGTCCAGAAGAAGAGGATCATCGCGGGTTCATGTTCGTGGACTCGCGTGCGGTGGTCGCCGTGTTCGGCTCCCTTGTCGTCGTCTCAAGCTTGCGGATATTGGTACAGGAGCTCGTGACGATGATGAACTCGATGCCGCGTTTGCTCCCTTGTCATAGTTTGTCATAGTCGGAAGTTCACACAGAAGGTTTCACGAGCCCTCCTCCGAGACTAAGAGGAGTTCGGACAGGAGTTCGGACAGGATTGATTCCGTCTCGGTGAGCGCGATCCGGGACTCGCGCGAGCGAGCCCTCGCCTTGAGGGCCCCGACACGACCTCGATCGTATGCCAGCATGGCACGCTTGATCGCCTGCCAATGGGACGGGTCTTCGAAGATCCGCTGAGCGCTCCGATCGCCGACCCCACGGGCTGGGTTGTCGAGGGCGCTGCGAAGGTCGAGCACCGCGTCGAACATCGTCTCGAGCCCGAGCTTGACGGCGGGCGAATTGCATGAAGACGTGATCCTGCTGGCGGCCCGGTACACGAACCGCTTATGGAACTGGATGAGGGTGTGGATGTCGTTGGTCTCGGCGACGACAACAGCCCCGGCGCGCTCGGCGCCTGCCTCCAGCGCCCCCCGGAGGGCTTCCCACGCGCTTCCGCTGCAACAGGCGCGATGCATCCGTGCGACTGCGTTCAAGTGGCTCGAGCAGGAGAAGCAGAACGCCCGGAATGTCTTGAATCGCTCCGCCCACGGCAGCTCAAAGTCGCCACGGACACACTCCATCTTCTCGCGCCGTCCCATCATGGTGGCCCGCTGCACGGCCTCGAGCGCAAGCATTGCGCGACGCAGTCGGACGTTCATGCTGAAGATTGCCGAGTACGCCACCAACGTGTCCTCCGAGACGATGGCCGCGAGCAGGCCGGGGGCGACGAACGACACGTGGATGCAGTCGCAGGCGTCGTGGCCGACCGGAGGAACGAGCATCGGAGCCATGGAGCTCATATACGGCGCCTTGATGCGGACGGCGTCAGAGTCCTCCGCGCCGTAGCTGAAGGCGTCTTCGACGAGCGCGACGGCGTTCTCGCCCTTGGGCAGGAGGCTCGCCGTGAGATGCCCCGCGTACGGACTGCCCGTCAGACACGAGTTCGTCAACGCCGTGAACACGGCGGTGCGGGCCTTGTGCGCCGTCATGGGCTCGAGGGTCAGGATGGACGCGTCCATGGCGCGGACCAGCTCGGACGTAAAGTCGCCAGCAAAGCCCATCAGGGTGTTGCGCAGGAACCGGACGACGTCGAGCGTGTTGAGTCGGTGCTGGTCTACGAAGAGGCGAACACACGCGCTGGATACCAGCGCGGCCTGCCTGCGTAGAAGGCCGCCGACGGCGCTCTCGAGCAGCACCGACACCGATACATGCTCGGCCTCGGCCTCGAGCGTGCGTTCCAACAGCGCGCGTCGGTTCAAGGCGGCCGCAGAGAGTGCGCCGTTGGGTGGCGGCGGCGGCTTGGAGGCTGTCGTCGGTACGACTGGCGCGGTCTGGACACCGAGTGACGCCGTTGTTGGTTCGGCATCGAACGCCACGTCCATCATCGCCGCCGTCGCTCCCAGGCCCCCGCCCCCCTCGTCCTCACGCGTATCCATGATCCCAGGCGGCCGCCGTCCCGTCGCAAACCACCGCTCGCGCTCGTCGTTCCTCAACCCGCCACGCTCATTCAGTTCGTCCGGCTCGGATAACTCGTTGTCCTCCATCTCGTCCCCGCTCGCCTCGTCGCGGCACCAAGGCTGCTCAGGCTTGCCGCGCCCGGCGTCGACGAAGAACGACGAAACATCGTTCCCCAACGCCTCTCCCAGCGCGAAGCCGTCTTCGTCCTCCCTCCACCACGAATACAGCAGCCTCAACTGCGTTCCAGAGACGATCAAGTCCCGCCGCGTCTCCGCAGGGAAGAACGAGGGGACGCTCGCCGGCCCCAGCGTCTCTCTGAGCGCACTCGTACCTATGGCGTACTCGCTGCTGAGCGGCGCAGTGAAGGGATCCGCGTCCGTGAGATCCTCGATACCGAACGCCCAGCGGCTAATGAGCGAGAGATACGGCGCGAGCGATCCAAGGAACAGACGCTTGGCGATCTCGGCCTGCTCGCCCTCGAGCGAGTACTGCGCCGCCTGGTGCAAGCGCTCCAGGAGCGCGACGCCCCGAGGGATGTTGAAACCCCCAGTGCCTCGTTCATCATCATCATCATCATCATCCTCGTCGTCAACATCCTCCTCGTCCTCACTCCCGCCGCGCGCGTCAAGGTACGATGCGAGAAACAGCAGCGACCGCCGTGCCTTGGCCGTCGCGTGCTCCAGCTGCAGGATCGACATGCCGAGCCCGTGGTACTCGGCGCCGCGGACCTCGACGCCTTCTCGCATCTTGAGACCGATCGGCTGCATCCAGCTGTTGACCTCCTCCATCTCCACCCTGACGAGGTCCTTGTCAATGTCCTCGAGGACGCGCTTGAGGCCGTGGGCCAACGCGTTGCTGACGGGATCACGCGCCCTCTCTGTATCGCGCTCCTTCAGGATGGGGTCCACGAAGTCCTCCACAAGGTATCGCGCCACGGAAGCCTCCACCATGGACGACAGGATGTGGACCGACGCCGGGCGCGGCAGGGCCAGGGGCATGAGCAGCCGACCGCGAAGCTTGCTGAGCGAAGAGCGCACGCCTCCAAGGGCCATCAACGCCTCCCTCGCAATCTCCGACTCCTCCCCGTTCCAAAGACTTGTGGTCTCCTTGCACACGCGCGAACCCTCCGAGATGTCCCGGTCTCGATCGCCCTTGCCCGCGTTGTCGACGATGGACAGCGCGCCGTCCCGAAAGAGCGATCCCGACGCGTTGCCAACGTCCAGCCTCTTCAAACTGTCCAAGACGCCCCGCCTGGCATCCTCGCGCCGCCGCCGCAGCTTGCGCGGCGAGTCCTCGAGGCCGATCCGAGCGTCAAAGGAAGTCATCTTTCCCGGCGACCTGTCCATGAAGAGTGACCCGATGGGGACTTTGACCGGCGACCGAGACGGCTGATACGCAAATGGCTTGCCGCTAGCGAGCTCAGTCCGCGGCGTCGCGGTCGACGTCGTGGTCGGCGTCGTGGTCAACGTATTCTGCGTTGTCTGTGTTGCAGTTGCACGCTGGCGAGAGCCCGGCGGACCGCGGTTGGCGTCAAACCACCCCCGCGGCGCCGGCACGATCGTTCCACCCCCGTCTCTCCGGTTACCATCACGACCGCGACCACGAACGCCGTCATCACCTCTATACCCAACGCCGCTCGCATCAGAGCTGTCCCAGATGGACTCGAGGCCGGGCACAAAGTTCGGGTTTGGAGCGTCGTCCAGGAGCGCCCCGCGTCCGACGTGGGCACTCCGCGCCTCCCGCCTGGCCTGCACTTCTTCATCGTCATCCTCCGGCCATGTAGTCGCGAGTTTCGCCAGGAATCTAAAGACATTCTCACCCTCCGAGCACTGAAACACGAACCCGTCGTCCGTCTCGACGACCACCATGGACCCGGCGGTCGGCCCCGCCGACCCGGCGGCCTTCAGACGACGCGCTCGCCGCTCCGCCATCGGCGAGATCAGCATCTCACGAAGCCGCTCGACCGTCCTCGACGACCCCGACCGGGACCTTGACCTCGATCGACCTCGATCCGCTTCGATCCGATCGGCGTCGTCACGCCTCGCCACCGCCGGGAGGGACTCCCAGCCCGACCCGCGTCGCCGACGAGACGACGCGCCAAGTCCCAACAGCTCACTAAACGCCACATCCTTGTACCGCTTGTACAGCGTCTCGCGAACTGTCGTTTTGGTTGAATTGAAATTCAGGCCGTCCCGTTCGTACTGCGTCGCCAGGTGGTGACACAGGGCGTTGACCAGCTCGGGGACAGACATGCTGATGATGGTGGGTGTCCGGTTTGAGACGTTCACGTAGGGGAAAACGAACGACTCTCTCTCTAAAAGGACTGGCGACCTGCGCTGCCTTGGCTGAGGTTTAGGCGCGATCCGGTCGCGACCGGGATCTCCGGCAGGAGGCGCAGCTGGAAGAACATCACGGTAACGTTGTCACCGACAGTCCCCTCGTGGAGGACGTCCCGCTGCCGCGCGAGCGACGCGTCCACCAGCCAAGCGGCACAGGCGTCGCAGGCGTCGTCCCGGCTCCACGTGCTGTCGTTTCCGTCGGTCGAGAATCGCCGCAGATGCCTTCGTACATCGGTGATGATGGAGCTTTCCGGCGTGTAGTAGTCCCAGACGCCGTCGGAAGCCACGACGATGAACTCGTCCGACGTGTCGAGTTTCCGCCGAGATATGGACGGGGTGCAGACGAGCGGCCCGTGCGCCACCCGAAACCCGTCCGACTCTTCCCGCCACTTGAGCGGAGGGCCCAAGTCGTAGTCTCCGATCGTGCGGCAGACCTGGCCGCGGTGAACAGCGAACGGCGAACAGATCGAGAGTGAGTGCTAGGTTCGTCATCGAGCCATCGACGCGCGTCGAGTCGCCGTCTTCAAGGACTTCAAGGAGTTCAATGGCCCTACGTTTATATCCGAGCCGCCGATATGGTCGTTGAAACAGTCGACGCCCGCCTCTTCGAACCGTCGCTTCTCGGTCAGGACTGGCGGGTTCTGTGGCTCGTTCAGAGGCTCGGCTTTTCCCCTGACAGAAACAACCGCTTTGCAGTCTCCGACATTGCACGTGAACACCTGTCGAAGATCACACGACAGGGCAGGAGCGAGAGCAAGTGAGTGAGTGAGAGCGAGCGGGGAGCGCACCCCGGTCCAGCAACGTGCCGTCCCCGTTTCAAGGACTATGAGCAGCACCAGCAGCGTCGTGCCGCCCGTCATCGCGCCATAGTTGCTCCGGAACAGGCTGAACGCCGCAGTGTCGAGCTGCATGATACACTCGTGGAGCCCTCGCTCGATGCCCGCGTCCAAGTCGCCGACGGCGGCCACGTAGTGGCGCACGGCGTCGGACAGGACGGTCGGGAGCATGCTTGATGCCAACTCGCTCACCACAGACCCATGGTGGCCGTCGAGAACGGCGCCGACGGTGATCCTTCGCCCGCCGACCACGAACGAGAAGGCCTGCGAACGGTCGTCCTGTTCTCGCCGGCCGCCCGTCGAGCTCGCGACACCGATCGCGAGGAGGCCTTGTCGAAGGGACAACTCTTGGCCCGAATCCGTCATCTCTTGTGCTTGCGACGGTTGTTGCGTCGTATCGTCGTCAGTGTGCAACATTTCCCTGAATTCAGTTAGCAACTGCTCCGGCTGCTGGGGAGGAGTCTGCCGATTCTCGGCGCCGCCACGTCCAGGAGTGAGTGACTGTGCGTATACAGCTCTATGGATCAGCCGCCGCTGTTCGTTTAAACGAGAATTGTGATTTACGAGAACGGGCTCATCAGCTTTGCCGTTCGGTTCTTGGTCGGACTGCCGCTGCCCAGCGCTTCGTTGATAAGCCCGACGATTGCGCTGAAGTCGGGGCGCTCTTCCGGGTCCCACGACGTGCACTGGACGGCGAGTTTGCTCATCAAAGTCCACGCTCTCCTCCCCGCGTCATCGAGCCCCTCCGGCGCGTCCACTGCCGAGAACCGCATCGCCTCCGGATCGATGACCCATTGCGTCTGGATCTGGAACCCGTCCATATCTGCAAACGGCCGCTTGCGAGACAGAAGCTCCCACAGGATGACGCCGAACGAGTAGACGTCGGCCTTGAGCATCAGGCCGGGGTCAGGGGGGGCACCGCCCGCCCTCGGGGTCGTCGGGCTCAGCACCTCGGGCGCGCTGTATGCCGCCGTGCCAATGACCCCCGGCGTGAGCGTCCGATCGAGGTGCGGCGGGAAGTTGGTTCCGGAAGCCGGCAGGGTGCTGTGGCGCTCGACGGCGTACCGGGCCATCCCAAAGTCGCCGATCTTCATCACGAACCCATGGCCGATGAAGATGTTGGCGGGCTTGAGGTCCCGGTGGAAGATGGGCGGGAGGCGACAGTGGAGGTGTAGCATTCCTCTGGCGACGGCCCTCGCGATGGGGAGGAGCTTGGTCGGGTCGATGGCCGACGACGCCGACAGCGCGCCCTTGTGGATCAACATGTCGAGCGTGCCCCGGGGGCAGAGTTCCATGACGAGATAGGTGTGCCCGCCGTTGTGGGCCAGTCCACGGAGATTGACAACGTTGTCGTGCCATCCCGCGTGGAGATGGACGTCGATCTCGGTCTGGCACGTGGCGCGCTTCACGGCGACCGGGGTCTCGTGGTACCATGCAGCGTAGACCGGACCCTCCGCGCCCTGGCCCAGCATCTTTCCGAACGACAGTCCGTCGAAGTCGATCATCTCGACGTTGATGGAGACGCTGCGCGTGAGTGCCAGCGACTGGGAGTGGTGGGACGGCGATGGGCTGCCCTGGGAGACCGACTGGGAGCTGTCCGACCGATGGGAGGCGGGCGACTGGTGCGAGTGGTGAGACCGCTCGGGAGTCGCCGTCGGCTCGTCGTCGTGCTGGTAGATCAGATCCTTCACGGTCCCACCCCGACGCAGAGGGCTGGCACCCCCTTGCATGTTCAGGAACACGTGCGGGTTGCCCTTGGAGAAGCTCGACCTCCGGCCGTCGTGGAACAGAATGTTGGAGATGCGCTTGGCGGGGGACTCGCCCGTGAACGAGGCCGAGCGCGGCTGGCCCACCGAGGCAGGGGACCCGCGGAGTCCCATCTCGAGATCTGGCACGCGCGCCGACGCCGATCGACAAAGCGCCATGTCGTGAGTTGCCGCTGCCGTCGTCGGGGCGGTCGAGAACGGCGATCTCGCGTTCGTCGGGGTGGACTGCACGCCCGGGGAGGCCAAACCGCCGCGCCGGCGTTGTGTTACCGCGCCCGCGTGCGCGTACAGCGAGATTGTGTGCTTCCCGGTGGGCGTCATCACGGTATCGGTGTCGGTGCCGGCGTCCCTCCCCCGCCCCCTGTCCCCCTCGAGCTTGGACATGCACTCGTCGTCACATTCTCCTTCGTCGTCAGAGAAAGACTTCTCTGACTGATCACTGAACGCCATCCTTGCCTGGAATGCCGCCATGCGCAGCGTGTCTTTCGTCACGAGCCCGGACGCCGACGCCCGGAGCGACCCGCTAGTCAGCCTGTTGATCAGCTTGGGCGGCGACGGGGGCTGCTTTGCCGTCACCGAGTCGGCACGGGGCATCGCTGCCGCCGAGAACGCCTGCTTTCCGTCCAGACCGTCGGGGTTGCCCAGCATCATCACCACGAGCGTCAGGCCGCGTGCCCAGTCGGCGTGCATCTCCTTGTCCTTGCACTGGAGCCGCAGGTCGGGCTCGAGCGTGAACTTGAGGGTGATGGTCAGGTCCTCGACACACGCGTGCACGCTTTCCACGTGCATCAGCAACACATACTTTCTCCAGTCCCAGCGGAGCGTCGAGCCGTCGTGCGACAGCTGGAAGAACCGCCACCGCCCCGAACGGCCCATCCCGAACGGCAGGAGGCTCTTCGATATCGTCGAAATCGAAGAGGCCTTCCTGCCGTACGCCTCCTGGGATGGCAACTTCAACAGCCAACTCCCGCGGATGAGCGGCACGAGCGCCGACGGCACCCGGACGGTCGACCCCACACCGTTGCGGCCGCCGGTCGGGCGGACCGACTCACCGCCATGGGCGTTGGCCGCCGCGTTCAGGCTGTTCAACCTGCCCAGATTGTGCAGCCTCCCTTGATTGTCCGGCAACTTGCCGTACAAGTCCCGGTGCATGATGGCCAGGTCGCTCCCAGACAGCAGCCGGGCGTCCCACCACACGAGCGTTCTTCCGATCAGGAAGAGCACGGGGAAGGCAAGCAGGTACGCTTGCCCGTGAATCTGCACCAGGTTATCCCCGTAATACACCGACGAAAACATGTACGACGCCGCCACGATGTAGATGAACGGATGCGTGAACTCGGCGAACAGGGACAGCCGCGGCCGGCCGTACGTCACCGCCACCCAACACAGCGCCAGCCACACCCCCGCCGCGGTGACACCCACCGTCGACGCCACAAGCAACGACGGCAGATACGCGCTCCCGCCGACATTAATCCCGTTGACAATCCCGACCACCAACAGACACACCATCAGCTGGATGTCAATCTTGGCCAGAGCTAAGAACCGGTCCCGGCGCAGGCTCGCGTTCCTCGTCCGATCGATGTTCGGCCGCCGCATGTCCCCCGCAAGCTTCGAGTACATCCTCCAACCAAACCCGAGGTACGCCCAGCGCGTCAAACCCAACAAAATCAGCTGCAGCAGCGCGCACACGCACGCCACCGTGATCGACACGGTATCCCGCCCCGCCGACAGCGACGTGCTGTACACGACGAGCTGCGCCAGGTTGAGGCCCCCGCTCGCCATCGAAACCAGCAACTGGTACGCGTTCTCGTGCCAGAAGGCGTCCACGACGATGCAGAGAAACATGACGGACGACACCAACAGCAGGATCAGATCTTGGTAGTTGGACACGCCCTCCTTCGCCAGCTCGATCGATGCAAACGACCCCATCGTGAACGCTTGCAGCACGCACAGCGCCAGGAAGATCTTGCACGGGCTCGGAAGCGACGCCCACAGCTGCGTCACCGGCAGGCTCCTCGACGAATGTTGCCCCGACAAGGTTTCGGCTCGGCCGGAGGTCGGTCGCGGAGACAGGACCACCCTGTCCCACGAGTCCCACTCTCTCCCGTCCGGCGCGTGCGCTATCATCTTTTCATTCATTTCAAAGCCGCAGGCGAGGAGTCTCGGTCTCGTCGTCGCGGTCGTGCAATCGGAAACGGAATCGCAACAAACTCATGAGAAAGACCCGACCTTGGGCAGGTAAATCCGGATGTTTCGTGGCTCCGCGCGTGGTAACGTGACGATACCGATACCGATACCGTCGGGATGTTGTTGTCGCTTTGATTCTTGTCTGTGGTGGTGGGTGTGGTGGTGCAGGAAGGAGCGCGGAAGACCACCCTGTCAGAGAAGGGCGGGGTCGGAGCTCGTTCGACGACGACGACGACGACGACGATGCCGCCAGGCGCCGCTCGGAGACAACGAACGCCAAGAAGAACTCTTCAAGAAGACCTCGCCGGGAAGACCTCTGCAAACTCTGCAAACAACGGCTCGCTCGTTGCGGACATTCGTCTCTCTCTTACAACAACATCAACACCAGGCTAGTGCCCGCCGCCAGCCTTGAGCTTTGCCTCCTGCTCATGCTTATAGTGCGCATACTCCTGGGGCCACGCAAGCGCGTAGGCAAACACAAACCCGTACCCCAGCACGTCAAACAGCGGCTTGGGCGACCCAGAGTCGATGTGTTTCGCCTTGTAGTTGTGGAACCATCCGACCAGCCTCGACGACGTCTTGTCTGGCGTATAGTGTCTGGCGAACGAACCAAGGGGCAGCGCGAGTGAGAGCGGGCGAGCGAACGAGCGTCTGGGCGAGCACGTCGGTCGAGGTCAGGTACGTGCTCTCCGACGAATTTCCCCACTGCCTGCGGCACTTCCTTCACCTTCAGGCCCTTGGTTGCTGCCACGAGCTTATCCACTGTCGGCATCGTGCTTCTATGCTCGCGTGTGAGCTAAATGGAGGAATTCCCTCTCCGAATTGTCGGATGAAACGAGCACAGGAAATCGCCGGTGCGGCAGTGCGACAGCCGGACAGAGAGACGAGACGAAGACGGGCGGAATAGATTCAATATGTTACCTCAGCTGCAGTCCCGAGCGGCAATCCGACAAACGACTGCCTCGACCAGGCCGCCTGGGATTTTTGACCCCTCGCCTGCACCCAGCGCCAGCTCGTTCTTATGCACCTTGTACACCCGCTTCACCTGCTCAACGTCGCATACCCCCCACAGCCCCTCCTCCAAACGCCCCTCGCCCCCCTCGCCCCCCAGGATCTCTTCTGCCGTCTCCACGGCCCCCATCAACCCCTCCATGTCCCCCGCTGCCGCATCAAACTTCGCCACCAGCACGTGCCGGCTCGTGTCCTTGATCCCAAACGTCGACAGCGCCCGCCCAATATGCTTCGTACCCCCGAGCGACCACAGCAGCTCTGCATGCAGCGTCCTGCTCTTGAGCGTCGGCAGTGACTGCACTGCCATCGCCGCGGCTGCCCGAAGGACCGTCAGCGACGGGACGAGGGTGGCATCGATAAAACACGCGTCCATCGAGCACGACGGTGTCAGGATGTGGGCGCGGAGGGCCGCGGCATTGCTGACGTTGCGGGCGAGGAACACCGAGAGGGTCATCGGCATCGTCGTTCCGCTGGTCGTGTTGAGCTCGGTGGATGTCGACGGGCCGACGTCCGCGTGATCGGCGTCGTCGATGGCCGTGTCCAGCGGGGCCAAGTCGATGGGTATGACCGCGACCTTGGTCATTCCGGAGAGGACGTGTCTACACGACGCTGTTATTCTCGAATGCAGTCAGAGTCAGCGCGCGCTCCCGGGGTATCGGGTATCGCCGGTAGTCGATCGGGGGCATCCACCGCACTGGGTATATACAGGGTCTCCCGTCGTCGGAACCTATGCGTGGAAATCCGGAAAAATTCATGAGTGTCCGGCGGTCGCTGAGCGAGCCGGACGGAGCTCACAGAATTTTGTAGAAGAATCATGCGCAGTACCCCTATCGTTTTCAGGTTCACTAGGTAGTAACGAGAGACCAGTCCGGGTGTCGCGAGTGCAGCGCTTTCGGAAGGAAGCAGCGAGCGCAACGAACGAACGAATTCCCAACGAACTCATCATCGGTACACGTTGCGCTTCGGCGTATAGAGACAGACGGCGGTACCATGGACGACTGGTCGATGCCATATCGGGACGGTCGGTACGCGTCGTCCTCCGATCCGTCCGACGATGACGCGGAACGGCGGATAGATTACGGCGCAGATTACGGAGCGGGGCGGTTCGCGGCGCCGGTCGTGTCTTCGGTGGAGGAGTACGCGTGCGGGGGCGACGGTGGTGGTGAGGGTGGCGACGGTGGTGGCGCTGATGGGCTGCCGGTGCAGGGACAGCCGGGGTGGGTGCGGCGGTACCTCGGGGGGATCACGGCCACGTCTTCCTCTGTGGCGACGTCTGTGTGGAGTCGGCTTGTTGGTGGACACCGGGACCGAGATCGGGATCGGGACGGGGATCTTCGGGGGAGTGTAGAGCCGAGGAGTGCGCAGGTGTGGGACGGGGGCGTCGTCGGTGGGTGCGATGGAGGGAAGGAGCGGCGGTTGCACCGCGTGGATCAGTTTGGTCGCCTGGATCGGTATGATGCGAGTCGGGGGCAGCATGACGAGGTGAGCGAGTTTGCGATGGGGGAGGACGACTACGGGGTGTACCTTGCCAAGAAGAAAAGTCACAGGAGCGGTCACGGGAGGAAGGGGGAGGACCGGCTCGACCGGCCGGACGGCTCGGGCGACTCGGCGTCGTGGCCCGACTTTGGCTTGGCATTGAACGAGCGGTATAAGCGGCAGCTGAGGACGTACGATAAGGATAAATACGGGGTACCGTTGCCGTCGACGGCGAGGAAGTTTAGCTTCTTTGCTTCGCCGGAGAGCATCTCCGAGGTGTGCACGGGTCTGGGCGTGTACCTGGTGAATATCCGGGCGGCCATCTTCCTGGCGTTTATGCTGTGCGTGCTGATGATCTATCCGCTGGTGGATAACGTCACGACGCAGAACTGGGCGTCGCAATACTACCTCTACACGGGGCCCAACGAGCCGGCGGCGACGTGCCAGAAGGGCTACTCGAACTCCGTCTACGCGTCGTGGATCATCAAGACGTCGGTCGGAGGGCATTGCGATTACGGGCCATACACGAGCGTCTACGGGTGCTCGAGCAAGTGCGTGTGGGAGCCGGCCAAGCTGCTTCGCGGGCAGTGCGCGGGCTCGCCCGTGCTCGGCGCGGGCTACTTTGCGTCGTACAACTCCAGCAAGACGTGCGAGATGCATCTGCCGTGTGTGCCGAGCTCACAAGATATCATGGCGCCTGACGGACCGTGCCTGTGCTGCGAGCTGGTGGTCGAGGCGCCGGCGGTGAGAAACTCGACCGACGTTGTCGTGCTGGAGAACAACCAGGAGCGGATCGACGCCGGGCGGTTTTGGGTGCTGTTCTTGACGCAGATTGTATTTATGGGATGGTTGCTGGCGCTGGTCCACTTCCAGGTGAAGATCGTGCAGTCCAACGGGAACAACGTCGTGGGGCCGAGCGACTTTTCCGTGTGGATCAGCGGCATCAAGCCGTCGAGCTCGGCAGACTCCTACCTGCGCAAGTGGTGTCAACAATGGGGTCCGATCATGGCGGCGTTCAACGTGCCTTCCGTGGGAGAGGGGATACGGATCGGGAGACAGGTGGAGGACATCCTGGCGAGGAAGGAGGAGGCGGACGCCGACCCGGGTCACTCGTCGTGGAACCCGTTCCTGTGGATCTATCGGAGATTCATCGTCGGGAAGCCGCACAAGCTGTCCGACAAGCTCGAAGATAGCAGGATCAAGCTCAAGATACACGAGAAGCAGGAGAGGTTGCCGACTGGGTACGCGCTCGCGACCTTTCGGTACACGGACGCGGCCGCCGAGTGTATCAACACGTTTGATACCAGCCCGCTGGGGCATGCGTGTGAGCTGCTCACGTGCGGCCTGACGTCCACGAAGCCGCTCCTGCACGGGTCTGCGGTCGAGGTGGTCCGCGCGCCAGAGCCGTCGGACATGATCTGGGAGCACACGCAGTGCGGGTCGTACGAGGTATGGCGCCGGCGGATCATCTCTTGGATGGTCACAATCTGCGTGATCGTGGCCGGCGCGGGCATCCAGTACGGCCTGGCGTCGGGCGCCGAACGCCTCCGGGAGGACCGGTACATCGCCGACATTGCGGCAGGCAACGGCGACGAGTCGTCCGAGCGCGAGGCGTACGTCAAGACGACGCGCATTCGTGTCGTTACCATCATCACGGGCATCATGGTCGTCATCATCAACTTTTCGACGATGCTCACGGTCCGCTTCCTCAGCTGGTACGAGCGGTGGACCACGAGGTCGTCCATGGAGCGGTGGGTGCTGCTCAAGCTGTCCTTCTCGCAGCTGATCAATGCGTTCGCCGCGCCGCTCATCGCGGCCTATGTCACCGGCAACAAGTCGGGGTGGTACGTGCGCGGTGGCCTCATGGAGGCGGCATTTTTTGTGCAGTGCTCCAACGCGCTGCTGCCGCCGCTCGTCCACCTGCTCGGCATCGGGGACAAGTTCAAGAGGTATCTCCTGGCGCCACACGCCAAGACGCAGAAGATGCTCGACAGGATGCTGGCGCCGCCAATCTTCCCGATGGCGGAGCAGCACGCGGCCAGCGTGACGTCGATCGGCCTGGCCATGTTCTACATGCCGGTGTTGCCCATCTCGCCGTTCATATCCATGCTGGGTTTGATCCTGTCCTACTTTACCAACAAGTGGATCGCCCTCCGGCGGGCGGCTGCCCCGCCGAACCTCAACGGCATGGTGACGTCGAGCCTCAACTTTCTGCTGCGGCTGCTGCCGCTGGTGCAGCTCATCCTCATGAAGTACCTGTACTTCGTCGGGTACTCGAGTATCACGCCCGTTTTCTGGACCGGCATCTCCTTCTGGATCATCTTCATGATTGCCCCGATCCGTGCCGTCCTGGGAACTGTCAAGCGGTACCGCCGTCCGCCGGTGGCCGTCGGCCTCTCGTACAGCAGGCTCCTCGGTGGGTATTTCTGAACCCGAACGAATGACCGGCGTCGCTCGTATGTTGCTCCTCCATCTCACTCCTCGCGCTCTGTGCTTTGCGCTCCGCTCGTTCCCCAGGTGGCATGCGCCTCGGCGTTGGCGACGTGTACGCCCCGGTCGTCCCGAAGACTTGCAGCCGGAAGTTCAAGCACCAGGTTGCAGAGACGTTCGCCCAGCTGGCGCCCGCAGCGTTCGACTCGATCGTGAATGGGGACGAGGTCGCGCAGTGGATCAACGCGGACGGGGGCCTCAGCATGGACGTGCCTTGCTCCGCGCCGTGGACGCCGTCGTCGTTCGGCGGCAACAACGTCAGCTCCAACGGTATGCCGCACTCTGCTCAGCGGGATGACCTGCAGCGGCAACAGACACGGCGGATAGCCTCGCACACAGACCCGTCCCGTGTATCCTTCACGGGAAGCATCGCGGCCGGCCTGCACGAGACGCTCAATCTGCTGTGGCGCCCTCTCGACCCAGACCATCCCGAGGACGTCTTCTTGCGGCGATCGAGGCACGGACACGTTGCCAGGGCGGGTATGGAAGTTTCTGGCGATGTTGGCGGAGCGTACGACGCCTATGGGGTGGACGACGATATGCCCATTCGGGCGGTGTACGGGTCGTCGATGGAGCGGGGTCGGGGCGACGGGCGCGGACATCATGGCGGGGATACGCCTGAGGATGCGCTGTTCGCCCCGTTGGGTAGCGGGCTCGTCAGATGATGTCGATTTTCTCGTGAAAGATTCTACAGCACCAGCTTCGACTGCGGGAAGGCTTTCCGGAGCTTTTCCTCCTCTACAAGGCTCCAGCAGCCATATCCCAACCCCTCCGACCCGAGGAGTCGCCTTTTCATCTCCATGGCCTCCTTGACGTCCTTGGCGGCGCTGTCGTCGCCGGCGATAATCTTGTCGAGGGCCGCGATAGCTTTCGCGTGGCGGCCGTCGTGCGTCTCCTTCTTGGCAGAAAGCATGAGAATGCTCTTGTCGGTCGGCCCGACCCACTCGGTCAGGAGCTTCCAGGAGGCGTCCGAGGCGCTGCCGACGTCGCTGGCAATGTCCAGGCGGGCGAGGGCCGTGAGGGCGGCGATGAGGGCCTCCTTCTTGGTCTTCATGTCTTGCTTGAGCTTGTCGTCCTCGCCTTCGTGAGACTTTTTGGCAACATAGATGGCGAGCTGGTCCCGGTCGATGGACGCGACGATGGCTTCAGCGGCGGCCCGCTGCCTCGGCACGTCCTCGGCCTTCTCGGCACGCTTAACCTCCTCCTGAAGAACAGGAAGGTGCCCGGGGTACTCGGCGATGAGCGCATCTTTGAGCGACGCGTACTCGGCATCATCCGTGAGCTTGGTGAGGACGGAGACCTTGGCGTCACGGAGGCGGTCGGCAAGCGTCGGCTCGTCCTTCGACTTGCCGTCCTTCGCGTCCGGCTTTGCGTCGTCCGACGTCGACTCTTTCTTTGGAGGACCACACGTGAGGGCGACGCGGACGCCTCCGGGGGCCTGCTTGCCGGTGCTCGTGGAGGCAACGTGGAGCGACCCGGTCAGCACGGCGCCGGGCTTGGCGTCCTTCGGCAGCTCGTCCGTCACTCGCCCGATGAAGATGGCCGCCTTCTCGCCGGGAGCCAGGGCCAGCTTCTTCAGCTCGTTCTTGCCGAGCAGCGCGTCCGAGTAGCTGCCGTACACGGGAAGCGAGATCCCCGAGTCGAGCTTCCGTTCGACCTGGAGCAGCTGCTGCTCGAAGGTCTTGAGGAAGACAGGATCCTCGTGGCGAAGGCAACACACCACGCTGTAGTCGCCCTTCTTGACCTTGAGCTTCTCGCAGTAGACGTCGCCCGTGCCGATGACCTTCCCACTCGAGTCGCTGACGACCGTGAGCTGTCCCGAAAGCTCGCCGTCGTATACGTAGTTGTTGATCGATGACATCCTGCAGGTGATGCTCGACGCCTCGGAGACCGACACGCCCTCGTAGGTGAGGACAAGGTCGTGGATCAGACGGTTGCCGGGCAGCTGGTTGCGAGGATCGGACGAGACCTTCATCTCCGACTTGGTGGGTCTCACGAAGGACGAGATGGCTCCAAGCTTGCACGAGGGCTTGAGCTGCTCGCTGCGGATCGGCGCGTGGACGACCGCCTTGACCGGCAGCGACGATTCGTTGAATGCAAAGGAGTGGCCTTTGCCTGGAGCCACGGTGCATCCGTGGAAGGTGAGGTCAACGTTCAGCTTGTTGGTGCCGAACGAGCTCCAGAACTGGGCGATGGTCAGCTCCATGGTGGTCCCGCCCGCCACCGCAAACGCCGCATGGTGCTCGTCGCCGTCCGAGAGACTGGCGTAGCTGCGATACTCGGTGTCAGAGTACCGCGTGTGTGGTTGGAGGCAGGTCGCACGGATCATGGCCCCCATTGTCGTCGCGACATCGCTCGGGCGGATGGTCAGCTCCGCCCACGTGGCCGAGTTCGGCACCGTGACGTACTCGCGGTCCTCCGCGCCAGGCACGAACGACTTTTCGTATGACAGCGTCGTGGAGCCGCCCATCGACTCGTCGAGACGACCGGGTCCCTCTCCCAACACGCGGGGCTTGACGACGGTGACGGGCACGGAGAACAGCGCGCCGGCCGTCGGCGTCGAGGAGCAGTAGGCCAAAACCTCGGCGTGGTGGAGCCCATAGTCGAGCTGCTCGCAATTTACCTCGATCTCGAACTGGCGTCCGTTGTGGTGCAGCATGAGATTTGACGGCGCCACGAGCCAAGAAGCCGTCGACGTGATCCTTGGCGAACGAGCGAGCGCGCAGCGCGAGTGAGAGAGTCGGGGCGATCGAGGGATCGGCAAGCGGGCGCGCGTTGGGCGAGTCCAACCACCCACCTCAGCTTGAGATCGACGGCGAGCTTAGACTCGCGCACGTCGGCGTCCTCGTGCACCTCGGGCTTGACGAACACGGCAAAAGTCCTGTTCCTGCTCGAGTCGGCCGCATCACGCAAGTACACCCCGCGACCGCTGAAGTGCCCGTTGGAGGCGCGCACCACGGTCGAGAACCGGAGATCGGGCAACGTCTGCACGAGCTTGGTGGTCGAGTTCTCACGCACGTAGTCCCACGCGGCTGCCACCTGCAACATCCCGGCGCCGTACGTCAGCGCCGCCACATCGCCATCCGCTGTCTTCATCGCCGAGTTCTCCGCCGCGCGCCGCACCAGACTCGGCGTGACGCGCATGCCATTCGCCTTCATCGCCGATATCAACAGCGCGAGCCCCCCGCAGGCGTTCGGAGAGCTCATACTCGTTCCGTTCATCAGCTGCTTCAACTGCGTGCTCGACTGCGGCACGGAGGTCACCGCCCCGCCGGGCGCACTGATGCACACGCCGCGTTCGCCGTCGGCGGTCGGGCCGCGTGACGACCACGTATACTGCGCGCCGTCCCCTTGGATCGGCTGCCTGACAGAGTGGCCAGTCTTGGCGAATGACGGCGCCACAAACGCCCCCACGGAGATAATCGAGTCCGACGTTCCACCGGGCGCCCCGACCGTACTCAACGCCGGCCCGGCATTCCCAGCCGACGCGACGAAGACGACATTATGCTTGTACACGAGCTCCTCGGCCAGACGCACGAACCGCCCTCTGTTGGGCGCCGACGCAGCCTCTCCGTAACTCATGTTAACCAGGTCACATTTGTTCTTGATGATGGCGATGACCGCGCGGGTCAACCCGGTCATCGTCTCCATGCTGCCCAGCCGCGTATCCCCGATCTTCAGCGACACAATCTTGGCACCCGGCGCCGTCCCGTTCATCCCATCCTCGCCCGGAAAGTGCCCGGCAGCGATCCCCGCCACGTGCGTCCCGTGCGCACCTGCATCCACCACGATCGACAACGTCTTGCCCTCGTCATAGATGTTCACCGCAAAGTTGCACGCGTCAAACGGCGTGAATGTTCCATACTGCAGGCAGTCTGCATAGTTCGTCAACGGCGAGAACGTCTCCAAAGACCCCCGCACCGCCTCGCCCTCCTCGCCCTCCTCGCCCTCGACATGATAAAACCGATACAGCTGCCTGGTATCCACCGCCGCCATCCACCGCTCCCCATCGTGCCACACCACACACTCCACACTCGGCCCCGCGTCATCAAAATCCTTCAACAGCCCATTCAAAAGGTCCCTCCTCGCGACCAGCTCCTCCCTCCACTTCCTCTGCTCCTCCGCCTTTGCCTCTGTCGCCTCTGTCGCCTCTGTCCCCTGCCCCCCGCCCTCCTCCCCCGCTGCACGCTCCACGGCTGCCTCCGCGACGAGCTGCTGATGCAACACCGCCAGCTTCTTCCTCCGCTCCTCCTTCATCCTCGCCACCAATCCCGCCGGATACAACTCAAACACCCGACGAGTGCCCACCCGCCACTTCCCGCTCGGGTTCTTCCACCCCTTGCCCACCCTCAGCATATCCCCGTACACCCCCTTCACGCACCCGTCCTCCAGCCACTCCCGCTCCGTCGACATGTCGATGTCCCCAGACCCCTGGGGGGATATCAAACGAGCAAACCGAGCATGAGCGTATGAGCGTATGAGCGAGCGACGAGCGACGAGCGAGCGACGAGCCTGGGCGTGCGAGCGCCCGGCGGTCGGAGCTCAATACCTACCGTACAGTCGACGACATCGATGATCTTCTTCGAGCCGTCGGTCGTTACCTGGAGACCGGACGCACCCGGGTCGACGCCTGTGTCGAGGATGGCGATGACGGTACCACGCCCGTCATACGACGGGTTGGCCTCGACGAAGGACAGGGCCTGGATCTCAGTCTTTGGCACCGCGGCGCTCCAGTTATCCTCAGGAAACGAGGAAGCGGACATGGCTTTGGGTCCGGCTCGAGGGTTTGAATTCGCTTGCGGGCGGGAATACCTGGCTGGTGAAGAAGAAGGTGATGACGACGATAATGACAAGTAGTTCCCACGGCGGATAGTGGCGCCAAACGGAGGCATTCTTGTTTTTGTTTTGAGGTTTTCGAACGCTCACTCGCCACCATGGGTCTGCTGCTGCTGCTCCACGACCAGCAGCGACCGGCCGGATCCGTACACGACATTGTGGAGCAGCGGACATCACGGCGGCACGCCATCGTTACATCCCGGCGGCGAGAGAGCGCGAGCGCGCAGCGCTCGTTCGCGATCCGCAACCCAACCTCGACGACGAACCTCGACGACCGCGCCCCCCTCCTCTCCCGCTTCACGAGCTGGCTGGGTGCTTACGAGTACGCCGGGGACTGGAACCTGTCTCCGGAATGGTGGGGGACGCAGGGCAACGGGTGGGGGCGGACCGAAGGCGAGACGGTCTTCTCGTCGGCGTCGGCGCTCTCGGGAGCGGTCACCGTGACGGCGCATCCTGCCTCGGTGCTCGGCGACGAGCGAGAGGCTTCGTGGCGGGTGCTCCGGTTCAATGACGCGACGAGGCAGAGCGTGGTCCGGTGGGTGTTGACAATCGATGGATTGACCGATGGATTGGCTGGCGAGCAGACGTGCACTCACTCGCGCCCCGAGGCGCTCGCTCACTCGGCTCGCCAGGATCGCGGACGGAAGGGTGGATACGACGACATTGGCGACCGAGTATTTGAAGACGGTCGTTGCCGTGATCGGGGCCGTCGTCTTTGGAGAGGAGGCCGAGGGAGCCGAAGAGGCCGAAGAGGCCGAAGAGGCCGAAGAGTTTGCCGCCTACCCGGCGTTGTGCATCGGCGTCGGCGGGGGCTCGATCGTGATGTTCCTCGAATCGTACTTTCCTGAGCTCGATATCGACGCTGTGGAGGTCGATCCGGTGGTGGTCGCGGCGGCATCGGCGATGGGCGTCGCCCCGCCGGATGCCATCCGGAAGCCGATCGTCGTGCAGGATGCCGCCACGTACGTCGGGTCCGCGGCGTCCAAGGGAAACTATGAGTTGGTGTATATTGATGCGTTTGACGGGGATGACTGCGTGCCCGAGGCGTTGTGTGGAGAGGACTTTGCTCGGAAGGTGGCGGACGACCTGTCGGCGACCGGGACGCTCGTGATGAATCTGCACGAGGACGATGGGAACTGGCGAGAGACGGCCAGGGTGTTCGCCGACGCTGTTGTTGGCCAGCGAGGTGAGGGCAAGCGCGGTGAGAGGGGCGTGGCGTTTACCTGTACGTGCAAGCGGCAGGGCAACGTCGTGCTCGCGGCGTCGCGCCGGGCAGTCGGACTGCCCGAAGCCGAACTTTTGCGGTTGAGAGCGTCTTATTCATATTTCTCGCGCGGTCTGCCCTTCCGGATCGGCGATCGGGTCGTCGAAGGTCTGTCTGACGTGCTGTAACAGGACCAGCGCGGGCGGAACCAGGAGCAACGCGAGGCGCGTCTTTCGAAATTTCGATCGCGAACGACCATTTGGACATGGATCCCGGTCAAAACGATCTCCTCGAGGCCATGCGGCGTTCCTTGCGCGCAACCGTCCAGGATATGATGTCGCGACATGACTACCGCGGTGCCATCTTCATGTCGTCGAAACTCGCGACACTCTCGAACTACGCCCCGAAGGACGTGTTCCTCTTGGCCAACGCGTTCTACCTCGACTCGCAGTTTGCGCGCTGCTTCGAGCTCCTCGACTCGCGGGGTCTCGTCGCGGTGGACGTACGCTTCAGGCTGCTGGGCGCTCAGTGTCTCATGGCGCAGTCGCTGTACGAAGAGACGGTGGCCTTGCTGGACGACGCGTCGGCGGGGGGCGTTGCGGGGCTGCCATACGAGACCGGGAACGCGAAGATGGCGTCGGCGATATGCGGGGTGCTTGGAAAAGCGTATGAGATGTTGGAGAATTTCGAGCGGAGTAGTCTGTGGTGGCGGGAGGCTGTGGCGCAGGATCCGACAAACTGTGAGGCGTTTGGGAGTATGATGCTGGGCGGGCGGTTGAGCGAGGAGGAGGAGGTGAGGTTTTTGGACGAGGTTCTGGGTAGGTTGGATGCGTTGGGTGAGCTGGTGGGGTGGCTGAAGGGGGTGTATACGAGCATGTTGAGCGGACGGAGTGACGTGAGTGTGGGGCGGGTACGGGGTGCGTTGCGGGAGCTGGAGGGCGGGGAAAGTGCGAGGGGGCGCGTTGTTGCCGTCGATGGTGCTGCGAGGCAGGCGGGATCGAGCAAGATGGAGACGAGGAGCACTCGGCGGCGGCAGTCGCAGGAGCAGTTGCCGACGGCGGGAGGGGAGCGCGATGGGGCGACGACGAGAACGACGACGGGAACGACGACGGGAACGACAACGACGGAGGCGTTTGCGGCGCTGTCCCAGGACAGCGACGTGGTGTGCTCGCGGGCGATGCTCCTCTCCCGGGAGGGCCGGCACCACGAGGCCTACGCGTTGGCCAAGTCGGTGCTGGACAGGGACCTGTTCAATATGCGGCTGCTTCCGGTGTATCTGTCGATCGCTGTCAAGCTCAGGAAGAAGAACGACGTGTTCATCCTGGGCCACACGCTGATGGAAAAGCGGCCGGAAGACGCGGAGAGCTGGTACGCTGCGGGGTGCTACTACTTCATCACGGAGCAGTACGCGTCTGCGCGCAACTTTTTCGGCAAGGCCACGTCCTTGAACAAGATGTTTGCGCCGGCGTGGGTCGCCTTTGCGCACGCGTTCGCCATGCAAAGCGAGACGGACCAGGCCATGGCGGCGTATCGCACCGCCGCCCGGCTCTTCCCGGGACTCCCGCAGCCCGTGCTCGGCATGGCGCTGGAGTACGCCCGAATGAATAACTTAGGATTGGCTCAGAAAATGTGCTCCATGGCGTACGCGAAGAACCCGCACGACGCGGCGCTGCTCCTCGAGTCTGGCGTGATTGCCTACCGGAACGCCAAGTACGAAGAGGCCCTGCAGCTCCTGAAGAAGGCTGTGGACGCCTTCCACGAGGCCGATGAGGACCGGGAAGTTGCGCTGGTGAATCTCGGCCACTGCTACCGGAAGCTCGGCATGTTTGGCCAGTCGATCGAGATCCTCACCCGGGCGCTCGCCCTCGACGCCTACCAGCCTGGCACCTACAGCGCCCTCGCGTACGCGTATCACCTCGCCGGGGACCCCATCAATGCGGTCGACGCGTATCACAAAGCTCTGTCGCTCCACCCCGAGGATCCGTTCGCGACGAGCATGCTCGAGATCGCGCTCCGTGAGTCGGAGCCACTGACACTCGACCGCCTCGTCGTCGCCGGCGACAGTACGACTTCCGGGATGATGATGGATGACGACTGATGAATACGGTTGTATATATATAACGGGGTACACATCACATCACATCATCATCGTTCTCTGGGCAACGCGTCATACACCTTGACAAAGTCGACGGCGTTCAACGCCAAGGCCGCCACCAGCGGCGCCGCGAGATCTCCCGTCTCGAGCCACAACATCCCGAGGTAGAAAATCTCGAACGACGACAGGGCGCCGGCGAACCGCGCGCTCACTTGCCGTCTCGCCAACCACATCAGCGACACGCTTTTGAACGCCTCTTCGCTCGACTTGTTGTTCTCCCCCGGCCCTGCCATGACTTTATAGTAGCGATCCGCATTCTCCAAAGCGTCCTTGATCACATCGTACTCCTCCGGCGACGGCCCCTGGTCGATGAGCTTCGAGACGCCGCTCAGCAGCGCCACGATCGACAGGGCGACCAGCGGCGGGAGCGTCTCCGGGACCGAGTTGGCGAGCGCCTCGGAGCCGGCCCGATACCCTTCCAGCATAGATGCGATGCCCCCAACGAAAGCCGGATAGACGATGAACACGGTCGGCACGACCTCGCACGCCAGGATGATGCCGCATTGCACCGGCGAGAGCCCCGTCAGGATGGGCGTGAAGTCGTTGATCTGCGTCCGTTGGAGCTCTTTCAGGAAGGGCAGCTGCGCGTCCGCGTCTTCCGTCCAAAGCGCGTTCTTGAAGACGGCGAGGGGGACGCTCACCAGCGCCCCGGTCAACGCGGCGACGACCGTCGACAGCCCCAACCGCATACCACCAAACGGGTCGAGGTCCAGGAACAGACAGCACGTCACGGACGCGACGACGACCAGCCCGCCCGCCAAGGCCGCCAGCCCGACCTTCTTCTCGACGGTCTGTTCGCTCAGCATCTGGTCCAGCAGTTCATCTTCCCCGTCGCCCAGGCCCGAGAGGAGCCGGTCCAACCGCTGGCCTGCCTGGAAGAAGGGGTCAGTCGTCGGCGCCGGCTTCCCGTACGGCACCTGCGCGTCATCTGCGTTCAGAGCGCGCGGTGGCACGACGAAACGAGTCCGAGGCCTGCGGCGGAAACCGAGCGGTCTCTTCACGCTCCATGCGGCTGTTGTTTCCGTCGTCGTCCGCCGCTGCGTCGCCGGCCTCCCTCTCGCTCCTACTGCTACTGCTACTGCTACTTCTACTGCTACTATCCGAGTGCTCATGCGTGCACTGCACCGTGTAAATCAACTCGTGTGGTCTCTTTTCGCTTTGTGGCGGACGGACAAGCTTTTCCTCCTAGGAGCCTCCTCCTCATAGATACGGCATTTGCGCCACCGATGGACTCGACAGGGTCTCTTCGCTCACTGAATGAGGCGCGGGCGGCCCTGAACTCCGCAGTGTGCGTCACGTCACGTCACCCTAACTCAATTCGCTGCGTCCGGACGCAGCGTGAGGATCCTCACAGCACCACTTCACTCGCCCGCTTCGTCCGGCAGGTCTCGCGGCCGCCCGAGAACTGTCCTCGGTCTGCGGTTATCGCCCGCTGCCGACAGGGGTGACCTCCCGCAGCCGCTCGCGCGGCACTCGGTGGAGAACTGGGAGCTCGTCACGTCCGACGCGGAGCACTCGAGCCAGGGCTTCCTGCCGTTCAGAGTCGTCAAACCGTCGCCAGACAGCGACGAGAGAGAAAGGAGGCCGTGCGTCATTATGCTGCATCCGACCGGCGCAGACAGGGACTATCATGTCGAGTGGGAGGCAAGCCTGGTCGCGCGGGGGTACATGACATGTGCTCTTGACCTCCGCCATCATGGCGGTCGCGTCGACGGGGACATGACGTACCAGCAGGCGATCGCGCGGAGCTACACTGACCACGAGACGTTCAAGGAGCGACCGTTCCTTCTCGACAATGTCTGGGACCTTCAACACCTGCTCGACGTCCTCTCTGAACGGCCAGACGTCGACGAACGGAGAATCGGCATCACCGGGCTGTCTCTGGGCGGGATGGTGTCCTGGTTTCTCGCGGTGATCGACGAGCGCGTGTTTGCTCCCGTTCCCCTATGCGGCGTGCAATCCTTCTCGTACGCTCTGCTCAATAATAAGTGGCACGGTCGCGTCATGTCGATCCCGGACGTATTCCGAGCGGCCGCCCCGGGCGGCAAGCTGTCCGAGCTGTCCTCTGAGACCGTGGCGCGCGTCTGGGAACGCATCCTGCCCGGGCTCCTGTCGACGTACGACGCGACGTATTCGCTCGGATGCATCGCGCCGCGTCCGCTGTGTGTCGTGACGGGAGGCCGCGACGCCAAGAACCCGGTGGAGGGCGTGCGAGAGGCCATCGCGGCGGCGCAAGAGGTGTACGCAGCGCAAGGCGTCGGCGACCGGATTGAACTGTTTGCGCCGGGAGATGCCGACCACGAGCTGACGCCTGCCATGCGCGAGGTGATCGACGAGTGGCTAGACCGCTGGTTGTTGGTGCCTTGATGA
>Ga0181584_10000476_pt1 | contig 28699 bp, 18 predicted proteins | sample 071ome_30_FD_132462 | JGI IMG/M metagenome (GOLD analysis project Ga0181584, IMG submission 132462) | Coastal salt marsh microbial communities from the Groves Creek Marsh, Skidaway Island, Georgia - 071406AT metaG (megahit assembly) | ecosystem: Environmental > Aquatic > Marine > Intertidal... | reverse complement strand
TCCAACACCATGGTTCAGGGCTTTGTGCCCGATGGCATGCGGGGCAGAGTCATGGGTGTGTATGTCTTCTGTTTTATTGGGCTAAGCCCCTTCGGGCATTTCCTGGCTGGCTGGTTGGCTAAGGTCATCAGTGCACCGGTTACCGTGAGTTTGGGTTCCATGGTGGGGCTGATGGCTTTATTTCTTGCGCGCAACCTCTCGAGCGCATTCAAGCGAGGTGCCGCCTCGAAATCCTGATGAGGATGACGGGCGTCAAAGGGGGCTCCTCAGGGGATCGATCGGAAAAATTGCATGCGATCCATGGGGCTCCCCAAAGGATGTGGGCTCTGGCTGCCCGTAACATCGCTCCAAGGTCCTTGCAAGCTTGGGGCGCTTTGTAAGGTCCCCGTGTAGTAGATCCACAAGCCTTGATCAGACTTTTCGATGGCCACAAAAGAACGGGACGTTGTTTCCTGGGTTTGAGTGAGATAACGCACGGCATTGAGAAACATGTGTCCACCCTCTTCGGTGAGATCAAATAGACCGGCCGTTTCGGAGGTAAACCCCGACGCCTCACGGCTTCCGGTCAGGAAAAGCATTCTCTTCTCCGCCAAGATCTGTTCAGGCGAACCGTTCATCGTGGCGCCTGGCTCCCATTCGGCGATCACGACTCCTCCATAGGCGTTGTCAGAGTGCGTCGCGTGGGTCGCAATGATTTTACCGTCCCCGGAAAGGGGATTCTGGTTGATGGAGATGCCTCTCTGCAAGATGCCGTTCCAGTTAACAGGTTCTGCGTAGAGTTGCGCCATGACATGCTCGGCATCCAATGGGATTCCCTCGAAAACGGGATGAGAGGGATCTTCGGCCTTCAGGTATATGGGGCTGGCCGCGTCGATCATGGTGGTGCCCTGCGTGAAGCCGAGTCGATTGCTGCGCGTGACATAACCACCCAGAATCATCACGGGAGTCTCGAGGCCGTGCCACGTCATCCCTTGGGCATCTGAGGCGTAGTCTCCGCTGGCAACAGAACGACTCACGATGACCAAATCATACGATTCGAGTAAGGCTTTATCGGGAGTGGAGGTGGTCGCAATGCGGTAGACTTCATGCCCTTCCCTGGTGAGCAACCGGGTGTAGAGGGCATCTGGCGCTTCGGTCATTCCTGCCGCTCTCGCAGCATTCGATGCGGTGGTTTCATCGGTGTGAAAGCTGACCCAGGCGATGCGTGCATTGGACGGGCCGGTGTGAGGGATGGCGATGAGACGCACCTCCTCAGAGGCCCCATATTGCCCGTAAACATCCCAACCATGGATTTGCAGGAGGTGTGCACCTGCTTGTTCTGGTTTCCAATTCCAGAGATAGGGCGGACGGAAGAGTTCGCCAATGGATACACCATCGATCAAGCATTCCACTCGGGCCATGGGGGTGTTCTGGGATGAGGCTATATTGGCCGAGATGTTGACATTTTGACCTTGGATAATCGATGTCTGTTCATCCGGTAGAAGGATTGAAATGGAAGGGGGCGGGGGAATCGTCCGATCCGCAGCAGCCTGAACGGCTTCCCATGCAGATGAATTGTTTGCATCGGGAAAGAGGGTCGGAGGTAATCGGGATAAATAATAACCATGGCCATCTGCCAGTGTCGGCCAGGGTTCCTGATCGTCATAGGTGAAGTCCCAAAGCAGGTTTCCATCAGACCCGGTCGCCTGCAGTCCTTCGCCCGCATTGGAAAGATTGGTCTTTTGCTGAAACATCCCCGCAATCGTTTCCTGAGAGCCGAACCGAAAGCGAAAGGCATCCGGATGGGCTACCACCACGCATGTGGCCCCCGCAGGTAACTCGTAAAGGATGCTGTTGTCCTGGAAATGGAAGGCAATGCCATCGGTGAAGGCGACCTCTCGAAGATCGACCGGTTTCTGACTAACATTCTTGATTTGAAGGAACTCAAAATCACTGCGTTGGTCAAAACCGAGCGCCATCTCTTCATCCGTGGGTGCCGCAGGGTGGTAATGAACCTGTGTCAATAACAGGTTTTGAGCAGTGGCTGGAACGGCATTGATCAGGAATTGGGCCTGATTCAGTGGAGACCATTGGACCCCATCAAAAGAGCGCGCCTTGAGGAGGGCGGAAGCCTGTAACAGGATGGGGCTTTGGTAACGGAAAACTTCCTGATCCTGACCGGTGGGTTCTTTAGTGAGTGTGGTGGAAGCGGTCAGGCGCGGCCAAATGAGAAAATCACTGCTCGAATTGGAGACGTTCAGTCCATGAATGGCCAGTACGTTGTCTCCTGGGCGCAATACATTCAGGCCTTCAGCAGTGATGTCCACGGCTTCGAAAACCGCAGCCTGGGTGTCACTGTGGCTGGCAGAAGCGGAGGCGTTCCATGCGGCAGGCGTACCCCTGTTTCCAGGAGCATTCGACCTGGCGATCTCTTTGCCGTTCAAATAAGCAATGAAGCCATCGTCATAGCGCACCTCCAGCGTAAGCTGATCAAAGGAGGGAACCTCCTCCAGCTTGAAATGAGTCCGCATGTAAATGGTTTCTGCGTTTTGGCTTGAGACAGCCGCTGAGAAGTTCAAGGAGGGAGCGATGAAGTTATCGTAGCCAGATCCATTTTCATACCCCGCGCCTGCCTGACCGGAAGGCCAATCGGCATCGTTGAAACCTACCTCAAACCAAGAGCCGTCCAGAGTGTTGTTTTCGGGCATGTAGGCTTTTTTGGTAGCCGATTCTGAGACCAGTGTCTTGAGTTGCCGAGAAAGGACTACAGGTTGCTGCCCCATGGGGTCAGTACCATCCAGTGTGTAGAAGATGGTCCCTCCGCCTGACTGCATGGTCAAGGAGCTGGTCGATGCCAGAGGGCCTCCCTGTTGGCTGAAGGTGGGAGGATCGATCGATGGGATCCAATTCCTTGATCGGAACTGCTTGAGAACAATCTCACTGCGGCGGGAAAAATAATCAAAGGTTGGCAAGGAGCGATTCTCTGATTCGCCAAATAAAGAATCACGGATTTCCAACCAGTTCAGACGATCGTAGGGCTGCGCCCGCTGGTTGTCTCCCCATCGCGCAGATTCCAGACGGATGGGCCACTCAATGGGGTCACTGGTTGTCCGGTAGATACTTCCTGCCATTTCTGGAGTGAGTGTGCCTCGCCTCAGGTGTTCATAGGCTCGATCGGCAAAGCGCATACGATAGGTGGGATTTTGAATCAAGCGATGATGGAGATGTGTCGGGCCACCGCTGTCATCTCTTCCTGTGACGTTGTCTTGGACGTTGTGAAGCCCCTTCTCCGCATCCCAGCTGTGGTATCGCCAACGACCTCCTGAATCGGTTCGGTGATAGCTTGCATACCAATTTTGATGGGCCCAATCGCTGTTGCCGATGTAGTAGTTCATGACCATGTAGTCAATGAAATCATCGATCGCCAGCAGAGATTGCATGGAAGCCCAATGATCGGCTTGGGTGAGATCTTGATTAGCCAGGCGCATCAAGGCGAGGTAGGATTGGTTGGAACCCTGAACGATGGTGGCAGTGCGATGTTTGATAACATCGTATTCTTCATTTTCGCCCCCTAGATAACTGGCAGCAAAGTTGTCATCTGGGCGCTCGTGAAGGGTGTGGATACCCCAATAAATGCCATTGATGAAAACGTGGGCGTGCTTGCCGTGGGGTGAATAGCCACCCATGGCCTGCTGTAAATTGGCAGCATACTGATCACGCACATATTGAGCTCGATTGCGCTGACCTACCGGCTCGGATCCCCCCCCATAATGCCACACATTGTTGAGTCGCGCGTCCACCACCAAGGTATCAAAGCGTGTCGCAGCCTCCTTTCCAAAAAGGGGATATTCCAGGTCACGATCAAATTTCAGGCGCATGGAGAGCTTGTCGGACTTCCACCGCGTGGGACTGCTGCCTCCCACAATCTGAACCGTTCCATCGGTTTGGAAACCAGGAACTTCATTGGGAAGATTCACATCGGCATGGGGATTGATCCATTCCATGGAAATCGGTTTTTCGACACTTTGTCCGGCAATGTAGATGCCCCCATTGCCAAACATGTCCTTAAAATCCATCACGATGGAAAGGGAGGGGAGCCGGTAGAAATCAGTGATCTCCGGGCGAATCTCCGGGTCGGCATGCTGTGTGATTTCGGGGTCCATGGCCCAGTCGGGTCCAGCATGTCCCCATCGCACGCTTTGGACATAAGGTGCCCCCTCGCCATCCTGAGTCAGGATGTCCTCAGGGAAAACATAGGTTTGGGTATCGATGTTGGAGGGTTCCATGTTTTCCTTCATGGCCACCACCCTTAGCGTCGTCGTGGTTCCAATCTCCAGCTGCAGTTCCGGGGCGCTCTCGGGACTTGCAGCTTGAAAGGCAACACCGTTTCGGGCGCCAGGTAAGGTGCCGTCAGTGGTGTAGACAAGCGTCGCCCCCGGGGTTTGGGTGGTCACGGTGCAAACAAACGCTTCTCGATAAAAGCCACGATCTACGCTGAATCGGGTGTCGGCTACGAAACCTTCCAGGTAGCTCAACGGGTTGGCCTCCCCAGGGCTGGGTGATGGGAAAAACCCAAAAGTTTCCGCAGCCTCGTTGGTGATCCGTCCATAAGAATACCCGTCTCTCTGGTCGGGATATCCATCGATTACAGAGACCACGAAGAGGCCGGTTTGTCCAGGTCGACTCAGCAGGATGGCCTCGCTCCTCTGGTTCAATTGGAAATTGGTATGTAAGTTCTGCGATGGATCGCGGCGATCTTTACCTGAAGCCATTACCACGAGATAGGCCCCTGCCTTGAGCGTGAACTGAGGGAAGGTCCACCTGTCAGGTGCTTCCAGATCGTCACTTAGATGATAACGCTCCAGCGAGATATCCTCAGGGCCGTAATTCCAAAGTTCAATCCAGTCGGTCGCTTCCCCATCCTCGTCTCTCAGCGAGCCGTCGCGGGTCGTCGACCATTCGTTGATTTGTAGGGTGTCTGCCAGTAGTCCATGGTGGAAGATGCCGCCCATGAAAGAACAGGCCACCACCCCATAAAGAAGAAAACGATGCATGAAAAGGGTGAGCAGAGTGCGTGCCAATCTATCTCGTGATGAGAACTCTCGCATCCATCCCGGACTCACGGGTTGGAGTCCCCTTGGGTGATCCACTCGATGTTGAACCGAGCGTATTTGATGGATTTACCTTCCTCTTCCTCGAGTCCTCCAGGGATGAAATAGCTGTAAGTCGCGTGGAGCATGCCATCCTCACTCTGGATGATGGAAGGGTAGTGGAAAGAACCTTTACCTTTGGGACGCTTCTCAAGATGCCGAGTCCACCGATAGGAAGCTCCTTCGTCCTCAGAAAGGGAAACCGCCAGTTGGTGACGACCATCCTCGGTGTCATTGTAAATGGCCAAAAATCGACCGTCTTTCAGATTGATCAGCTCGAGGCCGGCTCCGGGGTTGAAGAGTTGTGGGTGATCGTGGACTTTGGACCAGGTTTCTCCACGGTCGGGCGATTCGGAGACCAATACCCGATGAGGTGGGGGGCCATTATCCCTCATGTAAGTGATCAAATGACCGTTCGACTTCTGGGCAAAGCTGGGTTGGATGCTCCCTCCTCCAATAATGGGTTCGCTGAAGGTCCAGGAATCCCCCCAGTCGTCTGTGATGGCCACCATGGAAAAGGAAAAACCATCCGAATAGAGCCCAACCAGCATACGCTGCTGATCGAGAATTTTAGGGTGTGCCCTTGTGAACCACCCCAGGCGCCGGGTGAGTTTGTCATCGGCCTGTTGGAAGTTGTCATGGGCCCACTGGATCATGTCTGGCGTGAGCTGTTGATGGCTCAGGTAGGCCGCCGTTTTCTCCCTTACTTCGTCGGGAAAGGAATCACCCGGTTTGATGTGAAGGACTTTTTCCTGATTCCAGACCGGCGGCCCATCTCCATGATAATTTTCACTGATCTGATATTTCATCAGTGCCGATTCCCACAGGTTGGCCTGGATGGTGGGCCAGAGAAGCCAAAGGCGCTGTTTTGGATCGATGATCATGCAACAGTTGGTGTCGGGGAACTCAGGGGTATCGGCCATCAAAAATGGCTGGCTCCATGAAGAGTCTCCCTTGCGTTTGCGGGCACCCAGAATCATGACATCATCCGACTTTCTTTCCCCCGAACCATGGAACCAGCAAGCCAGAAGGTCTCCCTCCTGGGTTTGAACGATGCAAGACCCATGATTGTGCCAGGATTCCAAGGGGAAAATCAGTTGAGACTCATATTGAGGCTCAGCCTGACTTTGGCTGGGAAAGAGGTTCAGCAGCAGAAGAGGCGTCCAGCATAGTTGCCATGCAGAAAGGTTTTTCATAAGGATCCAACGGCATGGAACCTGTTTTCCAAAATGGAGGCAAGTCGCAAAAGTTGGACAGATGGATGGGCCAGTTGCGTTGTGTTGGGAGTAGCCTTATTGGACTCGGATTTCTTCGTACACTTCCTTGGGAAGCTCAGTCAGGAAACGAGATGGATTTTGCATGAAATCTCCCGTTCCATGATGAGTGAAACGCATGAGGGGATAGCATAAATACAGTTCGTTCATGGCTCTGGTGGAGGCGACATAAAACAAACGCCGCTCTTCCTCTTCGGAGTCTTCGTATTCCACGGAACGCTCCGAAGGAAAGAGCCCCTCACACAGCATGATGACAAAAACGACTTTGAACTCCAGCCCTTTGGCCTGATGGATGCTGGAAAGTTTGATGCGCTCTTCGTCATCGGTTTGCTCCTGGCCTCTCCCGGGTTCCATTTCGGTCTCCAGTGCCAATTGAGTGAGGAAAGCTTCTGGGGTATCAAAACCTTCTCCATAATGTGCGAGTTGCTGGAGATCTTCCAGCCGGTTGCGATAGTTACTATATTCTCCCTTGAGGTAATCTTCATAGCCAGCCTCCAACACATGCCGAATCATGCCGGGAATGCTTTGACTCAAGGAAGGGTCTTCCATTTGTTCCAAGGTGCACTGGAATTGATCCCACGCCATTTTTGATTTTTTGCCGACCTGTTTTGCGCATGCCTTGAGCCCTGCTGAAACCGAATAACCGATGGTCCAGTCCGGATCCTGTTCCTCGCTTGGCTCATTTGACAGAACACTGCCCTCCCTGAATGCCTTCCATAGCTTCTCGGCGGTCCGAGCCCCAATCCCTGGAAGCAGTCGTACGAGTCGAACAAAAGAGAGTTCATCGCCCGGGTTGCAAAGTAATTTAATGTAGGCAGTGACATCCTTGATGTGCGCCTGCTCGAAAAAACGAATACCACTGGTGATGGAAAATGGGATGTTGCGGCTGGTCAATTCCATCTGTAGTTCCATGGCATGGAAATGAGAACGATAGAGGATGGCCATGTCATTGAGTTCAAGGCCTTCTTCTCTTAATTCCAGGGCCTTTTGGGCAACAAACATGGCTTGCTCATGTGCGTCGTTGGTGACGACCAGCATGGGTGCGATGCCAGGTGGGCGCGCCGGAGTGAGTGATTTGCTGAATTGATGCTGGTTGCATCCGATGATGGCGTTGGCCAGATGGAGGATTTCAGGAGTGCTGCGGTAATTAGTCTCTATCTTGTAAACCTTTGCCTCTTGATAGCGTTTTGGGAATTCAAAGATGTTTGCAAAGTGGGCCCCTCGCCATGAATAGATGCTTTGGGAATCATCGCCCACGACCATGACGTTCTGGTGCGTGGCAGCCAGAATGTCGACCAGGTCACTTTGGATCTTGTTGGTGTCCTGATATTCGTCGACAAGGATGAACTGAAACTGTTGCTGGTAGCGTCCTCGAATGTCCTCTTCGGATTGAAGGCATTCAAGCCACCGGCAAAGCAAGTCATCAAAATCCATCATGTGGTTTTCTTCCTTACGCCTCCGGTACGCTTGCTGCACGCGGACCATTTCTTCTGTAAGATGACTAAAGTAGGGGAATTGGTTTTCCAGGATGTCTTCGACGCTGCATTGCCGGTTGGTGGCCAAGGAGAGGATATCGGCCAGAACCTTGGCTTTGGGAAATCGGGTCGCTTTGATGTCGATCCCGGCCGATTGGATGCAGCTTTGGAGCAATTGCGTCGCATCTTCTCGATCCATAATGGTGAAATCGGGTTGAAAGCCGATACGATCGCAATGTCTCCTCAGCATACGGGCACCGATGGAATGAAAGGTGCCTCCCCAGGGTACGAGGGTCTGAGCGCCCAGAAGATCTCCTACTCGCTGCATCATCTCCCGAGCTGCTTTGTTGGTGAAGGTGAGCAGAAGGATGCTTTCTGGTGGAATGCCTTGCTCTAAAAGGTAGGCCACCCGATAGGTTAAGGTACGCGTCTTGCCAGCTCCAGCTCCGGCGATGACCAATGCAGGGCCTTTGGGGGATGTGACGGCTGCCCACTGCTGTTCATTCAGTTCGGCCCGGTAATCGATTTGACCCTCCCGAGGCTGCCTCGGAACATCGCGTTTGAGTTGGTATGCTTTTGCCATGGCCTACTCTAAGGAGCTTGCCTGCAGCCTCAGTTCTTGGACAGGGAATTATGTCTGTGAGAGGATGATTTCCCCTCAGCGCCTTTCCTTTCATTCTGTCTGTTCATCGTGGAGGGAAAAGAGCAGAATCAAGTTGTGAAATTTGGCGTCCAATTCCGATCGACTTCCGCTGGGTTTACCTTGATCGAATTGTTGGTGGTGATCGCCATCCTCTCCATTTTGGCGAGCATGCTGCTTCCGGCTCTCTCCCGCGCCAAGGGTAAGGCTCATCAGATCAAGTGCCTGAGCAACATGCGACAGCTGCAGATGTCCCTGCAAATGTATGCGGATGACCACGATGATCAATTACCCCCCCGCATCTCCGGGCATCAAAATTGGGTTTCGGCACTCAAGCCCTATTATCAGGTAGATGCCATCGTGAAGTGCCCGGCAGATGGATTTTTTGCGCACCATAGTTTTCTGATCAATGGGTTTAATGATTTCTTTGCGGTCAAGCTCAGCAAAGAGCAATTTGATGTCTACAAACAATGGCAGTGGCCCGTTGGGATGCGCATGGCGCACATTCCCGAACCATCCAATACCATTACTTTTGGCGAAAAGCGAAAATCCTCCTACCACGCCCACATGGATTTTTATCAAGGCGATGGCAACGACGTGCAGGAGATTGATCAGGCCAAGCACGGAGCGAGGCGAGAAGGGGAAGGGGGAGGTTCGAATGCCGCTTTTGCCGATGGAAGTGTGCGTTTTATGAAAGAAGGAACCATGCTCAGCCCAGAAAACCTCTGGGCCGTTACCGATCAATGGCGTCATGCTCCGCCGCCCGAGAAGGACTCGGTCACACCTTAATGCCCTTTGGGTGCCTCACCATTGACCTTCCGAGTTTCGATGAGCAGACTTTTCTCCATGCAATCCCCACTGAGCACTCTTTCTGCATGGATCGCTGTCTTTATGGTGCCTGTGATCGATGCTTCCCATAGGATGTATGCTGCCCAAGAAACAGGGCAGAAACCGCATGTGATCCTGATTCTTGCCGATGATTTGGGCTGGAGTGATCTTGCCTGTTATGGAAGCGATTTGCATGAAACCCCTCATTTGGATGCTTTGGCAGAGGATGGTTTTCGTTTTACCCAGGCCTATGCGGCAAGCCCGGTGTGCTCTCCCACTCGAGCTTCCCTTTTGACCGGACGTCACCCTGCCAGACTCGACATGACCATCTGGCGCGAGAGCGCCAAAAATCGAGGCAACCGCTCCCTGCTGGAACCCATCACCAGGGATGCCTTGCCTCTCTCTGAGAAGACACTGGCTGAATACCTCAAGCAGGCGGGGTATTATACCGCTCATGTGGGGAAATGGCATCTTGGGCCTGCGGAGTCCTACCCGCAACCTCATGGATTTGATGTCAATATCGGTGGCACCTTGTGGGGGGCACCTCAGAGTTTTTTCTATCCCTATTCGGGGACTCGGTATTTTCAGGGCTGGCGATACGTACCCGATCTCGAACCGGGGGAGCCGGGCGATTACCTGACGGACAAGCTGACCGAAAAGGCGATGGAAGTCTTGGATCAGAAGGCAGATCATCAGCCGGTTTTTCTGAATCTTTGGTATCATTCGGTTCATACGCCTATTGATGGTCGACCGGAAAAGGTGGAGAAGTACCGTCGTAAGATCCGCCAAGCGCAGCCCTCCAGGCACAGGAACGCTGACTATGCGGCGATGGTTGAGAGCCTGGACGAAAATGTGGGTCGCCTGCTGAAGTATATGGAATCCCGCGGATGGAGGGAGAACGCTCTGATTCTGTTTCTTTCCGACAATGGGGGATTTGTCAATGAATGCAAATTACACCCCGGGGTTCCGGTGACCTCCAACGCTCCTTTGCGTTCTGGAAAGGGATCCTGTTACGAGGGAGGGGTTCGTATTCCTTGGATCATGGACCTTCCCGGAACTTCTCTGCGCCAGAAGGTCCTGGAGACTCCGGTCACGACCTGCGATCTCATGCCCACCGTTTTATCCATCCTCGGTATCACGCACGATGAGGGCACATTACTGGATGGGCAGAATCTCAGCACTCTGTGGGAGGATGTGTTAGTGCCGGGCGACTTAGGTCGCGAGGCGCTATTTTTTCATTATCCGCATTATTATCCAACCACCACTCCGGTATCGGCGATGCGTCATGGGCCGTGGAAATACCTTTACTATTTCGAGGATGAACGCGAGGAGTTGTATTATTTGCTCGCAGATGAAGGGGAGAATCATAATTTGATGGCGACCCGCCCGGAAGTGGTGCAGCGCATGCGATCTCAACTGCGCTCCTGGTGGGAAGAGGTCGATGCGCCCATGCCCGAGAAGCGTCCTGAAAGGCCCTAAACCCTCTGGCCAATGGCCCTTACCAGTGATACACACCTTCTTTGCCAAAACGGTCGAGGAATTTCCCTGAATGAGAAATGTTGAGCTGGCGGAGGGTCCTCTCCAGATCACTTGCCACCTGGCTGGGCTCAAGCTCCGCCTGCAGGCCGCCCATGTCGGTCTTTACCCAGCCCGGGCTCAAGGCAACCACGCAGATGCCCTCTTGCTCCCATTCCTGAGCCAAACCGCGAGTGAGGTGGTTCAGCGCGGCCTTGCTGGCACCATAAGCATACCTCCTGCCCGATCTTTGGGTGATGGAACTGGCTCCTGAAGACAAATTAACGATGCGCGGTGAAGTGCTTTTTCTCAGGAGGGGAAGCGCTGCCTTGATCACGTGGAAGGCTCCCAGGACATGGGTTTGATACGTCTGCTCCCACCATTCTGGTTTCAATGCTTCAAAGGGAGAATCCGTGGGCTCAGGGAAAACACCCGCGTTGTGAACCAATACGTCCAGATGTCCCATTCTATCCTTGAGTGCGGCCATCGCATCGCAAACTTGATTTTCAAGGGTGACGTCCATGTGAAAATAATCAATTTCCGAGGATGCGCCAGGGGGTGAAGTTCGAAAAGTCGCGTGGGTAGACCAGTTGTTTTTTGCACAACACAGCGCCAATTCTCTGCCAATGCCACGGTTGGCCCCGGTGATCAGAATGGAGGGAACAGTCTGCATGACCATCCCATCAGTGGATCATGGTTCCTTGATGGGAAACAGAAAAAAGCACCCGCCCATATGGGCGGGTGCTTGCAACCCTAAAAGATATGAATCAATCAGGACTTTGGAAGGATGACCTGGTCGATCACGTGAATGACCCCGTTGGAGGCAGACACATCGGTTTTGATCACCTTAGCATTGTCCACTTTCACACCCCACTCGCTGGCTTTGATGTTTACTTCCTTGCCTAGCACTGTTTTGACCTTGCCGGACTTCACATCCTTGGCCATGACCTTCGCTGGAATCACGTGATACTTCAGGATGGAGACAAGTTTGTCTTTGTTCTCTGGTTTGAGAAGAGACTCGACGGTGCCTTCAGGAAGCTTCTTAAAGGCCTCATCTGTGGGAGCAAAGACCGTGAAAGGCCCATCTCCCTTGAGGACATCCACCAGACCCGCCGCCTTCACGGCTGCGACCAATGTCTTGAAGGAATCTGCCTTGACAGCGACATCAACGATGTCGGCTTTGGTGTTTGGCTCAGCCAGTGCTGGCTGTGAGAGGATGGCTACTGCGGTAGCTACGGTTAGAAGAAGGTTTTTAATCATAGTTTTGTGTTAGTTTGTATCCCTTAGGATGGAAGAAAAGTTCCACAGCTTTTCAGTATGTCAAAGAAAAGTTTAAAAAATGTCTAATTAAAAAATATGAGTATAAACCTCAGAAATACAATGCCTTGTGAAAGATTTACTTTCTACCAGGCAATTCCCGTGTCGTCACCATGATTGCTGGCACCACCCCAAAAGGTTTGGTGAATCGGATCAAAATAAATGGCAGTGATGGGGCCGGAAGTGCGTTCCTGTTCTTCCAGGATGTAACCCATGGCCTCTAGTTCTTTTCGCGTCCAAGACGGCAGATCTTCTCGGATGGCGAGTTTTCCTGGGCTAAAGGCGTGTTCGCCAAAAGATGCCCTCATTTGATAGCTGGTAATGTGCGGTGCTTCACAAGCCTCCTGGACGTTCATTCCAAATTCGACGGTGTTTAGAAGGAACTGGACCAGGTTTTGCTCCTGTGTATCGCCACCTTGAACCGAAAAGCAGAGATAGGGTTGATGGTTTTTCAGGGCCAAAGTCGGAGTCAGCGTGGCCCGCGGTCTTTTGCCCGGTTCAAGGACGTTGTAGGGCCCATCCTTTGGATGAAGAACAAAACTTTGCATCCGCTGACTGAGTCCAACGCCGGTATTTCCGGCAATGCAAGCAGGTAGCCAACCACCGCTTGGTGTGATCGAAACAACCCATCCGGATGCATCAGCTGCCTGAATGGAGGTGGTTCCGGCGAGAAAGTCCCGCCGTTGATCGATGACCGATGCCATGTCCTTTTTGCCGATGTGCTCCAGATTGCCTTCGACAAACCCTTTCCATTCCTCGGGGAAGGGGTGCTCCAATCCACGCCACCGATAGGGATCACCGGGGCCGATATGCGGATCATTCTGCATCCTGTTCAGTTGAGTGAGTCGGTGCCTTGCATAACTTTTTGAAAGAAGAACCTCCAGGGGTTCCTCCGGAGGGAAGTATGGGTCGCCGTAGTAGAAATCCCGATCGGCAAAGCTAAGGTTCATGACTTGGTAAAGGGTGTGAATATATCGGGATGAATTCAGGCCCATGGAACGCATATCGAGGGCCTCAAGCATATTGAGCATCTGAATCATGGCAGGTCCTTGAACCCATGAAGTCAGCTTGTAAATCTCCAGGTCGCGATACGTTCCGACCACGGGTTCTTCGACACGGACCTGCCAATTGGCCAGATCCGCATGAGTGAAAAGTCCGCCTTCCTTCCGACATCCTTCCACCAAGGCTTCCGCAATATCCCCTCTGTAGAAGCGATCATACGCGGCCATGATCGCTTCCTTTCGGTTGGATCCCCTGGCCAACGCTCGTTTCTCGGCGAAGACGCATTTCTCCAAGGTTCGATACAGGTCGGGTTGACGAAAAATTTCTCCCGGCCGGGGCGCCTCGTAGACCTCTCCAAGATGCGGAAGAAAAACGCGCGTGGAAGACTCCCACTGTTTGATGGTTTCCTTGGAATCCTCGATCCACTCTGAAGTGGCCGTCTCGATAGGGTATCCTTGAGCCAATTCCATGGCGGGCTTTAAGACTTGTTCCAGGGAGAAGGTGCCATAACGAGCGAGCATGATCATCAAGCCACCGGGTGTTCCGGGCGTCACCGCTGCCTGAGCTCCTTCACCGGGGGGATATCGAAGCCCTTGTTGGATGAAGAAATCCGCTGTGGCCCCTGTGGGAGCGACGCCCAGCGCATTGATGCCGACCACTTTCTTTTCCCTGGGGTCAAAAATCAGCGCCTGGGTTTCGCCACCCCAGCTCAATGCATCATGCATCGTGCAAGTGGCAGCAAGCATGGCGCATGCCGCATCGATGGCATTGCCTCCTTGGCTGAAAATCTGCGCGCCAGCTGTCGCTGCCAAGGGTTTCCCTGTGATGGCAATCCAGTGCTGACCATGCAATATGGGTTTGTGTGGCTTGCTTTGTGCCTGCAGTGGGTTCCAAGACTGGCACACCAGTAAGACAGGGCAGACCAAGCTAAGAAGCGATGAGTAAAGGTAGGAAAATGACGTCAAGCTTGAGTGGGGCATGGAGCAAGATTGGCATGCCCATGGCGTACCATCAATGGAATCCTTGGAGCCAGTCCGTTACCTGGCCTTGGAGCGCATTCGCCAGCGTGCCATGAACATCCCGTTGGCTTTCCACTCATGAGGCTGAAGCAGGATGCCGTGGATTGCCTTGGTGGTTCCTCCCCCATGGCACTCGGGCAAATGGGGGTCCTTTCCTTGCCATGGCCAAGGTTCAAGCTCAGGGTGCATCTTTTCAAAACGTTTGACGACTCCCGTAGTCTCAGCTCGAGTGAGGGTACAGACCGCATAGATCAACTTGCCGCCCGGTTTGAGTGCCCTTGCACCTGCCTGAAGGCATTCAAGCTGCAAGGTTGCCAACTCCTGAACGTCCTTCGGCTGAGTGGACCACCTTGCATCGGGATGCCTCTGCCAAGTTCCTAGACCGCTGCACGGGGCGTCGATCAGGATGCCATCGAAGCGTCGTTTGAAGGGGAGTGGCGTGCCTGTTTCCCAGCGGGCGGACTGGTAATTGAAAATCTTCGCTCTCGCCGCCCGCCTTTTGAGGCGCTGCAAGCGCCAACTCGACTTATCGGTGGCCCAGACACAGCCTTTTCCATCCAGACAGTCGGCCAGATGCAAGGTTTTGCCACCTTCCCCGGCACACATGTCCCACCAGGACTCACCGGGCGTCGTCTGACAAAAATGGCCGACGCATTGTGACCCCAGGTCCTGTAATTCGTAAGCGCCTTGACGAAAGAGAGAGGTCTGAAAAAGATCGTCCTTTCCGCGATAGCGAAAAGCCGTCCTCCAAACCCCTTCACCGACTTTCTGGATATCTCTTTTGAAAAATTTTTCCAGCCGATGAACTCCAGTTTTGGGAGCTCTCAGCCACATAAGCCAAGGCCGTTGTATTTGCACCAGCCATTGCCGGGTGACTTTCATGTGTTCGTGGCACCAATCCGGAACAGCTTTTTTCAGGACTTCAGAGCGGATTTTGCCGGCATGAGATCGGAAAGCAGCATCCATTTCCCGGGTCAGTCGGATCTGCTGCGGTAAGGGACGTTGGCTATCAATGCACTCTTTCCACCGAAAATAGGTGTAAACGCGCTCCACCACTGCGGCTTTATGTCGGGGAAGCATTTCCTTTTCGCTTCTCAGGGCCTCTCGCAATAATTGATCCGCCGGTTTCCGTGGACCACAGGCTTGTATGATGGCTTCGGCCATTGCCGTGATACCGTTCTTTTGTTTTTTGGGCATGATGGGCTTCAGTGTTTTTTACGCCACCAGAACATGCGTTCCAGATTGGTTCGGTTGGGATAGGATCGAGGCGTCCAATCATCGATCAGCGAAAAGTGGGAGCCGAATCGTTCGAGGACTTCCTGTCGTGTCGTACCAAAAGGGGGGCCATCAACGTCGTCAATCAGATAGTGCACCGCCAGGAATTGTCCTGCAGGCTCCAACCACTCTGTCAGGGACTCCAGATAGTCATGGCGCTGTGAGGGGTCAATGGCACAATAAAAAGTATGTTCAAAAACCCATTGAAAACGGAGCTTTCTTTTGGGTGAGAGGAAATCCTGCTCCAGGATCTGGTAAGAAAGCTGATGCTCTTTGGCGATTTGGTTGGCGCCTCGGACGGCCGAAGGTGCGATGTCCATCCCGGTTGCTTGGAATCCGTGCGTTGCCCAGGCTCGAACATCATGCCCCATGCCGCATCCGGGAATACAAACCGATCCTTTCATCAAGTCGGGGTGGCTTTGTAGAAAGTCCAGCAATCCTGGCGATGCCTCTCCCTTGTCCCAGGGGGTTTCTCCTTTCTGATAGTGGGATTCCCAATACGCACGCTCTGTCATGAGCGCTCCAACATCACGATTCGTCAATAAAGTGCAAGTGCAAAGAAGCTGGATTAACCCATTGCCGAAAGTGTCCCTCCCGTGTCTGATGCAGATGGGTCGGGGCGTAGCGTAGCCTGGCTAGCGCGCCTGGATCGGGACCAGGAGGTCGCGAGTTCGAATCTCGCCGCCCCGACCATTCAAGGCACCATGCCAAGGTGACGCTTGAATTCATCGACAGATGTAAACCGATGCCACCTCTTATTCCTCTTCAGAAGTATCGTCCTTCAAGCGCTGGAGCAGGGTCTTGATATCGCGATATCCACCTATGGTCACCCATACGGACATGAGGGCGAAGATGCCGAGTGCACCGAAAAATAAAAAAGTCCAGAGTTGCTGCCACATGATCGTTGATGCAAGAAAGGTTCGATTGGCCTAGGAGGTGGTCGGTATGCTTTTGGGTTGTTTGTCAGGAAATAAAAGGGAAGCAATCACAAAAATGGCCAGGGATGCTGCCACTGTCAATAAGCCAACTTGGTCGCCCGTCATGATCTGGCGGGTCACTTCTCCTGTCTCTGGATCGATGACCTTCAAGCCGACCATTCGTTGAATGGGGTCCAGACCCAACAGGGCTGTCAGTCCACTCAGTAGAGCCAGGAATGCGCCTGTTGAGCTCGCCCGGCTCCAATAAAGCCCCCCCAACAGCAGGGAGAAGGCACCGGTGAAATAAACGGCTCCGGTGACATTCATGTAATCCCAAATGTCATCGCTGCCCTCATAGATCAGCCCCCAGTAAAGAATGTAAAGTCCGATCAGCACAATGAAGAGCCGCGTTAATTGAATACGTGCCTTTGTGCTCAACGTTCTGCCCATCATGGGAGCCAGAATGTCTTGAGTGATCACGGAGCTCCAGCAGAGTAGATAACTATCATGTGTCGACATGAAGGCCGCAATCATGGCTGCCGTGATGAGTCCAACGAGTCCTGCGGGCAGGATACGTCCTAGAAAGATAGGCATGGCATACAGATTGTTGGCGGTCTCAACGCCACCCTCTGTCGGGATGAAAAGTGTCCCCAACTCGGGGGCTTGGTCGTTGAAATAAACAAAGGCGCATATACCCCAGAAACAAGGAATCAAGAAGCGAATCATGAAGGATGCGGAGGACCACATGTATTGCCTCTTGACGGCTTGAGTGCTCTCCATGGCAAGCGCACGTGCGACTGCCGTAGGCCATATGGCGCAGCTGACCAGGCCCAGCATGGCCATCCAGGCCACATAGGACCAACCAAACCCACTGCCCTCGTCCAGCGGGTTGAAACTGGAGGCGCCTCGGGTGGTTTCGAGGGACTCCATGATGTGTGTCCACCCCAGTTTTTGGATGCAGATATAAGTGGTGACCAAGATGCCGAAGGAAAGCACGACAAATTGAACGTAGTCAGTGATGATGACCGATATCATTCCCCCTAGAACGGTGTAGACCAATACCAGCAGTAACAAGAGTGTCATCACCCAGGGTAATGCCTGACTCTCGGCGGACATTCCGGTGATTCCCACGATGAACATGGATCCCACCTTGAGAAACAAACCCATGTTGAGGATGCCTCCAAGCGCAAGCATGATCCCTCCAAGGATGCGCGTTTTGCGATCAAAGCGCTTTTCGTAGAATTCCGGGATGGTGAGGACTTTCATGTCACGAAGGCGACAGACAAAAAAGCCTGAGAGTCCCACAAAAAAAGTCACGATGCCGGCCGCCAGAGCAATGTGGAAAGCGGCGAATCCTCCGGTAAAGCCCTTCTGAGCGTTGTACATGACGGTGATGAGGCCCATTTCCGTGCCCGTCATGGTGGCGATGCCCAAACAGGTTCCGACCGCACGACCAGCCCCGAGGTAGGTGCTCATGTTGCGAACATATTTTTTGACGCCAAAGCCGATGAAGACCGAGATGCTCAGATAAAGGGCTACGATGATCCAATCAAGGGTCCCGAATTGGGTCTGACTCACCGCTTGCGAAAAGGCTTCTTCCATGATCAGGGTCGATTTTGAGGTGAGCTCCTGGATTCTGCCAGCATGAATTTTTCCAGGCTTTCGGCATGCGCTGATCAGGATCTGCTTGATTTTTTCCCTCTCAAGATTGTGTGATACTCACCTAGGTCGAATATGAGCAACCCATCGTCCCATCTTTTGAGAGATTTTCGTAAGCATGGATTTGTTGCCATGCAGTCCTTTCTGGATCCTGCCGAACGCTCTGAATTGGAGAAACAACTCTCTGAGCAGGTATTACCTTCCTTGCATAAGTTACCCGCTGAGCATGTTTTCTACGAGGATCGGCAAAGCCGCGAAAGTTTGAAACAAATCCAGCATTTGGAATCCCATTACAAATGGTTTGCTGATTGGATGCATGATCGACCTCGAAAACTAGCAGAATCCCTGCTTGGCGAAGATGTCGTGCCCAAGAATCTTCAGTATTTCAACAAAGTGCCTGGAATGAATCAACCGACCCCACCGCACCAAGATGGCTATTATTTCATGCTTCAGCCGCCTGTGGCATTGACGATGTGGCTGGCCCTCGATGAGGTGGATGAGACCAATGGTTGCCTTTGCTATGTGCCGGGAAGTCACCGCCAGGGATTGCGTATGCATGCTCCCACGCGCACCCTGGGGTTTTCTCAGGGTGTGATGGATTATGGAGACGCGGATAAGGCCTCGGAGATAGCTTGCCCAGCCCAAGCAGGCGATCTTCTGGTGCATCACGCCCTGACCATTCATCGAGCGGCCAAAAATAGTCATCCAACCCGGCAGCGACGCGCTCTGGGCTTTATTTTCTACGGGCAATCCGCACGGGAGGACCGGCCGCGAAAAGCCGCGTATCAAAGGCAATTGGAGCAGCGTTTGCGAGACCAGAAGCTTATTTGACCTTTTGGGCTCACTGGGGCCATCGGATCCCTTTCTGCATGGGGTCCCCTCAGTTATTGGGTGGCTGGACGCTTCTGGATGCGCAAAAAAGAGGCCTGCCAACGGGCAGGCCTCCGTTCAAGAGATGTGTTGTTGTCGGGGCTGGCCTTTGGGTGAGTCCTACTGCACAACGCGATAGAAGGCATTGCCTGCTTCGATCGGCAGAGTGATGCTGGCTTCACTGGTCGACTGCACGGTTTCCCACTGAGCCTGGCTGAGGTCTTTCTTGGTTTGTACGCTCACCGGCCCGGAGGCGCCTTCCCAGCTCAAGGTCAGATTGGAACCATTAGCCAGGATCTGAACACGGATGTCGCCGGCAGGACCCGTGGTGACGGTCTGCCCAATTGACCAGGCAATGGCTGCATCAAATAACTTGAGCCCAGCTTCGTTGAGGGCAGCAAACGCATCATCCGACATGGGTAGTAGTACTCTTCTTGCTGGGGCCATCAGCCCGCTAAGCATCTCACTACCCTCGTCATAAGCATAGAGAACGGCTTGATCAGGATCGTTTGAATCGTGGGCGATAATGATGGCATCTTCTTCTGGGTATCCCCATGCCATGGGTTGAGCCTCATTCATGATGGCGAGAGAGCCTGAGGCAAATCCGCCTGCCAGAGGATGCTCGGGGAGGGCGATTTCGATGGTTGTGGATGCTTCGGTCAGCCCACGCGTGAAATCGGGCTCATCGCTCGTCATACCAAAATCATCCTGATTGGCTTCTTCCCAGAGGACTGTTGGAACGGGGGTATTCCGAAAGCGATTTCCGATATTACCCGAGCCCACGGTGGACGAAATAACCAGTAGTTTCTGTCCGAAGGCATCGGCTTCTTGAATGCCATTGTCATCTGCCACGTTCACCTGAAAGCCCATGCTTGTAAGTCGATCGGCTACCATGGCGTCACTGGGGCTGTCGCTCAAACTGGGGTCTGCTACAACCAGCAGGACCTGATTGGGATCTCCGACTACGATAGCGGCCTCCGGTGTGCCTACCTGCGCACCCACATCGTCTATCACGGTGGCACTCACCCGGTAAATGCCAGTGGGTGGGTTCTCCCATTGAAAACGGTAGGGGCTTTGGGTGGCGTTTCCGATGATCTCTCCATTGGCGCGATAAATCACCCGGTCGATGACGCGGGCAGTGGTCTTCACATCCACTTCGAAAGTGACGCTTTCACCTTCCTGGTAAGCATTGCCAGTCACAGGTTCATGCATGGTGATGGTTTGTAAGGCAGGTGCTCCGCTGCGGGATTCCAGGGGGCCCATGGATCCAAAGGCCGTCGGGTCAAAAGCTGGATCGGTTGTGATGACAAACTTGTCAAAATAGGCCCCGTCTTCACGACGGGCAACGGCAATGGTATGCATGCCAGGCGTGTCGATTTCGAAAGTCATGGGGCTGGGCCCGCTTTGGGGGTCACTCAGCCACACGAAGTCATCCTCAGCGGAGAAACCCGTCATACTGGCCAGGTTGCTGTCCACGCGGTCAGCCGGTCTGCCACCATCGACCCACAGCCAGGCCGAATCATCCGTCCCTCCGGGCGAACTGGCTCGATACCAGATGATGTGGGTGCCAGTTTGGGTGAATTCCAGATGGTATACCAATTGGCTGGCAGACTCGGAGCCTCCTGCACCGTTGGGTAGGACCATGGAGATGCCTCCTGATGGCGTGCCCCGATCGCTGTCATCTACCCAGAGTCCGTCCAGGTTGTCGGTGTAACTTTCTGCCTCAAAGACCAGAATCCCTTCACTGTTTTGAGGTTGAAGCTCCCCTAGACTGTAAAACTTGGTTTGCGCATTGCTGGTTCGGTTGGGGGTGGCTGCCGTGTCGGCAATGTTGTTGGCAGTCACTTTGTATTTGGTGCCAATTTGAAGATCACCCGTTTCCAACAAAACCATGCGGTGGTTCGGTAACAAGGTAGCAGATTGGATGGAAATATCTCCTGGGGAAATATTGTAGTTTCCGGTGTTCTCCGCACTGGCTTGCGTGATGGGTTCTGAAAAGAAAAGGGTGACACGCCGGGTGGGGGCGATGCCATTGGAGGTCAGAATGGTGGGTGCTTCCGTCTCGGGAATGACCGTGATGGTTGCCTCGGCACTGGAGGCCTCATCACCGACTGTCACCACATGGTAGCGAACCACTGCGCCGTCCCATGCCATCGTCAAGGGTGAAAGAGTTAGCTCCGGGAGCGTAGCGCCGAGAATGTCAGTCCAGGATCCATTATCCTTCCTCTGCCACTGGTAAGTGGTCAGAAATCCCTCGGTGACATCTGCATCAGCAGTGAGTGTGAGGGAGGCGTTCTCCAGACCTTCACTATCCGCTGGGTTCAGGGTGATAAGGGCCGTCGCGCCACCTTCGATGGGTTCACCTTCTCGAGGGGTGACTGCTGGTCCGAACGTGCCAAAATCAAGGGGATTGAAGTTGGGGTCGGTGGTCACCACGAATTTGTCCATGTAGGCCCCATCTTCGCGACGCGCTATCGAGATGGTATGGGTTCCAGCCTCCGTTATTTCGAAGGTCATGGGAGGGCCGCCATCTTGAGGATTGCTGTTCCACTCGTAAGGATTGGCATTGAAGCCACTCATGCTGGCTTGATTGCCCTCTGTGCGGTTGGGTGGGCGGTCTCCATCCAAGTGGAACCAGGCAGAGTCATCGTTTCCGCTGTCGCTGCTGGCTCGATACCAGAGGATGTGGGTGCCTGTCTGTGTGAAGGTAATATCGTATTCTATCTTGGTGGTGGATTCTCCGCCGCCAGCGCCATTGGGGATAAGCATGGCCACCCCGCCAGATGGTTCACCTCGGGCTGGTCCATTGTCGATATCCTCGACCCAAAGCCCATCGAGATTGCGATCATAGGCTTCGGCTTCCCAGACAACAAAACCTTGGGAATTTTGCAGGAGGTTGCCGACGCCGTAGAAAGCTGTGACCGTAGATCCTTCAATCGGATTGGCCTTGGCGGCCCGATCGGTCAGATTTTTGAGGCTCAATTGATACTTGGTGCCGACTGTTTGGTCATCAGTGGTTAGAGTGACCTGGTTGCCAGCGCTTGAAATGGAGGCGCCTACGACACCGAGAGAACCCCCTGCATGCGTGATCGTATAATTGGCTCGGTTGCTGGCCGAGGACACATCGAGGCGTTCGGAAAACGTCAGAACCACCTCGGGTTTGTTGGGGACCCCCTTCGCATGCAGTAGGGTGGGGGGGGTGGTATCTGGTGTCACGCTGAGCGTCGCTGGATCAGATTTCAGGGACTTGCCAGGTATGACAATCAGCGCACTGATCTTGGCGTTGTGATCGTCCATTGATAGACCCTCCATGACATACACCGCACCCATGGCCCCGGGGATTGGGTTGCCATTCTTTAGCCACTGGACGGTTACGTAGTCCGAGGGAAATGCCTCAAAGCCAATGGACAATTCAATGGGATCATTCTCAACGCCACTGATGTTGGAGGGTTGTGTAGTGATCAGAATTTCCTCGCTGCCGTTGGTTGGTGCTTTGGTGGAAAGAAAGGATCCTGGTATAGGGGAAAGGAGAGCTGCCGGGGTGGTGTCGCCAACCTTGCGCCAGGCGACCTGTGCGTAATCGCCTCCGCTACCTTCCTTGTAGAGCAGTGAGACAAAATAGGATTTTCCGGCTTGTAGGCTGATGGGAAGTGACGTTGCCAAATCTCCGGTATCAGGTTCCTGAAAGGGGTCGCAGCAATCCAATTCTTCTGCGATCAGTCGTAAATTAGATTCGGACGCGTCGTTGCTGAGCCAAAGTTCTCCTGCATCATCGCTGCGCATGAAAAATTCATAACTGCCTGTTTCGGTAGGTGTAATCCATCCCTCAATGCTGGCCCCATAATTGTTCAAGCTATTATCGGGAAAGACAGTACGCGTATCAAAGGCTGAAAGGTAATGGGTTTGATCCGGGTTGTCTGGGAAAGATCCAGCAAAGAGATCCGCTATGTTGATACCCGGTAAGTTTTCGTAGACCGAAAATTTCAAGAAATAAGGGGCATCTACCTCAGCGGCCTGGGCAGAGGTAGAGATTGCTGCGATGGCAAAAAGCCCACACAGGTGTCTGGGAAATCGGGATTTCATAAGCATGATATGGTAGCTGCATCGGCTCGCGGCAACTTAAGCCCTTAAGCTTGGGAGGTGCCGATCATTCACTGCAACAGGAGGTTGCGGATATTTATTGCCGTAACTTTCAAAGAGTCAAGCCACGATTGAATGCTAACAAGCCTCAAACCGTTTTTTGCAAGGTTTCATAATGCCCTGGATGACATTCGCAAAGGTGAGAAAAGGACACACCTGCCAAAGGGGAAGAGATCGACTGGACGAATCCTTTCCAAATGTGGATGATTCAAAGGCATTCATGAACTTCGATCCACTCATGCACCTCGTGGCAGAAGGAGTCTTCTCTCTTTCCGGCCTCAAGAGCGTTTGGATGGTGAGGCTTCAAAGGCAGTGGGGTGCTGGGATGTTCCTGAAAACCTGTTTTCGATACCTTTTGATCTTTTGTGTTTTACTCAAAGCACAAGTATGCCCCGCTGCTCATCTCCAGGATCCTCAATCCAGCCCAGTCATTCACTGGCAAAACGGAGATTTCCTCCATGGACAACTTGTGTCGGCAGATGCCGAACAAATTCGCTGGGATAGTCCATTGTTTGAAACTCCCATAGCATTGCACCCCCTCAGCCTGAAGGAGGTTCGATTTCCTAGGCAGCACCCCAGGCCGATGGGTGACTTTCGCATACGCACCATTTTTGGTGATATTTTGCATGGATCCATTCATGCCAGTCATCGCGATGGTCTGGTGATAAAACATGGGCGATTGGAAGAATTTTTTGTGGCTTACCTACACCTTTATTCGGTGGCGCGCACGACGTTTCCTCTAGAGCTTGCCGATGGAGGTCGTTTCGAGGATTGGTTGGTGGCTCTTGGGGGGCCAGTGCAGAACATGAGTTACCGCATCTATCAAACAGGTGCACCCGCGGCAGCCTTTCACCCGGAGAACCTCAAGGCTTCTTCCTTGATGCATTCTGGTCAGTTTGCTTCGAGTTATTTTGATTTGGGCCTGTTTCAATCCGAGGGGGGGGATGCCGTTGTTTTTGAGGGAGATTTGGATATACAAGAAGCTGGACTCCAGACATTTCAAGCCAGGTGCGATGGTTTGGGAATTCTCTTTGTGGATGGTGAACCATGCCTTGAGGGTTTTGGAGATACGGTTACTGGAGCAGATCTTGAATTGAGCGCAGGCCCACATCGCTTGAAATTGATTTATGCTCACGGGGGGCACAGGCCGGACATGCGCGTCTGGTGGTCGGGGGCTGGCTTCAGGAACCGATCGTTGGTGGGAACCAATCGTGCCTCAGGCTGGCATCAAGACATGTTGGGCCACGCCCATACCTACAACAATCGCTCGGCTCTCTTTCGGCCAGTGGACTTGCCCTCAAAGTACGAAATGGAAATCGAACTTGCAGGGTTTTCTCGGCCCCATTTTGTCCTTTCCCTGACGCGGAATGAAACCGTGGCTGAGAAAGCTTCGTCCTTTCGTTTGGAAACGTTGGGTCAGGAATTGATGTTGCACTGCGGCGGCCGCCAGGAATCGGTGATGATGCTGCATGAAAATACCTCTGAGCTTTGCCTGCGTATGATCTTTGATATGGATGAGGGGGCTCTTCGTTTTTTCCACGGCAATGGCCAGAGGATCAAGGAGTTTGAAGGAATACCCCTTCCGGCTGGGCCTCTGGGGATTTATGTGCGTAATGCAGGTGAATCCCTTACCGTGCGCCGATGCAAAGTGCGCTCGTTGCTGACGTCGGAAGCTCAAACCCAATCGAAGACAAGTCCTGTGATCACCTTTGCGGAATCCTCGTCGACGCTGCAAGAGTCAGAGAACTCTTCCCAGGCCAAGTTTCGTGTTGGAGGTCCTGATGGGGCGGTGGATGTCATGGCCGATGACCTCCTGCGTCTGGATTTTCCAAATCATTCCCTGCAGGTCCCAGATGCCGAAGCTTGGTGGTGCTTTGGTGATGGAGAACAGTTTTATGGTGATCTTGTATCCATGAGCGACGATCACGCGCTCCTCAATGTTGGTTTCTCAGATCAGGCCTCGAAACTTCGCACTGAAGGATTGAACCAGCTCTCTTTCCTCCACTCACCCAGCCTTTACGTCGCAAGGCAAGAGGCACGAGATCAGCTGGATCATCCTCTCGCGCGAATGCGAGGTCGCCTCGTGTCCGGACAGACTGGCGCCCATCCCGGGTGGCAGCCTGTCGGAGCCTCCAAGGCCTCAGGACTTCGCTTGAATCAGGCGACTCACATCAAGGTTCATCGCGATCATGTGGCTCCGTCACCGTCTTGGGACCCGAAAGACTTTCCTTCCAAAATATTCACGCAAAAAGGGGACTGTTTTGCAGCTCGTATTGACGGCTTGAGGGACGCTCAGCTCGCTTTTGAATCGCCTTTCCTGACGCAGCAATGGATTCACATCGAACAGGTTCAGGCCATCGAATTGCATCATGTGGTGCCAGTTCTCAACTCAGAAACCGTGTCCAAAGAACCGGCCTTCATGATTCAGGCGATCATGGATCGACAGAATGGCGGCTCTCGGACGGTAGAGCAAATGATTCAGCCATTACTGGACCAATCCGCGTATGAGAATCCCCGTGATTGGACCCATTTGCTCATCGCCCGCAATGGAGATGTTCTCAAGGGGCGATGGGTTGAAATGAATGCCACTCATCTCATTTTTGCCACTCGGGTCCGGGAACAGCGCTTTGACCGCGCGAACATTGCAGGTTGCATCCAAGTCCAGTCCTTCAAGGCAGAGCCCTCCCCTGAAGCCATTCCAGCGATGGGGCTTTTGTTGGCGGATGGCACCCAATTTTTCTGGGAACCTCAAAGAACCTCTCTCACCGACTGGTATGGCGATTCGCCTATTTATGGCCAGGCGCGTGTGCCGTTCCAACGTGTGATGGAAATCACTGCGGGCAAGAGGCGATTGGAACACGGCCTGGCGGACTATCGAAACTGGATTCGATCTGGTTTCCAGGCTCCGAATGACTAAAGGCGTTTTTATCTGGGTTCTTCTCTTGGTTTGTAATGGTCATAATGCGATGCACTCTGACCTTGCCAGTAGGGTGATGAACTCCATAAAGGCGCTGTTGGAAGCATGGATTCCCAGTGGGCCAGCTGGTTGAGTAGTTTCTGCGCTTCATCGGGTCTTTCCATTAGCTGATCGGATGATTCACTGGCATCGATGCCTGGCTGGAAAAGCTGCACGGGACGATGTGAGGGTCGAATCAGTTTCCAGGCCCCACTGAGCAAGGCAGCCTGCCCTTGGCATCGCCAAAAGAACGTCCGCTCGATGATGGGGGCGCCATTTTTCCCATCCTTGAACCAAGGAATCACATTCAGGCCGTCAAAGCTCCCATAGACCTTGTTGAGTTGTTTCCAATTGCGAGAGTCCTCATGAGGAAGGGGTGACCGCAGGGGAAGGGGTTGCTCTCTTGCCAGAGCCATAAAGGATGGGAGCAGGTCCAAGCTTGAAATGGGGTCATGCCAGGTGGATTGAGCCGGGATTTCTCCGGGATGGGACCAGATCATCGGAATGCGAATGCCTCCTTCCTTCAGACAGCCCTTGACCCCTGAAAGGGGCCCGTTCCAGCTGGCATTGTTGGTGGCGCCACCATTATCTGAGAGAAAGACGATCAAAGTGTTTTCCCGCTGTCGATGGGTCTTTAACCATTGGACCAGTCGCCCAATGGATCGGTCCAAGGCAAACATCATGGCGGCGTAGGTTCTTCTTTTGGGGTCCAGGATATGCGAAACTTTTTTCAAATCTTCTTCCGTTGCCTGAAGGGGTCCGTGAGGTGCGTTGTAGCTCATAAACAGGAACCAGGGTGTTTTCTGCACGTCTGTTCGATCGAGCCACCGAAGGGCTTCGTCGGTAAAGAAATCCGTCAAATAAGGTGACGAAAAATCAGTAACTGGCTTCCGGTTTCTTAAAATACGGTGCGAATCTCGTTGTGGGAAATAGCCATGACTGCCTCCAAGCATCCCACAGAAAAAATCAAAGCCGCGCTCCATGGGGTGAAACAGTTCGCTCGTTCCCAAATGCCATTTTCCGATCAGGGCTGTTTGATAGCCTGCGTGACTCAGATGATTGGCGAGAGTGTGCTCCCCACTCGGAAGTCCCAGCAGATCCTTACGGGTGGCATAGGCATGTGAGGCTTGATTCAAGTTGGCTTGATAACCAAAGCGCCGAGGGTCCCTTCCAGTCAAGAGACCCGCCCGAGAAGGAGAACAAATAGGGCTGCAGACATAAGCCTGGGTGCATACCACGCCAGAGTCGGCTAAGGCATCCAGTTGGGGGGTTCTCAAATATTGACTTCCCGCAAAACCGGCATCGCCGTAACCCATGTCGTCAGCCAGGATCAGCAAAATGTTGGGTGGCTTCGTGAATTCGGCTCGCACAGTCCATGTCATGACCGAGCAAACGATCAGCGCGAAAGATAAAGGGAACATTCCGTATTCTCCTCATGCGTCGTAGAGGAATTCAATGCCGAAGTGAAAGGATTTGGAGCGGCTTCTGACTTTTGACTCCATCCACGACTTGTGCTGAAAGCTGGTATCGATCACACTAGCCTACTGCTAATGAGTCGCACTTTTGAATCCTTGGACCCCCAGGCGCAAGCCTTTTTGGATGCCATCGCTTCAAGCAATGCCCCCGGATGGGAGACCCTCCACCCTGAGGAGTCCCGCAAGCGATTTGCTGAGATGCATCCTCTTTTCGGAGAGGGGCCCGAACTGGCATCGGTGAAGCAACTGCGAACTCAGAGAGGCTTGGATTTGCGTTGCTATCGGCCTTCTCGTGAAGATCACTTGCCCTGTGTGGTATTTTATCATGGCGGCGGCTGGGTGATCGGAGATTTGGAAACGCACGACACGCTTTGTCGTATTCTCTGTGCTCAAGCCGGAGTCCTGGTGATCAGCGTGGCCTATCGCCGAGCGCCAGAACATCCATACCCCATTCCACTGGATGATTGTTGCGATGCGTTGATTTACTGTGTCGAGCATGCATCAGAGCTGGGCTTGGACTTGGGTCGCCTGGCAGTGGCAGGAGATAGCGCAGGGGGAAATCTGGCAGCTGCCGCAGCCTTGAGGATGCAAAAAAACCAGCGAGTCTCCATTCATTCCCAATGGCTGCTTTATCCGGTCACCCAAGCGTCTTTTGATACCACTTCCTACCGGAGGTATGCTTCCGGATTCGGGCTAAGTCTTGCAACCATGCAATGGTTTTGGGATCAGTATGTTCCCGATCCGAAGGTTCGTCTGGAAGCCGAAGTTTCTCCTTTGAATGCATCGCGGGTCGATGGCTTGCCCAAGGCTTTTCTTTATCTGGCAGAACGGGATGTCTTGTATGCTGAGGGGCTGGCCTATGCGACCAAACTTCAGCAGGGTGGCGTTGCGGTGCAGACCAGGGTTTATCTTGGCATGCTGCATGGATTCATGCACTTCTCCGGGTTTTTTAATATCGGAAGACAAGCTCTGCATGAGTGGTGTCTGGATCTAAAGAAAGCTTTTCAAACAGGCTGAGGGTTCGTATCAAGCCATGATGCTTTTATCTCCTTTCAAATCCTGGCCGGTTGGGGTGTGTTTGACCGTTCTATCTCTGTATCTTCCCAGTGCCGAGCTTGCACGGGCTCAATCTAGCGCATCGATTCCGTCAGGTGATGAGACCCTGGTTTCGCGTGTTGAGAAGTTGATTACCTCCGGCAATCGATGGC
>Ga0181584_10000466_pt1 | contig 29004 bp, 18 predicted proteins | sample 071ome_30_FD_132462 | JGI IMG/M metagenome (GOLD analysis project Ga0181584, IMG submission 132462) | Coastal salt marsh microbial communities from the Groves Creek Marsh, Skidaway Island, Georgia - 071406AT metaG (megahit assembly) | ecosystem: Environmental > Aquatic > Marine > Intertidal... | reverse complement strand
TCTCCTCAAACACCTGCTTCGGCAGCGACTCCTGCGTCCCAGCCGTGAACAGAAAGTGCGTAATCTCAATGTAATGAAACGGCAACGGCTGAAACGCCCCGGGCTCCCCCCGCTCCAGCTCCAGCACCGTCTGCAAATAGTCTACAGACATCCACTCCGGTGCCTTGATATCACACTTTTTCCGCTTCCACAGCGCCAACGCCAGCCACAGCGGTACCTGCGTCTCCCGCGACGGCGCAAACGGACCATAGACCCCGGAGATACATTCCAGCGACTTGGACGGGTTGGAATGTATGGAGAAGTTCGGGACGATCGTGATCAGCTCGTCCTGAGCGAAGAAATCGATTTCCGAAGGAGAGAAAGACCGAGCCGAGGAGGAGGCTTGGGAGAGCTGAGCGAACGTCGTCGAACGATCCATGCTCTCTCGTCGCGCTGTCTCGTATCTAGCTAGCTGCACGCGTGGGTACAATACAGTACAGTCGGTTTGTTCCCCGAGCACGGCACGAGACAAACTAGACAAACGAGACGAACGAGACGAACGAGTGATTGTTTTGAATTCGCGCGCGACTGAGACTCGAGAAGGACCCAGTTTCCCGTAGGAGAATAATTGTTCGTTGGGTGGTCCCTCTATTGGTTCTACGACGACGTATCTACGTATTCATACTGGGAGTGAGCGAGTGCGGGCACAGGAAGAAGCACGAGGGACGTGGGAAATCTCAATTCCTAAATTCTTGTGTCGCTCTGCGTCTTCCTGCGCGCTGGGCTCGCAGATACCTTCTGTTAATGATTGATGCCTGAGAGGTCGGCGAAGCATCTAGCAGAGCGCGTGCTGCAGCTATTCCGAGGGTGCAGGGCCAAGATGAACGCGCTCCCCGCCTCAGCGAGTCCGACTCGCCAGCAAGGACTGCCGAGACGGGCGCTCGCGGAGGGCGCGTGCCGGCCGTTCGGCGTGCTCCTGGCTGGCAGGCTGGCGCATACGGTCACATTGTTTCCGTCGTCGACCTCCTTGACGACGACGCTGCGCACGAGGGCGGTCGACCACCCGTATTTTTCGACGGCGGCACAGTCGGCGGACGGGGGTGTGAGTTTACTGCCCCAGTCGCAGCAGGCAGTCGTGGACGGGACGATCAAGAAGGTGCAGTATCGGTCGAGCGACAGCGGGTACACGGTGCTCAAGGTGGGGGTGTCCCCCGAGTCGCTGGCGAACGATGCGGGTCACGGTGGCGACGACGGCCGTATTCCAGAGGGGGCCTTGGAGGGTGCGTCGTCGATGGTCTCGAAGTACAGAAAGAGAAAGAATAAGCAGAATGACTTGTCGATTACCGTGGTGGGCATCCTTCCGGTGCTGCATGTGGGCCAGGGCGTGACGGTGCAAGGGACGTGGACGACGCATCCGACGTATGGGATGCAGCTGAGGGCGTCTCATGTGGAGACGCGGACGCCGAGCGGGCAGGAGGACCTCATCTCGTTTCTGTCGAGCGGGGCGATTCACGGGGTGGGTCCTTCGACGGCGGGGCGTATGGTGGACGTGTGGGGGTCTGATATTCTGGACGTGCTGGACTCGGCCGACGCGGTCGTCAAGCTGCGGCAGTGCGAAGGTATCGGGGCGAATAAGGCGATTGCGATCAAGACGGCGTGGGACTCTGGGCGAGATGCGCGGGAGGGGGCGACGTACCTGTGCGAGCGGGGGATCCCGGCGGGGCCGGCGCAGCGTGTGGCGGAGGCGTTTGGGGCGGAGACGCAGGGGCGGGTGTTGGCGGACCCGTATGCGACGTTGAGTCGGTTCGGGATCCCGTTGGACTCGATCGAGGCGTTTGCGGTCAAGACGAATGCGAACGCGTCGGATCTGATTTCGAGGATGTCGCTCGTGATAACGAAATGTCTGATGGCGTCTTCGAATAGGGATGGTCACGCGTACTTGACGTGGGGCGAGTTGGAGCGACTGGTGTTCCGGCGGCTGGACGTGCTGGCGCGGAAGTACGGGGGGCTCGAGATGAAGATGACGGAGGAGCACTTGAAACTGGTGGCGTGGCATATGGCGCAGAAAAAGACGCTGGTGTGCGAGGCGGGGCGTCTGGCTGCCGCCGGCGAGCACGGCGCGGGGCATGCGTTTGACGGCGCGGTGTCTGTGCCTGCAGTGCCGAGGGAGGAGCTCCAGCGGGTCCTCTCGTGCATTTCGAAGAAGCAGTTTGATTCTTTGGTGGGGACGCACGGGGACTCGCTGGCGAGCGTGCTGTGCCAGGAGCCGGACCGGTCGGCCGAGCTGCTGCAGAGCTGCCCGGGGATCGGGCCGAAGACGGCTGAGAAGATCATCGCGGCGTGGAAGAATGGGCGGCCGGATGCTGGTGGAAAGTCGGCGTTGGGCAGTATGGTGCGCGTGGGAGATCTGATTGACGCCGCCGGGGGGAACCAGAGCAACCTGGAGGCGCCGTGCGAGTGGTCCGAGTCTGTCCGCTGCTACCTGCCTCAGTTCCACAAGGCCGAGACGGCCATCGTGCGCTGCGTCGAAGAAAAAGCGAGGCTGATAAAGGATGCGAACAAGGCGCGTATGCAGAAGATCAAACGGTGGGTTGACATGAACCAGGAGACGACCGACGTGGTCCTCTCCGCGGGACAGCGGGCGGCCATCGAGATGGCTTCCGACGCGCCCATTCTCGTCATTACCGGCGGACCGGGGTGCGGGAAGACCACAGTACTGCAGTCAATCGTGAAGTTGTGGTGCGCGCAAGGAAAGATGGTCAACATCTGTGCGCCCACGGGCCGGGCAGCCCAGCGCATCGGGGCCATCCAGAATGTTGAGCCGAGCACCATCCATCGTCTGCTCAAGTACCGACCCAAGACCTCAACCGATCAGAACGAGAACCTCCAGTCGGTAGACGAGGAGGAGATCGATATGGGCGAGATGGACTGGTTCGAGCACGGACTGTCCAACAAGCTCGAGTCGGACGCCGTCCTCGTGGACGAGGCGTCCATGCTGAGTCTGCCGCTGGCCGCCGCCCTCATGCAGGCGCTCAAGACTAAGACGCAGCTGATTCTCGTCGGAGACGTTGATCAGCTCCCGCCGGTCGGACCGGGGGGCATCCTGGACGCCATGATCTCGTCCGGCGTCGTGCCCGTCATCGACTTGCGGGAGATCTTCCGACAGGAGATGACCTCGACCATCGTCACGTCTGCTCTGGCCGTTCGTGGTGGGGCATATCCACCGATCGAAGTGGTTCCCGTCGACGACGACGGCGTGGACCGCGCCATCTCCCGCGTGGGTGCATCGATCATGCGCACGTCGGAGGACATCGTCGAGCCGGTCGAGCGGCTCGTGCGCGGGTTTTTGTACGACAAAAACGCCGACCTCGGAGACATCCAGGTCATTAGTCCAATGCGGAAGGGACCCGTCGGCGTGAGCCACTTGAATCCTCGGATCCAGGCCATCGTCAACCCGCCAGAGCTGGGCAAGCTGGAGGTCTCGCGCGGCGACCTCGTCCTCCGGATGGGCGATCGCGTGCTCCAGCTGCACAATGACTACGACAAGGACGTGTACAACGGTGACCAAGGAACCATTGTTGATGTGGATCCCGTCTCCAAGAAGGTTTGGGTCGTGTTCTCCAAGGGCTTTGGCAGTGGCGGCCAGCTGATCGAGTACTCGGGCATGGAGCTCTCGCATCTCGACCTCGCGTACGCCGTCACCATCCACAAGGCGCAGGGCGGCGAAGCTAAGAAAGTCATCATGGTGCTTTCGAACCAGCACGGCCCCAAGCTCCTGACCCGGCCGCTCCTGTACACAGGCATCACGCGCGCGAGGGAGACCCTTGTCGTGGTCGTCGACGGGTCTGGTCCTGGCGCCGATCCCATGACGACGGCCGTTCAGAACATTGGCGCGGAGAACCGGCTATCCTCTCTGGTAGAACGTCTGGTGTCGCGTGCGACCTCTTCGAGCCTGCCTTTCCACGACGTCATCAGCTACTACGACGAGGAAGACGACGTGGAGGTTGTTGATCGCACGAATGGCGGCAACGGGTCGTCGAACCCCGTGACAACAAACGACGCGCGCGTGAATGGCACGGAAGCCGAACAGCTGGAGGACCACATCCGTCTGGTGAGCTTGGCGTGCACGAACGGCCGAGCGGACCAAGACCAGATCATGACGACTGTGCCCTTGCTGCTCAGCGTCAACAAGTCGTATCTCGAGCGAAGCATCGCGTTCAGCGAGAAGATCGACTCGGAGGATGAGGCGTCTTTGGAAGGCAACAGCCTGGTGTTGCAACTGGCTCGGCTCCGCTCCCGGTTTCGGACACACTCGTACCGGGAGCCATAGGAAGACTGCAAACGAACTCGCTGACTGACCTTACATGTAGAATGTATGACATATGCCTCTAGATCCACTCCCGGCGCTCGATCAGCTCGCCGAGCAGGTCGGCAAAGCCTGCACCGCCGCCGCACACGCGGTACAGCGCCTCGACGTCCGCCTTCAGGCCGTACTCCATGCACTGGATCTCGTTCATCCATGACTCGTTGTTGTACTCGTGCATCCTCACGCGCAGGTTTTTCGCCAGCGCGAGGTCTCTGGACGTGCAGTCTGTGAACTGTATGTCGCCCTCGGCCCTGACCAGCCGCTCGAGGGTCGCGCTGCGGACGCCCAGCCACGCCACCGGGACGCAAAACGCCAGTGATTCCAGGGATCGCGCCGATCCGAACCTGTATTGGCAGAGGATATGCGCTCCATGCGGGTTCCAGTCCACCACGCCGACGATCGGCGTGGTCGGGTCCTGCTTGTGCAGCAGGTGCAGGAACGCACGAGTCCCCACGTCAGGGTAGCCGCATCCTGTGATGAACACACACGACGAGAGGATGGGGTGCGAAGGGGCTTCCTTGGAGAGCCGCTGAAAAACAGTCTCCTTCTCGACGACGACGATCGCCGTGACGCTGGCCGTGTTGACGCCAGGGATGGCGAGCGTGTCGACGACCGAGCCGGAGATCGGTGTGCCACGTGGCGCCATACAGCTCAAACCCCCTGGAAGCACGATGGGTCCAAAGACCAGGCCTTTGGATCTACAGTCGATTCCCATTGCGTATCGCGGGACATTGAGGGCTAAAGAGAGATCCTTCACGGTCTGCATGAATTGCGGCGCCTTCAGGCTCGGGTCTCGAGTCCTCGCGATGTAGTACAGGTCTCGCTGGGTGATCCTCGAATCCGTGTACTCGATGAGATTCTCGTGGATGATGTCCAGCGCGATGGCCAGCTGGCTGAACCGCACGACGGCCGCCGCGTTGTCCATGTTGAATGCGGGCCGGGCGGCGCCGGCGCCGGCGCCACCTGCCGCGAGCGAGATCGACGGGAGTTGCTTCTCGTATACGCAGTCCTCCAGGAACTCACACACGTGGTCGATCCGCTGGACCACTTCCTCGGGCGAGACGTCGAGATCGAGCGGGCAGGACGAGGGAAAAGGCAAAGGCGAAGGGACGCCAGACACCGGTCCCGTGCCCCCCACCTGCCCACCGACCCTGGGGTCTTCAGCACCGAGGGCTTCCGAAATAACATCGGGAAGATCCATGGCCCACTTGCGCTCCTCTCCGAAAAGATCGTCGTCGTCGGAAGCGACCGAGTCGTCGTACTGCGCGTACTCGCCTTCCTCGTCCACCGCCGTCGGGGTCGGGATGTTCAGGAGGGACGCTGTCACCCCGCGGATGCCCTTCCTCGACCATTTGGGAGGCTCACCGTAGTCCTTGAGGGGCCCGATGTCGTCGCGGACTTCGCCGTCGTCGTGTACTTTGCCTGCGCCAAGGACGTCGCCATCGACATCACCATCCCCGCCTTCGCCTGCCCCCTCATCCACGCCGCCATCAGCATCGCCGCCATCGTCCAGACCCCATTCCGCCAGACCGTACATCCCCTGTCCCACTTTGATAATCACCCCTCGATACTGTTTGGGAATATGGGAAAGAGAATACTTTGCCTCGTCGTCGCGAACAAGTCCCCGCTCGATTCCCGCCCTCCGAATATCGGCCGGGGACATGGCCGTTCCGGCTTCCCGGAGAACCTGAACGGCCACCCTCCTGAATACTTCAGCACCACTCAGCGTGTCCGAGACCCCTCTCGTGCGAGAAAGAATCTCGACCTCTGGCGGCGGCAAAGGCAAAGCTAAAGGCGGCGGTGACGGTGACGGCACGTCTGCCCCGAATGAGGGCATATCATCAAAATCCAGCGCCGAGACCCCTTCTGCGTGCATCAGCGCCAATAAAGGCGACGTGAGGAGTGGCCCACGGGGAAGGTCGGAGGGAGAGAGCGCCTCCGCGGTCGGCGTCCCGCGGTCGGCGTCCAGCGAGCCGACGCCGACCTGGGCAGCGACGGGGTCGGCCGTCACGCACACTCCCTCGCCATCATGCACATGATATCCATCGTCTCCACACGCCCCATCACCAGCCTCTTCCCCCTCTCCCTCGCCATCCTCATACGCCCACGTCGTCCTGCTCCCACCCCCAAACGCCTCCCACGCCGCATCCCCATCGTCATACGCCACGTGCACCAGCCCCATCTCCCGTTTCACGGCCCGCGCACAACCCGCGAACCATCGTCCTTCACCCTCCCAGAACACGCGCACACGCTGCCCCGCCGTCGGCAGGCCCATCTCCCCCTCCCCACCGACCTCCGCCAACCTTCCCAGCAGCACCTCCTTCCCATCGTACAGACCATTCCTGGCCCCATACTGATTTATCAACCGCCGCATGTCTTGAATCCGCAGCGACAGATCCACGTCGTCCCCCTCCTCGTCGGTGGTCACATCCTCCTCGTCCTCGTCCTCCTCCCCCCACCCCCACTGCGCCGCCCGCACGCGGCCGAGAAGCGCCTCGCGCTTTTCACCACGCTTAAACGGATTGATACCAAGCTCCGCACATACACCCCGAAGCTCCACCACCGTCGACCCCGCCAGCGCCCCATCCAGCTTCTCGTACAGCTGGCGAACGAGCAAAGCGCGTCGCGCGAGTGAGTCAGTCAGTCAGTCAGTCAGTCAGTCAGTGAGCGCGTGAAACACCTGGAGAGATTCTGAAACACAGCACGAGGCCAGCACCCACCAGCTGCTTCCCCGGCCCAGGCACACCGGGCAGGACCCCACGCTCCCGACAAAGCCGACACAGATCCTCCCTCGAGAACCGATACCACCAGGGTGCATCTTTCTTCCTAGGCTTATCGAAACCCTTCCTCCAGCGGTACGCTTGACACTCACCGCAGCGCGGTAACCTCCCGTTGGCTGGCAGGCTCGCATGGCAGATCAGGCACCGCCGACGCGCCTTCCCCTTGACTGACTTCACGCCTCCCAACGCGACACCCAGTGACAAGCCATGCGTCGGTGACTGCAGACAGGACCGATGAGACGCCGAGTAAGTGAGTGAGTGAATGAGTGAGCGGGTTGTCCGTCGTCGGAGGAGGATTCAAAGTGCTGCTGATCGAGCACGTCGGGACTGGAAGGACGCACGCGGCTGCTCGACCCGCCGCCTCGTTTCTGCCCTGACATATGGTCTTCGGTATCCCACGCGTCGTTCCTTGTCGTAGGCACGCAGTATCGATTCCTTTGTGACTGCCTCGAAGACGAGGTTTTCACGGACCCCCCACTCGTAATTTCGAGGCAATTTCGACTCCTCGGTTCGCTGACTGACTACACTTGACAAACCCTGACATTGACATACGCCGCGCACGTACATCCCTGTGCCCAGTTGTTTTTTACCCGAATCTTTGTCGAATCTCGAAATGTTTTGGTCCGCTTCTCCGCCCTCTGTTCTCTCTGCCGACCACGGCTACGTCATTTTGGCGCTCGTTGCCACATGGTTCGTGCACAATGGGGTGGGCGCCAGCAAGGTAATGAAGGCGCGGAAGGAATTCGACGTGCAGTATCCCAGCCTGTATGCCGAGGGATCATCCGCGAAGGCCAAAGCGTTCAACTGCGTGCAGCGTGGGCATCAGAACTCACTGGAGGGATTGCCGAACTTCCTGGCGTTGCTGCTGTCTGCGTCGCTCGTCTATCCTCGTGCCAGCGCGGTGGCTGCCGCGGTGTATAACGTGGGCGTCGTCCTGTATATGAACGGGTACGCCACGGGAGACCCGAAGAATCGTTCGCGTGGCGCCGTGAAGTACCTCGGGCTGCTGTTTCTGCTGGGTGCCAACGTGCGCATCGCCGTGAACCTCCTGCTCGGGTGGTGAACGACTCGTCAGACTGACTGTGCTTGCATTTCTCAAGTTTGTAAAGAAGCGATTCATCACTGGGCACGTACGTCCGCACACGATGGTCCGAAAATCGAAATCAAAGGCCCAGAAGGCGGCCGGCGCGGCTGTGAAGAAAAAGGTGCGTGCATTCACGTGGATGCAGAATGGCAGGAGAAAGAATGCACCCACCACGTCTACGATACGACGCCTCCCTCCACCTCACGCACGCGCTCTCTCATCCATCACACGGTGCAGCTTCAGGCCAAGCAAGCCGCGCAAGAGGCTGCCATGGCTGTCGAGACGAACGACGGGGGGCAACCGGTAGGTGTTTGGCCGGGTCCTCCCTCTTGCGCTGTCGCGCTCACTCGCACGTCGCTCCTTTGTCAGGTCGTCAAGCCGTCCGTGTGGATGCCTGGGTGCGAGATGGAGGAGGAGGAGACGCTGGATTACGACCCGACCGCGTACGACTGTCTGACGTCGTTCGGGCTCGAGTGGCCGTGTCTGAGCTTTGACGTGGTTCCGGACGGGCTGGGGGAGAACCGGGGAGAGTTTCCGCACTGCGTGTCGATGGTGGCGGGGACGCAGGCGGCGCCCGGGAAGCACAACTATCTCGCCGTGATGCGGCTGACGAACCTGACGCAGGGGAGGCACGGGGCCAGCAACAAGGACAAGGACAAGAAGCGGCAGGGGGACAGCGATGACGATGACGATGACGACGTGGAGATGGTCGGGGACAGCGATGACGACGAGGACGAGGACGAGGAGGATGCCGTGTTCCATGTTCGGAAGTTTGCGCACAAGGGCGGGGTGAACCGGGTGCGGTGCATGCCACAGAACGGTTCCTGCATCGCGACGTGGTCGGACACGTCGCAGGTGCAGATCTGGGACACGTCGGCGCTGCAGTCGGACCTTTTGGAGAGTGCGGGGTGCACGGAGGAGGAGCGGGCGAGGAAGAACAAGCAGGTGCATAAGATGAATGCGATGCAGGTGTACGTGCATGCGGCAGAGGGATACGCGTTGGACTGGAGTCCGTGTGTGGCAGGGCGGCTGGCGTCGGGGGACTGCAAGAGTCGTATCTTTCTGTGGGAGCCGAACCAGAGCAAGTGGTCGATTAGCGGGCCGCTCAAGGGGCACGCGGACAGCGTGGAAGACCTGCAGTGGGCGCCCGGCGAGCCGACGGTGTTTGCGTCGGCGTCGGTGGACAAGACAGTGCGGATCTGGGACACGCGGGCGCCTGACGCGGCGCAGATTGTGTTCCAAGCGCACGATGCGGACGTGAATGTGATCTCGTGGAACCGGGACACGCAATACATGCTGGCGTCGGGCGGTGACGATGGGCACTTGCGGGTGTGGGATCTGCGGAATTTGCAGCCCACAGCGGGCGCGCAGCCCGTTGCCAACTTCACGTTGCACCGGGGACCGATTACGTCGGTGGAGTGGGCGCCGTTCGAGGCGAGTATGTTGCAGACGACGTCGGCAGACGATACGTTGGCAGTTTGGGACTTGGCGGTCGAGCGGGACCCCGAGGAGGAGGCCGCGCTGGCCGTGGGACACGTGGCGGCGCCCGAAGACCTTCCGCCGCAGCTGATGTTTGTGCACGCCGGGCAGAAGGACATGAAGGAGGCGCACTGGCATCGGCAGATCCCTGGCTTGCTGGTCAGCACGGCGGTGGACGGGTTCAACGTGTTCAAACCGGCGAATGTGCCGGGATGACGTATTCGTGTATTCATGTATTCATAAACCGACGACCGACGACCAGAGAGGGAGACCAGAGAGACCAGAGAGAGAGAGAGAGAGACGCGGAGCGGGAGAACGCGAATGCATGAGCGATTGAGCAAAGCGAGCGAAACTGCACCATGGTGAAAGCCTATCTTCGCTTCGAGCAGGCAGACGCGTGGGGCGTCATTGCATCACGGAGCGACGTGTGCTACTCGCCGTGTGGGAAGTTCCTGCTGACAGCCGCGCTGGAGCGCGTGAGCGTCTGGTCCATCAAGCAGGCCGTGGTCCTCCGGCACCTCGACGCCCCGGAGAGCCTCGCCCCGGGCAAGTCGCGACCGGTGACCTGCATGTCCGTCTCGCCGTTGACCAATCAGTTAGCGGTAGGATACGGGGACGGGTCTATTCGCGTGTGGAGCACGAGCTCGTGGGAGCTGGAGACGACACTGTCGGCCCACGCTGGGGCTGTCACGGCGCTGGGTTTTTCTCCTTCGGGGGATCGTCTCGCGAGCGGGAGTCAGGATACGGATATAGTTCTATGGGATGTGAGCTCGGAGACGGGGCTGTTCAAGCTGCGCGGGCACAAGGGCCAGGTGACTGACCTGGCGTTCATCGGCTCGTCCTACCTGCTGTCGACGTCCAAGGACGAGCACGTCAAGGTGTGGGATCTCTCGGCGGAGCGATGCAAGCAGACGATGCTGTGTCACGGTGGCGAGCTGTGGTCGATTGCGTGCAACCAGAAGCGGGTGGCGATCGGTGCCTCGGACAGCGAGCTCCGGCTCTTCTCGGTCAACCTGAGCGATGACGGCAGCGATGGCAAGGATGGCGTCCTCGTGGACATTGGCACGGTGCGGCGGTCGACGGGGGACAGAGTGAGCAAGTGTCGGTTTGTGCAGATGGCGGACGACGAGGAGCTCCTGGTGTGTCAGGGAGCCGGCAAGGTGGTCGACGTGTGGCGGGTTCGCTCGGAGAAGGAGGCTGGCAGGCGGAAACGGAAGCGCGAGAAGCGGAAGGAGGAGAAGAAGGACAAGAAGGAGAAGAAGAAGGGCAAGAAGCGCAAGGGGGGTGATGGGAATGATGACGAAGAGCACGTCCAGGATGGCGAGGAGAACGACGACGGCAACACTGACACCGCTGGCGCCGGCGCAATCAAGGCCGCCGACGAGCTCGAGCTCTTGGCCACCGTCCGGAGCAAGAACAAGCTGACGAGCTTTGCGGTCCATCGGAAAGCGACCTCGAAGAAGAGCCTGATGTCGATGGTCCTGGCGACGTCCAACAATGTGCTCGAGCTGTGGGACATCAAGGAGGAGAAGGAGCCGGTCAAGACGGCCACCATCGACGGCATGGGGCACCGGTCCGACGTGCGGTCGCTGGCGCTGTCGTCAGACGATGCGCTCTGTCTGTCGACTTCCAATGCCGGTGCCAAGTTGTGGAACCCGCGCAAGGGCATGTTCATCAGCTCGATCGAGTCGGGGTACGGCCTGTGCTCGCTGTTTGCGCCGGGGAACAAGCACGCCATCGTGGGCACCAAGGAAGGGACTCTGGAGGTTCTCGATATCGGTTCTTCGAGCCGCATCGAGGTGGTCGACGCGCACGAGGGGCCCGTGTGGTCGGTGTGCCTGAACCCAGACGGGTCTGGCTTTGTCTCGGGCTCGGCCGACAAGACTGTCAAGTTTTGGGACTGGACCATCGTCGATGACGACGACGGCGACGGCGAGGATGGCGAGGATGACGGGGACAACGGCAGGAATGGAGAGCCGTCGTCGACGTCCGCCGGGCAGCTGTCCATCGAGTGCACCAAGACGCTGACGTTGCCGGACGACGTCCTCAGCGTCAAGTTCACCCCCAACGGCGCGCTCCTCGTCGCGGCGCTCCTCGACTCCACCGTCAAGGTGTACTTCGCGGACACCCTCAAGTTCTTCCTGTCGCTGTACGGCCACAAGCTGCCCGTGCTGACGATGGACGTGTCGTCAGACTCGACCCTGCTCGTCACGGGCTCGGCGGACAAGAACGTCAAGATCTGGGGCTTGGACTACGGCGACTGCCACAAGTCCATCTTCGCCCACGAAGATAGCGTCATGGCCGTTTCATTCGTTCCCGACACGCACTACTTCTTCACCGCCGGCAAGGACAAGCTGGTCAAGTACTGGGACGCCGACAAGTTCGAGCACCTCCTCGACCTCCCCGGCCATCACAGCGAGGTCTGGGCGCTCAAGGTCTCGTCCCTCGGAGACTTTGTCGTGAGTGGCGGTCACGATCGCTCGATTCGCCGCTTCGAGAAGACGGAGGAGGCGTTCTTCGTCGAGGAGGAGAAGGAGAAGCGCCTCGAGAGCCTGTTCGAGGAGGACCTCGACGCCCCCGACCGCGACCCCCTGGATGTTCCTGGCATGAACGACGAAGACAAGCTGGCCGACGCTGACATCAACACGTCCGCCGCCGCGGGCAAGCGGACCATGGAAACAGTCAGCGCGGCCGACTCGATCGTCGAAGCCCTCGACATGGCCGCGTCCGAGGAGGAGCGGATCAAAGAGTCCAGACAGGCGATGCGGGAGTCGGACTACGTTCCCAATCCCCTGCTTTTGGGCCTCTCTCCCTCGAACTACGTGCTTCGCGCGATCGGCAGGGTCAGGGCCAGCGACCTCGAGCAGGCGCTCCTCCTCGTTCCGTTCATGGACGCCCTGCGCCTGCTGGACTTTTGCAGTTTGTGGCTCAAACAGGGCGCCAGCGTTGAGCTCCTCGCTCGTGTCTCCATCCTGCTCTGCCGCGTCCACCTCCAACAGCTCATGGCCACCCCGGCCGCCCGGACCACCCTCTTTGAGCTCCGCGCCCTGCTACAGACCCGCCTCAATGAGACGAAGGACACCTGGGGGTACAACGCCGCGGGACTCGAGTTCCTCAAGCGCTCCAAAGGTGCGCGCGGTGGTGGCATCGGCGGGAACGGCATCTCGGGAATGGACCCCATCGCGTCGACCGCCGCCAAGCTCCGCGAGCATCGCGGCGGCGGCTGACGAGAGAACGAGAGAACGAGAGACGAGTCATGCGTTCGTAACACAAAGAATAGAGGAGTAAAAAAAGTAACGATGGTCTAACACGATTTCTACACCAGCTTCTTCAGCCGGCCTCGCAGGCTCTTCCGGTTCTTCACGGCCTCAAAGCTCAGATCGTTCGGCGTCACCCCCTGGTCGTCCATCCGATCGATAATCTCCACCCCTCTATCCTCATCGTTCGTCTTGCTGCAAATCTCCAATAGCGTATTGAACGTCAGCACGCTCGGCTCGATCGCATACGTATGCTCCATAACCGACAACGTGCTCGCGATTTGTGTCCACGCCGGCGGGTACTGGTCGCCGTACCCCCGGATCAGCACCATGAACGCCACCTCGTCCGGCATCAACAGCTCCCCAAACAACTCTTCAAATACACTCTCTGCCATATCCATCTTGTTCGACCGCACACACGCGTCGATCAGCGCCGTGGCAGACAGGGTGTCGGGCTCCACGCCCAACCTCGCCATGTTCGCGAGCTCTTTGATGGCGTCCTTCACTTTCCCCTGCCTGCCGAGTGCCTTGATGCGACGGGTAACCTCCACACGGACGTCCCGCTCGTCCGTCGAGACGGCTGACGCTGATGACGAGTCTGAGGCGCGCGCGGGAGCGAGCATGTGTGCGTGGGAACGAGCGTTGCATCGCCGTCTATTTTGATGGACACAACGAGGGGACCCCACCCGACAGCTCGACAAGGACATGATCATATTCTCGATATGTAGGTCGCCGCGCGAGGAGAAATTCGCGCGATAAATCGGAATACGAGCGAGTGTCGCCCAATTGGGCGTTTTGCAAAACGAAATCAGGAAAATCGAGCGTGGCGTCGTTGGTTTCGCGCATCCGGCGCCTCCACGCAGTCATTCTCCATACTATACTACTGCATCCGTCCGCACGGCGTCCCAGGACCACCGGTCGCGGTCGCGGTCGCGGTCACGCACAAGGTGGATTCCAGGCCCCGCGAGTATAGTATAGGCAGCTTCCGACCTCAGAACGCACAGCCGCACAGCCACGCAGCCACCACATGTCAGCGCCGGCGTCATCCCTCTCCATCGGCGCGCGCGTCAAGCAGCTGTTCAAGAAGTACGGTAAGGTCGCGCTCGGGGTGCACATCGGCGTCTACTCGTCGTTTCTGGCGGGCTGTTACATCGCGGTCGACCAGAAGGTGGATGTCAAAGGCATGCTGGAAAATGTGGGTCTAATAAAGGAGCCCGAGGAGGGCGAAGAGCCCGGGTGGCTGTCGAAGAGCCTGTCTGGTGGCGGGAGCACGATCGCGATGGCCATTCTGTTGAACAAGGCCATGTTCCCGATCAGGACGCCCATCACGCTCGGACTGACGCCGTATGTGGCACGGGTGCTCGGCCGGAGAGCGGCGACCAAGAGCGCCGGGGGGAGGGCGGCGCGATGACGCCATGTGGATTCAAAAACGTTGTGACGTGGTCGTTGTGACGGCGGGGGACAGGTGACGTGATCGAGTAGCGATGTTGAGCGGCTTTCTCACTTTGAAACGAAGTAGTACGCGTGCAACGGACGAAATACCACAGTAAACCTCCATTCATCATGGCGCGAACGTCGCAGGACAATGGCAAGGCAGGCAGCGGCCGTCTTTCGATGCTGAATCTCAACGTACGTTCGGAAGGATCCTAAGGTTTGCCGGCTCCTCGACTGGGCGGTGCTCATTCGCGCCGTATCGGCTCGTACACTCTCACTGTATCGTACCTCGTATATATATACACCATGAGCAGCGGTTGAGCAAGGCTGCGCGTTCGGGTGGGGCGAAGCGTGGTGGTTTGAACAAGACCGAGAGCCAGGCGACAGACGGCTCAAGGCGGTCGCTTCTCGCCAGCATGTACCACCTCGATGACGAGGCTCTCCTGAGGCTGCTCTCGAGCTTGCCGGCGAGGGAGAGAGGCCTGGGTGGCTCGGCGGGGCCGACGGCTGAGGCGGCGGGGTCGGGGTTGGGCGCGATGACCGCGGTACGTGGCAAGTTCGGCGAGACCCCGCTCATGGTCGCCACGGTGCTGCGAAGCTCGCGGGTGGTCCGTCTCATGCTGGAAGGTGCGCCGGACGATGTCCATGCCGCTGATGACAGCGGCGCGACGGCGCTCATGCTGGCCGCGATGAAGGGCAACGCGAAGAAGGTGCAGCTGCTGCTGGACGCGGGCGCTTACAGTCATGTGCGGGACGAATCGCAGCGTTCGGCACTCGTGTACGCGCTGGAGCACGGGCACTTGAACCTTCTGGATGTGCTGGTGCCCACGATGGTGCAGCCCGGGAACCAGGCCGGCCGCGAGGAGCTCCTGCTCGTGCTGCTGCGGACTATCCGGAGGAAGGGCATCAGTCTTTCGTCTTCGGGGGCGGGTGCGGGCACGTCGTCAACCGACGCCCCGATTCGGATCATCGACGCGATCGCGCGGGCGACCACGCTGACCCGGCACGTGCTGGACCGGTCGATGATGTCGATGCCCGTGGTGCACGCGTGCATGGTCGAGTGCTCTTACGACGTGCTGGCGGCGTGGGCAGGGGCGACGGGCGGGAGGTCGTCGTCCTCCTCCTCCTCCTTGTCCTCGTCCTCCTGCCTCGGGCAATGGGCCGGGCGTGCGCCTGTCATCGCTGGTGCGGTTCTGCAGTTTGCGTGCGGGTGCGGCAAGGGGTGCAACGAGGAGGTCGCTCGCATCTGTCGCGGCCTGGACGCCTGTGCGGAAGCGCACGGGGGGACCTTGCACCTGTCTGTCGTCGGCGGAGGGACCGCCGGGTGGGGAGCGACCGCCTCTGCGATCTCGCTGGTACAGGCGGCGTGCCGTCACCGGAATCCGAGCCCGGCCGTCATCCGGAAGCTGTTCTCGATCAGCACCGTGCAAATAGGCGCAGAGGCTGCCTCACACGGCCTGCTGGAGCTCCTCCAGACGTACATCAACAACCCCCAGGCGATGCTGCGCGACTGGTTCGGCGGCGCGCCCCCGAGCTGGGACAGCACATGGACGTCCCCTCGGTTCCTCGAGTGCATCGATGCGCTCCTCGAAGCCGGTGCCGACGTGGTCACCGTCGGCCACGGCGGACGCACGGCGCTGGAGTATGCGGTGATGTCGCTGAACGTGGAGGTCGTGACGTATCTCCTCACATACTGCCTGATCAAGGTGCGTGAACTGCACGCAAGCAACTCCGACGCGATCATCGCGCGCTACACGGTCGATATCGACCGGATTGCGTCGCGGCTGCATCATGGCGAATGCGTCGCGTCCACCGACAACTACTGCCAGCAGTGCTTCGACCTGAGCGTCGGCGGTATGCACTGGCTGCTGGCACAGTGGAAGACGGGATCTCCAGCGGACATGGGGCATTACAGGTCGGTGATCCATGAAAATAGGACGGCATGGGGGCACCTGCACATCGGCACGTGCGACTGGCCACACCACGATGACATCTACGAGATCGAGATCGACAGTGATGGCGGTGGCGATGGTGACGACGGCGGTGACGATACTGATGGCGACGGTGATCGTGCCGCTGAAGACCAGGAGCAGCAGCAGGCTTCCCACGTCTCGGAGAGTCAGGAGCGCGGAGGGGAGCATGCCCACACGGCCAACTCGTCGTCGGTCCGCTGGTACCAGAGCCTGCTCTAACGAGGCCGAGGCCGGCGTGCCTGCTCGTCATACACATACGCATACATACGTACGCTTCTATCTTCCATCTTCGATCAGCATGTCACAGGCCGCCACGAAAGAGAGCCTGGCGGGGAAGATCGTCGCCTTGAACGAGCAGTTCCTCGAGCATGTTCAGCGCGCGTTTGCTCGGAACTCGGCGTCGCTCTGGCTCGACGCGGTGGCGGACTACCGAGAGTATGCAGAGGCGATCGCGAAGGAGCTAGAGAAGGTCCCTGCTGCACCAAAGGCGCCGGTTGCGGAACCGAACAAGCCGGCCTTCAACTTCTCGAGCCAGCAGCCGGTGAGCACGAGCACGACCGGGTTCGGGTGGTCTTCGGGTGCGCCTGCGACCGCTCCGGCGGCCGCTCCGGCGGCCGCTCCGATTGCGGCAAAACCCGATGCGGAGGTGGTCGTGCTGGACGACGACGACGGCAGTGAGCCGCAGATAGACGAGGCCAACAAGGCTGACGTTCTGTTCAGCAAAAAGGTGCATCTGTTGACACAAGATTCGGAGACAAAAAAGTGGAAGGACAAGGGGACTGGGACATTCTCGTTGAGGAAGAGCAAGGACGACGGCGGGGGTAAGCGCGTCGCATACATTGTGTTCACGGCGGCGACTGGCAAGGTGCTGATCAATGCCCCGGTTGTCAAGGGCCTGAAGCCGATCGTGAACCCCAAGGCCAACTCGAACGTGATCATGATTTTGATCTCGCGGGACGACAGTGGCGTGGAAGTCAAGAACATGCACCTGTTCAAGTGTGGCAGCTCTGAGCTGGCGTCGGAGCTCAATGCCGCCGTCTCGGCAGAAGCATAGTCGTCGTCGGAACGTCGGCGCCATCGTCATGTTTGCGATTGCAATTGTGAAAAGGAACTTGAAACCCACGGACCGCTAGAGTTTGACGCGGGCGAGACCCTTTGCCGAACACTGGTATGTGGCAAAGGTCGTGATCTCGGTCACCTGCACGTGGGGCGGCCGAGTCGCCGCGTAGAGCACATTGTCCGCAATATCAGCAGCGGTCAGAGGGTCTATGCCGGCGTACACGTCGTCGGCTTTTTTGGTATCGCCGCCAAAGCGGACGATTGAAAACTCTGTCTGGACCGCGCCGGGCGAAATGGCCGTCACGCGAATGTCCGTGTCGACGAAATCATGCAGTGCGGCCGTGGTCAAGGCATCCACGGCGTGCTTGGTCGCGCAGTACACGCCTCCCCGGGCGTACGACTCGTGCGCAGCCACGGAGGAGATGTTGATGATGTGCCCGCTGTTCCGTTTCTTCATCCCTGCGGACACCACCTTGGTCAGCGCGACCACGGCGAGCACGTTGGTCTCCAGCATCTGCTGCGCATTGGAAAGGTCGGCCTCGTCGGTCGCGTCGACGCCTAGCGCGAGCCCGGCGTTGTTCACGAGAATGTCGATGTCGGCAAACTCCTTGGGAAGGCTCCCCGGGAGCTTGGTCAGCGCCTTGGTCTTCCGCACATCGAGCGTCACGCAGTGGATACGGGCGTCGGGGTAGTGGGCGAGAATGGCGCCCTTCAAGGCGGCCAGACGTTGTGTTCTCCGGGCGACGAGAACCAGTCTGCAACCGGCGTCCGCGAAGCGCCAGGCGCACGCCTCTCCGATGCCCGCCGAGGCCCCGGTGATGAGTGCTACCTTGTCGCGGATCGAGTACGGCCTGTAGATCGCCCCGTTTGTTTGGCCGTTCGACGACATCGTTGTAGAACTCACGGTGAAGCGCAAGGGCTAGATCGCGCTGTAGGGGCTGTAACTGAGCCTGGCAAAATTTTGGCCAAGCTAGCAGGGTCTTCGAAAAAGAAACTTGTAGGCGTCAATACTCGGCACCCGACACGCGACGCACTCCTACAGTGTTATACAGATCATCAACATGCGCCATCGGGTCCTCTCGCTCGTGCTCCCGCACGGCGCGACGCCATGCAGCTCCTCTCTCCCGCTCCCGCTCCTCGGGGCTCGCCAGTTCGCGGCCAAGGGCGACGGTGTGGGCAGGAAGAACCGCACGCAAGATCTGATAGATGCGTTGAGCCCGGGAAAAGACGACGTCACGTGGACAGACGAGGAACTGGCCGACGCGGCCGCACGAGCGAAAGAGTACTCGCGGCAGAAGATGCACGAGCACCGGCAGTGGCAGAAGCAGTTCATGACAAAGGTGAAGCTGCGCGATGCGGCGATCGCGGCGCTTCCCACGGAAGAGCTCCGTGCAGCGGCGCGGACACCAGACCTCACGCCCTTCCCCTCGCAGCGGCAAGTGTGGACCGAGACGCCGCCGCACGAGCAGGGCGCGGCAACGCGGGACGACACGAAGGACGACAAGCGGCGGCGGAAGATTGGCACGAAAATGTAGCCGTGCGTTACAAGTTAAAGGTAAAAAGAATTGTATTATGATTACGATTATGAACTTCAAACGACGATCGGCAGGAGCTTGAAGCTTGCACCGGCGTCGGCGGCATCGTCGACCAGGGTGAACTTGCTGCACGTTTCGTCCACTGCGAGATACTTTCGCTCGAAAACGGAGAAGATTCTGACGTCTCCCGTGCACGGGGCGGTGGCATCGGACGTCGTGGGCTCGATGTTGAAGGAGGTGGACAAGATCCCCATGCGGAGGTTGGTCCCCGGGACGTCCTGGAGGAACTTGGCCGGACACGACTCGCGCTTGTAGCTTTCAATCGCGGTAGGTGTCGCCGTCCCGTTGTTGTAGGCCCCGTCCAGTTTCCAAACCGCCCGGAACGCCTTGGGGTAGAGCTGGCGCTTGGTGAGCAACTTGACGCGGAGCGCATCGCACCGCGGATAGATGTAGCTCAAGTACTTGCTGAAGGCGCCACACTGGATTGCGTTGGTTTTGATCGAATACTCGCCATTATACGCGCAGTTGTAGGCAGGCGGGGCGGCAGGGGCGGGCTCTCCCCCGGGGGCGGGCTCGCCCTCCTCAAGCAGCTGAGGGGACGGCGGTTGTATCGTCTCGTCTTGTGCTCGGGTGATACCTGCGACGTGTCGATTGGCGTGAGACGGTCATAAACAGTGTCTAGACGGGCGCAATTGTGTGTCGAGTCTCGGACGACGCGGTCGCGTGTCCGCAAATGTGTGCGTACCCAGCAACGAAATCAGCACGAGCAAGAGAGTGATGATGCGCATCGTCTTCGTCTTCGTCTTAATGCTTCTGTTTGGTAATTAATCAATGAAATGTAGCGACTTGTGCTGGCACGAATCCGGATGAAGAAGTCAGTCAAAGCGGAATTCGCCAGCCGGCAGGTCTGCTGGCAGACCCAGGCCGCGGCAACGTCCGAGTTCGAGTGGGCAGGTCAAACTGGTCGACGCCCCTGAACCTTAACTCAACGACAGACTTGTCCTTACATCAAAATTCATGCACTCTGCAAGATCTTGCAGGTCGTCAACGAAACGTGAATGAAACACAAATGAAACGGTCGTGGCTTACGTGATGACGGTCGGCTTGTCCCTGCCAGTGAATTCCTGCAGCTTGGACGTCTCGAGCGCGGCAGCGATGATATCCTTCAGCGCGTCCTGGGCGTCCATGTCGAACTTGCTGGCGTCCTTGGTGTACGTCTCGATGTACAGCCTGATGGTCGCGCCCGCAGAACCGGTTCCAGACAGCCTGAAGATGATCCTCGAGCCGTCCTCGAACACGAACCTGATGCCCTGGTTCTTGGCAACGGAGCCATCTATCGGGTCCGTGTAGGTAAAGTTGTCGGCGGTGGCAATCTTGAAGCCGCACAGCTCGTCGCCGGCCTTGGACGCGTCCACGAGCTGCTGCAGGTGGTCGACCATCTTGTTGGCGTCGTCGCTGGAGACACCCTCGTAGTCGTAACGAGAGTAGAAGTTGCGACCGAACTTGGCCCAGTGGTCCTTGACGATCTGCTCCACCGAGACGAGCTGGCCTCCCTCGGGCACGTTCTCGTTCTTCTTTGCCAAGATGGACAGCCACGCGAGCACGGCCCACAGGCCGTCCTTCTCTCTGACGTGGTCGGCCCCGGTGCCGAAGCTCTCCTCTCCGCAGATGCTGCACTTGTCGGCGTCCATCAGATTTCCGAAGAACTTCCACCCAGTCGGGGTCTCGAAGAACGGAATGTTCATGTCCTTGGCGACGTTGTCGAGGGCGGCGCTGGTCGGCATCGACCTGGCCACGCCCTTGAGCCCTCCCTTGAAGTACGGAATGCACTCCTGCGCGTTGGCAGCGATGACCGCGACCGAGTCGGACGGGGTGACGAAGAAGTTGTTCCCGAGGATCATGTTCCTGTCACCGTCTCCGTCAGAAGCGGCACCAAACGTCGGGGCATTCGGCGAAAACATGATGTCCACCAGCTCCTTGGCGTACGTCAGGTTGGGATCCGGGTGCCCCTTGCCGAAGTCGTCCAGCGGCACGCCGTTCTTGATCGAGTCGGCGCTCGCCCCGAGCGCCTCGACGAACAGCGGCGCCGCGTAGGCTCCAGTGATGGCATGCATGGCGTCAAAGACAAACTTGAAGTCGCTGCGACTCACGAACTTCCTGAGCCCGTCAAAGTCGAACACCGTCTTGAGCACGTCAAAGTACTCCTTGGTGTAGTCGACCACCTCGACCTCAAAGTCCCCGAAGTTGGTCGTGCCAACGACAGACAGATCAACGTCCGGGATGTCGGCCATGTTGAGCTCGCTGATGGACTGCGTGAACCCGTAGATCTTGTCCGTGATCTTCTCGGGCGCCGGCTCTCCAGACGAGTAGTTGAACTTGATGCCCCAGTCCTCATCGGGCCCGGCGGGGTTGTGCGAGGCACTCATGATCAAACCACCGTACAGTCCCCGCTGACGGATCAGCGCAGACATGGCCGGCGTCGCCATGAACCCATTCTGTCCCACCACGACCTTCTTCACGCCGTTTCCGGCAGCCAGCTTGAGGATGATCTGCACGGCCTGCACGTTGAAGTACCTCCCGTCTCCTCCCAGACCGATCGTCTGGCCCTTGGCCTCATCTCCCAGCGCATTGAACAGCGACTGGATCCAGTTGGCCAGGTAGTTCTCGGACATGAACTCGGTCGTCTTCTTACGGAGTCCCGACGTTCCAGTCTTCTGCCCGTCGATGGGCGCGGTCGCCTTTTTCGACAACGGCACGGCAGCGGACGCCATCGCGACGGTCAAGGTGTGCGAGGACTGGCGGTGGAGGCGCCTGTGGATTTTTAGGTCGTGCGACGGTCGTGGGTGAGCGCTAGATCTGTGCGTCGAAGGAAACTGGGTTGACGGGCCACCGCGGAGGACTCGGCGCCACCCCCCCCCGGGCGATGCGATCCACATGATCAAATCCAACCAATGCCGACCAGATCGCGACGACGGCGACAGGGAGGGAGACGTACCGGGCGGCCACGACAGAATTCTTTAGAGAAGTCCTAAAAGCACTGCGAGGCGTGAGGCACGTCTTGGAGGGTGCGACTGCCTGGGACATTGAATGAAACGATACGAACGGGTACAAGAGGAAAAATGCAGGGTGATTCTGACCAGTCTGTCCGCAGGCTCGACCTCGAGAAAGGATATCCCATAGCTGGCAAGCGGGGGCGGGCAGAAGACATTCATTTCAGCACGGAGACGCGTTTCCGAGCAGTAACCCGCGTCTTTCGGGATCACGTGCGACGGTCGGCACGGCGAAAAACCGAGCCCATCCGGGCCAATTTCCGAGTTGAAGTTCAAATCGATTCGCTCCTCTCACTTTGCGAGCGGACGCCCGTGGACTCCTCCGCGTCGCCGATAGCTGCCTGGCGTACCGATGATGCCATATAGCCTGGCGCGGACGGGCGGTCTCGCCCAGAGATCGCTGCGCTCGCTCATTTTCCCGGCCACGACCTCGACCACCAGCTCGGCCCACCCACGAGGCCGCCCGTACCGGTCGGCCGGACCCTTTCCTGCCGCCGCCGCGGCGCCGGCATACGAAGAGGTCGAAGAGGTCGAGCTAGTCGACCTCGACGGTTTTGACGAGCGGGGCGACGAACTCGAGCCGGAACTCGCCTCCGCCTCGCACGCCAGAGCGCACCCGCCCCGCGCGGCAATCGGCCGGGCCAGCCGCATCAACTTTGGGTACACGTGCGACAATATTCTACTCAAGCGGGAGCGTAACATCTACACGTCGCGGTCGTGCATAAAGAAGACGTTCGAGACCAAGGGGCTGGAGCACGTGAGTGGTCTGGCGCTCGCAAACTGCCTGGATCTCATGGAGCTGATCACGTGGAACGACGACCGGGGCATTCACCTGTACAGGATGACGTCAAAGCTGTTTCCCTGGGCGGGGCACTACGAGCTCGACGAGCTGCCGGACTTTCCGGCCATCAGAGACGCCCTGTCCGAGGCCGGGCGGCTCGCCCGGGCCGCGCAGCAGCGGATCACCAACCATCCGTCCTGCTATATCAAGCTGGCTGCCACCAACGGCGACCTGGTCGAGCAGTCAGTGCGCGACCTGGAGGTCCAGTCGACGATATTCGACCTGATGGGCTACGAGCCGTCGCACGAGAACAAGATCAACATCCACGTGGGAGGGGTGTACGGAAACAAGCGGAAAGCGATGGAGCGGTTCGCGGAGACGTTCCGAGGGCTTTCGATGGGCCTACGGGCGAGGCTGACCGTGGAGAACGACGACCACGCGAACAGCTATGCGGTGGACGACCTGCTCGTGTTGCACGAGGCGACGGGGATCCCGATCACGTTTGACTTCCATCACTACCAGTTCTGTCCGGGGGAGATGACGAAGAAGGAGGCGTTCGAGGCGGCAATGGGGACGTGGCCGACGGGGGTGCGGCCGGTGGTGCACTGGAGCGAGATGCCAGAGTGCCCAGTTCGGCGGAAGAGCCATCCGCACTCGCATTCGAACTTTGTGTACGGGCCCGTGGATCTGTTTGGGTACGAACAGGACGTGGACGTGATGATCGAGAGCAAGGGAAAAGAAGCGGCGTTGCTGCTCTTGCGAGAGCGCCTATAAGTGTACACTACGAGCAAGGGAAAAGAAGCGGCGTTTCTGCTCTTGCGATAGCGCCTATAAGTGTACACTACGTGATCATCATTTTAACGAACGAGCGAGCGAACGAGCGAACGAGCCTATCGGCTGCAGCACGACTCCGCATCGGCCCCGCGACCGCGTTCACGTGACCCATGTTCACGGCTCCCACCTCCGACGCCACCCTCCAACCCACGCATCACTTGGACCACCACGTCTGCGGAGATCCGCCGTGCCACAGCCTCCTCGTCCCGACCCTCGACCCGCGCCGTGTACTTCCCCACGCCCCGAACCAATCCCTCTATCGTCTCCTGAATACGCACCAGGCGCTCTTCCAGCGCATCCACCCGCTTCAGCACCGCCTGCTCCCCGTCGACGCCGGTACCACCGACCGCACCGACGCCACCGACGCCACCGACCAGACTGCCCTCGGCCACCGCGACCGCCGCGGCCGCCGCGGTCACGTGCTGCTGCGACGCCAGCGACCGCTCCTGCATGCTCTGCAGCACCTGAGAGGCGACCAGCCCCTGCGCGGCCCTCGCACTGACGGAATGACCGAGACCCTGGGAGTGCCCCGCCGAAGGGAGTCTCCCACCGAACGGAAGCCGGCGACGAGCGCGACCGTTCGACGGCAGTGAATCGCTCTTGACGGTCACAGCGCGCGACTGGGACGCCATCGTGGGCCGCTTCTTGGTGCGGAATGGCGAGATCCACCGCTGCGACATGGTGAACTCGTCGTCGCCGTCGTCCTGCTGCTGATCCTGAACCAGCGAGGGATTCTGTGACGCCTGCTGTTTGGCTTTCCAGGGCGCTTCAAACGCCCGCTTCTTCGGGAATGATGCGGATACCATGTTGGTATTTGTACTGACGTATTTGGGTATAGGGTGAGTGAGGAGAAGGAGGAGGAGGGTATCCTTTGTTGTTGTGTGTCCGAGGGGGCGCCTCGTCACACCGAAATTGCCACTTCGCGACGACGCGTTGGACCAAACACACAATTATTGTGCCCCACCCTGTTGGCTACTGGTTTCTTGATTCTTCAGTTACCAATCCACCCCCACGCAGCGACAATGTTCTTCAGGGCGAGCCTCGTCGGCGCGTTTCTGTTCTCCCGCGTTCTGGGACAAGGAATCGAGCCGACGCCCGTGTCCGAGCCTCTGTCGCCCGCCGCAGACGCGTACAAGGCTCCCATCAGCTGTCTTGGGTCAATTACGGACTGCGTTACGTGCCCCGCGGACCTCATGGTGCGTGACGACGAACGAACTCGGTTTGCCGCGTTGATCTCGCCACCCACGACTCACTTCGCGTTCCACCCACCCAACCCGCAGTGTACGGACATTTCCATCGGTCGTCTGCCGGGTAAGCCGCAGACGAACGACTGGATCACGGAGGCATGCGCGTGCATGTGCCCCTCGGGCGTCCAGCCGTGCGAGGCGCTTGACTCTGCGGCTGCGGAAGCTGCGCTGCAGGAGGCGCGGGATGCATCAAATGCTGCGTTCCAGGAGGCTGCTAATATCTCGAGGGCTGCGTTCGCCGCCGCGATCAATGCGACGTCGCCCGAGGGCGTGGAGATGGGGTCTGACGAGTACTGGGCGTGGCGCATCGAGACGATGATGGACGCGTGGGAAACCCACAAGAACGCGACGTTTGATGCGTACGAGTCTTCTCAGGAAGAGCGTATCGCGGCGATCGATGCGCTGAGGGATATGTTCGGGCACGGGAGGGCCCCGGCCCCAGAGCCAGCGGCCGAGCAAAGCGTCGGCGGTGGAGGGGTCGCCAAGTAAGTACGAGTACCAAGTCTGTGCGTGTCTTCTCTTCTTGTTCGTCTCAAGACAAACGAACGTATGTTTCATTCTTCTTTTCCGTAACTGTCTGTCTGTCCTACCGTCCGTCACGGAGAGGGGGGGTTCTCTCGTTCGAGACAGATTCAAAGTCGCGTTCAGATTCAAAGTCGCGTTCGGTCCGATTTGAATTCGCCTCACGCATATATAAACGCACGATGCTAGTCTCTGTCCCTGCATGCACGGCTGGAAAGCGGCGAGCTGTGTGGAGGGCGAATCCTGCTTTGAATTTTTGCAGGCTCATTCCCCCCAAGGGCCGTTCTTCGCCCCACAGACACAGACTCGGAGCGGTAGCAGCCCCGACGGCAAAGACAACAAAGCATCTCGTCAAGGCGGAGTACGGTTCCGTCACGATCCGCTTCGCCGTGAGCAAGCCGTGCGAATTCGGCAGTCGACTCGGAATCGTGGGCTCCCTCGGCCAGCTGGGGCTCTGGGATGCGTCGCAGGCACTGCAACTCGAGTGGAGCGACGGACACGTCTGGCGGGGGGAGATTGACGTCCCGCTGAGCGACCTGCTCGAGTCTCCGCCGGGGGAGCAGGTCGAATACAAGTACGTCATCCAGGGCAAGGACGGGGCGGTGTACTGGATGGAGGGGGAGAATCTGCACATTCCGCCGCTCGAGTACGGCACGACGGCCCTTGTCGTGCAAGACACGTGGGGCTTTGGGTACCGCGAGATTCAGTTTGAGCGGCTCGCGGAGGAGAGCCTGCTCGAGCTGCTGAAGAAGGAAGAGATGAGCACGAGGAACGCCCTGGGGTCGATGGTCGACCAGGCCGTCCAGGATCTGTCCAACACGCTCGAGTTCTGTGAGAGCGTGAGGCAACAGAGTCAGCGGACGGACGAGAACGTGTTGAACGCCGACCGGGAGCTTGCCGCGGCCGCCATGCGCGCCACCCAGATTCTCCGAGCGAGCGAGGCGCTCTTCTACTTGGACAGCGTATAGTATCTAGTGTCCAGGAGCAGGATAGGAGTATGAGTATGAGTATGAGTACGAGTACGTCGAACGAGTGGACACGACAACGATGGACACGTGGAACGAATGGCGACCGACGACTGATGACCGATGACCGACGACCGATGACCGACGACCGACGACCGATAACCGACAGGGCATGCTGATGTACCATACCACCGACCACCGACCACCGACCAGCCCCTGCCCCTCTCAGTGGTCCACTGAAACAACGTCGGTAAAAATTAAATGAAACAACAATGTAGTCTACATTCCCTCCGTCAAGCTCAGCACCTCCTCCATCGTAATATCCGTATCCTCCCCCCTGAAGTCGTTATCCTCCGTCAAGAACAGCATGCAGTGGCACTCCTTCCTCTCCCTCATCGGCACACACGGACAGTTCCAGAATCCCTGGTCTGCCTCCGCCTGCTTATCATCGTAATGCCTGCACGGACACAGCGGCGCACCCAGCTCATCCTTATGCTCCGCCAGCCCCTTGATCACCACGGCCGTCACAGACTTGTCCACGCAAAAGTACGTCCCCGACCGCTTGGCATACTGCTCCGAAAACTTGCGCATAATCTCCAGCGACTTGGACGTCGTCTCCGTCGTCTCCGCAGACGCCTCCACACGGACGACGCTCCGCACGCGACGACCGGTGGCAGTCTGCCAAGACGCCCCAGCCCCCGTCTTCGCATTGGGCAGGCCCTGGCCTCGCATCGACGCGACGGACAAACACATCACGGCAACCATGATTGCTTCAGTAAAGTATAGAAATCAACGTAGTACACTCGCAGACACGGCCCGGGAGTGAATTCGACTGTACGCGCGTAGAAAACGGACGATGAGTACCAAGTGGTTTGGATAAAGTGGCGAGGCGTCTGGGTAAAGTCGCTGCACCCGGTTCACGGCTGTACGATCGACCGAGCCTGGTATGTGTATGGTCGGAAGGAAGTACCGACGTTTGTGTGTGCGTGCACGAGCCTCGTACGCTGCAGCAGGGCGTCTCGGACTTGCAAGTCTCGACGACTTCATGTGGGCCAGAATTTCGCGAAGTTGCAAGTCCTGGCGCTCGGCACGTAGCAGGCCGGGGCGAGCAGGGTACCGTCGACCGTCGACTGTCGACCGTCGACTGTCGACCGTCGACCGTCGGCGAGCGCGTCGGTTCGTCGAGGTGCCTTCAGGAGTCAAGGAGTCGCATCGTCTCTTGCTGACCCGACTGCGGTCGTGCGGGCCACTTGGGGTGTCGTCGCTGGGCGACGTGTAGAATAGATCGTAAACCATACGGAGGTCCCGCGGGGACGGCCAAGGACGCCTCGAAAAAGCGAGGCGGTCGTGTAGTAGTTGCTCTCTGGGATGGAGCGGCTCGAGGGAGCCGGGTCGCTGGGGCTGCACGAATTGCGGCTCGATGAAGGGGTCGCGCCGGGCGATGGGGAGGGGGAGTGGGAGCGGGAGGGAGGCAGGCTGGAGCGTCCGCCAATCTCGACGACGATGTTTGCGAATTTCAACCAGTACGGGCTGTGGGATAGCATCACGGGGGATCTGTTCTCGTCGGAGGTTCGGGACAGTGAGGTGCACCATGCGAGGCAGCGGAGCGCGGATCTGTTGAATTTGGAGGGGTTGAGCTTTGGAGGGGACGATGTGGAGAGCGAGCGGAAGCGGGAAGGGAGGCACGGTGGGCGCGGTGGGTACGGTGGGGGGCGCGGCAGGATGAGTTCAAAGCAGAATAAGGGGCGCGTTGCCGCTGTGCAGGGTTCCTTGTCGTCGGTGTCGCCGGGTTCGCCGGGTTCGCAGGGGTCGCTCTCGCCGTCTTCGGCGTCGCCGTCCGTGCCCGTGTCCTTGTCGACGTCGATGTCGCCGCTTGGGGTCATGGGGCTGGGAGGGGGGGCCGATGGGCCGGTGGACACCGCGGATAAGGTAAAGCGGACCGTGTATGTCGCGGACTTGCACTATTTGGTGTCGGAACAGGAACTGTCGAGGTTCTTTGCGCGGTGTGGGCCGCTTGTGGATTTCAGGATATGCGGGGATACGAACACCGTGCTTCGGTTTGCGTTCGTGGAGTTTCATTCGGTCAAGTCGGCAAAGGCGGCGTTGAAGCTGACGGGGAGCGTGCTGGGGGAGTCGACGATCAGAGTGAGTCCGAGCAAGACGGCCATCATTCCGGTGAAGGATCAGTTCCTGCCGCGGTCGGAGCGGGAGCGGGATTTGGTGGCCAAGACGGTGTATGTGGCAAATATTCACCCGACCGTGGAGCGGGACGTGCTCAAGCAGTTCTTCCAGATGGTGTGCGGGCCGGTCTCAAAGATTCGATTGCTGGGAGACGCGCAACATGATACGAAGATTGCGTTTGTGGAGTTTGCGAGCAAGGACAGCACGGCTGCTGCGCTGCGGTGCACGGGGGCGATGTTGGGGCCGCTGGCGATCCGGGTGAGCCCGAGCAAGACGCCGGTGCGGACGGACGCCAGGCGGCGGACCAGCGGCGTGGAGGCGCAGGTGCCGGCGGATGCCGCAATGGCGGCGGCGAAGATCAGCGGGCAGATACGGTCCAACTTATCCAAGCAAGGAGAAGGGGTTGGCGAGCTGGGGGCGGGGTCGAAGAAAGGGACAAGGCCGGGGTCGGCCAGGCATGGAAATGGGACTGGTGGGG
>Ga0181584_10000463_pt1 | contig 29053 bp, 18 predicted proteins | sample 071ome_30_FD_132462 | JGI IMG/M metagenome (GOLD analysis project Ga0181584, IMG submission 132462) | Coastal salt marsh microbial communities from the Groves Creek Marsh, Skidaway Island, Georgia - 071406AT metaG (megahit assembly) | ecosystem: Environmental > Aquatic > Marine > Intertidal... | reverse complement strand
GGAGTCACGCGGGGAGGAGGCGGGAACCGGGCGATGGGGACGACGAGGGGGGCGGCGGGGGGGGGGGGGGGGGGTCGAGCGAGGCAGAGGGGGGCGGGGGGGGGGAGGGGGACGGCCCCAGCGATCCGACGCTCAACGTGGCGCTGCTGTGCGACGGGAGCACGGAGGCGGCGAGGGATCGCGCCGTGCGTGCCGCGAGGGAGATGCTCCCCGGGCTGCAGTCGGACCAGATCTGGGGCACGCTGATGCCGTTCTCGTCGACCAAGGGCGACGGCATCCTCGAGGAGGAGGTGTTTGCGTCGTCCGACTGTGACGCGCCGCCGACAGACGTCGTCAATATCGTGTACCTGACGCCGTCCGTGAACGGCGTGGTAGCCACGTTGTCCGCGCCGCTGGCTCCGCTGGGGAGCCTGTTCCGGGTGACAGCCAAGCAGGCGGACGGAGAAGGGGACGTCATCGTGTCGAGCGGCCTGTCGCAGGACGTCGTCATCAAGGGCCTCAAGCCTGGCACCGCCTATGAGTTTTCGGCCGCGGTCGTCAACAAGATGGGCGAGGGACCCGCCGGGGAGGCGTACCACGCGGCGACGCTGCTGCGCCAGGGCGTCTCTGTCTCCGTGTTGTACCCGATCGGCACAGGCGAGGGCAAGAGGTACACCGAGCTGTCGTGGGAGGAGCTGCACGGGTGGGACGCTGGTGCGCTCGACTCGCTGCTCGGGAGGGACAAGCACAGGAGCTGCCAGACGGTCGAAGATCTCAAGGCCAACGACACAATCGTGTTGCCTCTGGGTGCCACGGCGCACCACCACGACGACGACGACGACGACGACGACGACTCGGCGTCTGGACTCGGGGAGATCAGCGCGCTGAGCCTGGCCCCGCCGGACGTCTCGCGCGTGTCGCAGTTCTCCACGGTGCCCACGTGCGTCATAGAGAGCGAGAACGCGGAATCTTCCACGGAGGTTCTCATGACATGGGCCGCTGGCGTCTCGGATCCCGTCATCGGCAGGTTCAGGATTAAGGTGGTCGACGGGCTCTCAGAGCCGCTGGTCTCGGCCGTGTGCCGCGGCACGGATGCCCTCGTGGAGGTCGTCGACTCGATCAAGGTCGATACCGACGGACTCTCTGGTCTTCGTTTGACCGTCGAAGCCCTGATGCAGAACGCAGTCGTCCTCGAGGTCAACGTGATCGGCACGACGTCCGGGCCGGTCGCGCTCGTTCCGACAGAGGTGAGCTACTTCGATATCAACGACTACATCGAGATCTCCGACATCGAGATCGCCAAGATTGGGCATCAGAACGACTACGACGTCGACATGATGGAGCGGATCGTGAAGCTCAAGCGTGAGGACGTCTTCATCCCGGCCGGGCACGATAGCAGGGACCGGGATCTGTCGCAGAGCAGGAGTATCCGGCATATGACCCCACCGCAGTCGGTCTCCGTGGATCTCATGAACCACGCGAGGCTTGCCGCATGCAAGCTCTTCAGCGACATGCACCTGAGGGACTATGCCAAGGTGTCCGTCCTCGTCGCCCCGGCCGTCGACCAGCAGGTCCTGGCGCAGGACAAGCGCGCCCTCGTGGCGTTCGAATCTGGCGCCAAGAAGGTCGTCGAGGACGAGAGCGACTACACGAGCGTCAAGATCGAGTCGCTCGCGTCTCTGATGCGCCGGCAGGAGGCCGTGGCTGCTGCCAGGAAGGCGGCCGAGGCCGCGCTGATTGACGCTCTGTCGGGCCACGCGTCGGCAATTGAGGAGAATGACATCGCCGTAGCGAGTGCTCCCGTCGAAATGATGGGCTCGACGCATCCGGCAAGCGTGTCGACCGCTCGGTATGGGGAGGTGTTCGGGATCCCGATCGACGATCGGACTCGCGCCGACCTGGCCGCCGGCTCCGACGGCGCGTCCGGATCCGGATCAACTAACGGCATTCCCATTCGTAGAGAGCCGCCATCTGGTCGGTACGAGGGTGAGAACGACCCTTCGACACTTGTTGACCCGAGCACCTTTGGCTCCAACAAGCTGTACATCGCCAACGTGGACGTTGTGCCGGACTTTGACAGCAAGGTCGGCGTTCTCTCGCAGCAGCTCGTTGCATCCGGTCTGTCGTGGAACTGGCTGCCCAAGCAGCTCATCTCACAGGCCGCGGCCCGCCGCGGACTGCCCACACTCGACGACGAGGCCGTCTCGCTGGAGGAGATCAAAGACGGCGACGAGGACTGGGTGGGTACGAGCGAGACTGAGGACGCATCAAGCACGTCGAGTCAGTCCAAACAAACGACGATGAGTGAAATTGCCGATGCCATCAAGGCCTGGGAGGCGAGAGGAGGCCAAGCTGCCGGGGCTGATGGAGCCGCCGGAGAGGTCGCCGAGGACCAGCTCGCCGAGGAGCTATCGTACGACGAAATCAAGGACCAGACGTCCGCTGAGAATATCGAGGCTGCCCTGGAGCAGAGCGTTGCTGCACTCAACGAGATGGACGATCTGGATGCCATTGACGAGGAGCCTGCCGGCGACGTCTCCGAGGTCCTCGCCCAGCAGTTCCCGGGCCTGCACCCTTGCAGGCAGCGGGTGTGGATCCTGTGCGGAGGCGAGGGATACCATAGGGATGAGTCATTGCAGGCCGCTGCGGCCACGATGCGCGCCCTGCAGGGCGCGCCGGACCTCCTGCTGGAGACGTTCATGCTCGACCCTCCCAACGCGGGTCTCGGCCACGACCAGCGCCTGATGTCCCTCGTCAAGCTGCGCGAGGACATTCTCAAGAGCGGTGGATCAGACACGTTTTTGGCTTCCGAGGTGCCGTACATGCACCCTTCCCAGATCAAGTCACCCAAGCTGCCCCTGCCGGGCGACCTCAACAGGCGTGGCGTGTGGCGGTTGGCCGGATCCAACGTTGTCAGGGAGACAGTCGAGGATATGCGAGTATCGATCGATAGGATTTCTCACGCCAACAAGCTCACGAACGTTTCAAGGGCCGTCGGTGACGACCTGCACAAGGCCGACCAGATCTCTGACGCGACCAGGTCGTCGCTTAAGGGCGCTGGTGCGAGCCTCGAGGGAGTTCGTGCGCCGTGGGGAGGATCGCTCCATGACAATGGCTTGCATACCATTCCCAGGTACCTCTCGCTCAAGGACTGGGCGGTGGCCGCGTCGGAGAAATGCGCCGTCGTCCTCATGGTCCTGCCCGGTCACCCGTCGGCGTACGGGCCCATCCAGGAGCTCATGGACGAGATCGGCGTGCCGTACACGGGACCGTCAATGGTCGCGTCCGAACTGTGCCACGAGCGCCCCGAGCTGCTCAGGTCGCTCACGGACGCCGTCAACTATGACGGTTCCATCATCTCGGCCCCACCGGCGCACTCCATCTCGGCGCTCGAGCTGCGCGCCACGTGCCAGTCCGAGGACTCGGCGAACGAGTTCTTCAACAGGCTTTTTGGCGCGTGGGAGAACAAGATGATGGTCATCCGCCCGGCAACTGACTGCGGCGTTGGCGTCCTGCGGATGCGGAGCGGGCGGGACCTGATGGCCTACAACGACGCCGTCCAGAACTGGTTGGAGAGCGTCTCGGCGCACGATTGCGAAGTCGAGGTGGAAGACGTCCAGATGCCCCTTCCGCCGCCAACCCAATTCGTCATCGAGCCGTTCCTCGCCGCAGAGCCGGTGCAGCTCGTCTCGTGCTCACACCACAAGGAGCACAAGGACGCCAACCCGAACGAGGATATGAACGATCCTGTCTACGGCAAACTGCGTTGGAACACCACTGATAACTGGCTCGAGGTCAAGGGATCGCTCCTCGGCGGGGCCGGTACCATGCGCTGCCTCGGCCTGAGCACGGCTGTCGCACGGCTCGCCCACGACGGGTCCATCGCCTCGCTGTTCGAAGTGTCGCCGCCGCCTCGGTCCATTCTGCCGGAAGATACGGCAGGAGACACAATGTTGCGTCTGCAGCTGGTGTCCGACAGGCTCGGCCTGTCCGGGGCGGCGACCATCTCGCTCCTGGTCAACGCGCAGACTGGCGAGATTGTCATCAACGAGGTCGACGTGCACCCCGACGTCAGCCCCAACGGCCTTCTCATGCGGCAGGCGGCGCTTCTCTCGCCGCCCATGTCCCACGTTGAGGTCCTCCGGGAGCTGCTCAAGGAGGCGATGAGCCGCGGGGAGCAGTCGTTCGAGAACGAAGTGGCAGAGTCGTCAATGTACCCGGTCGACGAGTTCTCGGCCTCTTTGGGGGGCATTCTGGACGCCCCCGACGCGCCCAACCCGACGCAGAACTACTTTGGAGATCCGTACCTCAAGGTGGAGGACGGCTACCAGACCGGCTTCGAGGGCTCAGGCGCGTTGGACGACGACAGCGACGACAGCGGAGAGAGCGACGAGTCCGACCTCGACGTTGATATCGGCGACGAGTATTCTGATGACGATTTCTGATATATCTGTATCACACACATGATGGTAGGAATTACTCTTATGGCCTATTGAGTCCCCCCTTGAGGCTGATGGCCTGAGAGGCCTGGGTCACCTAGGCAGGTCCCACCCCTTCCGGCCCTCTCGTGCGTCCTATACCCTTGAGGCTACCGAGTCTCGCCGGTAGCGCCGCGCCTGGCGGTCCCACGGCCTGTGGTGGACGTTGAATCGGTTTCGAGGCCCCGAATCCTACCGGACCGGTCGGAACACCCAGACCGCCCTTCAGGCTACCGAGGCGGACCGGCGTCGGCTGGTTGAACGAACCGCCGCTGCCAGCGCCAGCGGCTCGCAGCTTCTTGTCGCTCCCTCCGGCGTCTTGGGACGATCCATGCCGCTTGAGCGCCTGGGAGTCCGTCCTTGCGGGCGGAGGACGCGGGGGCAAGCCGCCCTTGCTCTGCTTCTCCGACTGCAGCTTGGATTTCTTGATTTTCTTCGACGCCCCCTTGATGGGGTTGGCCCCGTCGTTCTTTGTGAGCGATGCGTTCATGCCAGTGCCAGGCGGCAGCGCGTCTCCTGCGACAGGGTTCGCCACGCCGCCGACGCCGATGCTGCCGACGCCGCTCACGCCCGGGCCTCCGCCTTCGCCGAGATGTACACCGCCGCCGACCCCGCTCCCAGACCGTACGAGCGAGTGTTCGATAGGGAAAATATCGATGTCCTCCCCATCAGCACCCTCTCCCTCGCTATAAAGCGGCCTGGCCATGGGCTCCTGGTCGTCCCCCCGCTTGAAGAGCTGGCCCAGGATCGAGTAGTTGATCTTGGTGCTCAGCTTGCGATCCTCCATGACGCGCATGGCAGCCTCCTCGGGCGTCTCCGCCGTCGGCATATTGTCGTTGATCTTGGGCTTGGACTTTGATCCAAGAGGCCGCCCTCGTCCGCGCTTGTACTGGATGCCCGCTTTCTGCGCCCGCTCCATCGCCAGCCGCTGCTCCTCCTGAGCACGTTGCTGAGCCTCTTGCGCGGCTCTCTTGGCCTCTTGCTTCTCCATCCAGTCCTGATTCATCATGTTCCAGATCTCCTCCTTGCACTTGACCTCGTCCTCGTGGGCGATGTACTGGTTGATCTCCGAGTCGCTGATGTCCGACAGGTTCTCGTCGTTCAGCAGTTCGTCCAGCTCGTCCTGAAGCTGGTCGTCGGGATCCGCGACCGGGAAATCGCCGGTGACAGTGAGCGGCATATCCTTCCCGTCCACGGCGGTCGTCAACTCCAAACCCGGGCACGCCCCCTCGATCTGTTCCACCTCGTCTCTGGAGATTGACGCCATGACCGCCTTGAGCGAAACCTGTCCCTTCTTCCGCTTCTTCTTGTCGTCTTCCGCCTCCAGCTTGTCAAATTCCTCATTGAAGTCTGTCATCATTTTCTCCGCGGCCTGAATCGCCGCGCTGTTGATGTGCTTGTCGGCAATGTTCAGCGCGCCGCCCTCCGGCACCTCGGACAGGTCCAAGTCGACGTCCGCATTGTCGAGCTCGTTTTTCGACTTGGCGGACTTTTTCGACGCACCGGCCTTCTTGTTGTTGCCCGCGTTTCCCTCCTCGGCACCCGCAGCGTCGGTGGCTTTACCAGAAGACTTGCTCGGGGCGTCCTCGTCGGCGTCCTCGTCCTCCTGCCCCTTGCCCTTCGCCTTCTCCTTGCCGCCCTTCCCAGCGTCATTGCCCTTGTCCCTATTCTTATCCTTATCTGTCACGCGACTGCTCCGCCTCCTCGTCACCGGCCCGCTCTCCCCGGCGTCCTTCCCGTTCTCGCCGCCGTTCTCCGCGTCACTCCCGCCCCCGCCGCTCCCCCCTTCGATCGCCTTGACTGCCCCGGCCCCCTGCATCGCCGCCTTCCTCTTCTCCGCCTCCTCCTTCTGCTTCGCCTCCAGCGCCAGCATGTCCCTCGTCTCCTTCTCCCGGTTCTTCGAGAAGCTCGGCGGATTCGCCCCCTCGTACATCGTGTTGACGCCGACGAAGTTCAAAAAGCATTCCTTGCACATCCCCTGCCTGAAATGCGTCGTCCGATCCGACTGCACATGGAAGCACCCGCCGATCTTATCCTCCGCCAGGGCCTCTGACTGCGCCTGTTCGATCGCCAGCTTCTCCTGCTTCTCCAGCAGCTCCGAGTGCTCCAAGAACTCCTGCTTGTTCATCTCCCCCGCCGGCGTCGTTGCAAACTCGTTCAACCGCTTCGACAGCGTAAACTCCCCGATGTGCACCACGTTGACAATCTCCCGCTTGGTCCGAGGGTCCCCGTGGAGGTGCGTCGCGATGTACAGCGCCGCCCCGCACACCCCCGACGGACGCCGACCGGTCTGAATCCAGTCCCGCTTCATACTCGCAACCAGACGCATCGCCGTCGAACTCACAGAATGCAACTTCTCCTCCGCAAACCCCATCTTATCGGCAAACCGATGGATATAGAGCGAGGGATCGACTGGCTTGGTGAACTGCGGCTGGTTCTCCAGCCGCAGCAGCTTGGCAAGCTGCAGAAACACCGCACCCAGGGAGAACACACTCACCTGAAGGATATCCGAAAAATCAATCAGGAAGAACGGCTTATCGTCCTGCCTACACAGCAGGTACAGGCACGCCGCGGCGACGTGGCTCGTCCGCCGACCCCTCGTAAAGCCCTTCTGCAGCGCCATCTTATACACCCGGTGCGCGCTCTCGATGCTTTCCTCCCGCGGCTTCACCTTGAGCTGATCCACAAGGTGCGCAATATGCTGCCGACCCCGCTGCTGCGCGCGCTCATGCGACTCTGCCTGGTACGCGTAGACCCGTCCTCCGTGAATCCTGTCGTCGGTGGAATCGCGGGTGAGAACCGCCGCGGTGAATCGATATCGCCAGTGCCATGTCGCGCTGCGAAACGCTCAATTAATGAGTCAACCATACGTACCGTCCAATACCTCGGGCCACGCCAGACTCGTTCACAAACTGCCCGACCACGGTGGACTCCCCGGCAGAGTCTTTCTGAAACGTCACATCCTGCGAGAACGACAGGTCGTCCAAGACTGAACACCGGAGAACCGAGTGAGAACCGAGTGAGAACCGAGTGAGAACCGAGTGAGAACCGAGTGGGAACCGAGTGAGCTCGTGGGTACGTGGTTGCGCAGGTCGGCGAGCGCGAGCGCGAGTGGCGGTTCGAGCACTGCCATCGCCCCTCTGAGAATTCAACCCGTACCGCTGCCGCACTCGGTACAACACGAGATCCCGCGCTGGTCGTCAGTCTCCACATCCGTCTCGCGCTGGCATATTTGGCAATACACCATGTTTCACGTTTCGTTCTCGTTTCCCCCGGAATCGAGTTTCTTCCGAATGCGCTCTTCGCTCGCCAGCCTATTTCCGTAGGGACAGCCACGCCGTGGCCAAGATGCCCATCTCCGTATATATCAGAACGTCAGGGTCGCGGCGATACCACGCATGCGAATGGATTTGTGGGGCAAGGGGTTTGAGCGCGCTCCTTTTCTCTCCGCGCGAAACTCCAGACCACGGCCTCCTCGCAGGCACCACAAGCAAATCCGTAGGCAGTAGACGAGAGACGACGCTGACATGTTTGGATCGGCAGGTTCGGTAACCGGTACGTGCAACGGCGGACGCGACTCGGCCGGTCAACGTCTTGAAGCCCGGCGAAGAGAGATTCCCTGGCACAGTGACGGCCTATCCGGGCCGAAAACCGTCGGTCCGAAAACACACACAGGAGACAGCGCAGAGGCACCACGCGCCACCGTGCTCACCACCCGCACCATCCGCACCATCCGCACCATCCGCACCATCCGCATGCAGTTCCCCGGAACTTCCGGCTGTTGGAGGAGCTCGAGCGAGGGGAAAAGGGCGTGGGCGACGGCACGGTGAGCTATGGTCTTTCGGATTCGGAGGATATGATGATGAGTCATTGGACGGGGACGATTATTGGTCCGCCGGGTACGGCGTTTGACTGTCGGATCTACACGTTGGAGATCGAGTGCGGGGCGCGGTACCCGGAGGAGGCACCGCGCGTGCGGTTTTTGACGTCTGTCGTGATGAGCGGCGTGGATTCCAAGGGGGGTATTGACTACGGGACGTTTCATCCGGTCCGGAAATGGACGAACAAGAGCACGCTGGAAAGTCTGTTGACTGATATTCGACGCGAGATGGCCGCGCCGCACAACCGGAAGCTCGCCCAGCCGCCGGAAGGAACGACGTACTCGTAAAGAATGCAATGGATCACCACATTAAGACTAGTCGTTCTTGAGTCGGCTCGCCGCGCCGCTGCTGACCTGTGGGCTGATCTGTCCCCCCGCTCGCCCTTGTTTGCGGACGTTGCGGCTGACGCCCGAACTGGTGGTCGGAGATCCGACGGGAGGCGAGGAGTCCGTCTTTCCCTCTCCCTTTCTTCTCCCGTCTCGCCGCCGATCATTGTCACTCTCGGTTCTTTTGTCTTTGTCTTTTCCCCCGACGTCGCCACTCCACAGCACGCTGGCCCCTCGCGGCTCTTCGCCGCGGTCCTCCGCCTTGCTCCCCAGCAGCACCCCCGGGCCCTTCTTCGCTGCATCTGGCCAGTGCGCGGCCCGCCGCGCTTCCCACTCCTTGTAGCCTTTCGTCTTCTCCACCGTGTTCAGTTCGATCGGATTCCCGTACAGCGCGATCGTCTGCAGTCGTTCGCAGTACAGGAAGATGGCGCTCGCCACGGCCTCGATCCGGTTGTTCTCCGCCGTGATCAGCCGCAGGTGCTCCAGCTTGGCGCAGTCCACCGGCAGCTTCTGGACGGCACAGTCGCAGCACCGCAGCTCCTCCAGACTTTTACAGCCCGCGATCCCGCTCGTGATGTTCTTGAGCTTCCTGTTGCCCGACACATCCAGGTACTTGAGCGTCTTGAGCCTCCCGACAGATCGCGGCACCTTGGTCAGTTTGTTGTTCGCCAGCGACAACCGTTCCAACTTGGGAAGCATGAACAGCTCTTCCGGCAGCTCTTCCAGCCTGTTCGAGTCGAGCAGCAGGACTCGCAACGACTCCATCAGACCGATCGACGGCGGCAGGCGTTGGAGCCTGTTGGAACTCAGGCCCAGCCTGTTGCAGTACACCATTTGACCGACGTACGACGGGACCTTCTTGATCTTGTTCTTCGAGACGTCCACGATCCTGACCTTCTTCGGCGGCACCCGTCGGAGTTCGCTCGGGAAGGCGCTGAGGTTCGCACTCTGGGCCTGGATCACCCCCGTCCGCTCCCAGAGTTCGGTCCGTTTGGAGAAGGAACGCATTCGCTTCTCCACCCTGAGATCAGGCGTCGTCGGCGTCGACGGCGGCTTGTTCCGCTGCAACGAAAAACAGGATCCCATTTCGGATCTGCCAACTGTGGCAAATTCTGAAGAAGGCTCTACGTGCGTTGCAGGGCATGCGGGCCCCGTGGGGTAACGTCTGGTATATGGAATCAACAGAAGTATCCGTCTTTCGAATTGGACGTGAAGGCAGCGTGCGGAGGAGGGTGAAGGGATCTGTCGTTAGACGCGGGCGTTCGTGGCTCCCACGTCGGCGCGAGGGCAGACGTGGGACGACGCCACCTCGACTTGGGTGACCTCGCTCTGGCTCGGCATTCCGTGTTCGTCACTGTGAAATTCCTTCAATATACACGGCTACGAATTATAATCTACTATCTACCCCCAAGCAGCGGCACCCGCTCGCTCGAACGAGAATCCAACCGCGCGTTCACCCACCCCACGACGACCACGACCATGTCCCACACGGCCTGCCCCAGTGACCCCACTGCCGCTGCCGCGCTCCCTGCTCAACATGAATACCCGGACAAAACCAGCAGCGTGGCGACGACGGTCCAGGTCACGGCCGACGCGGCGACGCGGGTCCTCACGCAGATGGCGAGCATCCTCGGGACGTCCGTCCAAGCGCCGCTGGACAGCGTCTGTATGGGCAGGCTGCTCCCGTATCCCGAGGTTCAGGGAGAATGTCCGTCTCCTGTGACCGATCCTCCACGATCAAAGAAGGCCAGGACGACGGACGGAGGGGACGAGAAGGGGACGGAGACGGATAGAGAGAGGGAGAGCGAGGAGAGGGAGAAAAGGGGGACTGATGGCAATGGCAGTCCGGCCCTCGCCGTCGCCGGTGCCGTCTTCAGCGCGAGCGACGTCGCCGTCGCCGTCGCCGTAAGCACGCCGCCCGCCAAGGCCACCGGTGCGCCGAAACACACAGAGGCCGCCGCACAGAGCAGGTTCACGGGCGTCACGATGCACAAGCGCTCCAGGCGTTGGGAGGCCCATTGCTGGGTGAACTCGCTCAAGAAGCAGGTGTACTTGGGCGGGTACGCGACGCAAGAGCTGGCTGCGGAGGCCTACGATATCATCGCCGTCAAGATCCGTGGCGCCAAGGCCAAGACCAACTTCCCCTTGGAGAACTACACCGAGGCCATGCGGGCGCTCCAGGGCCTTTCGATCGAGCAGGTCATCGCCTCGGTCAAGCGCGAGTCGGACAGTTTCATCCGCGGCGTCATCAAGTACCGTGGCGTCTCCAGGGCTGCGATGAACTCCCCCATCTTCGAGGCCCGCATCGGGGTGCTCGACCACCACGTGTACATCGGCAACTTTCCCACGGCCATGGAAGCAGCCAAGGCATACGACCGGGCGCTGATCCGGTGCAAGGGCCCTCGGACGACGACAAACTTCAACTCGAACGAGTACCCCGATGCCATCAACGACCACCGGTTGCTCCGGGAGCTGCTCGGCCGGGGCGACCCCAGGGCCAAGGCGATGATCCACGGCGCCGACAAAGACCACGTCCGAGCGTTCGAGACGTACGCCAAGGGTGGCATGAAGGCCATCGAGGCCGTCTGGGGGCGCCAGAGAGATCGATAACGAGTGAGGCCTGGACCGGACACTTGCTGTTTCATGAACGTGGCAGCACTGATCAGCACTCTAAATTTTCGACTGTCTTGTCATGTCATCATCCGTCGCCACAGATTCTGTGGTCGCGAGTGACGCGGTTGGGCCGTCGAAAGGCGCGCTCAAATCGCACCCGATCGTGGGGCGCTCTCGTTCAAAGGATTCGGGAGAGACTCGTTTCGCGCTGGTCGCGTGTCTCGCGGCGATCTGCACGCTGGCCTCTGCGGTACGTGTGTTGGAGATGATGAGAGACGAGAGACGAGAGACGAGAGACGACGTCCCTCGGAGGCCCTGCTTCTCGTTCTCCCGTTTCCCGTTCTCACCACGCTTCTCTCTCTCTCTCTCTCTCTCTTTTCAGGTGCGCCTGTTCTCGGTCATCACGTATGAGTCGGTCATCCACGAGTTCGACCCGTACTTCAACTACCGGGTGACGAGGTTCCTGACCGCGGAAGGGTTCTACAAGACGTGGAACTTCTTCGACTCGTTCACCTGGTACCCGCTCGGCCGGGTAATCGGCGGCACGATGTACCCGGGCCTGATCTTCACGGCGGGAGCGATGTGGAACCTGCTCACCTGGCTCCGCATCCCGATACACGTCCAAGAGGTGTGCGTGTTCACGGCGCCCGTGTTTGCGGCGTTTTGCGCTCTGGCGACCTTCCTGTTCATGCGGGAGGTCCGTGGCCCCGGGGCCGGACTGGCGTCCGCGGCGTTCATCTCCGTCGTCCCGTCGTACATCTCCCGGTCCGTGGCCGGGTCGTTTGATCTGGAGGCTGTGGCGATCTTCGCGCTGATGTTCGTCTTCTTCCTCTACGTGAAGACGCTCAACACGGGGTCGCTGGCGTGGGCGACGGGGCTCTTCTTCGCCTACCTCTACATGGTGGCGTCGTGGGGCGGCTACTCTTTCATCGTCAACCTGTTGCCGATCCACTGTCTGGCGTGTATCGTCTTCGGCCGGGTTTCGTACAGGCTGTACGTCGCGTATGCGCCGTTTGTCGTGATGGGCGCCCTGGCGTGCATGAACATCCCGGTGATTGGCTTCAACGCCGTGCTCATGTCGGAGCACTTTGCGTCCTTCCTCGTGTTCGGACTGCTGCACGTGGTGATGCTCATTCAGTACACCAAGCAGTGTCTGACGCCGGCGGCCTACCAGGCGGCCAAGCGGGCAACGCTGACGTTTGGGGCGGTAGCCGCGTCGGCGTTTGTGCTCGTGGTCGCGAGCTACGTGGCGGCGTCGCCGACTTTCGGGTGGACGGGACGCAGTCTCTCGCTGCTTGATCCGACGTATGCGTCCAAGTATATCCCCATCATCGCGTCCGTGTCGGAGCACCAGCCGCCCAACTGGTCGATGTACTTTACGGACCTGCACGTGCCGGCGCTCCTGGCACCTGCGGGCATCATCATGTGCTTCATGCCGCTGACGGACGCCTCGCTGTTCCTGGCGCTGTACGGAGTGACGGCGGTGTACTTCTCCGGCGTGATGGTCCGGCTGATGCTCGTGCTGGCGCCGGCCGTCTGCTGCCTGGGTGGGCTGGCGCTGTCCGAGGTGCTCGCGTACCTCGGAAAGTCGCTGGTGGCGGCCGCGGACGGAAAGAGCGACGCCGGAGAGAACAAGAAGAAGGAGGCGGAGACGGAGGTTTCCTCAAAGGCGACGTCGTCGAAGTCTTCCAAGGCCTCAGACGTGGCGACGACTTTGCCCGCCGCCAAAAACAAGACGAAGATTTTCTTCGTCCCTTGGGACATTGCGTTGATCGGTTTCCTGGCTCTATCGCTGCTTCTGGCCGCCTTCTTCCGACACGGCGTGTACGTCGCCGGAAAGATGTACAGCGCGCCATCCATCGTCATGCAGAGCGGCGGCCGCGTGTACGACGACTTCCGCGAGGCCTACGCGTGGATGCGGTTCAACACCCCGGAGGACGCCAAGATTGCCTCCTGGTGGGACTACGGATACCAGACCACGGCAATGTCCAACAGGACGGTGCTGGTCGACAACAACACCTGGAACAACACGCACATTGCCACCGTCGGCAAGGCCATGGCCTCGACCGAGAAGGACGCATGGGATATCCTCGAGTCCCTCGACGCAGACTACGTCTTTGTCATCTTTGGCGGGCTCATCGGCTACCCCTCGGACGACATCAACAAGTTCCTGTGGATGGTCAGGATTGGCGGCGGCGTCTATCCCGAGATCCGAGAAAGCGACTTCCTGGGCAAGAGCGGCAGCTACCGCGTCGACAGCGGTATGGGCGAGGGCCTGCGAAACAGTCTGGTCTACAAGCTGTCGTACTACAGGTTCTCCGACATGCCCACCGGCCAGCCGGGCTTTGACAGGGTGCGGAACACGGTCATCGGCGACAAGGACTTCAAGCTGGAGTACTTCGAGGAGGTGCTGACGACCAGCCACTGGATGGTGCGGGTGTACAAGCGGAAGAAGGCGCCGAACGCCGACTTTGGGCTAGAAAACGGGCTCAAAGCCTAAGATGTGTGTGACCTTGAAGAATGCAAACCAGGGCGGCTTTCGCAAGCACCAAAACAAACATCATGGATGGCTTGAGGGATCTTCTCGGCGACGCGCAGGCGTTCGCAGAGGATAACAAAGTTGCCACGGGCGTGATCGCCGGCGCGACCATCGCGGCCGTCGTGACGCTGTATTCGAAGCGATCGAATTCAAAGCCTGGCACCTTTGACATCGGCTCTGGCTCCGTCGACCGGTCAATGGTCGAGACAGAAGTACGTCACATCCACCGATGCCCGTCTGCGGCATCCGCCACCCACGAACGCGTCAATTGGCCCCGAAATCTCCCGAACAATTCGAAGGGCAGCGAAAATGCGCCAGCAGCAGTTCCCTCAGTCCGGCGGTCGACCGGCGGTGGAGGGCGACCGACCGACGACGATACCCGCACATCGCGATGCGCATCGGGACGATCGGAGCGCGGACAGAGCGGGGGGGCGTTCGAACAGAAAAGGCTGCCCCACTCCCACTCCCAACCGCCCGCTCACCCGCTCTGATGCTCTCACTCTCCTCGCGCTTCGCTTCTTCTCGTAGGTCAAGGACTACTACGACGAGTTCAACACGCTGGAGCGCGGCAAGGGCGCCGTGATCGATCGCAAGGAGAAGGTCGCCAACCTCGTTGACAAGTTCTACTCGCTTGTGACTGACCTGTACGAGTGGGGATGGGGGACGTCCTTCCACTTTTCCCCCCTGCTCCCGGGCAAGGACTGGCCCGCGTGCGAGTCCGCGCACGAGGGCCGCATCGCCGCCCTCATCGGCCTCGGGCCCGGCAAGCAGGCCCTGGACGTCGGCTGCGGCGTCGGAGGGCCCATGCGCACCATCGCTTCCACGAGCCAGGGCAAGGTCACCGGCATCACCATCAACCAATACCAGGTGGACCGCGCCTCGTACCACAACAGCCGACTCGGGCTGAGCCACCTGTGCACCCCGGTGCGCGGCAACTTCCTGGAGATGCCCTTCAAGAACGAGACCTTTGACGGTGCCTACGCCATCGAGGCCACCTGTCACGCGCCCACCCTCGAGCAGGTCTACTCGGAAGTCTACAGGTGCCTCAAGCCGGGAAGCGTCTTTGTCGCCTACGAGTGGGTCACCACACCAAACTACGACGACAAGAACGAGGCCCACGTCGCCATCGGCGACGAGATCATCATCGGCAACGGCCTCCCCAACCTCAGGAGCTGGAAGGTTGCCGAGGAGGCCGGCAAGAACGTCGGCTTCACCCTGCTCGAGAGCAGGGACTTGGCCGTCCAGGCCGACGGCTCCCTCACCCCCTGGTGGTTCCGCCTCTCGACCAGCCTCAAGGTGTTCAAGCTTAAGGCAAAGTTCAACCACGCGCTCGTGACCATCGCCGAGTACTTGAGGATTGCGCCCAAGGGCATGATTGCCGTCCACCAGATGCTCGTCGACACCGGCATTGCGCTCATCGAGGGCGGCGAGCAGGGGCTCTTCACGCCGATGCACATGCTGGTGTTCAAGAAGGAGACGACTGATTGATTGATTTTGGTTGAGTGTTGGTTTGTTGTCAGATAGCAGAAGACGAGCGAGTCCAGGACAGAGCTCTGGTGGTGGCCTTGGGTGATGTGCTCCCAGCCTGCCGGCGACCAAAACACGCCGGCAGGTTTCAGGCCGCACTTTTTTCGATTCGATAGAGTCATCATCTCATAGACACCAAAGACACTTACATAGCTCAATATGGTAAGTACAGCGGAGGCACATAGGCTTCATCGCCCTCGCCGCAATTAGAAATCGGAGGAGCATCCGGGTGTCGAACAGCGGCGAATCCTCGCAGACACGCCCATCGTCGTGGCATATCAGTCATACCGTAGATTTGGGGGCGCCGAGCGGGCGGAGACGGTCGGAGACGGTCGAGCGGCAGGATTGGCCGTATTGAAAAATTCCGCCGTTCTGCCTGCTCCGGCATGCCGGCTCCCTCCCGGCGTCTCCCGTCGGTTTGATACAAGAGCATATGGCATGTATGGCGGCGGGCGGGGATTTGGGCCGCCGTCGAAATCGACTGATTCGGTCGGCTGCGGCCTCCGCCTCGTGGGGACCCCTCGCTCCGTCGCTCGTCACGCCTTCCGTCACTCACTCGGCCCTCCCTCCTCCTTCCTCTTTTCCTTTCCTACCTTCAGGTGCTTTCGTGCGACGTTGATCTTCTGCATCCGACTGCCGAGTTCGAGAAGCGGTCCCACAAGCTCAAGCGCTTGGTAGAGAGCCCCAACAGTTATTTCATGGACGTCAAGTGCCAGGGATGCTTCTCCATCACAACCGTGTTCTCGCACTCTCAGACCGTCGTGGTCTGCCCGAGCTGCAACGCGGTGCTCTGCGTGCCGACCGGAGGAAAGGCCCGGCTGTCCGAGGGGTGCTCGTTCCGTCGCAAGACTGACTGATTCGGTGGTCATCCGTCATATTTATTCATCCTGTTATAAACAATAATATAGCACAGTATATATATATATATATATATATCGATATATATATCGATATATATCGATCAGTTGCGATAGAGCATGTCGTAGTGGCCGGGGCGGAAGAGCAAGTGGACGGCGATGTCGTCCCCGTCGCATCCCTCTGGCACGAAGTCTTTCACGTCGAGCCCGCCGTTCCCGTATCCGTGTCCTTCCCTGCCGTCAACGTAGACGACGCGCATCGGGACCCGCAAGGCGTTGGTCAGCGCCACCAACACGACGTGGTCGCTCTCCTCGCCCATCGGGTCAATGCACTTGGCGCAGAACTCGTCCACGCTCATGTCGTTCAAGCCCAAGATGAACGGGGCGAAGAAGGTGGCTTTGTCCTTCACCTCGCCGCTCGCGATGATCCGGAGGAGGAACACGATGTAGTTGGAGATGTCCTCCGTGCGGAGCTGCTTTTCCAGGGCTTCGACGGTCTGCACCGACTCCAGGAGGTCGAGAAGCATCTCCAAAGGACCTTCCAGCACGAGTTCTTCGTATCCAACTTGGAGCAGGCCGGTCTTGACCCGCGCGAGCTCCGCGATCATCCGCTTCCGCTCGTCCCAGTCGCCCGTCTCGACCATGTGCTCCAGGTAGGAGAAGAGAAAGGCCCGGAAGAAGCAGTTCCCGTCGCCCCGGCTTCGACGCATCGCGCCGTAGGCCTTTTTCAGGCTCGACACGTTGGTCTTCCACTGTTCGTTGCTGCCCCGGGCGTACTCGTCCACCAGCTCGTCCAGGGAGACCTTGTCCCCAATGAGCACGCTCAAGCTGGCCTCCTGCGCGTTGCGCTTGATCTGATTCTCCCACGCGATGATGTCGGCGTCGGACGGTCTGTTCTTGAACGAACCGGATCCGATCATCTTGTCGTCGTCCAGGGCGTCGTTGATGTCGATACAGCCCATGTTGCTGTCGGTGGGTTCCACCGGCGACACCACCTTCCGCTCCATCTCCATCATGATGTCGTTCTCGCCGTCGCTCAGCCCCATTACCATCGCAAACTCGGACGGCACCTGTCGCGAGCTATATCCTGCAAGCCGCTGGGTATCGTTGTGGTCTGCGTCAACGCGATCGGCACGCTCGTTCCGTCCACCAGTTTGACCGGCGACGTTGGTATTTCGGCCGCCGTGGCCGTCACGGCCGTTCCCATTCTCGTTCCCATTCTCGTTCCCGTTCTCGATGAGGCCCACGTCCCGGGAGTCAAACCCGGCTGGCGCCGGCGTGTTGGTCCCCTCGATGTCGTTGTCTCCCTCGCCATCGCCATCGCCATCGCCATCGCCGTAAAACAGATTGGATTCGTGCATTGCAGAAGTCTCGCCAAACCGCTCCCGACTCGTCCTCCTCGTGTCCCTCCTGCTCCGGCTCCTGCCGCCGGCGCCCTCGCGTTCGCCCGTCGACATCTCCCCGCCGACCTCGATGCCCCCCATCAGCGAATTACCGACGACGACTTCGTTCATCGGCGTACTCTGATCGTTCTGAAACCCCTGCCTGCTCTGATCCGGGTGGTTCGTGCCGGCAAACTGCACATCGCCAGAACCCACGCGGTCGGCCGCGTTGGACGCCGGATTGAACTCGCCCATCCGGTCCATGTTCCGCTCCGCCGATCCGTACGCCTCGCGTCCCATCATTGTATTCCCCGCAGACGCCACCCCTTCGGACTTTCCCTCCGACATCGAGCTGTGGTTGTGATTCGCGTGCGCGTTGTGGACGCCGACCAACAGACGCTCTGCCGTGGGCGTGCGCAGCTGTTGGCGGGACTCGAAGACGCCCTCCGCGACAGAGCCATACGGCTCCTCTTCGTCCATTTGGGCCGCAATCGAGTCGTCGTTGCGCGACATGGTGGGAAAAGACGACGGCGAATCCTCTCGAAACGAAACGGAGCCACCGCACCCGTTTCTCCTTCCCGCGCACCAGTGGAGAGTACACTTACACGCTGTTGCTGGGAGATCTCGGACGGGTGAACGACGGACGGGGAAACGGGATGATTCGAGTGCGATTCCTTCGTGTGTCCCACCCAACGGACGTTAGGCGAGGAGCGTGGTCGTCGTCGTCACGGCTTCGTCTTCGTCTTCCGACATTCGGATTGGCGCTAGGCCTGCTTCGTGGACGGTGATCTTCTGCCGTCGCCGTCGGGCCGGGCGAGCGACTGGACGAGGAAACGTAGGGCCAGCCGACGACGGACGCGAGCAGCGGGGCGTGGACGGCAGTGTCGCACGCTGTGGCTCGGGAGAACGCCCGGCGTCAGTACCCGCACCGTCATGGCTGACCCTAGTCGTCATGAGACGACCGTTGCTGTTCGCGCGCGAAACCGTACGACTTAAGAGAATTCTCCAAGTCTCGAAGCTTCTTAAGCGAGCTGTGCCCAAGTCCGTCCACATTCAATGTCACTAAACCATGCGTTATTCTTCGTTGTTCAGCGGAGCTGGTGGACTTGACATGGGCCTCGAAGCGGTACGTCCGCCCGTCCGTGAGCTGAGCTGAGCGAGCCGCCGTCGTCGAAGGCTTTCCGCAGTGCGATCGAATCGAATTTGCGTAGAGACTCACTTTCCATCCGCACTCGTCGGTATTCGTGCTTGCAGGCGGGCCATGAGCTCATATTTTTGTGTGAGAGTGACCCGGGAGCTCGGCAGGTACGTGCGCGAGCCGCTGGGCGCTTCCGGAAGTTTCCGCCTTGGCATATTTGTCGGGAGGCACTTGACGCTCACGCCTCGTCCCCGCCCAACCCCACCAGGTCTTGAAAGAGCAATTCCCCGGAGTTCGACTGTCGCACGATGTATGTTCGGTGGAGTCCCTCCCGGGTGACACCGAGCTGCTGGTCGCAGGCTTCCCATGCGTCGACGTCAGCCGAGCAGGTCTCCGCTGTGGTATCCACGGCAAATCGACGGGGCTCGTCAAGCATGTTTTTCGCCTCTTGAAGGTCGCCAAGGACGTCAATCGGCCGGTCAACTGGGTGCTGCTGGAGAACGTCGAGGCGCTGCTGGACCGCATCGGTGACCAGCCGCCCCCGATTGCATACATCTTTCAGCAGCTGGAAGAGCTGGGATATGGGTCCTGGGCGTATCGTGTGATCGACTCGACCGGGTTTGGGATTCCAATGCGACGCAAGCGGGTGTTTATCGTGGCGAGCGTGCATGGGGACGCCCGAGACGTGCTGCTGACCCAAGGTATGCAGCCGTGTCTGGGGGCGTGCCGGGGGATGTTCGATGACAATCCGTGCTACTCGTGTCATTCGTTGGAGCTTCGGAACCGTACGTCGAACAGGGACGTGAACTTCGGGATCGACCTGGCGCAGGCGACGGCTAAGCCGGGCGAGGACGTCTTGCCGAGTCTGACCACGTCGAACGATCGGATTTTGCTATTGTTGCGGGACGGGAGGGTAGGTATGTTGCGTGTGGAGGACGGTGAGCGGATGCAGGGACTACCAGAGGGCTGGACGAAGAACGTGTATCCGTTGACTGGCGAGGGGGTCCACGGGCATCGCCGGCAGCACGGACGCGAGTGTGACTTGGAGACGCATAACAGCAAGCGTTGGCAGCTGCTGGGTAACGCGGTGACGGTGGACGTGGCAAGGTGGCTCGGGGAGCGCCTGATGCACCCATATGCCTACAAGTATAGGAACTCGGAGGGCGTGTTTCGCATCGACGAGCTGGTGTACGAGGACGAGACTGCCAAAGGGTCCAGGAAGCGGGTCGCGAAGGCGAAGGAACCCATGAACGTGTGGAGCTTTGTGACGGTCGACGAGGTCCAGGAGGCGGCGATATTCTCGTTCCGAAGGAGCGAAGAGCGCAAGTGCGCTCGGATGCAGGTGCCACAGGATGCGGCGGCGGGCGCTGCTGGCATGGATATAGATCCGGAGAAGAGCGAGGTGCGCATCGACGATCACAGGTACGACAACGTCGACAACAACGTCAAGGTCGACGTGGACGATGGCCATCGCGTGGACGACGACGATGAAGTCGATGTCGAAAACCAGATCGGCGACGACATCGACGGCAGGCCAGACGCGAGCACGGCGGGCGCGCCTGCCACGCATTCGGCGGCGCCGATGGGGCAGGTGAGCCCAAACAACGTCATTGAGGCACCAATATTCCAAAAAGAGGGGCTCGTGGTTACCAATGCGAGCAGCTGCGCTGGAATGGATAACGCGTGCCACGCCTCCAGTGAGGAACCGTCGGTCGAGGCGAGCGAGCCACTCCACGTCGACCCGCCGATCTTCAACAGCAACGGTCGTTCGCCGCTGCCGGTGGATCACGTAAATCCCAGCGATGCCGTGAGTGGGGTCATGCGCGACCACGTCGCCCCGGCCCCAAAGAAGAAGCGCCACAGGGGCACGCGCCCCAAGGTCGCTCGGCAAGCCTCGGTCATCCCGCGCATCACCACGCCGAACAAGACGCAGGAAAACGCAAAGGCGAAAGCCGCTCCTCCCGACGACAACAACCCCGAGAGGTCGTTGCCGATAGATGGATGCAACAACGGGAACGAGCCCGGCATCCGTTCTGGCGACGACAACGGCAACGACAGGGGCAACGACGTCGACATCGACAACAGCAACGACTTTGGGGCCCTGTCGGACGCCGACAAGCAGCGCTTCAAGGAAAGGTTCCAGGCCAAGACGTACAACAAGATCAAAAAGGGCATCCTCCAGAGCTCTTCCGGGAAGGACGTGCGGCGCGCCCTCGCCCTGTCGGCCGACAAGACGTGGCCCAAGTGCGGCTGGTGGCAGAAGGGCGTCGGGTCGTTCGGCATCACGAGGTGGAGCCCCCACCCGGTCGTCACCCCGTTTATTCCCCTCTCCGACTTCATCATTCAAGTCGGTAGAAGCCCTACGCAAGAGGAGTGCGCCGGGTACGTCCACAGGCTCAAGGAAAAGGGTTGGGACATCAACGAGGAGGTCATCCGCCGGATCACCGGCAAGCACAACCTGGCCTTCAAGTCGGCCGACGTCACCAGGATCCCAGGCCTGTTGGAAGACCATCTCATGGTCGGAGAGCTCGTCTGGGCTCCCTGGAAGGACAGCTCGGCCGACACCGGCGAGATCCACTGGCCGGGAGAGGTGCTCGACCCGACCAACATGCCGATCGGAAGGACCCTCCCCAAGCACGCCCTCGACCGCCTGTGTTCCGAAGAGCGGCGAGCGTCCACAATATCCGCTACCGGCGCGTGGGATCACAGGGACTACGCCGACTCGGAGCAGCGATGCGTCCTGGTCATCTTCTTCCCGGTCAACACCGGCAAGTGGCAGTGGTACCACCCAAAGGCCCTGCTGCCCTGGGAAGAGAACCGCGTGCAGTACGAGAAGTTGGCCCACGAAGCGATAAAGAGGCCAAACTTTGGCCACGCCGAGATGCTCGAGCGAGCCATGCAAGACGCCATGGCCTCCCACGGGGTCAAGAACCAGACCAACAGACTGTCGACCGACAAGATGATCCAGACCAGGGCCGCCGCCGCGTCCGCCATGGTCGACCTAAAGCAGCGCTGCGGACGCTGCAGGACGTGCATGAACGCGTACGCGGGCACCAAGCGGTTCGACTGCCTGACCCAGCGCATGACCGCCTCGGCCCTCGGCGGGCACGCCGGCGCCCAGCTCTCCATGTGCGGCGACAAGGCCATCGGCGCCAGGGTCGCCGTCTGGTGGGACGGCGACCAAGAGTTCTTCGAAGGCACCATTTGCTGGTACGACCCGGTCAGCACCGAGCATACCGTTGCCTACGACGACGGCGAGATCGGCATGCACCGCCTCTGGCAACACGACGAGCACATTGTGATCAAGAGCGAGGTCGAAGACTGGCCCAGGGAGTCCGTCGCCGTTCGCCAGAGGCTGCAAGACGCCATGCAGGAGCCCGTCACCGACATCATGACCTCCAAGGACCTCGAGAACAAGAAGCGAGCCACCGAGCTTGCCAACAGGATGCCCGAGCTCACCGAGTACGAGTTGAACCGCCAGCGCAACATCGACTACGCGTCCCAGTTCAGGTTATCCATCGGATTATCGAAAGGACCGGACGGTTAGCGAACGGGGAGCGAAGCGTTAGCGACCCATTGTTGTTCACCCCACGTTGTCACACCCGGCCGCCGACGACGACGGACAAGCCTACTAAATACCAATGATTGAAAATACCAATGACACAGACTGCGAATCATGACCCTATTTGTTTTATCCATTTGTTTCCATCTAATAATACCGTGTCAACCACTGCGTCCATCGCCTCTCTCTCCAGCGCCCGCCACGACGTCCCCCGCGCCCGCCGCCTCATCCAGGTCTGGGATCGACAGGTCTGGTTTGAAGATGTTATGCACCACGCTCGCTCCCAGCAGAAGACTCGACATCGACACAACAAACCCTTTGAGAACAGAGTACTGGGCCGTCGGAGGTCTCATCGATGTCGTGCTTCGTGATTGCCAGCGACGACCACGACCACGAGCACGACCACGTCTTCTTCCTCACGCGGGCATCGACCGCCAAACAGGTAGCCAGGTAGGCCGACAGACTTCAGCGCTCGACTGGCACTCGCAGAACTGGGAGAAATTCGACGAAGAAGAGCCGGAAACCCTTAAGGGTTGCAAGTTCAAAAAGTGTTTGCCTCGTCCTACGGCCACCGCCAATGAGCTCACACGACGACGACTCGGACCTGACCGAGGAGGATGAGCATGTGCGACGACCCGTGCTTGCGGCGCCGAGATTCGCACCCGAGGACCTGCGAGAAGCGGAGCATCTGAAGCGAACGGCCATGGCCGTGGTGCGAGCCGGTGGACTCTCTCCCGTCCCGAACGCCCCCGCGACCTCGCGAGCGCTGGAACGGGCGTGGCCAGAGCCAGTGGACGTCGGGTCAACACGTCGGAAGCGCCGGGTGCGGTCGTGGGAGAGGTTCGCCCCGCCAGGGCAGGCGGCCGGGCAGGCCAGCAGGACAAAGCAGGGAAGAAAGGGGCCCAAGACGGAGGCAGAGACGACGGTCGAGAGAGACTGTGGTTTGTCGGATGATTCTCGACTTCTGTTGGCGTACCCATACATCAAGAATGGGGAAGGCATGCGGAAGACGGGGACCGAGTGGCTGTTGCAGGATGCCGACGATCGGATACGCGACGAGGAGGTGGACGACTTCGAAGAGGACGGAGATGAAGAAGAAGACGAAGAAGAAGACGAAGAGGAGCTTCGGCGGTGGGGCTTGCCGAACGAGCGGCGCAAGGCGCGTGTCGTTGCCGTGGGCAGGGCGCTGAAGCGGTCGGCGTTTGGGAAGGCGGTTGAGGCGTTTGACGTGGCGCTTTGTGGTGCGGTCAGAGAGCGGGAGGCTTTGGTTCGGGTTCGGGAGGGGGGCGGGGTCGAGGAAGGACGAGAGGGAGTAGGGGACGCTGTCCGGGCCGTGCGGGAACCCCTCTACCGGCGTGTGGAGCAAACGCTCAACGACGCGGCCATGCGTTTGGCGATGAAGGCTGTTCCCGTGGGGTACCGGGGGTACCGGGGGAACCTGACGGGGAAGCGGTTGTCGCGCGCCGTGACGGACCTGGCCAAGTGGCCCAACTTGCCGGTCCAACGAACGAACGACGAGAGACCCTGTGAATGAATGCATGTAAACCCTGTGTGTATTCGTATCTGGGTGTCGTATTCGAGACGTTGCGTGTTTGAGACGAGCGCACGGGGCGTCACGAAGACGCGCTTTTGCGAGACGAAGCAACTCATGCTGAGGCCAACCGAATCGATCTTCAGCGTCGCTCCGGCGCGTGCGCGCCTCGGGGTTGGACGTGTACACGTCATCCCAATATTCAAACGGGGTTGGCCTGGGGGAGGCGGTGACGGTGACGGTGACGGTGACCGTGACGGTGGAAATCGGGACGACGACACTCCCCCGGCGCCGAGCGACGTGGACTCTTCTTCTCAGACGACAGCAGCAGCGACAACGACGCCACAAGCCAGCACACCGGCGCCGGTCACCACCCAGGACATTGTCGCCGACTGGGAAGGGACGGTGCGCACGCGGGACGGGACGCCGACGACGCAGGCGTCGCCGTGGTTTGGCGGTGACACGCCATTCACGGTTGCGTTGATCGTGGGTCTGAGCGTCATCTCGACGCTGTTCTTCACGAGCGGCGTGTCCAAGATGAAGCAGTCGAAGGCGTCCCGGGGGCTCCGCGAGCGCGTCCGCGTCGATGCGCCGGTGGTGCCCCGGCCGACGACGGCAGAGCGATACCCGACGGGCTGGCAGTCGTTCGCCGACGACGCGGATCGGGGATCGACGCCATATTCGTCGCATTCGTCGTACCCGTCGTCGGCAATCGAGCCGTCGTACTCGACGAAGACGATGGACGCTGGCCGAGAGTACGCGCCGCTGCGGACACCGGAGGGGGAGCGTGCGCGGCTAGAGTACCTCGAGCGGGAACGGGAGAAGGTGCAGGATTTTCAGAATCGCGTCGATTCGATCGGGACGGGGGCGGACCGGTTCTTGGAGGATCCGTCCGAGCGCTCGGACGATGAAGTTTTTGGCATGCTCGAGACGGACGACTACGCAAAGGGGTCGAGGATGTCGTTCCGTGAGATGAAAGAGCGGGCGAACAAGGCGAGTCGGAGCGCATCGCGGGCGGCGGCACACGCGCACGCGGCGTCCGTGGCGGCGACGATCGCTTCGGAGGCGTGCAACGAGGCGACGGCGGCCGCGCATCGCGCGCTCGAGGCGAGCTTGAAGACGCAGCGGGCGCTCGAGAGGGCGTCTGGACAGCACATCATGGAGATTTATGAGGCCACGAAGAAGGAAGAGGCGCTCGCCGAGAAGCGAGCGAGGGTCGCGGCGGAGAGCTCGGCACGGGGCCTGACGGAGGGGTTCAAGGCGGGGAAAGCGTCGCGCAAGGCGTGCGACGCGGCAGACGCGACCCGGCCGCGGGGGCTCGACGCGGTGCGGGCGATGGCGGCCGATGCGAAGGCCGCGGCGGTCGAGGGTCGGGACCGGGTGGTGGTCGGCGCTGGGGTCGTTCGGGACGTGGTCGTTTCGGGCTGGCGCGTGTCGGGGAACGTCGCGTCGCACGCCGTGTCGTCGGGCAGGGACGCGGTCGGCAACCTGAAGGAACGTTTGGCGAGTTTGATGAGTTGAGTAGACTGTTTGGGGATGTGACATACACACGAGGGATCAGAGACTGCGCGTGCTGTCGTCCACGACGCCCCAGCTCTGGAACACCGATATCGTGCTGCCCTTTGTTCCCGTTGGGTCGCGGCAGATCGTCTCCATCGGCTCGGTGATCCGCTGACCGACCAGCAGGCCGTGGACGGTGAGCCCGAGCTCCTCCTTCGCGATGTTCAGCTTGGCGAGGATGTCCTCGTTCGGCGGCGGGATCTCGCCATCGGTGACGAGCAAGACGTCGGCCATGTTCCACGCCTCGCGACCGAGCCGCTCCAGGCTGCACGCGAGCGGCGCGTCCACGTCCGTGCCCCCGCTGAACGACATAGTCAAGAACGACAGCAGCTTGGTGATCGATTCCGATCCCATGTCGAGCTCCATCTCCATGATGTTTTCAGGCCCGCTGAACGCAAAGACGATGCATTTCCGCTGTTGCCGGATCGCACCCCGCATGCACTCGAGCGTGAGCGACTTTGCGACCGTCTCCCGGGCTCCGAGCATGGAAGCCGATGTGTCCAAGCATACGATGATCGGTCCCATCTCGGACGCCGGGCGCAGCTCGAGGCGGTCTGTCACGCGAGACGGCTGGTCGTCCACCCACCCCGCGCGCTCGTAGCTCAGCAGCATGCGCTCCGCCCGGCGCGCCATGAACAGCTTTCTGCCGACGGAATCTTTATTTCCGGTCGCGAGAAGCCGCGCCTCGATCGGGAGCATCTTCGACAGGTCGCCCGATCGGGTCAGGCCGCGGGTCTCCTCCGGCGACTCCTCCGACCGAATCACGCCGAGCGGCATGCCCTGAATGGCGTTTGGTTGATGCGCGCGTGAGTAAGTAGTGAGTGCGTAAGTAGTTCTTTGACTGCGTGCGAGAGCTTCACCGTCGTCGTCAGATACCCACCGTCTGGAAAATCTGCTGCGGGGCCCGCCGGATCGGCCCCTTGCCGCCGCCGCGCCCCAGCGACCGCACGAGATCGCGGAGCTCCTTCAGGCTCTCGAGCTTCTTCCGCAGCGACGCCAGCTGCTTCCAGCCGGTATGATGCCAGACCTGAGATGACGTGGAGAGCGTGAGCGTCGAGTCGAGTGTCTGGGCGTGCGGCGCGCGAACAGTCAAAGACGCACCGCCTGCGCCGCATCAAAGCCTTCCGGACCCTCCAACAGCGGGTCCACGTCGTCAAACGCCTCCTCCGCCGCCTCCAACGCCTCCATCGCCGGCACCCAGTCCTTCTCGAACTTTTCCAACATCCGCTCCGCGAGCTCCTCCTGGGTGGGTGGGTTTGAGGGTAGGAGTGAGGGTGGAAGTGAGCGTGGGAGACACGCGCTCGTCGTCGTCGTCGTCGTCAAATACCCACCGCAAAGTCCCCGTCGCCGCTGTTGTCCTTCTGCTCCTCCTCCTCGTCGCCCCCGGAAGCCGAATCGACCTCCTCCATGTCCACGTCCACATCATCGTGCTCCCCCTCCCCGTCTTCACCTTCCATCCCTTCGTCCCCTTGCGTCGGCCCGCCGCCCTCCTCGCTCTCCGTGTCTGGCGGCATATCGTCCGACCCGCTGCTCTTCGGCGGCCGGTCGCTCTTGTTTGGCTTACGCTCCTCCTCCGACAAGCTCTGGTCCTGCATCGCCTCGATCTCAAACTCTTTCGCCAGCTGCATAAACTGCTTCATCAGCGACCCCAGCAGCTTGGGATGCTTTTGCGTGAACCTTGCCATGCCCAGCTTACGAAGCGTCTCGATAAACTTCGACCGAAACGGCTCCTCCGGCCAGCTCAGCTCTTCCGGCTTCGGCAAGGTCCCTTTCTGCAGCTTCGTGTTCCACCGCGCGAGCGACAACAGGCGCGACCGCATGCTCCGAACGTCGGTCGTGCCGGGCAGGTCCATCACGGCCTCGAACAGCTCCGGAGAGACGCCCATCTGTTTCGCGATCGAGACATCGGGAACGTCCCGCTGGTTGATGATGCTCGCGAGCGAGTCTCGAGGCGGAGCGCCTCGAGCTCCGTCAGAGGTTGTGGGTCCATCGTCCTGGTCTTGGGCGAGCGCCCGACGGGTGTCGCGTCTTCTCCGCGCGCCCGCGTCGGGGCGTCGTCGTCCACCGGGTGGAGCGAGTCGTCGATGGGAGGCTGTGTGGTGAGGATACGGCCCGGCAGTGCGACGTAGAGATATTGGCATGGCGACTTACAAGCCAGACACACAAAAAAAACAGCTCGGTGGTGGTTTTGTCGCGATATCCCTGTATCTTGCGTTGCGCAGTGGCCAGTGCAGTCATGATGACGCCGATATTCACAACGAGCGGCGCGTGCCGCCTCGACGCAGTGTCGGAGCCGGGCGAGGCCGCGAATCCTCGCTCGAGTCGGTTCTCGTTCGAACTCGTCCCAGCCCAACCACGCGCGGTCGCCGTTGCCTCTGGCTTGGCGTCTCTCGCGGCTGGCGTCCCGGGCTTCGGCCCCGGATTCGGCTCCGGTCCCGGTCCCGGTCCCGGTCCCGGCTCCTGCGCACCGCCGAATCTGCTCTGCACGCTCGCGGCGGCGCCCGCGACGCTCAAGGTCATTCGGATCAAGGGCGATGGGAAATGCATGTTCCGGGCGCTTGCGCTCGGCCTGGCCCGGAACCAGGGGCGGGTGCTTCCGCCGCCGGTCGAGCAGAAGGAGGCGGACAATCTTCGGATGGCCGTGGCCGAGGCGCTGTGTAGGACGGAGAAGCGGCGGAAGCAGTTCGGGCGGGCGGTGCGGGCGCTGCAGCAGGAAGACACGCTGAAGAGCTATTGCAAGCGGTTGGCGAGTCCCAGTTTCTGGGGCGGCGAACCGGAAATGATGGTGTTGAGCGACATGCTCAAGGTGCCGATCTACGTGTACTTGAGTGAGAGCGAGTACGGCGGCGGGCAAGGATACAGCTGCATCCAGAAGTTTGGCGAGGAGTACCGGAAGGGAGGGAAGGGAGGGAAGGGGCGGCGTCCGGTGCGGCTTTTGTTCACGGGGAACAACCACTTCGATCTGTTGGTGAAGAGCTGATGTTTAACAGCATACTCCTGATGAGGGTGACTGGATGGATGGCTCAAGCCGCGGCAGCGTCCGGTTTTTTTTTAAGCGCGTCGCTCTCGCGGGCGAGGCTCGGGTCGTTCTTCATGGCAAGGCGGACGACTTTGAGCCTTTCGAGCGGGTCCTGCACACGTAGTCCGTCCCAGGCCGTGCACACGTAGTCCCAAGTGACGTCAAATCGTGTCCGCACGTCTCTCACCGGTTCGCAGTCTCGCAGACTCGGGTCGAGCTCGGCGGGCAGCGTCTCGCCAAGGGCGTCGAAGAGCTCGCGGACCTTCTGGTGCCTGGCCGTCACCAGAGGGGCCTGTCCAATCGCATCTGACTCCTTGATGTTGGTACCCTGGATTTTTCTCCAACTCTGGTGAGCGCAGATGGCACGCGTCAGGTTGATGGCCTTCTCAAAAAAGTAGACATTACCCCGTTGCCTGCCTTTTTCCGGCCGATCCCCTTCGGCGATCCACTTCCCAGTCACGTCGAGGTAGGCGAGCAACCCGTGCCGCTTCCTTCCTATCCAGGCGAATGCCTCGTTGAACGCGTCTTCGAGCGGGTCCAGATGCTGGTCCAACACCCAGCCCCTCGACGTCCACTCCTTCGACACTTCGGCGTGTCGTTGCAGTTGCTCTTTAAGCAGCATGGCACCATTCTCGGTGATATCGCGCACGGTATCCGAGTG
>Ga0181584_10000447_pt1 | contig 29429 bp, 24 predicted proteins | sample 071ome_30_FD_132462 | JGI IMG/M metagenome (GOLD analysis project Ga0181584, IMG submission 132462) | Coastal salt marsh microbial communities from the Groves Creek Marsh, Skidaway Island, Georgia - 071406AT metaG (megahit assembly) | ecosystem: Environmental > Aquatic > Marine > Intertidal... | reverse complement strand
TCCTGCCTGTTCAATGAGCAAAAAACGTTCTTCAGCACTTAGTTTGTTGTACAGTTGCATGCTATAAACAGTTTAAGTGAATGGCAAAGGTATCGATTTTATTGGTTGTTTCGACAGTCTCAACTAAGGACGATAGGATTCGATAAATGTCATAATCACAGCTGGTGAGCCCTCTGAATTCAATCTGGAGAGTTGGTACGTCTGTATGACCGACCGCTAAACCATTCTTTCAAAACACTTAGGGGTATAAATTTGATGTAACAGTACTAAAAAAAATAGGACAAATTTATATAGTGAATTTGTTTAATGTTTTTTATCTAAAAATTTAACAGAAATCAATACTTCTGGCTTTCAAACTTGCTCTATCCCAAAACGATCTTCTCAAAAAGGTGGATCTTTCACCTCCCAAATCTTATTAAAGAATGTTCAACGATCAACGATTAAACGACGTCGCGCATCCCTTAATGCAAATTACTTTTCAAATTTTCTTTTGGCATGTACAGCCTTTCTCAAGATCGAAAACTTTCGATTTAATTAAAGTGTTTTTTGTGTCATTACTCTTTAATATCAAATACCCCTAATGCTTATGTATAAGATTACTCGCCTACTATTTGTATCGCTTTTTATTTTTCCTGTTTTGACAGCGACAGGGCAAGTCAAAATTGGAGATAATCCAACTCAGATACACCCCAAAGCACTTTTGGAACTGGAAAGTACGACCCAGATGTTGTTGTTACCGCGATTAACTAACGAGCAACGCGATCAGGCATTGCCGATTGCTGATACACCCGCTGGAGCCGTAATTTTTAATACTACTTCGGGCATGCTCGAAGTGCTCCATTTGGCAGAAAGTCCTACGAGCAGGGAAATGATCAAAACATGGACGCCCATGGACATTTCTCATACCGACGTGGGTGAAACGGAATCGATACCACAAAACCCAAAATTAGGAGATACTTTTTATGATACAGAGACCAACCAAATGATGGTTTATGGCGACGATGAATGGTATACTGTGCAAACTTACTCACAATCAGAAATGCCCGAGGGTACTACCCAACTCCCCCTAATTTTTAATGAACAGACTGGGGTTTTACAATTGGGAGATAGTAGCGTAAACCTACAAAATTGGCTCGATGATCAACTGATTACCGATACCAGTTGGACCACAATTCTCAGAGGTGTTGGGGTCCCAGAGGCCAGTCAACTCAATGCCAATAGCTTATATATTGACACCAATACTGATACACTGTATGCACTTGTTAATGGTCAGGTAAAACCTTTGGCAGGATCAAGTACAGCAAACGACAATCAAGAACTAACCTATGATGATACAGACAATCAATTGTCTATCGAAGGAGGGAATGAAGTTGATCTCTCCGAACTCGATGATGTCTTTTTGTTTACAGGGACACCACAACCCTCTGATATTGCGACGGGAACGATTGTGATCAATGAAGAAGGAGAGATTTTCACCAAAGATGAAGATGGCAATATTGTCACCCCGGCCGTCCCAATCGAATGTAGGCATAGGTTTTGGTCGATGTACTTCTCGAATCCCCGATGGCCCCCCTTATCTTTTTTTCACCATAACTCGACTCATACGTTCGGGTATTCATTTCTTCAGAGGTTGGGGTTCCGAGGGTCAGAGTGTCACCAACATGGATTTTGTTGCCGTTGGCAGTGATGTACACATCAATTAGCGCATTGTTACGAAATTTTTTTGTAAAAACTTATATCATGCGCCTTGGCATAGGTAAGGGTGTCGATATTTTTAACGACTACTTTTTGTGCCCAAAGCGGTGTAATAGGTAAGAATAAAATAAGTGCGCAGAAGAACGTTTTTGAAAGTGTATGTTTCATGATTAAGATTTTGGTACTGTCAAGATATGGATATAACCTAAAAGCCCCTTTTTAAAGATGTTAAAATTGTATTTTTCTGTGTTGTAGTTTGTCAATAGGCTTGATGGGATTAAATATTTTGTTATCTTAATGCGTATTCCATTTGATGAAATAGAATTTCCAAAAAACACCTTTTTAAAATCGATCTTTATTGCTCTGCTTTATCCGATGCTTTTAAAAATCAAATTCCATAACCGCAGGTGAACCAAACTCCATATATTCTGCCATACGCCTCACAAAGTAGATATCTATTGCTTGGGTTTCTGTTGTTTTTTTTTGTTGGGCAACTACTTGCTCAAACGCCCTCCTCAAAACCCCCAGATTATACCCTCAACTTTGGTGATGCTCCTCGTGGAGGCCAACAAGAGCAAATCCTTTTTGAAGGCAACATCAAGGGAGAAAATGGAACAGCACTGGAGGGAGTAAGCCTTTTTTTTAGCGGACTAAATATAGGAACCAGCACCGACGCCTCCGGATATTTTTCTATAAGCTTGCCAACAGGCACACATCGATTTAAAATAGAAGCTTTAGGCTTTAAGCCCCTGCTCGTGTCTTTGACCATTTATGACAACAATCGTTCTGATTTTGTGCTTGAAGAACAGGCTGAGGCCCTGCAGGAAGTGGTAGTCCTCAATCGTCAAAACGAAAATATAGACGGGGTGATGGTTGGCAAGTCGAGTTTGATGTTGGAAGAAAGCCAAAACATTCCGATGGTGTTGGGAGAGCAAAATCTGCTGCAAGCGGCAACCATATTACCTGGCATTTCAAGTGCTGGAGAGGCTGCAAGCGGGTTTAATGTCCGAGGGGGTAAAGCCGATCAAAATCTGATTTTGCTCAACGATGCGGTTTTGATCAATCCCAACCATTTTTTTGGAATTTTTCAAGCGTTAAATCCTTTTGCAATTAGTGGTCTAAATATCTATAAAGGCAATATACCTATAGAATATGAGGGGCGCACTTCGTCCGTCTTTGAACTGCGAACAAAATCTCCCAATACCAAAGCGGTAAAAGGGGCGCTATCTTTGGGGCCAATAACAGGCAATGCGCTTTTGGAAATCCCCATAAAAAAAGAGCGTTCTGGGCTTATGATTGGGGTGCGATCAGCACATTCTGATTGGTTGCTTCGATCCCTCAAAGACCCCAAACTCAATAAAAGTGAAGCCGCCTTCTATGATGCAATGGTCACCTACGAAGATCAAATCAGTAAAAAAGACCAATTGCAAGCAACCCTATACTACAGCAAAGATCGATTTAGCATCACCTCCGACTCCCTCTATCAATATGCCAATGCACTGGCAACGGTCAACTGGAAACATCAGTACGATGAAAAAAACAGCCTTAGCATTGTCGCTAGTCACAGTGCTTATGATTTTTCTATTCGTTATGATGGTGGGGTAAGCAATAATTTTAGGACTGCTTTTGATCTCAAAATACAAGCCCTTCGCATCAAGCGTGTCAAAGCACTCAGCGATCAACAACAGCTGACCTTTGGAGCCAATCTTGTCAGGTATCAAATTGCTCCCGGCAAAATAACTCCGCTTTCTGCCGCTGACCTTATACGTCCAGAACAAATTAACGACGAAAAGGCCCTTGAAGGCAGCCTTTTTGTGGCAGATCAAATTCGTATTTCGGAGCGCTTTTTGTTAAATATTGGATTTCAGCTGGCACTATATACGGGCATAGGGCCTTATACAGAACGGACTTATCAAACGGATTTTCCAAAAAATGAACTCACCGTTACCCGTACAGAAGCTGTTGCCGATCGCCAATTTTTTGCTCAAAAGATACATCCCAATTACCGGATTTCAGGACGTTATAAACTCAGTGATGCGGTGTCCATAAAATTTGCAGCCCTGCAGATTTATCAGTTTATCCATAGCCTAACAAACAATACTACGGCTTCGCCCATTGACACGTGGCGGATTTCTACAAATCATCTAAAGCCTCAAGTTTCCAAGCAATTTGCAGTAGGCGTTTTTAGTACGACCAAAGATCAAGCGGTCGAATTGAGCCTCGAAGGGTTTTATAAGATGCAAGACAACCTTGTCGACTTTAAAACCGGGGCCCAACTCTTTATGAATCAATACATCGAAACCGAAGTTTTGCAAGGCCAAGGCAAAGCCTTTGGGGTCGAATTTTTGGTGCGTAAAAAAGAAGGAAAGCATACCGGTTGGTTGGGCTACACGTATGCGCGCTCATTGATTCGCTTGGACAGCCCTTTTGTTGTCGAAAAGGTTAACAATGGGCGGTTTTTTCCAACTAATTATGACAAGCCTCACGACCTTACTCTGGCCTGGGATTTTAGCCTTGGAAGTCGGGTAAGCCTCTCAGCCAACATGCTCTATCAAACAGGAAGGCCCATTACACTACCTGCCGGCAATTATCAATTTAATGATGCCGAATACGTATTGTTTACCGATCGAAATGCCTTTAGAATTCCCGACTACTATCGGGTAGATTTGAGTTTAAATTATAACCACAAAAAAAAGAGCGACCGAAAGATTGAATACGCGTGGAATTTATCCATCTATAACATCTTAGGACGGAACAACCCTTTTTCGGTATATTTTGTGGCCCAAGATGGTACCATCAAAGGAAGACAAAGCACTATTTTTAATGTACCGATTCCTTCACTGAATCTCCGAATAAAATTTTGATCCATGCACTACCCACGGTTTATCGGTTTTTTCTTATATCCAATAGTTCTATTTTATCTGGGATGTACCACTCCCTATGATTTTGAAGGAGAAACGAACGAAGACCTACTCATCGTTGATGGGATGATAACCAATCAAAAGATAAAACATCAGATTCGGCTATCGCGCTCCTATGCTTTTGATGCCCATCCAAAGCCAGAAAAAGGGGCAACAGTATGGATAGAAAGTAGCGATGGTAGTCGTTTTGATTTTGAAGAAAAAGCAGATTTTATTTATCAGGCCAAGGCCCCTTTTGCAGCAGCCGAAGAAAATCGATACCAGCTTGTAGTTACTACCAGGGCAGGAAAAACCATCCAATCTACACCCATGCAACTGCCCCCAAAGACTGATTTGCAAGAGGTCTTTGCGCGGGCAGAAACCACCGATCTTGGACAAGAAGGTATTGGTGTTTATCTCAACGCCGAAAGCAATAACAATGCCCAACTCTATCGTATTGAGTATGAAGAAACCTATAAAGTTGTCGCCCCTCTTTGGACACCTTATGATGCTGTTGTAACTTTTGAAGGCTTTGCCACATTTGCAACCAATGTGATTATGCGCGAAACTCAAGAAGAAGTATGTTATGCTTTTCGCCCTTCAAATGAGATAATTTTGCGCTCAACCACCAATCAAACCCGCGACCGTATCGATGAAGAACAGGTCCTTTTCTTGCCCATAGACAGCGGCAAGTTGATGCATCGATACAGTGTTTTGGTTCGTCTTTTGGTAGAGGATCCACAAGCGTATAATTATTTTGAAACACTTAAAGAACTGTCGGTAGAGTCAGCCAGTTTTTTTAATAATGTACAGCCAGGCTATCTGGCGGGAAATCTTTTTAACCCCGAAAATGATAACGAAAAAGTAGGCGGTTTTTTTAGGGTTTCGGCAGCTGAGGAGCAACGGATATTTTTGAATTTTAGCGACTATTATCCCAATGCAGAAACACCGCCTTATTTTTATTCTTGTGGACTTACCGCGCCAACAACACAAGGGGGGCGTGGCAATCGAGAATTGCTGAATGCCATTTACAATGAGAGCTTACGTTTTTTTGGATATAACAACGGCGATATCCCTTACGGCGGACCCTATTTGATGACAACAGCTCCTTGTGGTGATTGCACGGTGTTGGGAAGCAATCAAAAGCCGCATTTTTGGATTCCCTAATTGCTCCAATGAGATAACCACTCGGGCAAGGCACTTCCGTTTGAAAAAGGCGGAACATCCAACCCATTAAATTGTGTATTGAACACTTCATTGTTAGAAACCCTACCGATGTTTTGAAAGTAAAAATTATGAGCTTGAAAAGGGAATGCTTCTTCGGTTTCGGATAAGAATAAAATCCCCGTGGGAACATCCGCAATAATAAATTTATCAAAAAAGGTGTGGCCTAAGCGCGATGAAAAACGAAGGCCACTTTCTGAGGCGTGAATGATAGAAACGTTTTGAAGTGTCGAAGAACTTGTGGTTGAGAAGGGCTCTAAAGTATCTTGAACCAAAATGCCGTTGGCGCCACTTTGATGCAAATACAATCGGCTGCCAAGACCCGCCCAATTGGAGGTTATCGAAAGTGCATTTTCTTGTGCATATTGGACAAAAATTTCTTCAAAACCAATAGTACCACCAACAATTTCAATGCCGTTATATAAAACATCATCAATCCAAACATGATCCATAACGGTGTAGCGACCAACACCATACATGCCAATTGCACTAAAATTTTGGAAATCATCATAGGCGGCTCCTGCATGTTGGATTTTTAGGTAGCGCAAATACCCAGAAACATCATTGGTTTGATCTCCGCCATAATAATAATTGCCAATTGGCGAAAGCTTTCGATCATTGTCTCCAATTGGTGCTTGACCACAAAAAATAATTCCGCCCCAATCACCAGCATTAGGCTCTGGAGCATTGGACGAAATTGTCACTGGATTTTCTACAGTTCCCCATGCAAAAAAAAGGCCGCCCTGCACCACTGCAATATAGGCTCCCGCGTCTGCTTGAACTTTTAGATGGGTCCCCGAAGGAAGCTCTAAAGCACCTTGATCGCGAACAATCAGGGGGCCGGTAAGTATATAATCATAGCGGGTGTCTAATGAAAGACGACCAAAAATTTCTCCCTCCAAATACCGAACATCTTTACAGGACTCGGGACATCCCCCACCACAATCCACACCAAACTCATCGGGGTCTTGTTTGCCATTTGCACAACGCCCTTCACCGCTGAGATAACGGTAAGACACTTGTTGTTGACAACCCCCTATTAGGGCCAATGTCAATATTTGGAAAAGAAAAAAACGGAAGGAGGTTTTGAGGGGTTCTCCTAGTGCATGAATCAAGACAACTGATTTTTAATTATAAATCGCGCAATGTATTTGCCTATTAAAGGTACTAAATGCGACAAGAATTCTAAAAACTATTCTTTAAATTTAAACGTATGTGCGAAAAGAATTGCGTCTCTTGCCAAAAACCCTTTTATACCCTATATCGGATTCAATACCAGGCGGACAAATTATGGGTTTTTGCATGTAAAAATTGCCTGCTCGAAGTCAAACCAAACAATCCGTTTTACCGTTATGGAGGTACTTGGAAAAAATAAACTAGGCATTTTAGCAGTAGGGCTGGTGCTGCGGTTTTTTTCTTGTAAAAAACAGCCCCAAGAACCCTGACTTTGTACCAAAGAGTATCGGCCTGTTTGTTCAGGTGGCCAGCAATTTTCTAATCTGTGCTTAGCGGAGTGTTCAGGGTATGATCCGGACGAAATACTTGCAGTTGAGGATACAGATCAAACTACTTGTTAATTTGTCAAGGTTGACGTTGGCTCAATTTTCTGTAAACCCAGACACCTAAAAGATAAAAACTCCCCAGAAAAACAAGCACTATCGCAATACCTATACACGCGCCTAAATATCCCATGTTCCAAACAAAACCTAACAGATAGGTTTTAAAAAAAGAAGAGGGGTTAATAAACGTTGAGACATTTGACCCTGAAACCAAGGCGAATAGGGAAATAAAAAAAAGTACCCTAATAAGGAACCTAAAGTACCGTAAAAAATATTTTTAAAATTCATGATTTGGGGAGGGTTTGATTTAATTGAGATGAGCCAGCCACAGTTTTAGTTGGGAGGCTTCGTCCGAGCCGCTGGGCACCTTTGGCCAGCGCTCGGGCAGCAATTGATATTTTTTAAGCAATTTGGTTACCGAACGTTTGTTGGGGTTCAAAGGCTCTAGGGGGCCGTTTTGATAGCGTATATAAAAATTTTGTTTTGCAATAAAACGTGCAGGAATCGGAATTTCTAAAGAAGTTTTGGCAGGGCGCCCCTCACGATATTCCATCTGCCGTTGCAATAAAACTTCCAAATTTTCACTTTGGTGGATAGGCACAAAAAACCCTTTCTGTATTATCTGTTTTTTGGAATCAAAATAATCCCGAACTTCATAACGCATGCCATTGATTTCGCAACTGATGTACTCTAATTTTAGCAACACTTGACTACTAGATGTTGGTGGATTGGGGACATTGCTCAGTTCAATTTCATCCAAATACGCATTGTATCTAAAATATTTAGCCGCTTGAATTGCTTCTTCCCCCTTATACAACATCCCTTCCCGATACTCTGCTTCAAAATAGGGCGACCCTTTGACATTTTTTAACGCACCATTTAACCCGTTGGGATCCGTTCGGATATTTGAAAACAAATCCGCCACAGGACCATCCCACTGTCCAAAAGCCAATCCCTTGTCAATGGGTTGGCCTTGACCACGATCAAACTGACCATACGTTTGATGTAGAGAAATTGATATTATACAAAGGAAACTATAAAATAAAGGTCGCATGGTTTTTTATTTTTCATAAAAATAAAAAAACTACGCAATTTCATCACCTAGTGGCAATCATTGGTTAAAAGATAGTTTTTAGAGAACAATTGGTGATTTTCAAACAAATCAGCATAAGCCCTTTTTTTAAGAACAAAAATGACTAATTTGAAAGCCATTTAAACACAAAAATTAGCCCATGAAATTTACCTGGAAAGGCGTCATGCCAGCACTCACCACACAATTCGATGCACAAGAGCAGCTTGACCTTAATGCGTTTGTTCACCATCTTAATGCCCAAATAGATGCCGGTATTCACGGCATCGTTCTTGGCGGTACCTTGGGGGAAGCCAGTACACTCGAAACCGCAGAAAAAGAAGCATTAGTTAAAACTGCTTGCGAAATCACCAATCAAAAAATTCCGGTCATCCTCAACATCGCAGAGCAAAGTACCTCCAATGCCATCGCCAGCGTTCGACAAGCCGAAAAAAATGGTGCAGATGGATTTATGGTACTCCCACCCATGCGGTACAAGGCCACAGACACAGAAACTGTAGCCTATTTTAAGGCCATAGCAGCTGCAACCGAACTTCCGATTATGATTTATAACAACCCTGTTGATTACAAAATTGAAGTTACACTAGACATGTTTGATCAGCTAAGCGAATGCCCAAACATCAATGCAGTTAAAGAATCGACAAGGGATGTCTCCAATGTTACACGAATGAAAAACCGGTTTGGCAATCGCTTTCAGATCATGTGTGGAGTAGATACCATAGCCATAGAAAGTTTAATGATGGGGGCCGATGGTTGGATCGCCGGCTTGGTCGATGCGTTTCCACAAGAAACGGTAGCAATTTATACCTACATACAAAATGGGCTTTATGAAAAAGCCGTTGAAGTACACCGTTGGTTTTTTGACCTTTTGGAGCTAGATATTACCCCCCAATTGGTGCAACACATCAAGCAGTGCGAAAAGGCTACGGGCCTTGGAACGGGTTATGTTCGTCAACCCCGAATTGCCAATACAGGAGCCGAAAAAGTAAGGGTCGCCAAAATCATAGATCAGGCTTTGGCCCATCGACCCGATATTTCAGACTACAAATCAATGCTATAATGTTTGATAAATCAACTACTTTTTTTTCAAGTATCCAGGCCACAACAGGCAATCCATTGCCCGAAAAATACGCAATCGATGGTCCGGAGTCCATCGAACAAGCCCTTGAAGCCGCTGCAGCGGCAACACTTGCTTTTGCACAAACCACAGCCAAACAACGGGCACATTTCTTAAGCCAGATAGCCAGCGAAATCGAGGCGCGAAGCCGTTCGATTTTATCCCAATATCAGAAAGAATCCGGACTCCCAGAAGGCCGTGCCAATGGAGAGTTACAGCGCACTTTGGGGCAGATTCAGCATTTTGTTGCGCTTTTAGAGGCGGGACGTTATATACAGGCCACAATTCATAAAACCGATACAGGGCCCGATCTAAGAAAAATGCTTTATCCAATTGGCCCAATCGTTGTTTTTGGGGCAAGCAATTTCCCATTGGCATTTTCTACGGCTGGTGGAGACACCATTTCAGCCTTAGCGGCAGGCTGTCCCGTTTTGGTAAAAGCACATCCCTATCATATAGGGACAAGCAATTTAGTCGCAGAAGCTATTGCTGCAGCCGTCCACAGTTGTTCTTTACACCCCGGTGTTTTTGCTCATTTGGCAGATACAGGGCACGGATTGGGGCAAAAATTGGTTCAAGATCCACGGGTAAAAGGGGTTGGTTTTACAGGAAGTTATGCAGGAGGCAAGGCCCTTTGTGAACTTGCTCAAACAAGAACGGAGCCTATTCCTGTTTTTGCAGAAATGGGAAGTACAAATCCTATGGTTATCCTACAGGAGAAATTACAGGACGGAGGAGCTGATTTAGCTCAAGCGATTGCAGACTCTGTTTTGTTGGGCAATGGCCAGTTTTGCACCAACCCTGGATTGATTTTTACTCTTGGAGCACCAACAGCAGCTTTTTTAGAAAAATTAAAATCGGTATTTGCTACCGCCAAAGTGGGAGTGATGGTGCACCCCAACATCGCCCAAGCCTATCAGGAAAAGCTCAACGCTTTAAAGGGCAAGTACTCAGAATTGCAAATGATTCAAAACGAGCCAAATGGCCCAGCATTAGGGCAAATCCACGCAACGTCTTTTCAAAAACATTTGGCCCTTTCAGAAGAGGTGTTTGGCCCATTTACACTTTTGGTAGTTCACGATACTCCAGAACAACTGGCGCAAAGCATTTCAAAAATGGAAGGTCAACTAACCGCCACTCTTTTAGGTACCGCCAAGGACCATCAAAAATTTCCTCAAATGCAACAATTGTTGCTCCAAAAAGTTGGCCGCTTGCTTTTTGAAGGCGTCCCTACCGGGGTGGCAGTAACCACAGCCATGCAACATGGAGGCCCCTATCCTGCCAGCTCAGACAGTCGTTTTACGGCAGTAGGAAGTGACGCCATATTGCGATGGCTTCGCCCTGTTTGTTATCAAGATGCTCCGCAAGAAAATTTACCCCAAGCGCTTCAAGATCACAATCCGCTTAACATCGAAAGAAATTGTAATAATCTATGGACAAAAGACCCGTTATAACCGCAATTATTGCCCTAATATTAATTTCTATAATAAGTTTATCTTGCTCTAGTTTAAAAGATGATAAACAATTACTTAATGAAGTTATATCTAATTACGAATCCTATGAATCCTACGATCGAGAAAAATTTCCTTTGGGTGATTTTTCGGAAGCGCGTTACCAGCGTTTTTATGACTTTTGTGTAGCTCAAAAATCCATTTTGGAGCAAATCGACCAAAAAAATTTAGCACGTGATGATCAACGATCGTTTGAGTTGTTGCTTTTTGCTTTAGAAGATCACATTAGCTTTTTCCAATATAAGCAGCATTGGAACCCCCTACTTTCCGATTCTGGAATGCATAACAGTTTGGTGTACCGCGTACGTCCAATAACCAATAAAGAAGACGCCCTCAATTATTTAAAAATCCTAAAGGCAATTCCACTTTTTGTGGACCAACATCTCGAACTCTTACGCAAGGGTCTCGATGCGGGCATCAGCCAGCCAAAGGTGATTTTTAACGGCTATGCCTCTTCTTACGAAGATCATATAACCAGTGATCCCACAGCCAATTTTTATTTTTCACCTTTTAAAAAACTTCCGCTAGAATTGGATACAGCATCCAAGGATTCGATTTTTAAGGCCGGTGAGCAAGTAGTCGAAACGATGGTGGTGCCCTCTTTTCAAAAAATTAAAACCTTTTTTGATACCGAGTATTTACCCCAGACCAGAACATCGATTGGCGCAAGCGCTACTCCCAATGGCACGGCATATTATCAAAACCGAATTGCTCATTATACAACATTGCCTCTTACTGCAGAGGAAGTGCATCAAATTGGTTTAAAAGAAGTGGCAAAAATTAAGGCAGCCATGCTCGAAATCATCGATGAAGTAGGGTTTAAAGGCAGCTTTTCTGACTTCCTTTATTTTTTAAGAACCGACGCGCGTTTTTATGCCGACACTGCTGATCAGTTGTTGCTTGAAGCTCGAGGTATCGCCAAACGATTGGATGCGCAACTGCCCCGTTTTTTTAAAACCCTGCCCAGAAAACCTTATGGCGTGGCACCTGTTCCAGATGCTATAGCCCCAAAATATACTGGTGGGCGCTATATCCCATCAGGTAAAAACAGTAAAAACCCAGGATATTACTGGGTAAACACCTATAATCTACCAAGCCGTCCTCGCTATGTTTTGCCGGCACTTTCTGCACATGAAGCTGTTCCGGGGCACCACTTGCAGATGGCTTTAAATTCTGAACTGCCCGAAAGCATTCCTCAATTTAGACGCAATCTTTATTTGTCGGCCTATGGAGAAGGTTGGGGCTTATATACCGAAAAATTAGCCGAAGAAATGGGTATATATACCACTCCCTATGAACGTTTTGGCCAACTCACCTACTCCATGTGGCGCGCCTGTCGTTTGGTGGTCGATACCGGAATGCACGCCTTGGGTTGGACAAGAGAACAGGCCGTAGCTTTTATGACTGAAAATACGGCACTCTCACATCACGAAATCAATACCGAGATTGACCGTTATATTTCTTGGCCCGGGCAAGCACTTTCTTACAAAATCGGAGAACTCAAAATCATGGAACTGCGACAACGTGCCAAAGCGGCATTGGGCGCAGCCTTCGATATTCGTGACTTCCACGAAGTGATATTGCAAAATGGCACCCTAACCCTACCGATGATGGAACAAGATGTCCAACAATACATCCGTGATAACCAATGAAAAAACCGCTACAATTTAGCTGTATCGATGGACATACAGCGGGCAATCCCGTACGAATAATTAAGGGACCACGCCCCGAATTGACCGGCGAAACAATCATGCAAAAACGCTTGCATTTTCTCCAAGAATACGATTGGATCCGAACCGGTCTAATGTTTGAGCCCCGAGGGCATGATATGATGAGCGGTAGTTTTTTCTACCCCCCCACTAATCCCAACAACGACATTGCCATCCTCTTTATCGAAACCAGTGGTTGTTTACCAATGTGTGGACACGGTCTTATTGGCGCAGTAACCATTCTTATAGAAGAAAAGCTTGTAACCCCACATCAAAGTGGTACACTTCGTGTGGAAACCCCTGCTGGTTTAGTAGCAGTGACCTATGAGCAATCTCAAGGCAAAGTAACCCGCGTTAAGTTCAAAAATGTCCCTGCCTTTTTGGCCCTCGAAGAGATCACCGTTAATTCACCAGAGCTTGGCCCTTTAAAAATCGATGTTGCATATGGTGGAAATTTCTACGCCATTGTAGAAGTTCAAGAAAATTTTAAAGGTATTGAGCACTACACCGCTGATCAATTGATAAGTTGGAGTCGCGCATTGCGAAAAGCAATCAATAAAGCACATACTATCGTACACCCCAAAGATCCCAATATCAAAGGGTGCAGTCATATTTTGTGGACAGCAAATGCACCTATAGACCCTAAAGCTACTGCACGAAATGCGGTCTTTTATGGAGACAAAGCCATTGATCGATCACCCTGCGGGACAGGCACTTCTGCTCGCATGGCGCAATGGTTTGCCAAAGGCCGATTGCAGCTTGGAGAAACGTTTATTCATGAAAGCATCATCGGCTCTCAATTTGAAGGTAAAGTAACCGCCGAAGTTGCTGTGGGACCTTATCGTGGAATCGTCCCATCCATTGCTGGCCGTGCCTATATAACAGGTCATAACACGATTTTCTTAGATGATAACGACCCGTATGTTGATGGGTTTCAATTGATTTAGTATGCAAAAAAAGGTTGTTGTTATCGGAGGCGGTATCGTGGGACTCAGTTGTGCGTATTATCTTCAAAAGGCCGGGCATCAAGTAACGGTAATTGACAAAGGAGATTTTAGCACCGGCACATCACATATCAATGCAGGTTATCTGACGCCGAGTCATATAGTCCCCTTAGCGGCCCCAGGAATGGTAAAAAAAGGGCTCAAATGGATGTTTAGACCCGACAGCCCTTTTTATATTCAACCGCGGTTGGATCCTAATTTGCTCCGCTGGGGATGGAAATTTATGCGGGCTAGCAATCAAAACCATGTTGATAAATCACTTAAAGTAATACGAGATATAAATCTGTTTAGCAAAGATTTATATTTTGAATTATATAACTCAGATGCATTTGATTTTCAATTAGAATCCAAAGGGTTGCTCATGGCCTACCAATCTTCAAAAGCCGAAAAAGAAGAAGCATGGGTTGTAAATCAGGCCCGCAATTTGGGACTCGAAGTGACCCAACTTGATCAAGGACAATTAAACAAACTGCAACCCGAAGTCGAGATGAACGTTGCAGGCGCTTTTTATTACAAATGTGATGCCCACGCCACACCATCACTCTTTATGAAGCAACTTTTGGAGCAATGCCAAAAAATGGGGGTCGAATGCCGATCAAATACCACGCTAACAGGTATTGCCCATGACCAGCAAAAAATCAGCATGTTGCATACATCAAAGGGGTCAATAGAAGCAGAAGAATATGTGATGGCCGCAGGCACCTGGTCTCAAGATTTGTTAGGCCCTTTGGGGGTCCGTATTGCGCTGGAGGCTGGTAAAGGCTATGAAATTCACACAAAAGAGGACACAGCAATTCAGCTCCCCGCCATTTTATTAGAACCCAAAATCGCGGTGACCCCAATGCAAGGATTTACGCGTTTTGCCGGGACTATGGAACTTTCGGGGATCAATCATAAGATTGTACCACGTCGGGTAGCGGCAATTGCCAAGGGGGTGCATGCTTTTTACCCAAATATAAATTTGAGTCAAAAGCATCTTAACGACGCACGCTGTGGATTGCGCCCACTCTCTCCAGATGGATTGCCTTATATTGGCAAACACCCCAATTGCAAAAACTTGACATTGGCTACCGGACATGCCATGATGGGCTGGAGTTTAGGGCCTGCAACCGGCAAGTTGGTTGAAGAGGTTTTATCTAACAAAAAAACATCTTTGCCTTTGGCGCCCTTTTTGCCAACACGAAAAACCGGCTAAAAATTGAATGCTTTCAAATCCTCGGCACTGGTCAGGTCGGGTAAATGTACTTTTATGGGATAAACGCACACACTCTTGGGATTTTGCTCTATGGTATTTTTGACTGCGGTGGGCAATTCTTTTTCTTGTCGTTCAGGGTGCATTGGGCAATTTTTGAGTGCTTGAAAAATGGCCTGTCCCGAAAAACTAAAGATGTTCATGCTTACGCGCAATACGCCCAAGGGATCTTTAAATTGTGCTAAAAGAGGCAATGCGGGTTTTTCGATAATGTCTAAAAGAAAATTTTGAGCATCGACTTGCATCAGGGCAAATTTGGCAATGCGTTCTTGGTCAAATTGTAAACCCTCTCGGTCGTATCCAATAACCGCATGAGGGGCGGATCTTTTTTCTAATAACTGTTTCAGACTTAAAACATCATAGAGGTTATCACCATTACAGACGGTGAACGTTTCTTTTTTTAATTCGGGAAATTGCTCCATCGCCTGATACAATGCATCTGCAGTTCCTAAGGGTTTAGAAAAACCATCGGGGATTTTTTGCTCTGCCAAAAAATAATGGAGTTTCTTTATTGGGTTCGTATTTGATAGGGCGGCTATCCAAGTCGAAAAATGGTGGTCATTGGCCCCAACAATCAGATAAATATTTTGATAGCCAGCCTGTTGGGCATGATTGAGGAGGTGGTAGAGTAGTGGTTGTTTTTTTTCTCCCAAGGGGATCAGCGCTTTGTGAACTTCGAGGGCCGTTTTTGCTACATCAGGATCTAACGAAACCGAAGCTAAAGAGTGCTTCATTCTTGAGGACGCTCCGCCGGCCATGATCACCAAATTTTTTTTAGGAGTCAGCATCTGGTGGGGTTAGGTTTACGCTAAAGGCCTCTTGCGCACCGTGAGAAAGAAAGGCCTCGCAGATTTGTTGTTGTGTCGATTTTGTGGCTAGAGCAACCATTGCACCTCCACCGCCGGAGCCCACGATCTTAGTGCCGAGTGCTCCAGCCTGAAGTGCGGCTTGCATCATTTTGTCCATAGAGTCTGGGGTGTTTTGTATGCATTCTTTTAAAATTTGTTGATGGGCATTCATCAGTTGCCCCAATTTTTCAAAATCGGGGGTTTGCAATTGTAATTCATGAAATGCAGCAAGGGTGATTTGGTAGTTTTCTATTGCACCATACCAATAGGGCTGAAGCTTTTTAGGAAGCCATGCTTTATATTGCCCATAATGTTTTGATTGGGCTTTTTGAAGTATAAAAGAAGGATCTTTTTCTTGAACAATTTTTAGGGCTTCAAGTGTATATTTTTTCGCATTACCCAGCACCCCCAGTGTTTGTTTTTCGATTCCTGAAACAGCAACGACCAAGCTGCCTAGATTTGGTTTAAGAGGAGTCCAATTGCCCGTGGTTGTGTCTAAAAACCCCAAACCCTTATGTGCAATTGTATATTGATCCATCATTCCTCCAGGCTGGTTAAAATTGAGCACTTCACTTTCAAACGCCCATTGTCCTATTTGACGGGAGCTAAAGGATTTATTTTTGCCAAAAGCACAAATCAAAAATCGGATCCATGTGACGATAACGGCCGAAGAACTTGAGAGTCCCGAATTGATAGGAAGATTGCCTGTGATGGTAACAGCGTAGCCTTGGTTGGGTAAAACCCCGTATTTGGAAAGCGTGTGCAGCGCAGATCGATAATAATCATTGGGTTCTAATGGAGATGTATCATCTAAGTCAATATTACGTGTTTGATTTAGATCGGGCAAGGTCAGGGTAAAAGCGCGAACTTCTTGAGGGGTTGCTGTTAGCGAAATCGTTCGATCGATGGCGCCTGCAATGATGGGAAGACCCAAATAGTCTTGATGGTCACCAAAAAAACAAATGCGCCCAGGAACTTCAATTGAAATCATGGTTGAAATTTAAACAAAACCAATATATTTATAAAGTTCGTCCATATAAACATATACCATATGAAAAGCATCAATCGTAGATCATTTATTCAAAAAACTTCTTTGGCGACCGCTGCAATGAGCGTACTGGGAGCAAGTAGTTGTCAAGAAGAAACCACAGCCAATCCAGCCCAAGGCGCTTATTTAGGTGGTTTTGCGGCACCAAAACTAGAAACCATTCGTGCTGCTTTTATTGGAGTGGGGCACCGAGGAAAAGGACACATTCGCAATTTTTCGAGACTGACCCAAACCGAGGTGGTTGCCATTTCAGATCTGTATCAAGACAATGTCGACAAAGCTGCGGCAATTGTTCAAGAAGAACAACCTCAAAATAACAACCCGATAGCACTGTATGCTGGTGAAGATACACTTTGGAAAAAAATGCTTGAAGAAGTTCGTCCCGATGTTGTATTTATAAGTACCAACTGGGCCAATCATGCGCCGATGGCCATTGCCGCAATGGAGGCTGGTGCACATGCTTTTGTAGAAGTCCCTCTAGCATTGACAAGCGATGAGTTGTGGGCCATTGTCAATACTGCAGAAAAAACCCAAAAGCATTGTATGATGATGGAGAATGTTAATTATAGTAGAGACGAATTGCTATTTCTTAACCTCTGCCGTCAAGGGCTATTAGGAGATCTTCTGCATGCCGAAGCTGCATATATCCATGAATTGCGGTGGCAAATGGAAGAACAAGAGCGGGGTACGGGTTCTTGGAGAACCTATCACTATGCAAATCGCAACGGCAACCTGTATCCAACCCATGGCCTGGGTCCGGTAGCTCAATATATGAATCTCGCTCGTGGTGAAGATACTTTTGACACATTGGTTTCTTTTTCGACACCAGCTTTAGGACGCAAAGCCTATGCCCAAAAAAATTATCCCGAGGATCACAAGTGGAATCAGCTTAATTATAAAGGCGGTGACCTCAATACCTCAATAATCAAAACCCAATTAGGAAGAACGGTCATGGTGCAGTGGGACGAAACCAGCCCAAGACCCTATTCGAGGCTCAACTTGATTCAAGGGACACTAGGTACATTGGCAGGTTTTCCAACTCGAGTTGCACTCGAAGGTGGTGTGTTGGGGATTACCAAAGATCACCACAGTTGGGTGCAAGGCGAGGCCATGGCTGCCGTTTATGAAAAATACGATCATCCCCTATACAAACGGTTAAACTCCCAAGCCAAAGGAAGCGGCCATGGAGGTATGGACGGTATTATGATGTACCGTATCGTCGAATGTTTGCAACAAGGACAACCCCTGGACCAAAACCTCTATGAAGGGTGCTTCTGGAGCGCTGTTTCTCCATTAAGCGAAGCTTCGGTGGCTTCTGGGGGACAACCACACCAGTTTCCGGATTTTACAAGAGGCCAATGGAAAAACACGGCACCACTTGCAATTATTTCTTAAATTAAAAAGGACACCACATGTTACTAAGTTTTCTTCTAAGCACTTTTTTTACCGTTGTTCAAAATCTTTCCATAACAGGCAAATGGGTAACTATCGATGACGAAACCGGAAAGGAAAAATCCGAAGTTACGGTCTTTATCAAACAAAACCGGCTTTATGCCCGTATCGATCGCCTCCTATTAGAAGAAGATCAAGGAAAAAGATGTACCGAGTGCAAAGATGACAAACAGGGTCAACCCATAGAAGGTATGCTCATCATTAATGGCCTCGAACCCGATGGTGACAGTTGGTCTGACGGGGAAATACTCGACCCAGCCAATGGCAAATATTATGATTGCACGCTAAAATTGGAAGATAAGAATACCCTTTTGGTAAGAGGCTATATTGGCTTTTCGTTTATTGGCCGTACCCAGCAATGGATGCGCAAACAATAAGTCTTACTCAAGCAATATAACTCGAGTGGTTTCAGGGGTAAAACGGTGGTCTATTTTGAGCAATAGTGACTCTTCTAGCGTCTCAATGATAAGGTCAAAATACAGCCCCCGATAATCGCCATAAACGTTAGTGATCATAAACGGGCTATCCAAGGGATATAAATTTTCTTGTACCAAAATAGCCTCAATCATCGGGAGATATTCCACTACCTTTTTTTTATAGCGCTCTCTAGGTTGAACGACCGGTATTTTGAGGGGGATAAATTTTTGGGTGACCAAATCCAAAAGCCCATAAAAGCGCCAATACCCTAAGTCGCCTATAAAACCCTGTCGTCCCTCGATTTCAACATAGCGCGCCCGGTGTTGAACAATCAAGGTGTCCAAGTCCATAGGATGAACCCCAAAGGTTTCGTAAAGTCGGTTTTGTGCCTGTAAGGCACTAAGGGCCAAATTTTTGTTTAGTACAGTAGGCCGTTCAAGTCCGCGACTGGTTGTTGCTTTTTGCTGACTATAAGCCGAAGTGAAACGCAGGATGATAAACAGCAAAAAGCACAGGCGTATGATTTGCCCTGTAAGATCAAATTTTAAGCGATTATTCGCCAAGGACATACTGAATTCCTTTTTTCAAAAGCGTTATAAAACGCGCGTCACCGTAGGTTTTTTCCCAATGCCCCAAACCGGTATAAAAAGCTTTCCCGCCGTCGTAGGCATGATACCAGGTAATGGGATGGTAGTCGCCATTGGTCCCTCCAGTGTAGGAGTTTTCATCGAGGTAGAGTAGTACCTGTATTTGATCATTTGTAAAATTATAGTTGTACCATTCGTCCTCAATCGTCCAATTTTTGGGGAGGTGGTTGGTGATTGAATTATCGGTATCTACGGTTTCAATTTGTGCATTAGGGGTACCCGCTGGATGAGAAATAAAATATCCTCCGACCAATTTGCCATACCAAGGCCAATCATACTCTGTGTCAGCAGCAGAATGAATGCCAACATAACCCCCTCCATTTTTGATAAACGCTTCAAAAGCTTGTTGTTGTATGTCATCAAAAATGTCTAAGGTGGTGCATAAAAATACTACCGCATCTACTTTTGAAAATATATCTGTGCTCACCGCAGCCCCTTTGGAGGCATGTAGGATGTTGTAGTGGTTTTGATCACCCAACTCGGTTAGGGTTATTTTGCCAATGGCGATAGCTTCTGTATGAACAAAACCTTCAGTTATGGTCAAAACCAAAAGGGTTTTTTTGTTCTTGGTATCAAAATGAAGGGTGTCCACCGTTGTTTGCCCACGTGCCCAAAAGGACAGAAGAACAAGACTTGCTAATAAAAAATTATTCATTGATAAATGCTTCATAGGATTGGATGTTGTCTAAAGCAACGTTAGCTCTTTTTTTCAAAGTATTAAAAGTTTGCTTTGCGGCATCAAAACGCTCGGTAATAACTTCCAAAAATTCCAATTCATTGGGAGAGGGTTTGGAATAACTGCTTGCGACTTTGCTGTACAAGCTGGACATTTTTTCACGCAATTGGGGTTCTGCTGCACCCACATAATTATCGCCTGTGGTGATGACCAGACGTTCTTTTAGTGCCTGTAGTTTTTCTTTTGTTCGTTTGCTTTTGACCTGTTCTAGCAAAAGATCAACCTGATAAACCATATAGGCCAGCTCTTGCGTCATGTCATAAAGCTGCATAGTTATGCGGTGTTTTTCTTCAAAAAATGAAGGATCTTTACTGGTCTTTGGATCGTTAGTAAGTTCAAATTCTTGTTCAAAGGTGTCTTTGCCCTTAGTGATCACAACTTTATATCGACCAGCAGCTACTCGAGGGGATGTAAAACCACCAAAATCAAGCGTTTTTCCTTTTGCTACTTTGGGTTGTTTGAGTGTATAGTTCCAAGTAACGGTATTGATTCCTTTTGATTTTTTGGGGTTAAGGGTTGCTATTTTTCGTCCTTGAAGGTCTTGGACCTCCATGGTCATTTTTCCAAAAGTATGTCGTTTGGGGAGTAGGTAGCTGAATTTGGCTCCCCGCGAGGGATTTTCTCCTACAAATTGAGTTTCAGTACCAAAATTATCTGCAAATCCGTCTCCACTGTCTTTCATTTGTAGCCCTTTGGCTTCAAAAAAGTGGAGTTTAGATTTTAGGTTTTGTGAATTGATATGGCGCAAAGGTGCGATATCATCAATAATGATCACACCACGACCATGCGTTCCCATAACCAAGTCATTGGTGCGTTTTTGAAGGGTTAGATAATGTATAGCTACTGGAGGGACGTTATTGGTAAACTGGCTCCAACTTTCACCACCGTTATTGGTGATGTAGAGGCCCATTTCGGTGCCTAAGAATAACAAGTCTGGATTGATGGGATCTTCTTCCAAACTGCGGGCAAACGTTTTAATTTCGTCCGTGGCAATATTTTTCCAAGAGGCGCCAAAATCCGTTGTTTTATAAACATAAGGTGTCATATCTCCGGTAGAGTGCCCTTCAAATACGACATAGGCAGTAGCCTTGTCATGGCCGCTGGCTTTTATGTGATAGGTCCAAGTATTGGCTGGGAGCCCACTTATGTTGCCAACGGTATTGGTCCAGGTTTTTCCTCCATCTTGAGTGAGTTGGACATTGCCGTCGTCGGTGCCCACCCAAATAATATTTTCGTCCAAGGGGGATTCGGTAATGGTAAAAATAGTGGTGTGGTTTTCCGCCCCAGAATTGTCCATAGACAACCCTCCAGAATCTTCTTGGTTTTGTTTTGCAGGATCGTTGGTTGTGAGGTCTGGTGATAGGGTTTCCCAAGTTTCACCACGATCTTCAGAGCGGTGCAAAAATTGGCTTCCCATATAAAAGCGATCGGGTTGATGTTCGCTTATGGCCATGGGCGCGTTCCAGTTAAAGCGCAGTTTTGGCTGTCCTTTTTTGGGAAGAGGTTGTATGGTTTTGATCAGCCCGTTGTCTACATCAAAGCGCCAAACATTTTCGGCACCTTGCATTTCAGAATAGATGATGTTTTGTGTGGGGTGCTTCAATACACGAAAACCATCGCCTTGCCCTACAGAGGTCCATAGAGCACCCCGAACACCACCTGGCGCTGAAGATGGCCCAAACCATGAGCCGTTATCTTGTAATCCGCCATAGACGTTATACGGCTCTTGATCATCGACACTTACATGATAAAATTGTGATAAGGGAAGGTTTTCTACAATTTCAAAAGTAGTTCCACCGTTCCACGAACGATAAACGCCACCATCTGTTGCTGCAAAAAGGTGATCAGAATCTTTAACACCAAAGACGACATCATGGATGTCACTATGCATATAGCCAAGATTTTTAAAGGTTTTTCCGCCGTCTCTAGAAATCGAACCGCTCAAACCTCCTTTGACGATTATATCAGGATTTTTAGGATCGACGACAATTCTCGAAAAATAAAATGGCCGCACTGTGATTCCAAAATCGTTGTTGCTTTGTTTCCAAGTAGCGCCGCCATCATCGCTTCGGTATAAGCCTTTTTTATCTTTTTCTTCGGCTTCGATTACGGTGTATAGGATATTGGGTTGGCTGGGTGCAATTGCTATGGCGAGGCGGCCAAGTTTTCCTTTTGGAAAGCCTTGATGGATTTTGGTCCAATTAGCACCACCGTCTTCAGATTTATAGAGTGCACTTTTGGCTCCTCCAGAATTAAACGACCAAGGCGTTCTTCGAAACTCCCACATGGAGGCATACAAAATATTGGGGTTGGTTGGGTCCATTGCCAGGTCGGCGCATCCGGTTGCTGGACCATCATATAATATTTGGGTCCAGCTTGCACCACCGTCTTCAGACTTATAAACCCCTCTTTGGTCACTGTCTGACCACAAGGCCCCTAATACCCCCACATATAGTTCGTTGGGATTATTGGGGTTGATAATGATATTGGCAATCCGTTCGGACTTTTCGAAACCCAATTTGTTCCAAGTAGCGCCGCCATCTGTTGTCTTGTAGAGGCCATCACCTATAGAAACGCTGTTTCGAGTCCATATTTCTCCTGTACCAACATATACGGTATTGTCTGGGTCCGATGGGTCTATAGCTACTGCTCCAATAGATTGGCAGTATTCTTCAAAAATAGGGTTGAAAGTCGCCCCTCCATCATTGGATTTCCAAACCCCACCGCCGGCAGTACCTGCATAGATAATCCGCGGATTGGTTGGGTGCAATTCTAGATCAATAACACGACCACTCATAATTGCAGGGCCGATATGCCGTGCGCGTAAATCACCAAAATAGCTTGATAGGTTGAGGCTTGACTCTTGTGCATAAAATGCTTGGGGAGTAGTGACCAGCAGTGCCAAAACTCCTATAACTAATAAACGTTTCATGGGTCTAATTTTTAGTTTGAACCCGAGGGGTCTTCTGGAAAAGTAAATTCTGAATCGTTGACTTGTGGGTTGATTTCTATTTGATCAAATGAGATGGCTTGCCCCTCTTGCCCTTTGAGCCCCTGAATCATAGAAAAAGGAAAATAATAGCCTTCAACCTCTTGATAATCACTCATTTTGATTTCACTCATTTGCCCCTTGGCGGCTCCAGCTTTGATTTCTGAATGTACAGCGATAGGGACAAAATTGTCCATGTCAAAAAAGTAAAAGGAGATGTTTTCGACTTCTTGGCCGTCAATAATTAAGGGCTTTTTGGTCAGTTTTATTTTATAACATGCCGCACCGTCAATTTCTTCGGTGCCTAACAATTCTGCTGTATATCCTTTTTGCTTGTAGTTGAGAAAAGGATCTGGAAAATCCCCCATTTCTCTTTTAATATTATCAGTCGCTTCTTGATCACTTTTTTCTGCCTTTTGTGTCATCATATTGATGCTCCACAAAATTGTTCCATCAAACACACCTTGTTTGATTTGTTGTCCTTGAAAATTGATTATGGTCATTTGTTTTCCGGACTTTAGCTGTGTAATTTCTAATGGAATTTCTAAGCCCATTTGACTTACTTTGGCATACATTTTAATGCCTTGAAGGGCATCCCATTGGGCACGTCCGCCAGTGTTTTCGAAATAATTATCAAGAATTTCATCAAGATTTTGTGCAGTATTGACTTGAGGCAGCATCAAAACTACTGCAAGTAGAAGTTTTGTAATTTTTTTCATTTTTTATGTATTGGTCTCTAAATATAGAGTTTTTACGTTACAAATTACGTGTAATTCATTCCTTGGTTTCCTAAAAATTGAGAATGTAAGGGGTTGTATTTTTCGGGTGTATTGGACTGATTATTCGGACTTTTTGGAAGTTAAAATCCTGAACGTAAAAGCAGTTTACTACCGCCATTTTGTATGGTAAAATGATTGAGATTCTCTAAAGAGTAAGCTGCTAATATGAAAAATTGGATTCTGCCTTTTAAAAAAAATGTACATTGGCAATTAAAATTTTTAGATATGCTACGGAGTTTGGTAATACTTGTTGGTTTGTTTAGTGCATCTATAGTTGCTGCCCAAAACACAGCATCCATGGTGCGACCCAATTTTGAAGCCACAGCTTTAGAAGAAGCCCCACAAATTGATGGTGAAGTAATCAATGACCCGGTTTGGGCGCAACTGACCCCAATAACAGATTTGGTACAAACCAGTCCGCGTTATGGAGCAGCCATTAGCGAAAAAACACACATTCGAGTAGCATACACCGACAAAACATTTTATGTAGCGGTGGTTTGTTTTGATCAAAACCCGGACAAAATTGTCGTTTCGGACTCGCGTCGTGATGCCGATCTCAATGATGAGGATAGTTTCTTATTTATTATCGATACGTACAATGATCAACAAAACGGTTTTTTGTTTGGCACCAACTCGAGCGGCATGGAATACGATGCTCAGATCGATCGTGAGGGACAAGGCAATTTCAATGCCAACAGACAACAAGGCGGTGTAGTAGGGGGCACCAACATCAATTGGGATGCCAGCTGGACAGTCAAAACCCAACTGGGTGCTTTTGGTTGGAGTGCTGAGTTTGCAATTCCCTTAAATTCAATTCGATTTACGAGTGGCAAATCGGTGACCTGGGGGATCAATTTTCAACGCAACATTGCCAAAAACACAGAGACCGCCTATTGGGCCAGCTTGCCTTTGGGTTTTGACATCAAGCGTCTTTCTTTGGCCGGAAAGATGAGCGGCTTGGAACTTAAAAGCCCTAAAAACCTAAAAGTTATACCCTATGTATTGGGCCAAAACGCGCGAACACAACAAGGAACAGTGCAGACCAAAACGACGGGAGATGTTGGGATGGATGTCAAATACAGCCTAACCCCAGGTCTGACCTTGGACCTGACCTATAACACAGATTTTGCGCAAGTGGAGGTCGATGAACAACAAGTCAATTTGGACCGATTTAACCTATTTTTTCCCGAAAAAAGAGCTTTTTTTCTAGAAAACGCAGGACAGTTTACCGTGGGAAGCCCCGGAGAAGTTGACTTGTTTTTTAGCCGACGTATAGGCATAGGAGACGCTGGAGAATTGGTCCCTATTGTAGGGGGCGCACGGGTATCCGGGAAAGTTGGGCAGACTAATGTTGGCCTACTAAGCATGTTTACCCAAGCTGTTGGAGAAGCCATTCCGGAGAACAATTATTCGGTAGCTCGGATCAACCATGATTTTGCAAAAAGCCGTTCTTCTTTTGGAGGGGTATTTGTTGGCAAAAGCCCTTTAGGAACTTTGGGTGGCGATGACAATCAGGTATTTGCCCTTGATGGGAAATTAGGAATTGGCAAAAAAGCACAAATCACCGGCTTTGTTTCCAAAAGTGCTACTCCAGGAATTACCACAGACGATCATGCTTTTCAGATCAACGGAATTTATAATTGGGACGGATGGAATATCCGCGCGGGCTATACCGAAGTAGGTGAAGGTTTCAACCCCGAGGTTGGTTTTCTACTCCGATCGGCCTTTAAAAAGCCCGATTTTTTGATCTTTAAACAATGGCGCCCCGAAAATTTGGGCCCCATTCTCGAAGTACGGCCCCATATCTCCTACCGCAGTTATTGGAATTTTGACAATCAACTGATCAGCAGCTTTACCCATGTCGACAACCATTGGGTGTGGCCCAGTGGATTTGAGGTGCATACTGGAATCAATTTTACCCAAGAGGGTGTGCTTACTCCATTTTCCATTTCGGGGGTGACCGTTGATACCAATCTCTACAAACACGAAGAACTGCAATTGGTGGTTATCACCAACCCCAATGCCAAAATCAATCTTTCGAACAGAACCGTAATTGGCGGCTATTATGGCGGCAACCGAGTGGTTACCTCTAACACCATCAACGCACGATTTGGTGATAAATTTAATGTAGCACTCAACCTCAATTACAACCAACTAGAACTGCCCAATGGAGACATCAATGCCTTTGTAGGCGGAACTCGATTGAGCTATAGTTTTACGCCACGGATGTTTGTTCAGAGTTTGATACAGCGCAACAGTTTGTCTGACATCACTTCAGTTAATGCACGATTTGGATGGTTGCAAAATGCCAATACCGGACTTTTTGTTGTGCTCAACCTCATCGAAGATCAAAGTTTAGAATTGCCAAAACAAACTCAATTTTTTACAATAAAATATACCTATCAAATTGACGCGTTGTAGCGTTAATTTTTCTTAAACTGCTGGCCTTTGTAGAGCAAATAAAAGAGTGGGAGAGTGATTGCAATGGCCCAAATAATTAAGGCGTCACGCTCGTCCCATAACAGATAGGCCCCGCAAAAAATGAGCGTCGAAAAGCCGGCCAGCTGATAAAAAAACCGCTTAAAGAATTTTAAATATCCTACAATATCAAATTTTGAACGCGCTTCTTCGGACATGGTATTGTATCCCGCCAACAGATATTTGGCGTTTTCTTGGTTGATAAAATAAGCGATCAAAACAAACAGCATTGCCGTGAAGACAACCGGTATCCAAATTCCCATACTACTATAAATATTTTTTAAAATACTCAGATTTTGGAAGACTCAAAACACGCCAAGATTATTTTTTTACACCTTTTAAACTTTTTAAAACAACCAGCGTCAAAAAAACATCTGATTTGATTTTCTAACCTTTATCGAAAAAGAAAATTGTTAAAAAAAAAGCCTCCTCTAGGAGGTTTTTTTTGTTAAAAGTGCGCGTTTTTTTCAATCTTCATATTTTTAAAGTTGTTAATAATACACCCAACGTCTTGTTGGACTGGGTTTGTAGAAATAGTACCTTGCAACAAAAGAAGAACTATGGCAGATCAAAAAGATGCAAAACTAAAAGCACTCCAACTCACTTTAGACAAGTTGGATAAGACCTATGGCAAGGGTGCAGTAATGAAGCTCGGAGACGAGGCAATAGAAGAAATTGAGGCCATCTCATCAGGATCATTAGGGCTCGATATCGCCCTGGGGGTTGGCGGATATCCCAAAGGACGAGTTATTGAAATTTATGGACCGGAATCTTCCGGGAAAACTACCCTAACCTTACATGCCATAGCAGAGTGTCAAAAAGCAGGAGGTATCGCCGCTTTTATTGATGCCGAACATGCCTTTGACCGTTTTTATGCCCAAAAATTAGGTGTAGATATCGGTGAACTGATCATATCCCAGCCCGATCATGGAGAACAAGCACTCGAAATAGCCGACAACCTCATCCGTTCTGGCGCCATTGACATCGTTGTCATTGACTCCGTTGCCGCATTGACGCCCAAAAGCGAAATTGAAGGCGAAATGGGGGATTCTAAAATGGGCCTACACGCGCGACTCATGTCACAAGCCTTACGAAAGTTGACTGGATCGATCAGCAAAACCAATTGCACGGTCTTTTTCATCAACCAGTTGCGTGAAAAAATTGGCGTTATGTTCGGCAACCCCGAGACCACTACCGGCGGTAATGCCCTAAAATTTTATGCCTCTGTACGACTCGATATTAGACGGTCTACACAAATCAAAAATACTGATGCAGAAGTCACCGGAAACCGTACCCGTGTCAAGGTGGTCAAAAACAAGGTAGCCCCACCGTTTAAAACCACAGAGTTTGATATCATGTACGGAGAGGGGATTTCTAAGATTGGAGAAATCATTGACCTCGGTGTCAACTTTGAAGTCATCAAAAAAAGCGGATCATGGTTTAGCTATGGGGATACTAAATTGGGGCAAGGCAGAGACGCCGTCAAAACCCTTCTTGAAGATAATCCCGAACTGATGGAGGAACTCGAAGCCAAAATCATTGAAACGCTAAAAGCGGTTGAATAATCGTTTTTAAGGTTCACGCATACGAAAGCCCCATTATTTGGGCTTTTTCTTTTTTAACAGTTCAAATGTCAGCGGCTTTTAGTAGCTTCGTAAAGGGCAACCTCAAAAATATATTTTATGAATAGAAGAGAATCCCTTGTATTGCTTTTACATACGGGCCTTGGCGCGGCATTGTTGCCACAAAAACTTTGGGCAAACGAGCCTTTGGACACCACTCAAGAAGATCATATTCAGTTTTTCGAAGCATTTTCAAGCCAACTTTTGGGCACCTTTTACCAAGGCAATTCAGCACAAAGTATCTATGGAATCTCAGCAGCTTGTTTCATCCAAAATTGTTTGACCAAAGAAGCCCAAGAAGACCTCTCAAAAGGGTGTCTCACACTACAGCAATACTGTAAAAAAAAGTTTAATGCTTCGTTTGAAGCCGCATCACAAGAACAACAAAAAGCAGTTATGAATGGTCTTTTCGACAAAAAGCAACCCCTTTTTGCTAATGCGTTTTCATTTGCCAAAAGCGTAAGAAGCGTGGTACTCTTCAATTTCTTTAATAGCGAATACGGTGCAACCCAAGTTCTCGAATACCTGCCCATACCTGGAGGGTATCAAGGGCAAATTGCACGAGACAAAAACAGTCGTATATGGACCCACTAGAAACCGATTTTGACGCAATTGTTATTGGCTCTGGCATTTCGGGTGGCTGGGCAGCAAAAGAATTTTGTGATAAAGGATTTAAAACATTGGTTCTTGAAAGAGGACGTCAAATAAAGCATGTAGAAGATTACCCGACTGCGCATACCCATCCTTGGGAAATGGAATACCATGGGCGGATCACACAGCAAGAAAAACAAGCCAACCCGATTGTGTCTCGCTGTTATGCCTATGGGCGTGCAACCGAACATTTTTTTGTCAAAGACAACGAGCATCCGTATCAACAAGACCGCCCGTTTGATTGGATACGTGCGTATCAGGTGGGGGGCAAAAGTTTGCTTTGGGCACGTCAAGTGCAACGTTGGAGTCGTTTTGAATTTGAGCGCCCCCATCGTGATGGTTATGGAATAAAATGGCCCATCAGTTATGACGATTTAGCTCCATGGTACAGTCATGTCGAACGTTTTATTGGGGTCAGTGGCAATAACGATGGATTGGAAGAAGTCCCTGATGGTGAATTTTTACCCGCTTGGGAAATGAATGCCATCGAACTGTACATCCAAGATAAGATCAAAAAAAATTTTTCGGATCGTACGGCCGTCATCGGCCGTTGTGCGCATCTAACCGACACCAAAGATGTTCATCTAAAACAAGGACGCAATCGTTGTATGGCACGTACACGTTGTGAAAGAGGCTGTCCTTTGGGAGCGTATTTTAGCAGCAATTCTTCTACCTTACCCTGGGCTAATAAAACGGGTAAT
>Ga0181584_10000442_pt1 | contig 29575 bp, 28 predicted proteins | sample 071ome_30_FD_132462 | JGI IMG/M metagenome (GOLD analysis project Ga0181584, IMG submission 132462) | Coastal salt marsh microbial communities from the Groves Creek Marsh, Skidaway Island, Georgia - 071406AT metaG (megahit assembly) | ecosystem: Environmental > Aquatic > Marine > Intertidal... | reverse complement strand
CATGGTATCGGCTATCTTCTTGGCGCGGTATGCGGGGTGCCTCATGGCTATACGTCCTGTGTCATGCTGCCCGCGGTTTTGCAGTGGAATAGCGAATTTAACGGCAAACGCCAGCAGCCGATAGCCGAGGCGCTGGGTCAGCCCGACCTGAGTGCCGGGCAGGCAGTCAGAAATCTGGTTGCAAGATTGCAGTTGCCTCAGACATTGCAGGACGTGGGGGTCTCACGTCAACAGTTAGCAAAAATCGCGCAGCTGGCGAGCAGGCATCCGGTAGTGCAACGCAATCCTCGAACCATAAGCAGCACCGAAGATGTCCTTCAAGTTCTGGAACTCGCCTGGAGCTGAAATGGATTTGTCCACTCGCGTGTACCAGTTCGATCAACAGGTATAATCAGGCTGATGGCTGATATGACGATCAAGAAATGGATAGTGGGTCTCTCCACACTGGTCTGCTTGTCAGCAGGGCTTCTGCTGGCGCAGCCGGCGATCGAGCGGGCCGACGAGCGGACAGATGGGAAGGAAGCGACGCAGTTCCTGCGTTTCCTCGAAGGCGAAGGTGAATTTGCCGGCGAGCTACAGACATCTATAACCACTTATCGCAATGATGCGGGTATTGAGATCGACCTGGTCGCTACTGTTCATATCGCCGAAGAATCTTACTACCGGGAATTGAACGAATACTTCGCTACCCGTGACGCGGTGCTCTATGAACTTGTGGCTGACGAAAATGTCCGCCCAAATGGACAGGGCACAGCGAGCGGTGGCGGCGCCATCGGATTTTTGCAAACCAGTTTGACCCGATTGCTGGGATTGAGTTTTCAGCTCAATCTGATCAATTATGCGCGTCCGAATTTCTTCCACGCAGATCTGGAACCCCACGAACTGGACGCGGTGATGGACGCAAAAGGAGAAACCCTTTTTTCGTCGATCCTGAGTTTGGTACTGACTGAGATTGAACTTCAGGAACAGGGTCTGGTCGGCGGGCAACAGCCCGCGGCGGCAATGTCATTGTCGGACATAATGGGTCTTTTCTCCCTGCCCAACCGGCAGGATGCGTTCAAGTATCTGCTAGGTCAGAGTTTAGCCTACTCTGAGGACAGCCTGGCGTCTCTGACCGGCAGGGGAATAACCATCCTGGATGACCGCAACGAAGCCGCCCTGGACGTCCTGCGCAGGGGGCTGAATAATCCTTCGATTCTGTCTTTCAGTATTTTCTATGGCGCCGCCCATATGCCGGGCATAGAACGGGGTCTGGACCAGTTGGGATTCTCACGTGTCTCCCAGTCATGGCTGACGGCCTGGAAAACAAAATAACCGGCTTTTTCAACCGCTAACGGTTGACTGTCCGGCAAATACAAGGACAATGCTGTGCATGTGGCGCGCATGATCGCCAGATGATGGGCTTCATCTGCAAATTGCGCTGGCTTGCATGGGAGTACGGCAGAGGGAATTTCGTTTTCGAAAAAATCTGCGGCAATCACAGCGACACTCCCGATCAGATAATTTTCAACGCATTGCTTATGCAAAGAGGAAGGTAGTTTAGATATGAGAAAAATACTCGGTGGATCATTGATAGCGATAGTGCTGGTTCTGGCTGGATGTGCGGCGTCAGCTCCCCCGGCAATAGGGGTATGGAACATTGAAATGAATACGCCCCTCGGTGCGATGCCAGCGGTTCTGACTATCTCTGGAGACGGTACCGGTGTCATGTCGGGAGACCTGGGCGAGCAGAATATCAGTGGGATTATGTTTGACGGCAATGCCATAAACTTTACCGCTGATCTCGAGGCTCAAGGTCAGAGTATCAGCCTCACGTTCAGTGGCACCGTGGATGGTGACTCGCTGAGTGGTGAATTCGGTAGCGACTTCGGTGCTTTCGGAGTCACCGGGACCCGTCAGTAGACTCGAATCTGACGCCGGACGTTAGCTACTCTGGCGGTCTCAATAAGTAAAAAAAGGTGGCGCTGTGGCACCGCCTTTTTTTGTGGCTACGGTCTTTGGACTCGGAAATTGTCGTCGTGCTTTCAATTGGCACTGCTGTTCAGATGAACTGTGTCCGCAATGCCTCCAGCACGCTTTCCAGATTTTGCCGAGCTGCCTGGCTGTTTGGGTGGATGCTCAATAAACTTTCAAACGCTTCTCGCGCTTTGAGCAGGTTGTTCTGTTGAAGGTAGACAAGGCCCAGGCCCGATAGCGCGCCAAAGTGTCGCGGTTCCAGTTTAAGGGTTTGGTCTATATCGCTAACAGACTCGGCAAAGTTTCCCATCAGATAATGCAATGTTGCGCGACGATTCCATGCCTCGGCATAAGCGGGCTGTTGGTCAATGACTGCGGTGAACACTCGCAGTGCGTCGCCATGGTAGCCGGCATTCATGAGCCTGTCACCGGCCACCAAAGCCGCCTGCATGTCACGGTCTGAATGCTGGTACCAGAGGTTCCAAATCCGGCTTTCGATTTCCGATAAGAGCCTCGAGTCTTCGGTGTCGGTCAGTGCGTCGAAAAGCGCATCCAATTGCGGGTCGGTCTGATCAGCCCGGGTGGGGATAACAGCAAGCAGGCAAATCAGGGTTAGCAGACATTGGAGCTTTACGTGAGACATGGTGAAATTTTGCGCTATCGTTTGTCGGGAGTAAAGAAATGGCGGATTGTCTGATCTGATTGCCATACTGGCGGCCTATCGAGGCTCGCTCGGCTTAAAAACGTTCCGCACTTGCCCTGTCCCAATCCAGCTGATACTCCGGGGGAGCGGTATGCTCCAGTAACTGGCCATCGAAAAGTAACGGGTGTATCTCGTCAAACAGCCGGTAGCCGGCGTCGTAGCGGCAAACGATATCGCCGGGCTGCAGCCGGTCTGGATTGTCATAACCCATGGCGCCGCAGAGTTCGAGGAAGGCGTGCATGGTGTTGTGATGAAAGTTTTTGACGCGGATGGCTTTGGCTTCCACGTTGATCGCTCGACCCCGGATTGGGTCGGTCGTGGCAACGCCGGTAGGGCAATTGTTGGTGTTACAGGACTGCGCCTGAATGCAGCCCAGCGCCATCATCATGGTGCGTGCGGCGTTGACTGTATCTGCTCCGACGGCAATTTTTTCCAGCATGTCATATCCGGTCGCGGTCTTGCCGGCGCTGATTATACTGATCTTGTCCCTGACGCCGGCACCGATCAGCACCTGGCTTACCGCAAAAGTTGCTTCCAGACACGGAGTGCCGAGACGGTTTGAAAACTCCACCGGCGCGGCACCCGTTCCTCCTTCCGCGCCGTCGACCGTGATAAAGTCGGGATAAATGCCGGTTTCGAGCATTCCTTTGACAATTGCCATGAATTCGCTCTTCCTGCCCAAACAGAACTTGAAGCCCACAGGCTTACCGCCACTCAGTTCCCGAAGTCGTTGAACAAAGTTCATCAGTTCTAGGGGGGAGCTGAATTCCGGATGCCTGGCCGGGGAGTAGACGGTTTTACCGACTTCGACCGTCCGTATTCTTGCGATTTCCTCTGTAACCTTGGCTCCAGGCAGAACTCCGCCATGGGAGGGCTTGGCGCCCTGGGAAATTTTAATCTCTATCATCTTGACCTGATCAAGGCAGGCCTTCGCGGCGAACGCCTCGTTATCCAGTCGGCCTTGCGCAGTTCTACAGCCGAAATAGCCAGTCCCCAGTTGCCAGACCAGATCGCCTCCATGTGCCAGGTGATGTTCGCTGATACTGCCTTCGCCGGTGTTATGGAAAAAGTTACCCAGCGCTGCGCCCTTGTTCAGGGCTGCAATAGCGTTCGCGCTCAAGGCTCCGAAACTCATGCCAGAAATATTCAGTCGCGATGCGCTGTAGGGTTTCTTGCATCCCGGGCCACCTATGGTAACCCTGCTGTGCTCTTCTTGCACCGTAGTTGCATTGATTGAGTGATAGAGGCTGCGGAAACCTTGCTCCAGAATATCTCGCTGGGTTCCAAAGGGCAGCGTATCGTTCAGGTTTTTGGAGCGTCGGTAAACGAGATCCCGTTGTTCCCGGTTGAAGGGACGCTCGGAAGTGTTGCTAGCGATGAAATATTGCTGAATTTCCGGACGAATGTACTCCAGCAGATAACGCAAATTCGCCAGCACGGGGTAATTGCGCCTCAAGTTGTTGGGCGCCCAGCGCATTTCCCAAAATCCAAGGACCGCATAACCGGTAAACACAACGGACAGAACCAGTTGAAATGGATGCCGCGCCAGCTCAGAGAGGCTCAGTGAGTCAGAGCTCACAATCAAAAGCCACGCGACGCTGGAAGGCAGCGCCACGAGAGTTATAAACCAGTACAGACGAACCGCTGGAAGCATGACGGAATCCTTATTGAGACCAGTTTTTTTATTGGTCGCCGTCAGTAATAGCGGCATGCGGGGATACCAGCTGAAGTGGTTTGCAGGGATCCTCCTTTGCTGGCCCGGTGTGGCGCTTGAGGAAATTTAGCCCTCTTAGAAATTCCACACCAGCGTTACGGCAGACTGCGTATCGGACTTCTCCTTGCCAATCGGCACCTCGGTCTGATGTTTGATGTTGATAGAGAAACGCAGGGCAAGATTTTCCTGGATTTCGGTTTCTATACCGGTTTCCGAACGATAAATGTCCGAGTCTTGACCAAACTCCATGGCGAGATCCTGAAAGAAATTAGCTGAATCGGAGATTTCCCATTCAAATTCTGTAGCAAGTCGTACGATCAGTTCATTCAGGGAAAGCTTACCCTCCGAGTTTCGATATCCGGGACCGATATCGGTATCAAGGCTCATGTTATCGATGCTCTGCAGCCAACTGCGACCATAACTGGCCGTAAAGTCAGCCTGATAGTCATAACCGCTGAAGCGGTCATCTTCATAGGAGCCCCTGATCGAGAAGTAACTGTTGTCATCCAGATCGCGTCGTCCTCTGATCACATGGTAAAATCGCTGCGCTGTTGTTACGCCCTGGCGCGAGCCCAGCAGCCCGTCCGAAGTGAACTGGTAATCCCAGCTATTGCGCACCCAGTCCATGGTAACACCGTAGCGTACGGTCCGCTCTTCCGTGTTACCAGTCGTGAAGGTAGCACCAAGTTCGACCTCGGTGGCAATGTCGCCCCCCTGTTGCGCAAACGATCGAGCACAAATCGTGCAAAGCAGAACAAGGATATAGCGTTGCTTTGTGACCAACATGAAACACTCCGATACAAAAGCTCCAAACCTTTTGTATCGGTGGCTCGAGAAGATTATTGAGGCGGGCTATGGCGGACCGCGATCAGAATGCGCCGCTTGCGTCAAAACCCGGTACTGTGTGCAGCACATCAAGTTGCGAAGCCTGGTCAGCCGAACCGTACATCTGTTCAACCGTCATGCAATGACGGCGCCTGACGCGACTGAAACTCCGCTGCTCATCAGAACACACGATCATCTGGGCAAGCGGTCTTTCCCTATTGTATTCGGCCAGTTCTGCCTCGCTCATGCGTTCAAAATTGGGCATGCCCCGAGTGTCTACGCAGCTGGCCAGGATAAAGGCCAGCAGAAAGAGAAGCTGTTTCATCTGTTTACCTTGCTAACTATTGGGTGTAACCCGGCACGGTACCAAGCACATCAAGTTGTCGGGCTTGTTCGGCTGACCCGTACATTTGTTCGACGGTCATGCAGCGGCGTCGTCTGACCCGGCTGAAGGATCGTTCATCTTCGCCACAGACAATCATTTGCGAGATCGGCCTGCCGCTATTGTATTCCGCCAGTTCCTGCCGACTCATACGCTCGAAATTGGGCATGTCCCGAACGTCCACACAGCCTGCGAGAGTCATGCCGGCCAGAACGAACAATCCACTAATTATTGTTTTCAATGTTGCGCCTCCGCCAGAAAAAGCTGACGAATAGTAGTCCTAATTTTAGTCAATTGAAAGCATAGTTAGTCGATAGATTTCGGACTGTCAGAAGGATTCAAGTGCCTCGGGTTCTTGCCGTGTGAACACACAGAATCCTGTGGCTGGCGGATTCCTTGACGATTTTCTCGCAATCGCTTAGTAGTTGCGTGTCTTGAGAGTTATACTAGCTTTTCACTCTGGAGGTTAAAGGCATGAAAAATCTGGCAATGCTGGCGAGCTTGTGCAGCCTGCTGGGGTGTTTTTCGGGGTTTTCGACGGCTGCGGAGCAGGATCAAATCGTTATTGAAGACCTTACACCCGCTCAGCTAAGGGAACAGATTGAGATCGTACAGGCCGAGTTTTACCGGGTGTTCAATGCCATGAACGATGACGATGATTTCGATATTATCTGTCATCGATATATGCCAACCGGTTCCAATATTCATCGTGACGCCTGTGAACCCAAGTTTGTAATCGATAAGCGCGCAGATAATGTGAATCAGTCTCGATTCGGCAATGACATCTTGATGGATCACGATGCCCTGATGGCTTCATTGCGAACCCAATTCGAAGAACTGACCAGAAAAATGAACGCAATCGCCGCCGAGAGCCAGTATTTCAGTGAACTTAATCGGGTGCTGAGCATGTTGAATGATCGTCTCGACGAGATAAGCAATTGAATGGATTAGTCCGACGCGACCCTGGGTCTGGTTGCAAAAGTAGATGAAAACGCTTTACCTGCTCCGTCACGCCAAGTCCAGCTGGGATCATCCCGAACTGCGGGATTTTGAGCGCCCCCTATCGGAACGCGGATTGAAAGACATCAGCAGTATGGGTCAGCGGTTTGCGCAAGCGGGACGGCAAGTCGGATGTATCATTAGCAGCCCTGCGGTCAGGGCAAAGACTACAGCAATACTTTTTGCCAGAGAGCTTGGTTATCCGGAGGATGATGTCGTTTCGAATCCGGAGCTTTACTTTGCGGGAGCCTCGATGTTTCTGAAAGCGGCCAGCCTGGTTGACGAGCATTTTGATTCTTCTATGTTAGTAGGCCACAATCCTGCGATCACCGAATTTGTCAATGATATGTGTGGAGCCGGAATTGATAACGTGCCCACCAGCGGGCTTGTGGAACTGCGATTGCCGGTAGAGTACTGGTCGGACGTCGGTTATGGCGATGCCGAGTTGATCGATTTCGATTATCCCAAGCGTAGTTCCTGAGGTCGATCTGGCAACGGAATCCCATGATGAGAATCATTACAGCGATAGTATTGATAACGCTGGTTGCCTGTCAGGATAGCGATGAACAGGCATCGGGCGGTAGAGAGGCCATCCGGCAAAACTTGTCTTCCGCATCTCTAACCGCAGAGCCGCGCTGGTATAGGCAGGACCAGGTGAGCACGGGGCAGGAAGTTTTCGCGCAGAATTGCGCAGTTTGCCATGGTGATCGAGCGCAGGGCCTTGTGGAGAACTGGCGACAAAGGTTGCCGGATGGTTCGTTTCCGCCTCCCCCATTGAACGGCAGTGCTCACGCCTGGCATCACCCGCTCTTTCAGCTCATCCAAACTATTGAAACCGGCGGGGTTCCCTATGGTGGCCAAATGCCAGCCTTTGACGAATTGTTGAGCAATGAGGAAAAACTGGCAGCTGTTGCTTACTTTCAAGATTTCTGGGACGAAGAAATTTATCTCAGTTGGGTCGATCGGGGTGGATTGGATTGATTGGACCAAGTTTTTCTGACAGGTCGTATGCGCGACGCCTGCTCCTGGCAATCACTGTGATCTTGCCGATCCTGTCGGCGTGTGCACAGTCGCCCCCTGATGCACCTGTCGAATCACCGGTCTCGATAAATGAATGGAGGTCGGAACTCTATACTGATCATGATCTGGTAGGGTCGCTGTGGCATTCGCACAGTAACCGGTTTGTCCCAATCGCTGAATTTGCCGCTGCGCTGCAAGCAAGTCGTTTTGTGCTGCTCGGAGAAAAGCACGACAATCCTGACCATCACCGAATTCAGCAAAACATCCTGCGTTTCCTGCTGGCAAGCGATCGGGTGGGCACAGTGTCCTTTGAGATGATGGATTCCGGGTTTGACGAGCAATTAGATAGACTCGGTGATCATAAGTTTGATTCCATGGCGCAGCTGAAAGAATTCCTGCAGTGGGATGACCAGGGCTGGGACTGGGAATTTTACGGACCATTGATAGCCGACGTTCTGGCGGCTGATATCGCCATACGATCGGCTAACATTAGTATGGATCAAATGCGTGAAGTGTACGCGCAACCGCTTGAGCCTTCAGTCGCCAATGTCATGGATGCAGCGGCGATGGAACAACTCAATATCGAAATTGATGAGAGCCACTGTAATTTGCTGCCGGCCAGTCAGTTTCCGGCGATGGTGCGCGTCCAGCAGGCGCGCGATCATGCCATGGCTTCCAGCCTCGCAGCACAGTCCGGTCAGGACCGCATAAATTTACTGATTGCAGGTAATTACCATGTGCGTCACGACCTTGGGGTGCCGAATTACCTGTTAGCGTTGTCGCCGGACTTGCAGCGCGACGATATTCTTTCATTGGCAGTTCTCGAAGTTAGCCCTGAGAGCGACGATCCCGCGGATTACCTGCAAGCCTATTCGAATCTCAAGCCATTTGATTATGTCTGGTTTACTCCTGCCATCAGCAATGAAGATTATTGTGCTGGTCTGGTGGACCAGTAAGTGGATGGAAAAAATCCCTTTGGCCGGGCTAAACTCTTGCAACCCGTAATTTCATATCAGAATTCCAATGACACTTCTTAGAACAGCAAAAACTCTTATTACCCTAATGAGCCTGCTAGCAATCAGGCCGTCTCTGGCCCAGGTTCCACTTCAGGTAGATCCATATCGACCTGATTATGACCAGGGAGGAGAATTTAATTTTGTTCGTGTGCAGTTTGATACTTACTACGGAGGCGGTTTTCGGGGGTTTGGAGGTTTCGGCGGGGGCACCTGGGCCATAGATTTTCCCGATGCCGATATGAATTTTCTCCGCGGCGTATCCAGACTGACCAATATTCGCGTAATGAGCGATCCCATAGTCCTGCGCCTTGACGATAACGAGATCTTTGATTATCCGTTTCTGTACATGCTTGAAGTGGGTCAGGCGGGCGGCATTAATTTCAATCCTCCTGAGATTGAAAACTTGCGAGAATACCTCTTGCGCGGCGGTTTCTTGCTGATCGATGATTTCTGGGGGACCCAGCAATGGGACAACTTTATCGCCGCATTTGGCCAGGTATTTCCTGATCGGGAGATAATACAGCTACCTCCCGATCATGAGATTTACCATGTTTATTACGACATTGACGGCGCGCAGATGATCCCTGCTCTTGGGCGTTCGGACCAGTATGGTGAGCAGGACATCGATTACGCCACTAATCACGCTATCGTTGATGATGACGGTCGGGTCATGGTGCTTATCAACTGGAACTCGGATATGGGCGACGGTTGGGAGCACACCTACCACCCGTCCTACCCTACTCGCTATGCCAATGCGGCTTACCAGTTAGGCATCAATTACCTGATGTACTCGTTGACTCATTAGCAATCTCTGCTGCAGCGGTCGCTCTGTTTGTTGACGCGGCGGCGCATTTGAATGTAGCGAGTTTAGCTACACAAACTCTTGAATGAAAGATATCGCTCACCTTTCCAGAGGATCGTCTTTGTCGGCATTCAAAGTTAATGTTCCGGCAAAGTTTTCAAATTGTAATTTTGTCAACGTCTTGTTGCGATAGAGACCGACCAGAGCGGCGTGAGCGATATGCTTGGCATTGATTTCAAAGTATTCCCGCAGTTCCTGTCTGGACTCACACAGACCGTAACCATCGGTGCCAAGAACCGTATAATTGGCGCCCATCCATCGACTGATGGATTCCGGAATCGATTTCATGTAGTCGCTGGCGGCCACAAAAACTTCGTCGGTGGCTTCGAAGAGCGATTCCAGATAGGAAGCCCGCTCGGGTTCGAGGGGATGAAGTCTATTCCAGCGCGCACATGCCTGGGCTTCTCGAGCCAGTTGCAGATAACTCGTTACACTCCAGATCTTTACGTTGAAGCCCCAGTTTACAAGCAGGTTTGCGGCTTCTAAAACCTGTTGCATGATAGAGCCGCTTCCCAGAAGGTTGACAGTCGCCGAGTTTTTATTGGACTTGCCGCCAGCTGAAACATGCTGGTACAGGTATGCACCCTTGATGATCTGCTGCTGTATCCTCTCACCGAGGTCTTCGGTGGGGATCGCGGGCATTGGGTAGGCTTCGTTGTAGACCGTCAGATAATAGAAAATGTTCTCTCTTTGTTCGTACATGCGACGGATGCCCTCACGAACAATTACGGTCAACTCATAACCGAATGCCGGATCATAGATTTTCAGGTTAGGGTAGGTGCTGGCAAGCACCGGTGAATGCCCGTCCTGGTGCTGAAAGCCTTCACCGTTCAGGGTTGTTCTCCCGGCAGTGCCGCCCACCAGGAATCCTCTGCACATCATGTCGCCACAGCTCCACAGCATATCGCCGACCCGCTGGAAGCCGAAGATTGAGTAGAAGAAATAGAACGGAATCATTGGCAGGCCGTGTATGGCATAAGCTGTACCTGCTGCCATGAAAGATGCGATCGCGCCGGTTTCACAGATGCCTTCCTGAAGTATCTGCCCATCGATGGCTTCGCGATAGGCCATAATGCTGTCCGCGTCCACGGGCGTGTATTTTTGTCCGTCGGCGGAATAGATTCCCGCTATTTTGAATAAGGCATCGAGCCCGAAAGTCCGGGCCTCGTCTGGAACGATAGGTACAACATATTTTCCAAGACTCTGATCTTTCATTAAGGTAGATAATAGACGGACGGCAGCCATCGTAGTGGATTGCGCCTTTGAGCCTGAGCCGGCGGTAATGGACGCGAATTTCTGCAGATCGGGTGTCTTTAGGGCCGGGCATTCAATTTTTCGAGCGGGAACAAATCCGCCCAGTGCGGTTCGGCGAGACTTGATATAGGAGATTTCGGGACTGGTCTCAACGGGGCGGTAAAACTGCGCCCTGATAATTGCTTCCTCGTCCAAAGGGATGCCAAAGTTTTTGGCACATTCCAATCGTTCTTCCGGCCCCAGGTCCTTCTTCTGGTGGGCGGTGTTTTTTCCCTCTGCGGCAGGCCCCATGCCGTCACCTTTGACGGTTTTGATCAGCAGTACCGAAGGTCGCCCGTTGCTTTGCAAGGCGCGGTGGTAGCCTGCATAGATTTTTTCCACGTCCTGGCCGCCTCGCTTGATACGCCTGACTTCTTCGTCACTCAGGGAATTCATCATCTGTTCGAGTTCAGGATTTCCGTCGACCCAGTGTTCGCGCTGTCGATTTCCCGGCAACACCGAATAGCGTTGATAATCTCCGTCTACACATTCTTCCATGCGACGGCGCAAGCTGCCTTTAACGTCCATGGCGAGCAGCTTGTCCCAACCACCGCCCCAGATGACCTTGATGACGTTCCAGTCGGCGCCGCGGAAAGATGCCTCGAGTTCCTGAATGATCTTGCCATTGCCGCGAACCGGTCCGTCGAGACGCTGCAGGTTGCAATTGACCACCAGAATAAGATTATCCAGACGTTCTCGGGCGGCAATGTTTATTGTGCCGAGCACTTCGGGCTCGTCGCATTCGCCGTCGCCAATGAAACACCAGACTTTACCCCCCCGGGCAGGCTTCAGGCCCCTGTTTTCGAGGTATTTTGCAAAGCGGGCCTGGTATATCGCCGTAGGTACCGAAAGGCCCATCGATGCATTGGGAACTTGCCAGAAATCCGGTAACGAGAGGGGGTGCGGGTACGACGGAAGTCCGCCACCGGGTGCCAATTCCCGACGATAGTTTCGCAGCTTATCCTCGTCCAGCCGACCTTCGAGGTAGGCCCGTGCGTAGACACCTGGCGCAGTATGCGGTTGCAATATCACAAGGTCTCCACCGTAAGCTTCATCCTCGTTGCGAAAGAAGTGATTGAAGCCTACTTCCATAAGAGTGGCCGCCGAACCGTAAGTGGCGATGTGTCCTCCCACGCCTGATCCTCTGTCCTGCTGCTGAAGCACCATCGCCATGGCATTCCAGCGATTGATGTTCTCGATGCGTTTCTCAAGCTCGGCATTGCCAGGGTAGGCAGGTTGCTCTGAGAGTGGCACCGAGTTCAGATAGGGTGTATTGAGCTGATGCTGGGACAGGGCAACATTGTGGTCGTAACTCCATTTTCGCAGCCCGTCCAGAATCTGATTGACGCCCGGTTCGCCATGATGGCGATATATGTCGGAAAGAGCCTCAAGCCATTCCTGCAGTTCATGCTCGAAGCCGCTTTCGGATTGTTCTTCTCGGGCCATGCAAGCTACCTGGGTGAGGGAGATTAGACTGTCATTATAGTTACAATGCGTCGTAGAAGATTGCAAATTGTGCTATGTGAATGTGAATAATTAGCATATATTTTCTCATTAAGTTTAATAAGAGAATAAATATGCCAATAATCCCCCTGGATCGTATCGACTTCAGAATACTTCGCTGTCTGCAGAACAGTGGCCGCATGTCTAATACGGACCTTGCAGAAAAAGTCGGTCTGTCTCCCTCTCCCTGCCTGCGTCGAATCAAGTCGCTAGAACAGCAGGGCATTATTAAACGTTATGCCGCGATCGTTGATGCCAAGGCGGTTGGGTTGCCGATCAGCATTTTTGTCAATGTGTCCCTGCACAATCAGGAGCGCAAGAGTCTGGAGCAATTCGAAGTCCATATCGCCAGGTACGAGGAAGTCATGGAGTGCTACCTCATGACCGGCAGCTTCGACTACATGCTGAGAATAGTGGTGCCCGATCTGGAGAGCTATGAGCACTTCCTGGCCGAGAGATTGACCACAACTCCGGGTGTCGCCAATATTCAGTCCAGCTTTACCCTGAAGCAGGTGGTATACAAAACCGAGTTGCCACTGGATTCCGCTTCTCGCTGATTGGTAATCAATCCGTCGGGGATATCTGGGGCATTTAAATTTGCCTGCAGCTAAAGTACAGTGAGCGAAACAATCATCTGGCAACCTCGAGGCGCTCTATGACGACAAAATTGACTGCGATGAAAACGTTGACTCTGGGAGCGCTGCTGGTTTCCCTGGCAGCCTGCAACCAGGAACCGACAGGACCGCTTCACCTTTCCCTTGCCTCTCTCTCCAATCGCCCCTATCTGCTCAGCGGCGGCGATGCGTTGATTGAGATTGCCGCCTCTACTGCTGACAGCGATGAAATCAGACTGGTTGTCAATGGCATCGCCCGCTCCGTGGCGCTGGAGCAGGTCGCACAGGACGGCGATCTCACGCTGTTTCGCGCTCTTATCAGCGGGCTCATTGAGGGCAACAACACGGTGATGGCCAGGTTAGGCGATGCCGCGGCGGAGTTGCCACTGGTCAACTATCCTATAACCGGGCCGATTTTTTCTGGCGAACAGCAGCAACCCTATTTTTGCCTGAACCAGCTCGCGCCAGAATCAGGAGGAACTCCACGCCGATTCGCCCTGGGAAACGGAGATTTTCTCGATGGTTCGGAGACCGACAACGACTGTTCGCTGCCAGCGCGGGTTGATTATGTTTATTGGTCAGCGGAAAGTGAGGCCGGCTTTAAACCGCTTGCCGATATCAGTGAGCGACCACAGGACATGACTTTTACCACGACAATGGAGGGTGTGCAGTCACCCTATATCGTTCGCATCGAGACGGGCACAATAAATAGGGCGATTTATCAGATCGCAATTTTGCATGATCCCGATGCGCCAGTTCCGTCGCCCCTCGGCGAAAGCGGAGCCTGGAATGAAAGGCTGGTCTATACCTTTGGTGGGGGTTGCGAGGCCGGATATTTTCAGGGAACGGCGACTGGCGGCGTTCTGCGCCACAATATGCTGAGTCGGGGCTATGCGGTTGCATCGTCCACCCTCAATGTAAACGCCCAGGGCGGCTGTAACGATGTATTGTCCGCTGAAACCGCCATGATGGTGAAAGAGCACTTCATCGAGACTTACGGTGTGCCTCGTTACACCATTGGTAATGGCAGTTCGGGAGGCGCGATGCAGCAGTTCCTGATCGCTGGTGCATATCCCGGTATTCTGGATGGTCTGTTGCCAAGTAACACCTTTGCTGACGCCGTTTCCTATTTCACCGATTCCCAGGAGTGCGCCAGTATCCTGAAGGAATATGTGAATGATCCTTCCCGCGACCTGGATGACCAGACAAAAAACGTCATTGGCGGCTGGTCTATGTGGTCGCTGTGCGAATCCTCACTGGGGCAAAGACCAAAACGTATTGCACCGGATGATTGTTCCGCTCAAGTACCGCAAGAAGCGGCCTACGATCCGATCAGCAATCCGGCAGGGGCAAGGTGTTCCATCTACGATGGAATGCGAAACATTTTCGGCGAGAAAGTTTATCCTGAAATCAGCTCAGACCGGCCTTTTGCCCGCGCTCCCCATGATAATGTCGGGGTCCAGTATGGACTGGCCGCATTGAACGAGGGTCTCATCGATAAGGAGTTGTTTCTTGATCTGAACGAGAAAATTGGTGGCTGGGATATCGATGTCAATTCCAGGTCGCAGCGAACGGAAGCGGATGATGATGCTCTGAGAATTGCCTATCAGACGGGGAGGGTTAGCAGCGGTGGAGCGGGGCTCGCGCAGGTGCCAATCATCGATGATCGAGGGTACCTGGACGACATTGGTAATTTCCACGCCAGCGTGTATTCGTTCATTACCCGCGCGCGGCTGGAACGCGACAATGGGCATGCCGATAATTACATACTTCGAAGACATTCAAGAGAGATGTCGATTGCGGACGAAAATCTCGAGCTAATGGACCAATGGCTGGCAAACATCAGCAGTGACAAGGATGGTGGAACTCTACTCGACAAGATTGTCAGAGCAAGACCTGCTGATCTACAAAATGATTGTTTTGCCATGAATGGTGAAAGAATTGTTGAACCGCCGGTTTTTAACCCGCAGCGACTGTTTGACAATACCGAAGGGAGTTGTAACGGTCTTTTCCCACCCCACGCGGGGCTCCGGCTGGTGGCCGGCGGGCCGCTGACTAATGACATTTTGAAATGTCAGCTAAAGCCCCTTGATTACAACGATTACACAGTGAGTTTTAGTGACGCGGAAAAAACCAGGCTGGAATCAATCTTCTCAGAAGGGGTCTGCGACTGGAGCAGGGCTGGCGTGCATCAGCAGGTCAATCAGACCTGGCTGTCTTTCGGACCCTCGCCAGTGAATCGCTACGAACCCTGATCAGAGAGAAAATTCATTATCAGAGTGACGTTCTGTTCGTCGCAACCTTGTGTTTGACTGAACATATAGTCAATTGCCATCTGCTCGATAGCATCAGCCCTGGCGATCAGTGCTTTGAACTGCTCGATTTTGGGCGGGGGCACGCTCTTGTCACTGAAAAAGTCGATCATCAATTTCAGCTCCGTCCTGCTGAGATTGTTTGCGAAAATCGCCGCGATGCCGGGTTCGAATTTTTCCCAGGCGTAAGTCTCCAGATAGCAGTTTGAAATCTGTTGCTTGATCGAATCCGGCAATTCACGATCAGTTGACATCGCCACGATGCTCGCATAGGTCCGGATTACATTGCGGGTCTGCTGATTAGTAGCCTGTTCAAATTCTCTCGCCACCTCGGTGATTCGTAATAATCGATACGCATCGTCCAGCTCGTCTGCTGAGGTGTAGATTGGTGTCAAGAAAAACACCAGAAGCAAAAAAGCTGCAGGTCGCAGGGATGGGAAAGCACAATATTTGCCTGTTTTTACAATCAAAGACGCGCTCATGAGATGCTGCAATCCGTCTAATTTGTGATCCACTTGGCCAGTATCGAGTGTATACAAAAACTCCAAACCTCACAGCTATTCCTTAAGCTAATGAAGGCGAAACAATATCTTCCGGGCAAAAGTTTATCCGGTTATTTACATTTCGATTAACAAATGACAACATGTTAACAAAAAACGGGCCGGTGCTCGCAGAGATTCAGGCATCCGATCGATTGCAATCGACACAGCAAGGTGAGAAGTCCAGAATGCATTCCCCCAAACGCGTGGTGTTTCTTGATCTAGTATTGTCGCTGTTTCGCTTGAATGGCCTGCTTATCGCGGAAGGCGACCGGATGACCCGGGATCTCGGTTTAACCAGCGCTCGCTGGCGGGTGATTGGGGCCTGCGCGCTATCCAGTGGTGGACTCACCGTACCTGGTATTGCTCGGGTTCTTGGGCAGTCGCGACAGGCTGTTCAGCGCATTGCCGATACCATGGTCGATGATGGGCTGCTGGTGTTTACGCCGAACCCCAAGCACAAGAAATCCATGCTGGTCCTCCTCACAGATGAGGGGAAAAGGTGTTATAACCTGCTGCGAGAAGAGCAGGACCCCTGGGCCTTGCAGGCAACAGAGGAAATTTCTTTACAGGATTTAGACACATCGCTCTTTGTATTGCGACGCCTCATTAAAGAATTCGACAAGAAATAGTCATCATGTCCCATCTGTCCTCCCGCTTACCCAGTGCTCTCTATCGCGCTGAGCAGGTCCGCGAGCTGGATCGAATAGCCATTGAGGATTATGGCATCGAGGGCTTCGCGTTGATGCAGAAGGCGGCCGGGGTTGCCTTGAGCGAGCTGCTTTCCAGATGGCCACAAGTGAGACACCTGTTGGTGTTTGTCGGAGTTGGCAACAACGGCGGAGACGGCTACTTGCTTGCGGCACTCGCCCAGGATCATGGGCTGAAACCGACACTTATCGCCGTTGGAGATCATGATCAACTCAATGGCGACGCCCTGCGAGCCAGTCAGCTGGCCCATCAGCGAGGAGTTCAACTGGCCCCGTTCGATGCTGCTTCTCTGTTGCAACATGTTGCTCAACCCCAAGACCAAACAGTAGTCGTCGACGCACTGCTGGGCACCGGTCTGAGTCGGCTTGTCAGCGACACTTTCGCCGCGGCAATACAAAACATAAACCAGTTACCATTTCCTGTCCTGGCCATAGACATCCCTTCGGGACTGAGCAGTGATAGCGGCGCCGTTCTCGGTCATGCAGTGCGGGCCGCGGCGACTGTCACCTTTATTGGAGTAAAACAGGGACTGCTAACGGGGGCTGGTGTCGACTGTTGCGGCGAAATTGTGTATCACGACCTGGATGTGCCCCCTCAAGTGCTGGCCGGGTCGGAATCGCCGAAACCAGCCAGTCGACGCATCCGGTTGGGTCAGATTCTGAATTTACTCGAACCGCGGTTGCCTTCTGCCAACAAGGGTAATTTCGGGCATACTGTGATCGTTGGCGGCGATTATGGCTATGGTGGAGCAGCCTTGCTGGCAGCGACGGGTGCCTTACGGGCGGGTTCCGGTTTGGTGAGCATAGTCACCCGCTCGGCCAACCGATCCGGGATATTGTCTCGGCAACCTGAAATTATGCTCGCAGGCACAGAAGATCCTGAGAATTATGGGCACCGGGTCGAGGATGTCCTGGCTCGGGCAACGTCCATTGTTGTGGGTCCTGGATTGGGACGGACCGACTGGTCGCGCGAGTTGCTCGCTCGCTCGCTGCAATTTCAGGAGAACAGCGGAATCCCGCTGGTGGTTGACGCCGACGGATTGAACCTTCTGACCGATGTATTGGGGGCGGAACCCTCGAGAGTGTCTTCCAGAGACGATTGGATTCTAACGCCGCATCCCGGGGAGGCCGCTCGCCTGCTCGCATGCAAAAACAGCGAAGTGAATGCGGACCGATTCGCAGCGGTCGGTGAGTTGCAGGCCCGCTGGGGAGGTGTCGTCCTGTTGAAAGGCGCCGGTAGCCTTATCTGCAGTAACCACTTTGGGGAGCAGATCATCGAATTGTGTGATGCGGGCAACCCTGGGATGGCTTCCGGTGGCATGGGTGACGTCTTGAGTGGCGTGATTGGCGCCTTGATTTCGCAGCGTCTCAGTCTGGCCGACAGTCTCCGTCTGGCGGTCTGCCTCCACAGTGAAGCCGCAGATCAGGTAGCAAGAGAAAACGGGCAGCGAGGAATTGTGGCGAGCGATTTGCTCGCTGTTATACAGAAGCTGGTCAATCCCGTTTTATAATCCTCTTGGTCGTAACATCCGCCCCATTGCTAGTGGACAATCACATGCTAACTGACAGTTTGTTCCTGAATGATGAGACCGAAACTGAGAAATTCGGGCGATTGCTGGCCCTGGCAGCTAGCGAATTGCCGGTTTCATCAATAAGTGTTGATTCGCAGCCAGATGCCACCGCAGGAGGCAGAATTTACTTGCACGGTGACCTGGGGGCGGGGAAAACAACCCTGACCCGCGGCTTGATGCGGGCTTTTGGTTACGAGGGTGCGGTAAAAAGTCCTACTTACACTCTAGTCGAACCTTATGAGTTTTCTAGATATAACATCTATCATTTTGATCTATATAGACTTTTAAATCCTGATGAGGTAGAGTTTTTAGGGGTTTCGGACTACTTTGAGAGACATAACCTCTGCCTTATCGAGTGGCCAGAGAACGGCGGCTCACTGCTACCGAAGGCCGATCTGGTGATCGAATTAGGGATCGAGCGCCAGGGCAGAAAACTTCACTGGTTAGCAAACTCGGACAGAGGTCAGGTAATTGCTGAAAGATTACTGGAATTCAGCCGAATCCTCTAAGACCACGAGAACAGTTCTTGTTGACGAGCAAGTCATCATGATCAGCGCACTGGAAACAATTTTTGGTCTGCGATTGCGGGCACCGACACTGGTGCTTGCAATTGCCATGCTGGCCGCGAATCTCTGGTCCGAAAAGGTCGCTGCCGCAGAAGTCCGGGCGGTAAGTTTTCAGCACGCGCCGGATCTTACCAGGGTTATTCTCGATCTGAGCGGAGCGATCAACTATACAGTCTTCAGTCTCGACAACCCCGAGCGTGTGGTGATCGATATCAGCAATAGTGAATTTCTGGGTGACTTGTCGCACTTGGATTACGGCTCAAGTCCCATCAAGACTGTAAGAACGGGCGTGCGCAACGGCGACGATTTGCGCGTAGTGCTGGACATGGAAAGACGCGTCGAGCGCCAGAGTGTTTATCTGGGGACCGACGGCGAATTTAGAGATCGGCTTGTTCTGGAATTTTATAATCAAGAGCCAATGAACACTGGGGCCAGGACCACCAGGACGCTGCAGGTTGCTCAAGCTGATGAAAAGCGGGAAATACGGGTAGCCGTTGTCGCCGGTCATGGTGGAGAAGATCCAGGTGCCCCCAGTTACAACAACGGATTTTGGGAAAAAGAAATTACCCTTGCGATCGCCCGCGCTGTAAGAGATCGGCTGAATCAGACTCCCGGTTACAAGCCCGTGATGATAAGGGATGGCGATTATTCTGTGGCGCTGAAAACGCGACCCCTGATAGCCCGGGATGAAAGGGTCGATATTTACATTTCTATCCATGCTGATTCCTATCGTCGCGAGGAAGTCCAGGGAGTTACCATTTATGCCCTGTCCGGAGAGACTGCCGATCAGGAAAATATCAGGCGGGTGGAAGAGAAAGAAAATTTGACAGATCTGCTTGGAGGCGTGGCGGGTGATACGCGCATCGCAGACGTAGAGGACGACCTGGCGCTGACCTTGCTTGATCTGTCCATGGCTTGGAGTATGGAGCAGAGCGTGGCGCTTGGCGCTGCGGTACTGGATACTCTCGACGGTGTGGCGCCTCTGCGCAAGGACAAGGTCCAGGGCGGGAACCTCTGGGAACTTCGGTCCCCCGACATACCTTCGATTCTGATAGAGACCGGTTACCTCTCAAACCCTGCCGAAGCAGATCGGCTGAAGTCGGCACGCTACCAGTCCAGACTGGCAGATGCCATTGTTCAGGGGGTAAAGAATTTCTTCTACGACAATCCCCCTGCCGGAACCCTGGTGGCCTGGCAGAAAGAGAATGGTGTAACTCCGGAATCCTATCTGGTCAAGCGAGGTGACAGCCTTTCCGAGATCGCGGTGCGTTTCGGAGTCAGCCTTGCCGAACTTAAATCCGAAAACGGACTTACTGGTGACACTATCCGCATTGGTCAGACACTAGTTGTGCCAGGAATCGGAAACCTTCTCGCCATTTCCGAACATCGTATTTCCCGGGGGGAAACTTTGTCAGAAATCGCCCAGCGCTATCGCGTCAGTTTGGCTAGCCTGAAAAGAGTAAACAATCTGTCCGGCGACAAGATTATGGTCGGGCAGGTGCTGAAAATTCCCACATCCTGACAGGCTAATCGCGCTTTTTGGCCTCCGCCGCTTCGCATTTCGTTGGTGTTACAATACGCAGGTAACAACTTAGCGATAAGATATTGCGCATGGGAAAGATTGCCGTATTGAGCCAGCGACTGGCGAATCAGATAGCCGCCGGGGAGGTGGTTGAACGACCTGCATCAGTCGTCAAAGAATTACTGGAAAACAGCCTGGATGCAGGAGCTACCAGAATTGAGATTGACGTCGAGAGTGGCGGCAGCAAGCTGTTACGGGTTCGAGACAACGGCTCCGGGATGGCCAAGGAAGATCTCGGATTGTCACTGAGTCGCCACGCGACCAGTAAAATTTTCAGTCTGGAAGACCTGGAGCATATCGCCAGCCTGGGATTCCGGGGTGAGGCTCTGGCCAGCGTCAGCTCGGTTTCACGGCTGACAATTTGCTCCCGCGCGATTGAAAGCGAAGACGGTAAGGCATGGAAAGTCGAAGCTGAGGGCCAGGACATGCAACCGGTCCTGACGCCCGCGGCGCATCAGCAGGGCACCACTGTAGAAGTCAGAGACCTGTTTTTCAATACACCGGCACGCAAAAAATTCCTGCGCACCGAGAAAACTGAATTTGCTCGCATCGAAGAGGTGGTCAAACGCATTGCTCTCAGCCGCTTCGATGTGGCATTCGTCCTCCGCCATAATCAGCGGGTCATCCACAATCTGCTGGCGGCGAACTCAGAGCAGGAACGTCAACGCAGGGTAGCCTTGGTATGCGGACCGGCATTTATCGACAACACGGTTGCCGTGAATGTCAGCACAAATGTGGAGGGGTCAGGACTACTTCTTTGGGGGTGGGTGAGCCTGCCTACTTTTTCTCGCAGTCAGGCAGACCTGCAATATTTTTATGTTAACGGCAGGGTCATCAGGGACAAGTTAATTGCTCACGCCATTAAGCAAGCCTACCGCGATGTATTGTTTCATGGTCGCCATCCCGCATTTGTACTCTATCTGGAGCTGGATCCTGCACGAGTTGATGTCAATGTGCATCCCACCAAGCACGAGGTGAGATTCCGGGATAGCCGCATGGTGCATGATTTTCTTTTCAGTTCTCTGCACCGGGCACTGGCAGCGGTGTCCCCGGCAGACCAGTTGGCCAGTCAGGCAACGACATTGGAGAATGTGACGCAAAGACCGGCAGATGGTTTGCGATCAGACTGGGGGGGTCAGACCAGCCTGGGACTCGGAGCCAGGAACTCTGGGAACGCGGTAAGCAATTATTACAGTCCGAGGGGCAATGCCGACCCGTCGAGAGTGCAGGAGCAGTTGACAGCTTATCAGCGACTTAGTGAGGATGAAGAAATTCCCCCGCTCGGGTATGCGATCGCCCAGCTACACGGCGTATACATTCGCGAGCAGAACAAGGAAGGCCTTGTGATTGTTGATATGCATGCAGCGCACGAGCGAATTACCTATGAGCGAATGAAAAGTGCCTGTGCTAACGAAACGCTTAAGGTGCAGCCGTTGCTGGTGCCGCTGTCGCTCAGCGTCAGCGAGGCAGAGGCCAGCTGCGCAGAGGAGCAGAGTGAGGCCCTGGAACGCGTGGGTGTGGGAGTCGAACGAGTTGCTGACGAATCCATAGTCGTGCGACAGATCCCTTCTATTCTCAGAGATGCAAATGTTGAGCAACTGGTGCGAGATGTACTCTCTGATGTCCTTGAATTTGGCAGCAGCGAACGTGTGCAATCCCGCCAGGATGAATTGCTGTCGACCATGGCCTGTCACAATTCAGTGCGGGCTAATCGTCAGCTGACCATTCCAGAAATGAATGCCCTGCTCAGAGACATGGAGAACACTGAGCGAAGCGGGCAGTGTAATCACGGCCGTCCAACCTGGGTCTTTCTTGGTATGGGTGACCTGGACAAGCTGTTTCTGCGGGGTCAGTAAATTTCTGTTTGCTATTTTTTCTTCGGCGTCCGCCCTATGCATCGATCAGACCTGGATTTGCAGAACCGCCCCAAGCCCTTGGCATTTTGTCTCATGGGGCCAACCGCTAGCGGTAAAACAAATCTTGCTGTCCGTCTGGCTCAGGCTGCGCCGGTGGAACTGATAAGTGTCGATTCTGCCCAGGTATATCGGGGCATGGATATCGGCAGCGGCAAACCTGATGCGGAAACCCTGGCCATTGCTCCCCACCATCTTATCGATATTCGGGACCCGGCAGAAACCTATTCAGCTGCTGACTTTCGTACCGATGCCCTGTCCCTGATCTCGCAGATTCATGATCGAGGTCGTATCCCGCTACTGGTAGGCGGAACTATGCTTTACTTCAAAGTGCTGCGTGATGGGCTTGCTGAAATGCCCCATGCGAATGCCAGCACGCGAGCGGATATTGAAAAGCTCGCCAGGGACAGCGGCTGGCCAGCAGTTCACGCAAGGCTGGCAGCGGTTGACCCGCGATCTGCCAGCCGTATACATCCCAATGATCCCCAGCGATTGCAGAGGGCGTTGGAAGTGTTCCTTGTTTCGGGCAGAACTATGACCGAACTGCATGCTGAGGGACAGGTCAGCGCTCTTGGAACTGAGCCATTACCATTTGACCTGAATTTTATGGCAATCGTGCCGGATGAGCGCCGTCAGTTACACCAGAAAATTGCCCGAAGGTTCCACTCGATGCTCGAGGCAGGACTGGTTACCGAGGTGGAAAAACTCTATCGGCGGGGAGATTTGTCGCCCGAGCTGCCGGCGTTAAAATCCGTGGGTTATCGACAGGTCTGGCGGTATTTATCTGGAGAGATCGACTACAACGAGATGGTCGATAGAGGTATCATTGCCACGAGGCAACTGGCGAAACGTCAATTCACCTGGATGCGAAATTGGCCTGGTCTCACCAATCTGGGTAGCCTCGCCGATGATTCCCTCGACCAACTCTTGAATCTCGTTGAATCTGCCTCTATATAAGTAGCGTATGAATAAATCCGCGGTTTGTTCAGGCGGCAGATGTTGATCATTGCAATTCTGGAGAAAGGCATAACCGCATCGAATTTTGCAAGAAGGTAACGAAGAAGGTAATAGAAAGGAGAAAGACTGATGTCAAAGGGGCATACTTTACAAGACCCTTTTCTGAACGTGTTGAGAAAAGAACGGGTACCAGTTTCTATCTATCTGGTAAGCGGAATCAAGTTACAGGGACAGATCGAGTCGTTTGATCAATTCGTGATTGTTCTGAAAAACGCAGTAAACCAGATGGTATACAAACATGCGATTTCCACTGTGGTTCCAGCCCGAACAGTCAGGATCCCCACGTCCGGTCAAAATGATCAGGGCGCTGGTGAAACGGATGAGAACTTCGGCAATACTGCCTGATTAGAGGTAATTTATTGTTTTTTGAGCGGCCCGAAACGGGCGAAATAGCAATTCTGGTTCATATATCGATCGATTCGGATTATGAACAGGAAGACCCTCGGGAATTTGAAGAGCTGGTGCTGTCTGCCGGAGGAGATCCGGCAGACTTCATTACCGGCAGTCGCAAGCAACCAGCGCCCACCTATTTTGTCGGTAGCGGCAAATTGCAGGAGATTGCAGATGCTGTCGCCTTTCACGATGCTCAGTTAGTCATATTCAACCATACACTGTCACCGAGCCAGGAGAGAAATCTGGAGCGGCGTCTGCGCTGTCGAGTGCTGGATCGCACCGGCCTCATTCTTGATATATTCGCCCAGCGTGCACGCAGTCATGAAGGTAAGCTTCAGGTGGAGTTGGCGCAGCTGCAGCACATGAGTACGCGACTGAAGCGAGGCTGGACTCACCTGGACAGGCAGAAAGGTGGCATCGGATTGAGGGGCGCCGGTGAAACCCAGCTTGAATTGGACCAGCGTATGATCCGCCAGCGAATCAAATCCATTGATAAGGGTCTCGCTCGAGTCCGGGCGCAGCGGAATCAGGGACGTCGTTCGAGACAGCGAGCCGAGGTGCCAACCGTTTCACTCGTTGGTTATACCAATGCCGGTAAATCAACCCTGTTCAACCAGATTACCCGTGCAGACACCTATGCAGCCGACCAGCTGTTTGCGACACTGGACTCGACCTTGAGAGCCGTCACTGTGCCTGCCTTTGGGAAGACAATTTTCGCCGATACCGTAGGATTCATAAGCCACCTTCCGCATCAGCTCGTGGAAGCTTTTCGGGCAACGCTCGAAGAGACTTCGCTGGCGGATCTTTTGCTTCACGTCGTGGATGCTGCCAATGAATCCCATAATCAGCTAATGCACGAGGTAGAAGCTGTACTTGAAGAAATTGGTGCCCGAAAAATTCCAATCCTGCAGGTTTTTAACAAGATTGACCTTCTGGATGACAGGCCACCTTGTATTGACAGAGACGCTCAGGGCAGGCCCTGGCGAGTCTGGCTCTCCGCTGAAACAGGAGAGGGGATTGAGTTTCTTCAGGAGGCAGTCAGCGAGCTGCTGTCTGGTGAGTTGATCCACCACGACCTGGTGCTGCGTCCAACTCATGCGAGGCTGAGAAGCAGGCTTTATGCCCGCGGCGCGATCGAGCATGAAGACGTGGATGAGCAGGGGCTCTATCATCTAAAAGTCAAATTGGCGCGTAGTAGCCTGATGAGAATACTTGACCAGGAGGGTCTTCGGCAGGACGCCGATTACCTGCTAGAACATCCCGCCCTGCGCGTTGATCAGGCAGCAGGGCCGCTCTGATTCCGGTTTCTGCTAGGTCCAACAAAAGAAGCAATGCATCACCTGGACACCAAGAGGGAGCAATGATCGCAGCTGAAACCGCATTTGGCCGCAAAAGCTGTGTTAAAGCCTGATTATTCGTTAAAATCACGCCCCTGCGGCAAAAAAGCTCTGGAGAAGCGCATGGCCTGGAACGAACCTGGAAATGACGGTGACAACAACGACCCCTGGGGTGGTGGCCGCCGTGGTGGTAACGATGGTCCCCCGGATATCGATGAGGTCCTGAAAAACCTGACCAAAAGACTCAATTCGCTGTTCGGCGGAGGCAGCAAATCCTCAGGAAATTCAGGATCCGGGAACGGCAATGCAAAGTTGAGCGCCGGCATGCTGGGTGGACTCCTGTTGACCGTGGTTGTCGTGTGGGGCTTTATGGGCTTCTATACAGTCGACGAGGCGGAGCGAGGAGTGGTTTTGCGCTTCGGTCGAGTGCTGAATGAAGTCGTTGTGCCCGGCTTGCACTGGAATCCGCCAATCATCGACGAAGTAAACAGGGTCAACGTGCAGCGATTGAACAGTCGACAGTTCGTCAATGACATGCTGACCACTGACGAGAATATCATCAACCTGACAGTCACCGTTCAGTATCGAATCGAAGATCCGATCAGTTACGTCATTGCTGTTCAGGATCCGGAGCTAAGCCTGCAAAACGCATCAGAGTCTGCTATCCGGCACGTCGTCGGGGAGAACTACATGGACCAGATTCTTACCACAGGGCGTGCGACAGTTGCCGACGATGTCGAGGTCAGGTTGCAAGATTACATGAACACCTACCAGACCGGCATACTGGTGAGCCAGGTCAACGTGACGGATGCGCAGCCGCCTAATGCCGTTCGAGAGGCATTTGACGATGTAATTCGTGCTCGAGAAGATGAGCAGCGGGTGCAAAACCAGGCCCAGCAATACGCCAATCGGGTTATCCCTGAAGCGCGCGGCGAAGCGCAACAGACGATTGAGCAAGCGAACGCCTACAAACAGGAAGTTATTGCGAGAGCAGAGGGCGACGCTTCCCGATTCAGCCAGTTACTGTCTGAATATCAAAAAGCGCCAGAGGTGACGCGCGAGCGGCTTTATATCGATGCCATAGAAAACGTGATGGCGAATGCCAGCAAGATCATGGTAGACGTCGATGGCGGGAACAACATGATGTACCTGCCGCTGGATAAAATTTTAGACAACGCCGGATCCACGTCGGCGGCGACTGTGCCCAATTCCAGCCGAGAGCTTCAGGATCTTGCCAATCGCCTGGCACCCTATCTCCCGGCTCCGAGCGGCACCAATGCCGTGGATCGCTCGCGATTAAACAGCGGTAGGGGACGCTAATATGAAGAACACAATCGCAATATTTCTGCTGTTTGCGCTGGTGCTCGTTGCCAGCAACACCCTGTTTGTCGTCAGGGAAACCGAACGGGCGGTATTACTCCAGTTTGGTGAACTCGTCGATCCGGATATTTCCCCCGGGCTACATGCGAAGTTGCCCTGGGTTAACCGGGTGGTAAAATTTGACGGTCGAATTCAGACCGCTGACGCTGAGCCGGAGCGCTTCCTGACACTGGAGCAGAAGGCCTTGATGGTGGACTCCTATGCGAAATTTCGTATAGTCGATGTGGGCCAATTCTACGTCGCCAACCAGGGCGATCTGCGTCGTGCGCAGCTGCTGCTGGCAGAAAGGATTAATGACGGATTACGCGACCAGTTTGGCGCCCGAACACTGCAGGAAGTGGTGGCTGGCGAGCGGGATGCGCTTATGGTAGCGATAACAGACGAACTAAATGAGACAACAGCGCGGGATATCGGCATCGAGGTAATAGATGTCCGGGTGAAGCGTATAGACTTGCCAGACGACGTTCGCTCGTCGGTGTACGAGAGGATGACGACGGAGCGTAACCGTGAGGCCCAGGAACTGCGTTCTCGCGGAGAAGAACTGGCGATCGGTATCCGGGCGGATGCGGACCGCCGGGTCGCGATTTATCTTGCCGAAGCTTACCGAGACGCCGAGCAGATTCGGGGAGAGGGGGATGCGGAAGCCACCGGAATTTACGCCGGGGCGTACAATGAGGATCCGGAATTTTTTGCGTTTACCAGGAGCCTTAACGCGTATCGCTCGACCTTCAGTTCTAAGTCGGATTTTCTGCTTATCGATCCGGATAGCGATTATTTCAGATTTCTAAACAACAGGCCGACGAACTGACCCGGGCAGCAGTGAGCTGCGTCGTCACGAGAAACTCAATAAGAACCGACTGGACAGGGTATTCTTCACAGACTCAAGCAATGGCGACACTGTTGCTTGAGTTTTTCGTTTGTCTGATGTGTAAAAAGCGCGAAGATGGTTGAAGGCTGAACCAGCTTCGAGTTCTCAGGGTAAGAAAGGGTAAGACGGTTAGAAACGCGGGGTCTTCACATGCTTCATCAGCTAGCGGTGGCATTTTGTCTGATGCTTGTGATCGAAGGCATGCTGCCTTTTATTGCGCCAGGTCGTTGGCGACGAATGCTTGAAGCAATAGAGCAGGTCGATGACAGTACCATGAGATTGGTGGGTCTTGCCAGTATGCTGGCCGGGACCGCTTTGCTCTATTTAGTTAATTGAATCTTATTGATTTCCGGCGTTATTGTCGGGGGATAGGGAAATGAGTGCTGCAGACCGGTGGTTACTACCTGAGGGTGTTGAGGAAATACTGCCAGACGAAGCATTTGTGCTGGAATCGCTGCGTCGGGAGACTCTCGATCTGTTCGCGGGATGGGGATATCAGCTGGTAATGACACCGTTGGTTGAGTTTCTCGATTCGTTACTGGTCGGGAAATCCCATGATCTGGATTTACATACCTTTAAAGTAACCGATCAGATGAGCGGGAGGATGATGGGCATCAGAGCTGACATTACTCCCCAGGTTGCCCGCATCGACGCGCACTGCCTGAATAGGGCAGGGGTCGTCCGCCTGTGCTACGCCGACAGCGTACTGCATACCAAACCACGAGGTTTACTGACTTCGCGTGTTCCGTTCCGAGTCGGCGCGGAATTGTTCGGTCATACCGGCACGGAAGCAGATGTAGAGCTGATCTGCCTGATGCTAGATACGCTCAGACACGCAGACATCCGTGATGTCCACCTTGTGCTTGGGCATGTGGGTATATTCCGGAGCTTGGTGGCAGCAGCAGGTCTTGACGAAAAAACCGAGACTGTCTTATTTGATCTGGTGCAGCGTAAAGCTTACGCAGAAATAGATGCCATGTTGCAGGAAGTTGTGTCGGATGACACTTTGCGGGAAAAGCTTTGCGAGTTAACGCGATTGAGTGGAGACAGGGAAATCCTCGCCCGCGCCCTGGAGGTATTTGACGATGCGCCCGAGTCGGTGCGTCGGGAACTCGCCGAGTTGGAAGCTATCGCGGCGCGCGTGGGGGGACAGAATGAGGACGTGGTGCTGTGTTTCGACCTGTGTGAATTGAGAGGCTACGAATATCATACAGGGATCGTGTTCGCGGCCTATACGCCTGATAGTGGAAGAGCAGTGGCAAAAGGTGGTCGTTATAATGACATTGGCGAAGTATTCGGCCGCGCCAGACCGGCCTCGGGTTTTGATTGTGACTTGAAGACCCTCGCAAAACTCACGCAGCGAGAGTTTATCAGACCGTCGGGAATATTGGCTCCCGCTGTGGATGATGCAGGACTGGCCAAGCTGGTCGCGGACCTGCGTAGCAAGGGTGAGATTGTCATCAGCGACCTTGATGCTGGTGCCCTGTCACCAGACGAGGCAGCGGCGCTGGGGTGCGACAGATTCCTGGGTAATACCGGCGATACTTGGGAAATTAAGCGGTTCAATCAGGATGTCAGTTAGAGAACGCCTCTCCAGGCAAGGTCTGTAACAGAGAAGTGGACGGTTGATAATGGGAAAAAGTGTAGTAGTGCTTGGCACCCAATGGGGTGATGAGGGCAAAGGCAAAATAGTCGATTTATTAACCGATCAGGCAAAAGTGGTTGTGCGATTTCAGGGCGGCCACAATGCAGGCCATACCCTCGTTATCGAAGGTCAGAAAACCGTTCTGCACCTGCTGCCGTCGGGTATCCTCAGAGATGGAGTGGATTGCGTTATCGGCAATGGGGTAGTCCTAAGCCTTGAAGCGTTGTGGAAAGAAATCGCCGAGCTCGAGGCTCGAGGTATCCCGGTGCGGGACAAATTGAAAATCAGTGGTGCCTGTCCCTTGATATTGCCAACCCACGTGGCACTGGATCAGGCACGCGATACACAGCGACTGGGTACAACAGGTCGTGGAATCGGTCCCGCATACGAAGACAAGGTTGCTCGACGCGGCATTCGGCTTGCAGAGGCTCTTAATCAAGACCAGTTCCAGGCTAGACTGGAAGGGCTGATGGACTATCACAATTTTGTGCTGGAGAAATACTACGGGATGGATAAGGTAGATTTTCAGCAAACTCTGAACGACAGCCTTACGCTGATTCAGCGGATTGCGCCCATGGTCGGTGATACCGTCGAGTTGCTCCACGGTCGCCGCAAAAAGGGTGACGATATTCTTTTTGAAGGTGCCCAGGGTTCCTTGCTGGATATTGATCACGGCACCTATCCCTTTGTTACCTCGTCCAATACTACGGCTGGGGGGACTGCGACCGGCAGTGGATACGGACCCTTATTTCTGGATTACGTGTTGGGTATTACCAAGGCCTATTCAACCCGGGTTGGCGCCGGACCATTTCCGACGGAATTATTTGATGATGTCGGTAGACATTTGGCGACGGT
>Ga0181584_10000439_pt1 | contig 29628 bp, 18 predicted proteins | sample 071ome_30_FD_132462 | JGI IMG/M metagenome (GOLD analysis project Ga0181584, IMG submission 132462) | Coastal salt marsh microbial communities from the Groves Creek Marsh, Skidaway Island, Georgia - 071406AT metaG (megahit assembly) | ecosystem: Environmental > Aquatic > Marine > Intertidal... | reverse complement strand
GCCAAAAAGCTCATCTTGCGCGAGGATCAACTCCTCGGCGTGCGCCTGACGAAGAAACAAGTCGGCCAAGACGTCTTCGCCGCCGAGTACAACGAGGAATCGTACGCCGACACCAAGCACTTCGCCAGTCAAAAGACGGCGTATGAAATCGGCGGCGGCGATATTCGTCGAAATCCCAACGAGCGTCGTCACGTCGCGACCAACAGACGTCGAAAGTAGAGACGTCCCGGCCGCCTCGCGCATTGTTTTTTTAAAAGACGCCATCTGTCCCATCACGCACTCATTCATCACTTTCGCGCGTGCGCGTCGTCCGTCCGTCATGCCTCCCGACGACGTCGGCGATGACGACGGCGACACCCCTCGCGCCGTCACCGTCGCCCACCCGCGCGCCATACGACCCATCGCCGCCGCCGCCGTGCACAGAATCTGTTCGGGACAGGTGGTGCTCGACCTCGCCTCGTGCGTCAAAGAACTCGTCGAGAACGCGCTCGACGCCGGGGCGACCAACGTGGAGATACGCCTGAAAGATCACGGCGCGGACGTTGTCGAGGTGAGCGATAACGGATCGGGCGTCGACGCGTCGTCGTACGCCATGTTGACAAAAAAGTACGCCACGAGTAAATTGGGCGCATTTGAAGATTTGGAGTCGGTGACGACGTTTGGATTTCGAGGCGAGGCGTTGTCGTCGATGTGTGGGATATGTGGAGAGTTTACGGTGACGACGCGCACGTTGGACGATGCGTGTGGGACGAAGATCGAGTACGACGCGGAGGGGAACGTCGTGCGGACGAGTGCAGTGCCGAGAAGCGCGGGGACGACGGCGACGGCGAAGAGACTCTTTGAACCGTTGGCGGTGCGAAGAAAGGAATTTTTGAGAAACGCGAAGCGAGAGTACGGTAAGGCGTTGGCGGTGGTGCAGGCGTACGCGTTGATGTCGAAATCGGTGCGGATTTTGTGCACGCATCAGAGCGGGAAGTATGGACGGACGAACGTGTTGCACACGAGGGGCGGACCCGAGGCGACGGTGCGAGAAAACATAGTCACCGTCTTCGGTGCGAAGATGATGGCGTGCATGCGAGAGGTGGATTTCGAGTTGGGATCGTCGACGGGGTGTCGAGTCGTCGGATTCGTGTCCAAGGTGGATCCGGGGTGCGGACGTGCGGGAACGGATCGACAGTTTTTTTACGTCAACGGTCGGCCGGTGGATTTGCCGAAGATGAGCAAGGCGCTCAACGAGACGTATCGATCGTTCAATCCGAATCAAGTGCCGATGGCGGTGCTCGATTTTCAGCTTCCAACGGATTCTTACGACGTGAACGTGACGCCGGATAAGCGGAAAGTGATGCTTCACTGCGAACAAGAGATTTTGATGCGGATGAAGGAGTCGCTCGCCGAGACATTTGCGCCGAGTCGGTACACGTTCGCAGTCGGCGACGCGCCTCCGAGTGCGGGGAGACGGTCGTTATCGTCCGCGCATCGTAGTGATGACGTCGACGACGATGAGAACGACGAGAACGACGACGATGAGAACTGGACGCCGACCAAGTACGGAGGTGAGGAAACCTTTGGCGACGCGCCACCGATTGAAAATTTCTCTCTCGCGCGCGGCGCCAAGCGTCCCGCGCCGGTTCGAGAAGTTGAGACGCAAAAGAATTTGGAAAACTTTGGGTTCACGAGAGAGGTGACAAACGTAGCGATCGGCAGTGGGTGGACGATGGCGACGTCGACGGAAAACGCCGCGCCGGAGACGTCTCCTTCCGAGGCGCCGCTCGCGCCTCTGCCCGAGGTTGAGATTAAAGAGGAGACGGAGGACGTCGAGGTGCGCGAAGAGGAGGAACCCAAACGGCCTCGATTGGAAGAGTCGATGCGCGACGCCGATGTCGATGACGACGACGAGGATGACGAGGACGCACCGACTCGTCCGGATGTCGGACACGAAGAGGTGACGTTTGAAGACGTCGCGGCGACGGAGGAGACGCCCACGCCGTCGAGACGCGAGTCGCTGGACGTGGGTCAGATTGCGTTTTCGATGGAATCCATGCTCCTGCGACGTCGAAATGCGAAAACTAGCACGTCGATGACGTCTATGGCGAACGAATCATCGTTTGAGTCGTCGAGAATTCCCGCCGAAACGGAGTCGAACGTCGACGCGTCGTCGACGCAGACGGCGGTCAAGGCTACGAATGAGCTCGAGCGAGTCTTCGACAAGGCTGATTTCGCAAAGATGCGCATCGTCGGTCAATTTAATCTCGGTTTCATTCTCGCCACGCTCGGCGACGATCTCTTCATCATCGATCAGCACGCGAGCGACGAGATTTACAACTTTGAACGTTTGCAGCGCACGACGTCGCTCACCAAGCAACCGCTCATTCGGCCCATCTCACTCGATCTCACCGCGAGCGAGGAGCAGACCGTGCTGCAAAATATGCCCGTGTTTCTCGCCAACGGGTTCGGATTCTGCGACGTCGCCGAATCTGTTCCAGGCGCCGACATCAACAACTCCTCCGTCGACCCGAGATGTCGCGCGTTGCGTCTCAACGCCGTTCCGTTCCTCAAAAACGTCCAATTCGACAAATCCGACGTCCAAGAGCTCGTCGCCATGCTCGACCAAGGTCAACACTCTCTTCCATCGAAGAGTCAACTCTCCATCGGCCTCGCCCGTCCATCATCCGGCGCGGCATCCGCCGACGCCTCGGCGCGTCTTCTTCGACCCTCCAAGACGCGCGCCGCACTCGCCATGAAGGCGTGTCGATCCTCCATCATGATCGGCGACGCCCTCGATCGTCGATCGATGCGAAGAGTTCTGAACAATCTCACCGCCCTCGAGGCGCCCTGGAACTGCCCGCACGGCCGTCCGACCATGCGACACGTTCGTCGCTGGCGTGCCGCGCGTTGACCCGCCGGACCGTTGTTCCATAGTGACTCCCAAAAGCACCCATCAAAGGAGACCGTCCACTCTGTTTTTTAGCACCCTTCACTCCCCGTACGTAGACCGTTTGTAAACCGATCAAAAACTGATGCAGAGACGAAACACAGCGACCGCTGAGGCGGCGGCGGCGGCGGCGGCGGCGCGCCGCATTCGACGACGACAACGACCGACGACGACGATGGGAGACAAGAGCCCGAAGAAGGAGAAGAAGGAGAAGAAGGAGAAGAAGGAGAAGAAGGAGAAGAAGGAGAAGCGCGAGCGCTCCGAGTCCGACTCCGAGAAGGCTGACACCGAAAAGGCTGAAAAGAAGACGAAGGTGGAGGACGAGGAGACGAACGACGACGAGGACGATGGATTCAAGGTGCACAAGAAGTCGGACGCGCAGCTGAGCGGTAAGGTGTCCACGGGTACGTACGAGGACGTCACGCTCAACTGCCGAGACTGTAACGCGGAGTTCATCTTTACGATTGGGGAACAAGAATTTTACGCCACCAAGGGATGGACCAACCAACCGACTCGATGCGAACCGTGTAAAAAGGCGAAGAAGGCGCGATTCGGCGAAGACGCGCCGGTGTGCTACGCGTTCGAGCGCGGTGAGTGCGATCGCGGCAACAGCTGCAAGTTTTCGCACCCCGGTACGGACCACAAGGGTAACAGCGGCGGAGGCGGCGGCGGCGGAGGAGGAGGCATCTGCTACGCCTTCAGAGACGGCAACTGCAGCTACGGTGATGCGTGCAGATTCTCTCACGACCCGAACGCGTCGGATTCTCGTCCGTCATCTCGCGGTCCGCCGGGTAAGTGCTACGCCTTCGCCGAAGGTAACTGCACGCGCGGCGACTCGTGCAGATTTTCCCACGACTGAGCGTGCCGCGAGAGCGGTCGCTCTGCAGATTTTTTAGACGTGTGTTTCTAGATCATCTTGTAGTGTTTCAATCACATCCAATCTTCGACGGTTTACGCGTCGTCGTCGCGCTCGTCGCGTGGGTCTCCCTCCTGAGCGCGCCAAAGCTGACGGACTGGATTGTCACTCCCAGTGAAGGAACGCGCTCGGTGCGTCAGGCGTCGACGCGCACGATGTCGGAGTCTCAACCCATCGCGGACGCGCTTCGTAAAGAACTGCGCGCGACGCAGATGGCGATTCCGAGGTCGCATTTCGCGCGCGTGGCTGAGGAACGAACGCGAAAGGCGCGACTTCGAGCGGACGTTGCGATCAAAGTCTTCGAGCTCAAAGTGGTGGACGACGTGCCGAAGGAGTAGTGGAGGATGGATGAAAGAAACGCTCGTTGTCGTCTTTGTAATGTGTAGTGTTGTACCTTTATTCAATCGCAACTCGCCTATTGAGGTTCGTCGAGGACAACGAGCGCTCCGGCGCTCGCGAGTTCTTCGAGGTCCACGCCTCTCTCGAGTCTGGATGTCGCGTGAAGCAATTCAGCCTCGACGTGGGTGTCAAAATCTCTGAGTGTGACCACCTTGGCCGCCCACCATAGGCTCGGATTCCCTTCCTCCAGGACGCAGACGTATTGACCGACGAGCGTGCTAAAGTCCATGTTTTCGTCGGCGACAGAGCCCGCGTACGGCTCAGGGACCCCGAACTCGCACCCGGGGAACTTTTCGATCCACGACATGTCATCCGAGGACGCGATGACTACGTCGGACGCCTTCCTTTTGCGACTGGCGCGAGGTGAGGGCGAGCTTCGGCCGCTTCGATGGCCGTCGCCATCCGTTGACAGGCGTCTGTTTGCCTCCTCCACCTTTACGTCGACGCCAGCCTCCTTCAACTGTTCGAATCGCGCGTACTCGCCTTTGACTTGGTCGAGCGTCGGGCCATCGACTTCGCCGTATCGCACGCTCTTCCATCCGTCGTCAGCTTTTTTCGTCGGATTACTCAGACGTTTGGCGAAAATCGACCACGCGCTCGGACTCGCGAACCTCTTTCCCTGAAACGTAATCGTCCCGTCTGCGGCGAGCTCTCCGATCCACGTGTTCTCCTGATACACGATGAACAATTTCTCCGATCCACTCTTGATCAATCCAGTCTCTAAGAGATCCAACAAAGAACACGCGCGCTTCCCGAGACCCGCGCGTCCTCTCTCGCCTAACGCCACCAACGGCTCCCCCGCCGGTCGACTCTTTCGCGTTGCCTTCGTCCCACGCGCTGTCTTCTCCGCCCTAGACGCAGTGCTCGGATTCACGATACCGCTCGCCTTTTCGCGCGCGTACACGCGCGACCGGTGTCGCTTGTGCCAAGTCACCTTGCTTCGCTCGAGCCACGCCGGCGGGTCGTCGTGCCACAGTTTCGCCATCTCCTCCGCCTCGTCCTCGCGGTCCAATCGCGTCTGCATGATTTGCCAATCGCGAAGAACGTCGTCCGTCGCGCCCGACGGACCGGTTTCCGCGCTCGCGCGCGCGCGCGAGTCCGCGCCGCCGAGGTTTTCATCGCAAATGTGTGCTTCTGAGAGCGGAACACCGATGCGCGCGATGCGTCCCGTGGTGACGCTCACGGCGAGGAAACGCGTGTCGTGCGCGGTGATCATATCCGTTGCCATGGTCGCGCGTCCCTTTGGCACGGGGCGCGTCGTGCGCGCGGCGATGTGTTCGGGCGAGATCGGCGCGGTCGGCTCTGGACAACTAGTTTTTCCGCGTCGACGAAGACGCGACGAAAATGGACGCGCGTGGACGAGTTCGACGCGTTCGTTCAAGTCAATGCGCTACCGTAATTATTGATTTATTGCTCACTTTTGTTCCTCCTCGAGCGCAGCCTTCAAGCGCGCGACGAGCGCAGCTTTTAATCCTGACGTACTCAGCTCGCGTTCGCTCAACAGTTGTTTCAATACGACGACGGTGAGCTTGGCGGGATCGCCCTCGACAGGGGTGAGACCAGAGGCAGCGTTTCGCGGCGATGGGTCTACGGACACCGAACGTCGACTCGATCGTCGCGGCGGTGGCGCGGGAGCGTCGTCCACGGGCGGTCGCTCGACGGAGACGGAGCGGCGGCTCGAACGTCTCGGCGGCGGTGGCGGCTTGTCCGGAATCTCCACCTCAATCTCCACCACTCTAGGCGCAGGCGCGGATTTATCGTCTACGTCGCGCGATGACGGTTTTTTGGCGGCCTCCGTCGCCTTCGCGACCGCGGCGGCGGCTTGAATAGCTTCGATGTCGTCGTCTTCGTCGTCCGACGGTTCTGCCGACGCCTCACGCGGTGGCGGACTCTTCGAGCGCGCGGCCGTCTCAGGCGACGGCGGAGGCACAGATACCGCCACCGGTGCGTCCTCGAATCGACGCTCGGACGCTCTCGACGCGACCGGCGGCTGCGAAACCGCGGATCCCGCTCCGAGTCCTCCGCCGTCACCGCGCGCGGCCGCGGGTCCCACGCCTCGTCCTCGTCCGACGCCCACCGAGTGAAACCCGAAACCTTTCTCTCCCGGCACAGGAATCTTCGGCTGTGCCGGCTTCGACGACGCGTCGTTCGCCTCCGGTCGTCGCCTCCAATCGCCCGCCGCGTCCGCGCGTCCTGCCTCGCGTCCTCCGCGCCAGTCGTCTCGTCCCGACCCGCGTCCGCTGCGCATGTGCGGCGGCACGTATCCACTCTTCGCCGCCTTTCCCGGAGGCGGTCGCTCAACGTCTCTCCCACCGCCGACGTCTCGTATCTGTCCCTCTTCCTCCTCCTCTTCGTCGCTCTCGCGTCGTCGTTTCTTCGACTCGCCGCCGCCCCGTTCCGCCGTCTCTCGCGCCTCCTCTCTCGGTCTCGCGCGCGCCGATTCCCTCGCCGCGATCTCGCGCTCGGTATCGATGAGTTCCATCAACCGTCTTCGCCTGGCCAGGAGCGCGTCGTCGGACATGGCCGTGACGTCGACGCGCGGTTTGTGCTCGGGACGTTTCTTTGAGCGCGAGCGCGAGGACGAACTCGACGACGTGTACGACGAACTCGACGACCCGCGCGAGCGCGAGGGCGAGCGACGACGACGCGACATGTCGTCTCGCGAGCGCTCGTCGATCGAGATACGACGCGCGACGCGCGACGCGACGAACAGTGCGGTGGGACGTCGATTGGGAAGGGTTACCGTGACGCTTCAACTGTCGCGAAGCAGAGAGACGCGCGGGCGCGCGGCGAGACGACGGACGCGGGCACGCGTGATGCGTTCATTATGAACGAGTGCGTGGTACAAAATAATGGCTCTACTCTAATCGACGCGTCGGTTCGCGGGCGAACGCGACGTTCGGCGGACGCGCCTCGCGGCGGTCGCGCGCGTACGCTCGGGGACGAACGCCGGCGAGGACGTCGGCGGATGGCGTCGGCGACGCGCGCGCGGTGGGTGCTTTGACATCCCTCGCGGCGCGTTTGCGAGCGTCCATGGACGCGCGACGCTCGAGTTTGGCGCGTCGGCGACGCTCGGCGTCGGCGGCTTTGGCGGCGGCTTTGGCGGCGACTTTGGCGGCGCGTCTCTCGGTGGCGGCGGAGGTGTCTCTCGGCGGCGACGCGGCTTTGGCCCAGACGGCGACGACGAGGGCGACGACGACGGTGAGCAAAGGATTGTCCAATGCGGTCCAACGCTTCGTTTTGTGCGTCTTGACAAAGGTACTGAGATAAATTCTCTCGTACTCTTCGCTGCTGAGCAACGCGCGCTCGATGGCGATGGGACCAGGCGAGCGAAGACTCGTCAACGCCGCGATATCGCGACGAAGCGAACGCTCGAGCTCTTCGAGCGAACACGTTCGACGGCGATGGAACAGACCATTCATCGCCTCTACGGTCGGGTGCGACGCCCCGTTAGAAAGTTGTGGCACGGCGGCGCGGATGACGTCCGGAAATTTGCTCGGATGCGACACGGCGAGGACGACGCGCGGCACGTCAACGTCGACGTCGTCGACGGCGTCCAACGCCGCGATCGCGATCGCCGTCTGCGGACAAGGTAGGTAACCCAAACGTTCCTCGCGCTGAATTGTCTCGTACACCTCCTCATCGCTCACCACCGCGCTCTTGAAGACGGCGCCCAACTCTTTGGACATTTTTGGCGGGAGCTCCACCTCGCCGTCTTCGTCAAAATCGTCTTGCAATTCGCTCAAAATGAGCGGATTCGACCCCGCGGCGTAATACAGCGATCGCCACACGTTCTCCGCGACGACAACGTCTAAAGCACTGGACGACGTGTGCACTATGTCCGTCTTGTACAGCTCCCCCAGGGAGATGACGCGATGCGCCGCGCCGTTGGCGTTGCACGCCGCCACAATCGTAATCGGCAACCCCATCAATCTCGCTACGTGTCCCGCGTACTCCAACGCGAACGTCGAACTGGGTAAACTAAAAACCACCGGCTTCCCCCACTCCTCTCTCTTCGTCCTCACCTGCGCGTAGGCGTGAAAAAACACCGGCACGAAGCACAACACGCGCGCTATGTTGACGCTGTTCGCGCTCACCATCCCGTTGGCCAAACGAAACGCCTCATCGTTCAACACGTCGCTCACCACCGCGTCCACGTCGCTCATTCCATCCGGGCACTTCTCCACCTTGATCGGATGCACGTGATCCTCTACGTGACACGTCATCTCCCGCTCCTGTGGTTCGCTCACCTCGCCCTCGTCGCCCGGATACACGATCCACGCGTCCATATTTTTCATCTCCGCCGCCACGCACGCCATCGCTCCACCAGCCTCCCCCGTAGTCGAACACACCACGTGCGCACGTTTTCCTCGTCTCTTCAGCGCGCGCTCCATCATTCGCACGCTCATCTGCATCGACACGTCCTCCGCGCTCAGCGTCGGCCCGTGAAACAGTTCGCACGCCGTCGTTCGACGCCCACCCTGGCGTCCCGGAAGCGTCACCACGGGCGCGATCGCGTCGCTCGAGAAGCGCTTACACGTCTCGTGCGCCATCTCGCGCAGGGCTTGCTTATCGAACGCCTCGCACTCGCCCGCGAACAGGGAGAGAATATCCACCATGAGCGTTTCAAACGACGCACTCATGAATCCGTGCAGGGACACGCGCGGGACGGTCTCTGGAACGTACGCGCCCCCGTCCGAGGGCGCGCCCGTGAGTAAGGCATCCGTGAATGACACCGCAGGCGCGCCGCCACGCGTGCTGACGTATCGCATCGCGCGCGGCGTCGACGAATGAGGATGTGCTCGGCGACCATTTTTTTTAAATTGATGAGAAAATTGTTGTGTGACATCGTCAGTTGGCGATGTCGAACGCGACGTCGGTCGCGATGACGACGAGCGCGAGCGCGCGCAGTGTGAGCCCGACGACGTCTTCGCGTGAGTTGACGACGTCACCGGGTGATCGCGACACGGCGTCGTCGCCGCTGCCGCCGCAGGATTCCAGCGCGGTGACGACGGTGACGACGGAGAAACCGACGCTGTCGACGCTGGCGGACATACGCGCGCGCATGTGCGACGCGCTCGAGGAGGAGGATGCCGGTCATCTCGGGCGAGGACCGTCGCTCGCGTCGTGCGCGAGCGCGTTGGAGGAGATGTTGGCGCTCGCCGACGCGCAGGCGGAGGAAGACTTTCACCTGCTCGAGGCGGTGTCGTCGCAGGTGGCGACGACGTGCGAGGCGGATTTGCTCGCGACGTTGGTTCGAGACGAGACCGGGACGGCGCTGCACGGGATGATGCGAGCGCTGATGAGCGAGCGAGAGGGAACGGAGGAGGATGAACGCGGGGACGGGACGCACGGCGCGTTGGCGAACGAGTACGCGAGGGCGAGACGGCGGACGATGCGCAAGGTGGTGGCGTTGGCGGACGCGCACACGGCGTGTCGAGCGGATAGGATGAAGTTATTGACGTCGATGGTGACGGCGAGTCGGTTACCGACGTGGCGGACGTTCGGGGGCGAGGCGTGAGCGGAGTGTAATGATACTGTACAACAAACAAATCAATTGACGTCGGGAACGCCTCTCGTGGGCGTCGCCGGCACCTATTCAGCATGACTAGTCCTAGTAAGTACTTAATTTTTATCGTCTAAAAACGAAATCATCGGCGTTTGGGTTGACCGGACGACGGCGGTCGGGGTTGCGGCGGGCCAGACTGCGGCGGTCGCTGCAAATTGTTGAACGCGGCGAAACGGTTACCGCCGGGGGCGTACCCGCTCGGCGGTCCGCGACCGCCCGGTGCGCGCGGTGGCGCGGCACCGAGGGGCACGCCGTACCCGAGCGGCGCACCGCCGAGCGGCACGCCACGCCCGTGCGATTGCACGTACCCCTGTGGAAGCGTCGGAGGCGGCGGCGGAGGCGCGCGTTGTTGAAAATTCAAGCCGCCGCCGAGGGGAACGCCACGTCCCATGCTCGCGTGGAGTAAAGACCTGGCGTCTTGGTTGTTTCCTTGGAATCCACCGCGTCCTCCGGCTAAGGGGTGGCCGGCCATACCTCGACCGTAATCGATCGTGGGAGGACCCGCGTGCGGCGCGCGCGGTCGATCACTCATGTGGAACAGCTGCGGCGGAGGCGGCAAGTCGCTCTCGTCGACGATCGGCGTCGGTAACTCCACGCCGGGCATCAACACAGGAGGCACGAAACGATCCGTGGGCAGACGCATGGACGCCACGACCACCTGGTTGTTCGTGATGTCCTTGCGACTGGAGAGCGGCGACCGCACCGTCGCCGGTTGCGCGTCTCGCTTGACCGACACGAGCGTGGCGTTCATACCCTTGCTTCGCTTCGGATCCATCTTGAGCGTCTTTTCAGTGTCCTCATCTTCGCGCTCTTCCAATTCGAGGAATTGTTTCGCGAGAGGATGCGAGGCGTTGACGTAAATTTCCTCTTCGTTGATGGAGTTTCGACGCTTTTCCTCGGCGGTGAGCGTGTACTCCAGCATTTCCGTTTGCTCGAGTAAACGATTGGCGTCGATCCACGGAAGCAGCGCGACGGCTTGCCAGGTAAATCGCTTACCGTTCATGTCGAGCTCGAAATCTTCGGGATAGAAATCGATGATGGGTGAATCCTTCTCGGACATAAGCGGCGCGAACGCCGCGGGCAACGCGTGAGAAGATGCCGCGGGCAACACGCCCATGAGCTGAGAGAACGGTTTGAACGGCTTACCGATGTCAAACTCGGTGGAGATGCTCGCGAGATCGACGAGATCCGACGCGAACGGGGCGTAGTGGTACGGGTAAAACCATCCCCACGAACAGCAACCTTCAAAGTAGTATCGACACACCCAAATCAAACCTCGCACGTACTCAACCACCATCCTGCGAATGATGTCAACCTGCGTCGCCGGCGTCGCTTGCATCTTCGCTTCGTAATATCGATCTTTCCACCCGCTCTCACCCAATCGAACGCGATCTGGTTCCTCTTCTCGCTCGCCCATGGCTTTAACGATTCCGTCGAGTTGTTTTGTAAACGACTTGATGTCCATCTCTTCGCCCGATTTGAACACGCGCACTTCGCTCGGTTTCGGGCACCCACACTTGAAGCACGTGCCTTTGGACGCGTACATGCGTCCACACCCCGTCGGGCACATCCAATCGCCCGGTTGCGCATCCGGCCCCGTCGCCTGAACGAACTGATGCGAAGGGATGTCGTCGACGCTATCTTCGGTGGCGAGCGTCTCGATCGTCGTCGCCGACTCGGATTCCGCAGCCTCAGCCTTTGCTGACAATTCGTTCCAAAAATCCTTCGCCTTTTCGTCACCCTTCTCGTCCTTTGGGCTCTCCTTCTTCGCTTTTTTCGCATCCTCCTGCTCCATCTCCTCGACGTCTGCCGTCGCCTCGACGGCGCGCTTGCCTCTCGCCTTGAGTTTTTCTCGAAGCGACGCCGCCGCGCTCTTGTTTTGTTCCGCCGTCTTTTGCGTCGGCGGTGGCGGCGGTGGCGCTCGACCGCGACCGAGCGCGACGAGTTGTTCCGTCGGCGCCGCCGGTGCGCGATCGCTCGCGTTTCTCGAACCACCGAGCTCTCTATGCGCCGGTAAGTTTGTCCCGCTTCCCTTGCGTTGTCTATCGTAGTACTCGCGCGCCTTTTGCTTCTCGCGCTGTCGACGACTTCGCATCTGCGCCTCCTTCTTCGCGCGCTTTTGAAAGATGGCGTCCTCGTGCTCGCTCACGATGCGAACAAACTTTTCGACCACTGGGAGATTCGGTCGACCATCCGCGCACAGGTACCCTCCGAGCGCGGGGAGGTGTGTCTTGTAGAGCGTCATCAACAAGTCGATGGCACCCTCGCGAATCTCCAACGTCGGCGAGTGCGGTAAGAAATCGTTCCCGACAAAGAAACACATAAATATGTAATCGTCGAATAAACGCTCGGGATCGAGCTTGAACGGCGTCGGTGTCGTCGGTTTCAACTCAAACGTCAAGTACTCGCGAAGGACGCTCACGCTCAAGAGTTGATACGGCTTGCGCGCGATGGCCACTTTTTTCCTCGTCTCCTCCGTGCCCATGCCCAGCGTCTGCGGAGCTTGGTTGTCCTTCTTTTGAAACACAATCTCGCGCAAAATCCAAAAGTGCGGCTCGTGTGTCGCGAGCGCCAACATGATTAAATCTGCGTCCAAACCGTACACGACGTGTCGCGTGTTCGGATTCCATCCCGGTAATCCTCGCTGTTGACGAATGTAATGCATCGCCTTGTGCTCGCCCTCACCCGGTACGCTTGCATCGCTGAAAATTACCTCGATCCCTCGCCAACCCGGGTCGTTATTCAGTCTATCGTGTACGTAATACTTGAGCGCCTCGCTCAGCCGTCCCATGAACGGCGTCCCCGGCGTGATGACATTCGAATCGAACACCCCAGACTCCGCCTTCGGCTGCACCTTGACCCCCTCCGCGATCAATTTCTCTCGCAACTTCTCCTCCTCGAGCGCCTTCTCCTTTGCTTCCTGCGCGCTTCGAAACCGTCGACTCCGCTGTTGATTCATCTTTGCCCTCGGCGCGACGCCGTCGATCGCCATGTACAAAACCTTCCTCGGACGAATCATCAAAAACAACCGATCGATGTAATCAAAGATACACTCGAACACCTCCTCCTCCGTCGTCGGCGCCGGTCGATCCTCCGGATGAAAACACGGGTGGATGATGCCATTCATGTCCAGGTACAAATTATCAAACTCGATGCCGTTCGGGTTCGCCGCCGCGCTGTCCAGCGTCAGCGCGCGTCCGAGCTCGTCCATGGGTTCATCCTCGACGACGTCCGACACGATCTTCGGGTACTTTTGGCTCAACCATCGATAAAACGCCGGGACGCCCATCCCGCCGCGCCGCCGAGTGACGCCCACGTGCCGTTCGCCCCACACGACTCGCGCTCCGTGTCTCATAGAGAAGCCTCTCGAAATCCCATGTGCGTACCGTTTAGTACGTCGTCCACCGGTCGCCCGACGCGCACCCGCCCGCACTCGTTGACGCGCCCTCGTGGACGACGACGACGACATGGCGACGTCGAGCGCGGCGCGCGCGGCGAGCGACCTAGAGGTGGTGGTGCACCCGCTCGTGTTGTTGAGCGTCGTCGATCACTTTCGGCGATGCGATGAGGTGCGCGGCGAGGGAACGATTGCGCGATGATGCGACTGGGTGGGATCTGCGCGCGAGCGAACGGATTGGATGGATGGATGCGCGACGGTGCGCGCGATGGACGGTGACTGACGATGGAACGATGTGCGTGTGTGCGCGCGCGTGCAGGGTGATGAGGAGAATAAGCGCGTCGTGGGCGTGTTGCTCGGTGAACAGAGGAAAGGACGGTTGGACGTGACGAGCTCGTTCGCGGTGCCGTTCGAAGAGGACGACGGCGAAAACGGGATTTGGTTTCTCGATCACAGTTATCTCGAGAATATGTATCGAATGTCGAAGAAGATCAGCGCCAAGGAGAAGATCGTGGGGTGGTACAGCACGGGACCCAAGCTCAGGGAGAGCGATATCGATATACACGAATTGTTTTACGCGTACGCGGCGGAGCCGGTGTTGGTCATCGTCGACGTGCGCGCGGAGAACGCGAACATTCCGACGAGCGCGTTTGCGGCGCAGATCGAGGTGAAGGAGGACGGGACGGAGAAGCAACAGAAGACGTTCGTGCACGTGCCGAACTCGATCGAGGCGTTCGAGGCGGAGGAGATTGGGGTGGAACATTTACTTCGAGACGTCAAGGACAACACAGTGTCCACGCTGAGCACCAAGGTGAGCGAAAAGTTGCAATCGATGCGAGGGTTAAAGGCGAGGTTAGAGGAGATTAAGAGTTACATGGATAAGGTGGTGGATGGGTCGCTACCGATGAATCACGAGATCATGGGTCACCTGCAAAACGCGTTCAATCTGTTGCCAAACTTGAATTTGGAGGAGTACGTGCGCGGCTTCAACGTTTCGAGCAACGACGCCATGCTCGTCATCTATCTCAGCTCGTTGATTCGTTCCGTCATCGCGCTTCACGATTTGATCAAGAACAAGGCGGAAAACAAGGAGCGCGAGCGCGCGATGGACGAGCGCGCCGTCAAGGACGCCGAGGGAAAAGAGAATGAAAAGCCGGAGAAGGATGGCGCCGAAAAGACGTCGAACGCGGACGCGGAGAAGAAAAAGACGACCACGGCGAAAGACACGGCGTGAGTCCATCGTCCATCGATCGCCCAGCACGTAATATCCACGACCGCGCGACGGTCGCTCAGTTTAGACTAGTAGCGCGTTGTCACGCACACAACGTCACGTTTCTCATCACGTTGCGCGCGCGCTCTGTACCGCTTGGATGAAGCGCCGAGCTCGCTTTCCCACACCGCCGCGCACCGGCTCCACAGACGCGCGCGCGCGAAACGCCGCGTCACCCAGTCGCTCCAGTCGACATCGCTCGAACGCGCTCGCGCACACCCGCGTCCTCCGCGCGTCGTCGACGTCGTCGACATGGGCGCGAAACGTCCCACCGCCCGCACCGGCGGCGGCGGCGAATCGGTCGCTCGACCGCCGCGCGACGACCGCCGCGCGAAGCGATCGAGCGATAAAACGAAGCCGGATGACACCGGCGACGCCGACGAGACCGCCGCCGCCTCGCGCGGCGTCGAGGCGAATGGGAACGTCGAGTTCGGGTTCGAGCGCGTCGAGGCGCTCACCGGTCGCAGGAAAACGGCGGAGAGCAAAAAGAAGAAAAATTCGGGCGGATTCGAGTCTATGGAGATGCTTCCGGAGGTGTTTCGAGCGGTGAAGCGAAAGGGATATCGAGTGCCGACGCCGATTCAGCGGAAAGCGATCCCGCCGGCGCTGGAGGGGCGAGACGTGGTGGCCATGGCGAGGACGGGGAGCGGGAAGACGGCGGCGTTTTTAATTCCGACGCTGAGTAAACTGCGAACGCACAGTCTGAAAGCGGGTGCTCGGTGCGTCGTGTTGGCGCCCACGCGGGAGTTGGCGTTGCAAACATTCAAGTTTGCGAAGGAGTTGGCGAAGTTCACGGATTTACGGATCGCCGCGCTCGTGGGTGGGGATTCCATGGAGGCGCAATTTGCGGATTTGAGTAATAATCCCGACGTCATCGTCGCGACGCCCGGTCGTTTGTTGCACCACGTGGACGAAGTGAAGGCGTTCACGCTGCGGTCTGTGTGTCACGTCGTGCTTGACGAGGCGGACAGGTTGTTGGAGATGGGATTTGCGGATCAGCTGAAACAAATCATGAGCTCCGTCGCAGACGTCAGGCAGACGTTGCTCTTCTCTGCGACGTTACCAAGCGCGCTCGCCGAGTTCGTGCGCGTCGGTCTGCGCGAACCGGAGGTTGTGCGCCTGGATGCAGAGATGAAAATATCTTCTGAATTGCGCATGTCTTTCGTCTTGTTACGAAGCGACGAAAAAGTTGCCGCATTGTTGTACATGCTTCGCGAAGTCATTCCGAAGGATCAACAAACCGTCGTCTTCGCGTCGACGAGACACCACGTCGAGTGGTTGCACAACGTGTTGGAGTTTGAGGGGATCAGAGTGTCGAGCATTTACGGTTCGATGGATATGATGGCGCGTAAGATGGCGCTCGGGAGGTTTCGGGCGAAAAAGGCGGACGTGCTCATGGTGACGGATGTCGCGGCGCGCGGTATCGACATTCCGCTCCTCGATAACGTCATCAATTACGATTTCCCGTCCAAGGGTAAACTCTTCGTGCATAGAGTCGGTCGTGTTGCGCGCGCTGGTCGTTCGGGCAATGCACACAGCTTCCTTGTCAAAGAAGAACTCGGATTTTTGGTGGACTTGCACTTATTCCTCGGTCGTAAGATCGCCGCGGCGAACAAGACGCCGCCCGGGTCCATCGAAGAGGCGAAAGAGATTGTGCGCAAGACGGAGGAGGCGTCGACGTCCATCATCGGCACCTGTCCTATCGGTTCTCTGGACATGCTTCAGGACCGCTTGCGAGAGGTGATGAAGGAGAAGGAGGAGTTTGAAGGTTTGGAACGCGCCGCGGGCAACGCGTACAGATTGTACCAAAAGACGCGCGGAAGCGCATCAAGCGAATCGATGAACCGCGCGCAGCCTCTGGTGTTCGCCGGTCCGCACCCATTATTGTGTGCAACGAGCGGGATCGACGTCAACGCGCAGAAACTCGCCGAAATTACTGCGAGCATCAAGGCGTATCGTCCGCAAGCCACTGTGCTCGAGGCGGAGGTGGCAAGCGCGTCGAAAACGTCCACAATCAAATTGACGGAGACGAGCAACGCCATGCGTCAGAAACGCTTAAAGGATGAAAAGTTTATTCGCGCGAAACGTGAGGGCAAGGATGGTTCCACGCGCGCGTTGCGTCCACTGGGTCAGGACGATCCGATTTTGAACCCGGACGCGGCGCGAGACGAGGAGGATGAAGACGAGGACAACGCCGGCGAAGACTACGAAGCCATGGCGGAGGCGAACGACGACGCGTTCAAGACTGGCAAGTTCCGAGACCAAGACTTTTTCCTCGACGCCGCGCCTCGGTCGGTGAATCACACCGAGCTTGGATTATCGACGCGCGAGGGCGCGGCGCGAGGTTTGGACGGCGCGCTCGACGACGCCACGTTAGATTTAGTCGAAGAGGACGGTGAGGGCATCTCTCGACAAAAGAAACTGTACCACTGGGATAGCAGAAAGAAGCGATACGTGCACATCAACAGAGACGAGATCGATCTCAAGCGTGGGGGCAAACGCATCAAGAACGAAGCCGGGCAACGTGTCAACGCCGCCGAAGCAGGCGCCACGTACAAGAAGTGGGCCGCGAAGACGCACAAGTCCATCACGGCCACCGGATCGATGGAGGACGAAGCGACGGCAAACAAACGCGCGTTCATCGATTCAACGCGGTTCAAGAAGGGTTGGCACACCAAGGGCACCGAGACGGCCAAGGAGACAAAGAGCGTCTTCGGCGTTGACTCCGCGCCGGCGGGACCGGACGAGCTCAAGTCCGCGGACCAAATCCGAAAAGAACGCAAGGAGACAAAGAAGAAGAACGCCGGTCGCGGTCGCGGCGGCGGCGGTCGCGGCGGCGGTGGACGAGGCGGCGGCGGTCGAGGCGGCGGCGGTCGAGGCGGCGGTCGAGGCGGCGGTCGAGGCGGCGGTCGAGGATCGAAACGACGCTGAGCGACGACGACGTCTCAATTGTAATGCACACCATTCTTTTTACACACTGACTACACATACATATACCTATACCATTCGCGTCACCGCCGACTCACGAAAACGCATCCGACGGACGCGGTTGCGTCGGCGCTTTCGGCCGCTGCCTATACCGAATCACTCTCGCAGGATTCCCCGCGACGACGGCCCACGGTTCGACGTCTCGCGTCACCACCGACCCGATCCCGATCACACTGTGCGATCCAATGTCCACCCCATCCGTCACGCTCACGTTCGCGCCGATCCACACGTCCTCGCCGATCGTGATTCCTTCGCTCGTCACGCCCTGCGTGCGAATCGGCGCCGACGGGTCGTCGAAGACGTGATTAAACGCAAAGGCTGAAAATCCCGGTCCGATTCGCGTGTCTCGTCCGATGGTGACCCCTACGGCACCACCCTCGATGTGACACCGCGCGTTGACGCTCACGTTGGCGCCGAACGCGCAGGGACCGTGGACGAAGGAATCCGCGGCGACGTGCACGTCGTCGTCGAAGACGACGTCTCGTCCCGGCTCTGCGAAAATCTCCGTCCCGTGTCCGACGAAGCACCGCTCGCCGAAGCGAACCGTCTCGAGAGACGCGATGCGTTCCTGAACCTCGCGCTGCCACCGCTCGACGTCCGCGGTGCGGTGTTTCCGCGCGTCGTTGGTGAGGAGTCGCGGCATCCACGAGAGTCTTCGTCGTTTCTGCGCGTCGTAGCGTCCGGGATCGTCGCTCAAGGCAGCGCGCGCTCGACGAGGCGCGCGGAAGGCGCGCGCGATGCCGCGGTGCGTCGCGAGGTCGCAGCGCGAGGCGGACATCGCGCGCGCGGCGCGCCGGAAGTGCGGGGTCGACGTGCGGGGATGTGTGTGTTCACTTTTTCGTTTCAACCACCACCAACCGACCAACTCGTCTAGAAAAGTAAGTAATCTATGATCTGAAGTCGCCGCCGTCGAAGCCGGAGAAGCCGGCGAGTTTGAAGATTGGATAATACGATTTCTTTTCGATCTTCGAGCACCAGTTCCAGGCGGAGGTGAGTCGGCCGTCGATGCACGAGCCGGCGTCGAAGAAGGAGTCGGCGCCGGAGCCGTCGAAGCCGTGGCGAAACCAATCGGCAAGGATTGTTTTTTGACACGCCTCGACGCCGCCGAATTGAGCGTCGATGTACGCGCGCAAGCCCGGATCTTTGGCGAGGTTCGGAAGGTCTTGGATGACGAGGACGATCGGGTTTAAGATTCGACTCACTTGCGAATACTTGTCTATGAAGACCAAGGCGTTGGGGACGTTTCTGTCGCCGAGATGAATCACGGAACTCCCCACCCAGGTGCCGAGCTTACGCTGACACGTCGACAATACGCCGTACATCGCTTTGCCCACTCGTGGACAGTGCTGCACGCGGTTCAAGCCTTGACCGGTGTTGGTCAACGAGTAACGGTTGTCTTCGCAGAGTAAATCGCTCTCCGCGAGGTACCAAAGTCTAAACATGTCGTTCAACACTTCGCGCCAGAGCATCATGGACTGCGCGCAGTAGGTGAATTGACGCTGGTGATTATGACTCAAGCGCGCGCCGCCGATGCCCATGGTAATGCCGAGACTGTACGCCTTCTCCGGCGAATCCGGGTCGAAGAACGTGTCGAGCAGACGCAACATTTGATCCACGGGATCGCGATTGAATCGTAAATACGCATTGTTATCGGCGATCGAGTACAGACACTGCAAGATGTCTTCCTTCGATACCGACGACGATTGGTATTTGCTCGCGATCGCCTCTCTCGCTCGTTCTTTGCGCTTAATCATTCGTTGCACTTCGTGTCGCGGCAAGCCTTCGTGCATAATCTCCGCCGTCGCTTGCTCCATGAGAGCGTCCGCGAGCAACCCTTCGCCGCCTCGGCTCTTCAAAAACGAGTACACCGTCTTCAGAGGCTTGACGAGGGTGAGATCGAACCCGCTCTCTTGCACCTCGGGACTCTGAGAGTCTTGCAAGAGCCACATGAGTTTGCCGTACTCGGAGCGCATCTTTTCGGGATTCATAATCTTGTGGCGACGACCGATCTCGAAAACGTCTTGAAAGAATGCTTCGTTGTCTTTGAACTCTTTATCTACGATCAATCGCTGTCCCGCGCGGTAATCGCTCGCGACGACTAACCCACACAGAATGGCGCAAATCTCTTTGAGTTGTTTCGTGATGCGATGCGTCTTCGACCGATACGACAAGACGTCCACCACATCCGTGTACTCGCTCACGTGCAACGCCGCCTCCAACAGACGCAACATTTTACGTTCCTCGGGCGTCAAACGCATGGGAATATATTTCGCGCGCTCGACAAAATCCGTCGTCGACGGCGCCGCTCCGTCCGCGTTCGCGTCTTCGTAGCTCGCGTCCTCCATGCGTTCATCCCCGGTTCCATCCTCGCCCCTACCATCCTCGTCCCGTCCCGACGTCGCTGTCTCCCTCACCCCACCCTCACCTTTCCCTTCGCGCGTCAACTCATCCTCGATCACGCGCGCCGTGGCGTCCGCCTCTCTCTTCGCGTCCGCCAACGCCGCCGCCGTCTTGGCCAACCCGCGCGCCACGTCCTCGAACGCCCCGCGCTCTCCCGACTTGAGACGTTCACACGCCTCCACCGCCGTCACCAAACCATCGCTCGAGATGGCGTCGCACTCGATCGCGCGCGCGCGACAGTACTCCGCGAACTGCGTGCGCGACACGCGCAATCTCGCGACGACATCCGCGAGCGCCGCGTCCGAATCGTCGCCGCCGCCATCGACGCGCCCTCGCGCGCCCTCGACCGACGAGGGAGGAACACCGCGCACGTCGTCGTCCGAGTCGTCGTCGCGATCGAGCGCGTTCGCGAGCGCCGCGTTCGTCATGAAAGGCGTCGACGAGTCACGTCGTCACGATGATTCTTTGACTCATCACCCCGCGCGGCGGCGGCGCGTTTTACTTTACTGTACAACAACAATCTTGAAGGTGGAACGATGACGGCCGGACTAGGAGGAACGCGAGACGACGTCGACGACGTCGAGAAGCGAGCGGAGATCGTGCGCGCGGAGGTGAGCGACGACGGCGTCGATGTCGGGACCGAAGATGTCGGCGGGACCGACGACGTCGGCGGCGTAGGCGCACGCGCACGCGGCGGCGAGCGGCGCGCCCACGGAGAGAAAACCAAACCACGCCTCGCACCAACGTCTCCAATAGGTTTGGAATCGGCGAAAATACCACGCGCGAAGAATTTTGTCGCGATCAGAGGGACTGGACATGACTTTTTCATCCCACGGCGTCACCGTCGATGTCTCGGTCTTTTCGGTCTTCGCCTTTGTCTTTTTCGGCGCCGCCGAGCGACGCGCGCCGTCGAGCGTCGTTCGAATCTCCCCCTCCACCCACTCGAACCCTCCCGCGCGATCGACGATGCCATCATCGATCATCATTCGTCTCGCGTCGTCCATCAACACCTCGTGCGCCGCGCACGCGCGTCGAAACGACTCCCCCGTGACGTCGCCGCCGTCGGCGTCTGGGTGCGTCGCCTTGGCGCGACGTCGGAACGCAATTTTAATCTCCGTCGGCGTCGCGTCTCTCGCGACGCCGAGTTCGTCGTACGGCGATCGCGGACCGACGGTGCGTATTTTCATAGATCGTCGTCTCGCGCGACGCGCGTCGACGCGACGCGCGCGGTCGTCGGCGGCGTCGAATCCATCGTCGTCGCGGGAAAACGCTGACGTGGCCGATGGGTGCATTCGTCGCGGAATGTGCGCGCGACGCGCGGGACGCGGGACGACGCGCGCGACGAGACGGTGCGTCATCGCGCGCGTCATCGCGCGCGACGCGCGCGCGGGCGATGATGAGGTCGCGCGCGGTGGTATCGCGTCGAATGGATGTGGGCACGGTCGTTACGACTGGCAATTTCGCGGTGATTTAAATACAAACAGCGAGTGCCCAGTCGTCATGTCATCGCGCGTCGTCGCGCGAGCGGTGCGTGAGAGGTGGCGAGTCGCCGCGCGTGGACGCGGGAAAACGCGTGGGGTCGGCTCGACGTCTCGAACGACGCCGCGCGGAATGGAGTTGGTGGATATCGGGGTGAATTTAACGGATGAGATGTTTTCGGGCGTGTATCGAGGAAAGCGCGCGCACGACGATGATCGCGCGCTCGTGCTTCGACGCGCGCGAGAGGTGGGGGTGACGGATGTGATCGTTACCGCGGGGACGCTCGAGGAGGCGCGAGAGGTGGTGGAGATGGTGCGGGCGAGGGAGAGGTCAGGAGAGGAGGCGACGGGGACGCCGAGGCTTCGCGCGACGTGCGGCGTGCACCCGACAAGGTGCGGCGCGTTCGACGCGGATGTGGACGGCGCGGACGGACATCTGGAGAAATTGCGGGCAGTCGCGATGGATGGAACGACGGACGGAACCATCGTCGCGATCGGTGAGCTCGGGTTGGATTACGATAGACTGGAGTTTTGCGACGCCGAGACGCAGAGGAAAATGTTTGAGAAACAATTCGCGCTCTCGGAAGCCACGGGATTGCCTCTGTTTTTGCACATGCGCGCGGCGAGAGAAGATTTCATGGAAATTATCGCGAGAAATCGTCATCGATTCACCGAGGGCGTCGTGCACTCGTTCACAGGGTCGGCGGAGGACGCGCGCGCCGTCTTAGCCGTCGACGGTCTTCACATCGGCGTCAACGGATGTTCGCTCAAGACGCCAGAAAACCTCGACGTCGTTCGCGACATTCCTCTCGAGCGCATGTGTCTCGAGACAGACGCCCCTTGGTGCGGCATCAAGCGCACGCACGCCGGTTTCGAGGACATCTCCTCCCCGGAGTCGTGGCCCGCCACCGTGAAAAAGGAAAAATGGACCCCCGGCGCCTTCGTCAAGGATCGATGCGAACCCGCGCACGTGCTCCACGTCGCCCAGATCGTCGCCGCGGTGAAAAATATCGATGTTCACACGGTGGCCGAGATCACGTCCGCCAACGCCAGGCGCATCTTTCGCCTGTGACGCCGACGCCGACGCCGACGCCGCCGACGCCGACCCGACGCGGCGACCGACCTGGTTTCCGTTCGAGCCGTTGACTTTCCGTTTAGCCGTATCTTTACGTATAATGTTAAATTTCAAAGAATATAGAAACACGTTTCCCGCTTATAAATATATCATAAACTTTTAACGGAAGTGTGATACATATTAAACTGTAAAACCGTTCGATGATGTTACAAAAAACAGGAGCCACACGACCCCCCATCCAGCGCTGGCGGCTGAAAATTAATCCACTCCGACGAACGAACGCGGCGCACGCGGCGACGCGCGCGGTGCGCCACACGTCGACGCGAACGCGCGAAGAACGCGCGAGCGTTTCTCCCGAGCGTATTCTCTGATACAATGTACGCGACGACGATGAGCGCGACGCGCGGAAGCGTCAAGATGGTGGCGAGCTCTGAGATCAAGCCGGCGCGCAGCCAAACGGTCGTCGCGCGCGCGGCGAAGAGCGATAAGCTCGCGGTCGCCGTGACGAGCGGTACGGTCGCGGTGAGTGGACTCACGCACGCGGAGGCGGCGCACGCGGGCACGGTGAGCGATAAGCTAGCGGCGGTGCTGGACGCGGCGGATAGCGCGGCGGATGCGGCGAGCGCGTTGTTCGACAAGGCGGGCGAACTCATCGATCAAGGGAGCGAATTCGCGCGAGAAACGGTTCCGGTGATCGAACCGTACGCGGAACGCGCAGTGAAGGCGGCGGCGCCGGTCAGTGAGGCCGTGAACGCGTACGCCGGCCGCGCCCTTGCGCCGTTGGCCGATGAAGCGCTCAAGCAAGCGACGACGCAGGGCGCGCAAGCCATCGGTGCGGCGGACAGCGCGTTGAAGGCGAACGGCGTCGATGTTGCACCGGTTACGAAGGCGCTCAGCGAAGGCACGCAGCTCGCGATCAGCAAGGCTGTGCCGGTTCTCCACGACGCGGCTGATTATTTGTCCGAATGCGACACCTCCGATCTCTTGCAGCTCGCCGGCGAAGGCGTCGCGGCGTACTTCCTCTTGCCGGTTGTCTTCGGTGTGCTCGGAGACATCGCGCGCGGTTACCGTGGTGACTTGCGCCCGATCGAGGCGTACGACATGGCCATTTCCAAGAACGCCATCATCATCGATACCCGCGGCTCTGACGTCACCGTGCAACTTCCGGGCGGCGCCAACCGTCGCGTCATTGTGTGCAACGTCGAAAAGGATGGTTTGTTCGGCACCAACGCCGGCAAGCTCGCCGCGCTCAAGATTGCGTCCCTTCGTGGCGTGAACAAGGGCAAGCGCGTCATCTTGCTCGACCAAAACGGTGGCTCTGCCAAGGCGCTCGCCAAGGCGCTCGCCAAGCAAGGTTTCGGTCAGGTGTTCATTGTCAAGGGTGGCTACAACGGCTGGTCTCGTGCTGGTCTCGCCACCACCGCTCGCGGTCGATAAACACACCTTCCACCAAGAAAGTACAACAGCACAGCACAGCACGCGGCGCAAAAATCCATCACCAGTAAATGACACTTTTCCAGACGAGACGCAGCGCTCGGCGCGGAAACGCGTCGCATCGCGCGCGCGACGATTTCTCGCGCGCAATCGTCGACCACGCACGCCGTAGATTGTGAATATTCATCACACACCGAATTCAAACGCTCGCCCGCATCGAGACATCGCGCAAGACACGAAGAAACCGCGCGCGACGGAAAAAGGCTCGGTTGTTTTTTTTTAAATGAGCACAGCTTCCACATCCTCACATCCGCGCGCCCCGTCGTCATGCGCGACGTCGCCACGCGCGCCGCGCGCGAGATCGTCACCGCGTCTGATGCCCTCGAATCCCTCGCCGCGTCCACGTCCGGACGCGCGCACGCCGACGTCGACACCGCGCTTCACGCCATTCGTCGGTTGGCTGCGCTCGTGTCCCCGCTCGCCGTCGCCGAGTCTCGCGCGCGCGACGACGGTCACGACCACGGCGCGTCGCGCGTGGGCGAGGGAACTATTCACGCGGCGGAGAATCGCGTCCTGCGCAAGCGCGCCGACGCCCTCGAGCGAGCGGTGCGAGAGCTCAAACAACGAAATGCGCAACTGGAGGAGGATGCGCTGTGTCGACGCGCCGAGTGGTTGCGAGACGCGAGACGAGAGTTGGACGCGGCGTTGCGTCGAGGAGAGGAGAGAGAGGCGAAGCGAGTGGAGACGTTGGAGCTCGAGGTGCGACGCGCGCGGGCGGTGTGCGAAGAGATGCGTTCGGAGGCGTTGGCGTTGGAGGACGAAGTCGAGCGGTGCGAGCGAGACAAGGATCGATTGGCGAGGGAAAACGCGCTGCTGATGGAGGCGACTCGGGCTGCGAGGGCGGAGTTTGAACGACGCGATCGCGAGCGTGGGATCGTCGGGGGTGATGGGAGTCGCGCGGCGACGTCGACGACGACGGGGATGATGAAGTCGCCGGCGTCTCGATTACCGGAAACGTTGGGTTCGCCGTTCGGCGGAGTCCGCATTTAGCTGGGAGCGGGAGCGATATTTAATCAACGTAAATTGTATCCCAAACTGCTGTATTACATCATAACTTCAAACTCTACTTGGTGTTCTCGGCGGCCCACTTTTGCGCGTTTTGGAACATTTGTAACCACGGACCAGGGCCGTACGGATCGATGCCCGCGTCGGCGGGCGCCCACGGCACTTGCCAGCCAAGGAATGCGCGTTCAGGGTGCGGCATCATCGCTAAGTGACGACCATCCTTGGAGCACAGACCCGCGATGCCGTGCGGAGAACCGTTCGGGTTGAGCGGGTACTGCTCCGTCGGCGAGCCCGCGGCGTCGACGTATCGAACCGCCGCTTGCCCGTTTTTGAGGACATCCGGGAGCATGCTCTCGTCCGGAAACTTCACCTTGCCCTCACCGTGCGCGCACCAGACGCCCATGCGAGAACCACCCATGCCCTTCAACATCATCGCCGGCGTGTTTTCGTCGATGCCGACGGTGGTCCATCTGGATTCGAAGCGACCGCTATCGTTGTGAATGAAGCGCGGTTGCTTGGAATCCGGAAGCGCGCCGACGCCTCCGTCCGAGGGAATGAAACCCAAGAGCGCCATGAGCTGGCAACCGTTGCACACTCCGAGAGAGAACGTATCCGAACGATCGTAAAAGTCTTGGAACTGTTGCTTCAACGACGCGTTGTACCTGATGCCACCAGACCAACCCTTGGCGCTGTCGAGGACGTCGGCGTAGGAAAAGCCACCGACAAAGACGATGCCGCGGTAGTCGCTCAAACTCGCGCGTCCGGCAAGGAGATCGCTCATGGTGATATCCCAGGCTTCCATGCCGGCAGCAGTGATGGCGGCGGCCATCTCACGATCGCCGTTGGAGCCTTCCTCGCGAATGATGGCCACCTTGACCTTGTTGGACGCGTTGAGCACCTCGGGAGGGGTGGGCGTCGGCGTGTACGTCAATTTCCACGTCGGCGCTTGGCGAGAACGAAGTCCTTCCTTCTCGACCGCCACGGTGGCGTTGGAAGATTGAAGCTTTTCAAATTCAAAGCTCATCTCTTCCCACTTGTCGCGAAGGTTTGCGGTGGTGTCGTCAACGCACGGCGCGCCCGCGGCGGACACCTTGCACCGACCGTCGTTCGTCGTCGTACCGATGCATCGCGCGGTGACGCCGGCCGACTTGTACGCGTCCATGACGGCCGCTTCGTTCTCCGGCGACACTTCGAGAATGATGGCGAGCTCTTCCGCGAAGGAGGCGGAGATGGTGTCGTCACCCGGAAGCTGGACGTCGACGCCCGCCGTCGTGGACGGGAACGCCATCTCAAGCACGGCGGTGAGGAAACCGCCGTCCGAGACGTCGTGACCTGCGCTAATCTTGCGTTGGTCGACGAGCGCCTGCGTCGCGTCCCACGCCGCCTTGAAGTACGACGTGTCGTCCATGTCCGGGCTCTCGTCACCGACTTGCGCGTACGCTTGCGCGAGGGCAGAGCCGCCGACGCGACGCTTGCCATCCTTGCTTCCGAATTCGACGAGGACGAGCTTGCCGGTGCCCGGAAGCTTCAAATCCGGCGTCACAGTCTTCGTGATGTCAGGGCATCCGACGTATCCAGACATGACGAGCGTACCCGGGGTCTTGACGACCTCTCCGCCAGCCTTGGCCGCCATGGAGAGAGAATCCTTACCGCCGTCGATGGCGACGCCGAGTCGCTTCATCGTATCGCACAACGCCTCGCACGCGTCGTACATGTGCGCGCCGTCGCCGCCGAGCTTGGCGGCGTACATCCAGTTTCCTGAGTACTTGACATAGTTTAAGCCTTGCGTGTTGGCGAACACCATGTTGGTGAGCGACTCACCGAGAGAAACGCGCGCCATGGCGCGCGGATTGACGAGACCCTTGAGCGGAGCCTCGCCGATGGACGTCGCCCCGCCGGTGGTGCCAAAGTGCGTTTGAGAGATGACAGCGACGTCAGCGAGCGGAATTTGAAGCGGGCCGACGCACTGTTGCTGAGCGATCAAACCCGTGACGGATCGATCGACCTTGGTGGTCAAGAAGCGCTTGGAGCACACCGAGGGAAGCATGAGCACGCGATCGAGTGCCGACGCCACGGTTTCGCCGGCAGGCAACTCCAACTTGGAGTTGAGCGGCGCGTCGCGCTTCAAATCGTACTTCTTCTTCGGCACGTCACCCAGCACGGCTTCGAGATCGAGATCTTCCGGAATCGGCGTACCCGCCGGCGCTTCCGGGTCCCGCACGGTGACGCGACCGCTGCCGGTGATGCTCCCGAGGACGGAGAACGGGCAACGCTCTCTCGCGCAAATCTTCTCGATGATCGGCAACGACTCGGGCTTGATCAACATCGCGGAGTTTTCTTGGTATTCGGCGCCCCAGATTTCGAGCACACTCATGGTGTTGTCACCGAGCTTGACCTCGCGAATGTTAATCTCGCCCCCCTTCGGATAGATGAGCTCTTTGACGACGTTGCAGTTGCCGCCGGCGCCTTGGTCGTGAATGCTGAGGATCGGGTTCTCACCCATGAGTTCGACGCACGCCTTGACGACGCGGTTGAGCTTGTTGGACATTTCGGCGTCACCACGCTGAACGGCGTTGAAATCCAAACTCGCGTTAGCTTCATCCTCGCCGCCCGCCTTGGAAGACGCGGCGCCGCCGCCCATACCGATGCGGTACGCGGGACCGCCAATCTTCACGACGAGCATACCGATATCACCCTCTTGTTTCTCCAGGTTGGTGTGGTCGATCTGACCGAAACCACCGGAGAACATGATCGGCTTGATGTATTCGCGACGCTCGCCGTTGGGCATGCGTTGACCAAAGGTGCGGCAGAAACCGACAATGACGGGTTCGCCAAACTTGTTGCCGTAATCAGAGGCGCCGTTGGAGGCGTCGATGAGGATTTGTAACGGAGACGCCAAGTTGGACGGGTACACCGCAGCGGTGTCCTCGTGCGGCAAAACCTTACCGTCGAGACGCAAGTTACCCGTCATGTAACCAGCGGTGCCGGCGACGAGCGTCGAGCCACTGCCAGTGGCGTGCGTGTCGCGAATGCGACCACCGGTACCGGTTTCGGCGCCCGGGTAAGGGGCGACACCGGACGGGAAGTTGTGCGTCTCCGCGGTGAGCAAGAGATCGAGATCGACTTCCTTCGGCGCCATCGCGGACGGACCGCCGGCGGCGACCGGGCGCAACGGCGTGTTGACAAAGCCTCGAATAGCCGACGAGTTGTCCTTGAACTGAATCACGCTGTTGTGCGCGACATCGCCCTCGATGGTTTCCTTGACCATCTTGAACAGAGACTTCTCGATCTTCTTACCGTCCACGGTGAGCTCACCGGCGAAGAACCAGTGACGAGAGTGCTCAGAGTTACTCTGCGCCATGTCGAAGAGCTCGACGTTGGTCGGGTCGCGACCAATTTCGTCGCAAAACAAGCGCATGTAAAAGTCAAAATCTTGGTCGTCGAACGCCAAGCCCATCTCCTTATCGACGCGTTCGAGCGCTGATCGACCTTCGGTCGTGATGGGCACCGTGTACACTTGCTCCGGCGTCACGTTGGTCTCGAACGTCGTCAGCGGCTCTTCGTACACGCACTCCGTCATGCGGTCGTGCACTTCCGCCGCGAACGCCTTGACCACCTCATCGCTCACCGCGCTACCATTCGCACCGTACAACTTAAACCTTCGGCTTCGCTCCAGTCTCGACACGCCCCCCAATCCACACGATTTACAGACGGACACCGCGTTCGTCGACCACGCGCTCTGAAACGCCAGCCTCGGCCCCACCTCCACCACCGGAGCATTCGCCTCGTGCGTCAGCGCCGTCGTCTCCCCGAACAGCTCCGGCTCGTACGTCTCGCGCAATAACCACGTCAACGTCTCCTTCGCCGCGGCATCGAGGCCAGCGGCATCGCACTCGACGTTGAAACACTGCTCCGTCTCGGCGCGCGCCAACGCGTCCCGCCCCAACTTGGCGTTCACCTTGCGCACGAGCGTCGCCGTCGCCTCTTCGGACATGAAAGGTCGTCGGAAAAAGTGCGCGACGCGCTTGGCGCCGGTTTTCCCCTCGGCCGGAGCCGCGGACGCCGCGACGCGCGGGAGGATGCGCGCGCGGCGCGCCGCCCCCGGCGCCGCCGAGGCGTCGGCGCGCGCGTTGGAAGCGGTCGCGCGCGAGAGAGATTTCGCGCGTCGCGGGGCGATGGTCGCAGGCGCGGATGACAACGCCATCGCGCGCATGTTCGTCGCGTCGCGAGGGCGCACGCGTCGAGGTGCGGGGCGTCGCGAGGGCGCGCGCCGTTCAGGTGCGGGGTTTGAAATTCCTTGCGCGTGTATCGTGTACCTGTTTTTCGGACTCATGGTACCCAATGAGATCCATTGTAATCTATTGATGATCGACATTGGACTAGGCACACAGCCAACCGACGAATCCGCCATCGCGCGGCGACAGAGTCGACCACGACGCCCGCGCGACCTCGCGCGCGAAGCTGATCGACCCATAGAACGCGTTTCTTCGGTCCGAGCGTCTGCTCAAGCGCGTCTGGAGGCGTCATGCACGCGTTTCGTCACGCCGTGCACAATGTGTTCAAATCTTCCGTCGAGGCGGTGACGCCCGTGCGCTCGACGTCGGCGTTCGAGACCGAGGGCGTGCTCTCGCCCGAGGAATTCGTCGCCGCGGGTGATGCCCTCGTGCGCGCGTGTCCGACGTGGAGCTGGGCGAGAGGAAGCGAT